>Ga0207715_100034_pt1 | contig 156088 bp, 161 predicted proteins | sample A23M3SouthBayCA_FD_187732 | JGI IMG/M metagenome (GOLD analysis project Ga0207715, IMG submission 187732) | Aerobic enrichment media from Eden Landing Ponds, California, USA - A23 M3 (SPAdes) | ecosystem: Environmental > Aquatic > Marine > Unclassified | place: USA: Emeryville, California... | reverse complement strand
GGCGGGCGAGTTGCCAGCCGAGCTGGGTGTCGTGGCGTTTCTCGGTCGTACAGTGAACGTCGAGGACAGCTTGTGTGGCTGTATCGACGAGCGCGGTGGTTTTGAGCGTCTGGACGCGGTAATTCGTGCGGCGGCAGTAGTGCTTGCTAGCGTGTTCGCGGTCGAAAAACGTCGCGTCCATCGCGGTGTGTCCGGAGGTGTCGTGCAGCTGCGCCGACAGGCGCAGCAGCACTCGCCACACCGCCATCTTGATCCTATCAAACGCCTTCACTAGCGTCGAGTGATCCGGGAGATCAGCCTTCTCAAGGCCGATCCCGGCCAGTATTTGCGGCATCTCGCTCAGCAAATCGAGCGTGTCACGGTACGGTTTCGTGAGGTAAATCCGTAGACAATGCAACGATACGACGGCGTAGTCGGCGAAGCCGCCACCCCCTTCGGGGGCGGCGACTTCGCCTCGCCCACCAACAGCGTTTTTAGCTAATCGCACTGCTTTCTTCGTGAAGCGGGAAATCTTCGACATGAACCATCGGCGCTTTCCCGCTTCAACGTCCTAGTTCTGACGGTCGAACCCGACGCTGTCCAGCGATTCACCAGAGCCGGTGAAACCCAATTTTCGAAGAACTCTATCAGTTTAGCGGTCTCGACGAACTCTACCAAACCAGTGAAGATCTTCCGACAGTGGAGCGCCAGGACGTCTATGCATACCACGAGGACGGAGAGAAATGGGAGAATGTTCCGTATAGAGACTCACTGTGGACAGACGATCTGCGAGCAACTGGTGTGGTCTCCGCCTCGGAGGACTTCTATAACATCATTCAGTACGGGGAAATTCTCGAAACGGTGGGTGAGGCGGTCGAACGACACCACGTCGATGTCGAAGGCGGGGTCTCGCTCTCTCCGACAGCCCATAAGATGGCCGCCACGATCGAGTTCGACGACACCACGGTCTACGCCAACGACGACGACCCGATTGACCTCGGACTCCACATCCAGAGCGGGCACTCGGGCTTCCACCGACGGAAGTACGACATCGGGGCGGAATGGCAAGTCTGCAGTAATGGGATGACTGCGTTCATCTCGGAGCTGAGTTTCGACCAGACACACCAAGAGCCGTTCCAGCCTGCGCTCGCATACAACGCCGTCGATGCCGTGATCGAGAGTCCAGATGACGTCGAACGCAGAATCGCCGAGGCGCAAGACCAGCGGCTGCTGAACCAAGATGAAGCCCTACTTGTGCTCATGGAGTCCGGGATCGACACCTATCTGGAGAATCCGGTGCCGGATCTACTGAATGCGCTGTACGACGAGGTAGAAGACCCAGACAGTCCCTCGCTCTGGGAGACGTACAACGCAGCTACGCGAGCGCTAACCCATTACACCAACGTTCCCGACTACGAACGGACGACTGGCTACGAACGCGCAGCACGGCTTCTGGAAACAGGGGAGAACGAACTCCCACAGTCCGAGGACCTTGGAAGCCAGGCAGTCGAGCAGCGACGCCGGCAGTTGATCGAACAGGAAGATGCCGACCCGTACTGGGAGGACGAAGTCGACGCACTGCAAGAACTCCAGGAGTTGCACGCGCTCCAAACGTAACTGGGAGTGTTCCAGAGCTCCAGTCGCGCTGGAGTGACCGACGCTTCCAGAAGACACCCATCCGAACGACGGTGTCGCGATACGGTCATCAACGTCACATGACACACTCTATATGGGGATGCGAATGACACTACACGCCGATCCAGATAGGCTGATAAAGATCAAACCCAGCGATAACGGGAGCCAGTCCAGTATGACAGAGACGACCGATTCACTTGTGGAGGTGAAACTCTACGAAGTCGAACTGGCAGCACTCTCGTCATCGACGACGTTCACTCAGACAGCAGGCTGCTTCTGCGACACCGACCAGCGGTGACAGAGGATAGAACAGGAGGACTTTGCCGTCTATGTCAGATAGAATTCTGAGACTGTACAGGAAGTTTTGCAAAATGGTCGGTCTGAATATTGTTCTTGGCTTGATAACTATGAACACAATACGTCCGACACGATCGAGAACCTATACACAGCCATTTATTCCACTCTAAAGTAAGAAATAGATTGCATTCAATATCCCGCAGCAATACAAATTTAGAAACTATATTGTGGTTTATTTTTCCACCCAGTGTCTTACAGTATGAATAATTATATTATTCGACAAGGAATACATCCGTATGATTTCCTGATATGTGATGTAATGGTGTTATGTATTCTAACACTAGACATACGCGTTAAAGTTAAATCTCGACGATACTACCCGGTAAAGGCCGCCAACCACGTATCTGAGAACAGATTACTTTTCGACAGTAGTAGCGGTCAAAGCAGAATGATTTTTGGTGAAGTTCGGACCTGCTGAGTCTTGGAATTACAATATCGTCAGTGTTATCCCAATATCGGCGACCTAATCGGCTCTAACAGCTAATATGGCCACCGAGAGATTGGCAGAATTAGATCAAGACTATTTTGTACGGCTTCGAGTCACTCAGATCAATATATAATAATGCCATCAATTTTAAGAACCCCAGTATAGAAACCTATTAGAGGTTTATATCATTTATCCTAATAGAGGTGGTCACGAGCTGCGATAGTATGAGTGCAAACCTGTTCCTCTAGAATCTGTCGATAGCCATCGGTTTTGGAAGGACCGGGCAAGGAGACGATATGAGCTTTGACCGAGTACCGACTGTTTCCTGGACTAGGCTCGAATATACGAATTGAGGCGGTCAGGGTTGCATGTGCGAATAGTCGCTTCGTCAGCTCCTCGACAGCCTCACCGAATTGTCGATCTTGGCCTTCGGCGGCTCTACGCCTTTCGCCGCCGCGACCTCGGTATCCTTTTCGATGTCGACGTGCCAGCGGTCGAACTCGTCTTCATACTCGACGAGTCTGGAGGAGACTTTGCCTTTCAGTTCATCGTCGTTGACGTTTACCTCGAAGACGAACATCGCTCTGCCGTTGCGCGGCGAACGATGGAGGTTGGCACTGATGAGGTCGTTGTCGAAGTAGTACGGCGCAGCTGCGTCATCACCCGCTGGTAGACAGTGTTCTCTACGGAGCGCAGCGCCTTGTGACCCGCGGAGTCGGCTGCCCCCGCAACGTACTCGATCGACTCACCCCACTTGTCGACCGCGCTGCCGGTGATCGGCGTCGAAGTTCTCGTAGGACTCTATGAGTTTCTCGCCAGCGGTGTGAATGTCATCGTTAGGCTTTATGCCGGCTTGCTTGCCCTTGCCTTCGTTGACGCTGGCTTGGTCAGCAGTCTTCTCGTTGACGCCGTTCTCAATACGCTCGTGGACCTTGGGGCGCCACTCGTCCCACTCAGTGAAGGCATCAGGGTAGCTCGGGTCCTCCTAGGGTTCGTTGGCATCGGCGTCGCGCAGCGCATGAGTAATCCGTTCGCCGTGTTCGACGACGTCTCCCCACGTTCCACGGATCTTGAACCCGGAGATACTCTCTTCCATGTCCCTGGATAGCAGCTACTGACAGCGGTGGTTAAACCCTGTGGTTCCGGTGCACAGGTACTGCTTAGCTGCAGAATTAATATCGTCTTGGCCGCCATCGCCCGTGTCTCGGATTATCTTTTCTACCCATATATAGTGAAATTAGACCTCACTGGTGAGGCAATACTATCATTTATCACGTAGACGGTTCCCAATATAGGGTGCTGGTGTGCAAAACTTACAGACACTCTCTTTCGGGCCGTGCAATTCGTAATGTCGTTGAGCAATCGCAATTGTTGCGGTCGTAAACGAGATTGCAAAAGGGCTCTGGGCCGTGAGAGGCGTAGAGCGATCTCACAAGAGCTGATCAGTCGATATCAATGAGAAAGTAGAGACAGCACTTAGGTGTCAGGGCCAGTGATTCCTCTGATGAAGTGCCGCTGCATCCCGACGAATAGGACGACAACGGGGAGAATGAACAGGATGGAGCTGGCCATGAGATCGCCCCATTGGATGGTGTAGCGGCTCATCATCCCGTACATCATCACCGGGACCGTCTGCAGATCCTGCGACTGCATCAGGGTGTTGGCAAAGAGGAACTCCTGCCACGCGAGGACGAAAGCGAACAGCGCGGTGGCGATGATACCCGGCTTAGCCATCGGGAGCGCTATCCGCAGGTAGATCTGTAGTTCGTTCATGCCGTCAATTCGACCGGCATTGAGTACGTTATCGGGGATGTTCTCGAAAAACCCGATAAGCATCCAGGAAGTTAGCGGGAGCAGAAACACCATGTACGACGCGATGAGCCCCGGATACGTATTGATGAGGCCGAGCCGCTGGAGAATGAAGAACAGCGGCACGATGACCGAGACGATGGGCATCACGCGGGTGACAATGACGTACACAGCCGTGACCTGTGAGCCGGGGAATTCGAATTTTCCCCAGCCGTAGCCCGCCAGCGTGGCGAAGGTGACCGAGACAATGGTCGCCCCGATGGATACGATGATGCTGTTCACGAAGGACGTCACGAAGCCCTCACGGTTGAGCACCGACCGGTAGTGTTCGAACGTGATCTCGGTCGGAATGAGCGACGGGTTTGTCGAGAACATAGCGCTGCGTGGACGCAACGAAGAGATTAGCATCCAGAAGATGGGAAAGAGAACGGCTAAGAGACACACCGCAATTAGTCCATAGCGAGCCCATTTCCGCAAGTCCGATTCGTAGGACGCCGTGCTCATATGCTCTCACCTCGCTTGCGCAGGGCGCGAATGTAGAAGAAGATGAACACGAGCATCATCATAATCATCACCACGGACAGTGCTGAGGCGTCACCGTACCTGAACTGCTCGAATGCCAGCCGGTAGACCTTGACAGACAGGACGTTCGTAGCCCCGGCCGGGCCACCCCCGGTCATCGTGAAGATGAGGACGAACTGATTGAACATCCAGATGATGGTCAACAGCAGGACGATTTTGAGGACCGGCATTAGCGCCGGAATCGTGATGTGTCGGAGCCGCGCGAAAAACGGTGCACCGTCGATCTTTGCCGCGTTGTGGACTGATTCGTCCATGCCCTGGAGACCGGCGAGTACCATGATCATGACGAATGGAAACTGTTTCCAGAGTGCGGAAACGATGACGGCGAACATCGCAGTATCCGTGGTCCCGAGCCAAGCGATGCCGGACTCTATGAGACCGGCACTGATTAGCAGTTCGTTTATGATACCGAACTGGGGCGAGTACATCCAGCTGAAGATGATAGCAGTGACGATGGTCGGTGTCACCCAGGGGATGAGGAACCCCGCCCGGATCACGCTTTTCGCGGGGTATTTGGTGTTCAAGAGCAGTGCCAGACTGCAACCGACGATCAGCTGGAGTGCGACACCGCCGACGACCCAGACGAACGTGTTGAACATCACGTTCGAGAACCAGTCGGACGTGAACAGCGCGACGTATTTCGACACGCCGACAAATTCCTCCACACCGCCTGACGTGAGATTGTGAACGCTCAGACGGAACGTCTCGACCAGCGGGTACGTGATCAGGACGAGCATCAACAGCACCGCGGGTGCGATGAACAGGATACCCGGACTGATCTCGCGATCTGCCAGTCGCGATCGTATTTTGGTAAGGTTTGTACGTGCCGATTCTTGGAAGCTCATATGTTGATGTAAAATGGCTCCGGCCAGTTATTCGATTGCCTGTTCGTTGGTCTGCTGATTCGCCCGTTCCATCGCCTCCTGGGCCGATCGATTCCCGCTGAGGATTTCCTGAATCGCCGACTGCGTGATGGAGTTCACCGTTCCGACATTGGCCGAGAGGTACGGCCAACCGCTATTGCTGATCTGGTCCTGGAAGACCTGTCCGACGTCTCGACCGAGACCGTCGGTGTAGCCGTCGAAGAACGCGTCCCAGGCGGTCGACAGCGACGGGACGAGACCGGACCACTCGGCCTGGCGCTCTGGCGTCATCAGATACTCGAGGAGGCTCCAGGACTGTTGCTGGCGCTCGTCGGAGATGTCCTTCGCGATGCCCCACGTGGGGGACCCGCCGAAACCAGACGGATCGACGCCGCCGGCCGACGGGACGTATGTGATGCCGTAGTCGATGTCGGACTCTTCTTCGAGGATCGAGGCCTCCCAGGAGCCGACAGTGTACATCGAGGTCTGCCCTTCGATCATCAGATTCCGGGCGTTTATTGCGTTGTTGCTCAGCGTCCCCTGTGGCATCAGGTTCTCGTTGGCCATCGTCTCGTACAGTTCCGCAGCACCGATGAACTCGTCGGAGGTGAACTGCGGTTCGCCGTCGGCGACCGTTGTCTTGAGATCACCGCGCGACCAGGCGTGACTGTAAAACTGGAGTGAGGTGTGGATGTGGTCCGCGCCGGAGAACCCGAGTGGGCGAATTCCGGCCTCGTTCTTGATATCACGCGCGACGTTCAGCATCCCCTCGGGAGTATCGAGGTAGTCCTGGGGGTTCATCGGATCGTATCCGGCCTGTTCGACGTGCCCGGCGTGGTAGTATAGCGCTCCCCAGTGCCCAATCATCATCGGGATTACCTGGGTCGTTCCGTTGAACGGGCCGCTCGCGTCGAGAATCGCCTGGATGAGGTCCGTCTCCGCGAAGTCGTCGCGCGAAATTGACGAGTCATCCAGGAACGAGTCCAGGCCCGCCAGGTAGTCGTTGGCCGCGAAGTTGAAGGCCGCAACACCCATGACCGTCATCACGTCGAACGGGTTTCCGGCCTCAAAGCGCGACCGCTCGCTCTGTGTCACGTTCGCAGCCTGATCGGTTTCGGTCACGTCGACGGACCAGCCCGATTCGTCCTCCCACTCGCTCACGTACTGGTTGAACGCATCGAGGTTATCCGATGAGAGCTGCCCGGTGAAGATGTTCATTTCCAGCGTCTCGCTATCCGATCCACCACCGCTACAGCCAGCCAGGAAGGAGGTCCCAGCTACGCCTGCAGTGGTGATGAAGTTACGTCTACTCTTGAGGGTCTTACCCATGCCTGTGTCAGACATGCTATTAACCCCATTAATGATGCATGCACATAAATGTTTTCATTAATAATTGAGGAAGGTTCGGAATACACTTTCAGCAGCCACTCTGCCAGGACGGGGGGGCACAGGAGTTAGGCTACCGCGATCGTGATATCGTCTTCCGTCCAACGCGTTGCCGACTCGCGGGGCCCCAGGTCGAACATCAGGACTCGGATCGAATGTGTTCCGAAGGTTGTACCGCCTGCTCCGGTGCTTCCCGGTACTTGATCGTCTTCCCATCCTCGGCGAACAGACACACTCGTTCCTCCGGGAACTCGATGTGGATGAGGTCGTCTAATTCAGGGCGGATCGCTTCATTGACACGGGCCACGATGCCGAAATCCTCACACACAGTCAGGTGAAGAAGGTTCTCACTGCCAAGCTCTTCGACGACATCGACCCGCGCCTGGACGGACGAGGAGGAGGCGTCTTCGACGACTCGGATGTCCTCGGGACGAATCCCGAACTGTCCCCGTTCGACAGACGGATCCACTTCGGTCGACGCAAGTTCGTACCGGAAGTAGTCCGTGTCGACAGCTCCGTCCGCAAACCGAGCGTCGATCATATTCATACTCGGTGAGCCGATGAACTGAGCGACGAACGCGTTTGCCGGTTTGTTGTACACCTCGATGGGAGTTCCGACCTGCTGGATATACCCCTTGTCCATTACGACGATTCGGTCTGCCATCGTCATGGCCTCCGTCTGATCGTGAGTTACGTAGATGGCAGTCACGTCAAGGTCATTCTGGAGGCGCTGGAGTTCGGCCCGCATCTCCGTCCGTAGCTTGGCGTCAAGGTTCGACAGCGGCTCGTCCAGGAGGAATACGTCAGGGTCTCGTACCATCGCTCGGCCGAGCGCGACGCGCTGTTGTTGCCCACCGCTGAGCTGTCCGGGCTTCTGGTCGAGGAGTTGCTCGATGCTGAGCATCTCGGCGTACTCCTCGACCCTCTCTTTCATCTCAGATGTAGACATATCCGTGGTATACTTGAGGCCGAACATCATGTTCTCCTCGACGGTCTTGTGAGGATAGAGCGCGTAGTCCTGGAAAACCATCGCGATATCCCTGTTCTGGGGTTTCACGTCGTTAACGACTGTGTCCCCGATCCGGACCGTTCCCTCGGTCGGCCGCTGAAGTCCCGCTATCGTCTGGAGCGTCGTCGTCTTTCCACATCCCGAGGGGCCGACAAGGATGACGAACTCCCCGTCCTCGACGAAGAGATTGATGTCTTCTGCGCCGACCACCCCGTCGGGATACACCTTCTTCATATCCTCGAGTTCGACTTCCGCCACAGTTAGATCACTCCGTTACTGCGGCAGACAGCTTGCTTTTCTGACATCGCCTGGTATAACTCTCGAACCAACATGTGGAGTAGATTCCCTGCCCGACTATATATACATTATGGATGTGTCGAATCGACGACCGGTTCAGAGAGACGAACGGTCGGACGGGGGTAGGAGAGGGTGGGAGACGGTGCAGTCAGAGATCGATGTTGAACCGCCGATACTGTTCGTCCGGGCAGTCGAGTTCCTGAAGCGCTTCCCGCATGAGAGTCCGCATCTGATCCACAGTCGACTCGTCGGAGGGAGCGAGGTTATCGTGCTGGGTCGGATCTTCGGTGACGTCGAACAGGAGCGGCTCGTCCAGTTGTTCGAATGACTTGCCGGGGAAGCGCCACACTGGGGTATCGGTGTACGGGAGGAACGCGCCGGATTCGGCCTCGTTCTTAGGTTCGCGTGGAGTGAACCACGAATTAGAGTTCATCATCGTCGTCGAATAGCAGTACGTATTCACCTCGCCGTCGCAGGGGAGGTGGTACGTGTACTTGCCGTCGGTCACATTGAGTGCGGATCCCCAGTAGCCGTACAGGGCCCAGTCCCGGTGACTATCAGACCTCCCGTCTAGCAGTGGTTGGACGCTTCGACTGTGACGAGTATCGGTCACGTCGACCCCCGCAGCGTCGAGGAGTGTCCCGTACAGGTCCACCGCCGATGTGAGCGCATCCACTCGTTCACCCATTCGCGGACTGCTGGGTTGCCAGATGAAAAGCGGCGTGTGCGCAATAGTGTCGTACACTGGCGGAACATTCTTCCCGACCCAACCGTGATCACCGAACATGAATCCGTGGTCGGATGTGACGACGACCGTCGTGTCCTCCCACAGGTTATCCCTGTCGAGTGCGTCGAGTACACGACCGAACCACCGATCGACCATCGTGATTTTCCCCGCGTACTGGGCCCGTAAGAACGACAGTTCCCGGTCCGACAGTTCGCTCTGTCCATCGTCGACTCGACCGTAGTAGGGCCAGTTAGTGAGTTCCTCGTCGGTCGGATCCTCATCGGTGTACATCGTGGCGTACGGTTCCGGACAGTGGAACGGTTCGTGAACGTCGAAGCTATCGACGTAGCAGAACCAGTCGGCCCAGTCCTGGTTCTCCCGGAGCCACTCGGCCGTTCGTGAGAACACCCGCGGCGCGAAGAAGTCTCGCTCGTCCAGTTCGTCGAGGTCAGCGACGTTACGAGCGTACTGTGGGCGATTGATATACTGGAGCGAGTCTACCGGATCCGTCGCCCGATTACCGGTCTGATCGATGAGTCTATCGTCCGGTTCCTTCGGCGCGGTACGATAGGCATCGTGTTCGTGACCTCGGACCAGATCGAAGCCGTGGAAGCTCTCGTAGTACCCGTGGCTGCCGTGCTGGAAGTAGTGGTAATGGTCGGTGATGAGTTTCGTAAGCAGTTCGTTCTGTCGCGCGAGTTCAGGCACCGTCTCGTCGAACGGCTCGACGGGGCCCCATGGCCGCCAGAGGAACTCTTGGGTCCCCGTCAGCCACTCGCGGCGCGCGGGCATACATGGGAGGCTGCCGGCGTAGTGGCTGTCGAAAGTGGCCGCTCGTTCGGCGAACCGGTCGAGGTTCGGGGTCGCGACGTCGATGTCGAACCCACCGCCGTACACGTCCAGAAGGTCCCGCCGCAGACTGTCGATCGAGATCAACAGGACGTTGCTCATCGGAGACACCCCTCTAAGATCTCAGCGTGGCTTTCATCGGTCACCAGTTCGCCGTCGACGACCAGAAACGGCTCGCGGTAGCACCGCCCGCAGTGTTCAAGACACGGTGCGACTACCGTCGAGGTGTCCAGTTCGTCCAGCCGGCGCCGTACTTGGCCGTCAATATTGCTAACGCACGCTTCAATGCACTCTGTCATCATTACACTCAGAAACAGTAGATTTGGGCCACGATAGTATTTTCGTCGTGTCCCGTGCGGTACCTCGACCGATGGCTGAACGGATCCAGTTCGGCCGTACTCTTACGGGCGTGCAATTCTGATCCGGCGCTCGCCCGCAACAGAGTATAGCAGGCACTGGTCCCCAGCAAAGATGCCGGGCTACTGACTTGCCTGACCGGCATGGGAGAGAACCCGGAAGCCGACGCTGAAACCTGGTGGTCGCCCCTCTGGAGGGCGTCTCCGGGATGATACACTCGTCGGCTCGCAGACCCGCAGCGACGACTGTCGCCTCCTCACCCGGAAACTGACCACCGGCGAACGGCCCGACAGTTATATAATACTGCTTGCGGGACATGAACTCGCATGCGCGTCGTATACATTGACATCGACTCATTACGCCCAGACCACCTCGGGGCGTACGGGTACGACCGAGCAACGAGTCCGAACATCGACCGCCTCGCCGAGGACAGCGTCATCTTCGACCGCTATTACGCGGCGAACTCACCCTGTATGCCGTCGCGCGCGGCGTTGATCTCTGGTCGCTACGGCGTCAACAACGGCGTCGCGACGCACGGTCCCGACGGACGCACGCTGTCTTCTCCCTACCACTGGGAGGGGTTCGACGGTGACCTCCGGGAGTACTGGACGCTGCCGGAACTGTTCTACAACGAACGGGTCCCGACCGCCGGCGTGTCGTCATTCCCTCGGCACACGGCACCGTGGTTCTACCACGTCTGGCACCAGTTCCACACTCCTCAGGAACCGGAGGATCAGGTCGCCGAGTGGCCGGTCGGACGCGGGTTCCAGACGCCGCGCGCCGAACATGTCTCCGACATCGGACTCTCCGTGCTCGAGGACATGGACGACGAGTTCTTCCTGTACCTGCAGTACTGGGATCCGCACATCCCGTACTACCGCTCCGAGGAGGAGATAGACCGATTCCGCGATCCGCCGCTTCCCCCCTATCCCACTGAGGAACAGATCGAAGACGAAAACCACTGGGTGGAGGGAACCGGGACGGACATCACCAGTCTCGAAGAGTACGAGGAGATGCTCGCTCACTACGACGCGGAGATTCACTACGCGGACGAGCACGTGGGGCGAGTGCTCGATTACCTTGAGGAAGAGGGTCTGTACGACGAGACGCTCATCGTCGTCTCCGCCGACCACGGCGAAGAGTTCGGCGAGCATGGTGGCTACCAGACCCACTGGGCGGCCCACGAGGGGACGAACCGCGTCCCGCTGATCGTAAAGCCGCCAGCGTCGGCCGCCGTCGAGACTGGATGCCGTTCGGAACTCGTCACGAACGTTGACGTAGCGCCGACCCTCGCGGACTACGCGGGGTTCGACGCACCGGAGGCGTGGCAGGGCCGCTCACTCAGGCCACTCATTGCAGGCGAAGCGACGGAGTGGCGCGACTATGTCGTGTTCGAACACGGGCTCTTCGTCGCTCAGCGAGCCATCCGAACGGATCGCTGGAAACTCCTGCGGACCTACCACCCAGGCATCTGGCCTGAGCGTTTCTCGGACGTCGCGCTATACGATCTGGAGGAAGATCCCTGGGAGCAGGAGAACGTCGCCGACGACCATCCGGAACTCGTGACCAAACTCCGCGGCAAGATGACCGAGTGGGTCGAAGACCACGTCGGCCGCGAGGGCGACCCGCTGATGTCCGCCGCCATAAACGGGCCGATGGGCTACAAGGTCGCCGCGAACGAGTGGAACTCCTACAAGTACCTGTAAGCGGTATCTGACCGCTCGTCGTTTCGTATCTGAAATTAGTTCTCAGAGAGTGAATCGAGTGCAGCACGGAGGTAGCCGACAGCGAACGACCGTGACCGATGTCCCCAATCGGTGTCCCCGGCAACCTGTGGAACGTGATCGGGAATGAGGATGCCGTCGTATTCGACCGCCTTGAGCGCACGCAGGATCTCGAAGGTATCGTAGTTCCCCTGGTCGACGAACGTCTCGTGGAACGAGGGAACCGTTCCCTCAACGTCCCGGAAATGGACGTAGAAGATTTCGTCCCGTTCTCCGAACCGCTCGATGACGTCGAAGACGTTCTCGGTCGATGCCGACCACGTCCCCAGTCCCAGGTTAATCCCATGGTTCGGGCTCTCGACGAGGTCCATCGTCCGCTCGAAATCATCGATAGTGGTGTGGACGAGTGGTGTACCGTCAAAGTCCGAGACCGGCGGGTCGTTCGGGTGTAAGGCGAGCTTCACACCGACTTCCTCGGCGACGGGCAGGACCTCGCTGAGAAACCGTTCGTAATTGTGCCAGAGTTCGTCTGCCGAAAGCGACGATCCCTCCGCGGTCGAGGTTCCTAAATCACGGGAGTCGAACGCCGTCACCTTCGCGCCGCCGCGCCATTTCTTCCCGACAGACGTTCGGCCGACTCCTTTTGGGGACCAGTCGTACCCCAAAACTGGGATGTCCGCTCGCCCGACGGCCCGAACCGCCTGCTTGATTCGCTCTAATTCTGCCTCGAACCCCTCTCGGCCATACATGACGGGTTCCGTCGAACAGCCCGGGAATCCCTCGATGGCGGCTAAGCGAAGCCCCTCCTCTTCTATCCAGCGGCGGACCTGGACGAGTTTCGGGAACACCGGTCCTGCGTCGTCGCTCTCGATGACGGGCTTTTCCTCGTGTTTCTGCTTGTAGAAGCCATTCATGGCGAGCATCTGTGGCGCGGTAGAGAACTCCAGCGAGACATCGTCGACACCGAGTTGCTTGAACAGGCCCAGTCGCTCTTCGTCGGGTTGGCGAACATGTCCAATACCGACACGCATTCCTTCTGGTGGGGAATCAGCTTGACCAGCCATACGGCGACATTTTCGCACCTCGGATAATAAGTTTTCTTTTTAGTCAAATGACGATTCTAGACGGACGGTAGACCGACAGAGGTCCAGCGTCACATGGAAACAGCCGTTCACTACCAACGTTTTTACCGCTGTGACTATGGACGTAGGGTATGACGCTCGATTCCAGCGAGCTGTGCAATCGATACGAACAACTATATCCAGGTGCTGTCACCGATGCACTCGACGATCTGGGATACGGTGATCGGACGCTCCCGGCGGAAATTAATCCGCTGTGCATCGACAGTCGAATGGCGGGAATCGCGTACCCGGCCCACGGCTATCCCGACGAGGACTGTGACTACGACGCGAACATTCGCCGGTTCCTCCGGATGCTCGGCGAGGCACCGACCGAGAGCGTCGCGGTCTATCAGACTCGCGACGACGAGGCGGCCCATCTTGGGGAACTGTCGACCACGGCCCTTGCTGCACAGGGGTGTCGTGGCGCCGTCGTCGATGGCGGCGTCCGGGATGTCCGCTACATCCTTGACCAGGAGTTCCCGGTGTTCACGAGATACCGGACGCCGGCGGATGCGCCCCCGCGCTGGCGTCTCGTCGACTGGGGTGTCCCGATCACGATTGGCGACGTCGAGATTCGGCCGGGAGACGTCCTTCTCGGCGACGCCGACGGCGTCGTGTGTGTCCCACAGGGCGTCAGTGAGGAGGTACTAGTCGCCGCTGAGGAGACCATCGAGACTGAAAACGAGGTCCGCAGTGCCGTCAGCGACGGGGTGGACCCGCTCACCGCGTACGAGCGATATGACGAGTTCTGACCGCCCGGAATTTGCTCCCCACTACCGTCACTCGAAGGACTTCTGGAACGACGCCGAGTGTACGTCGTGCTCCGTGGTGATTTCGCCGGTGTGTGCTGTAGCGGCGGCCTCGTCGAACTCGATACCCAGACCCGGTGTCTCGGGGACGGGTATCTGTCCGTCCTCAACGACTAATGGCGTCTCGATGACGTCGTCGATCCAGTCCGGATGCGTGAAGTTGTCGGCTTCCTGTATCTTGAAGTTCGGAATGGCGGCACTCACGTGGACGTTGGCCGTGAGGCTGATCGGGCCGGCAGCGGCGTGGGGACAGGTCTGAATCGCGGCTGCGTCAGCCATCTGTGCGATATACTGGGTCTCACGCAGCCCACCGACGATGATGGGGTCGGGCTGGATGATGTCTACTGCACGCGCAGAGATGAAATCGAACGCCTCGAACTTGCTATCCGTCGCAGCCATGTCGTCCGCGATGGGTATCGACAGCGCTTCGCGGACCTCTCGAAACGCATCGGGGCCCTGGTGTGCGTGTACCGGCGCCTCGAACCAACCGATGTTGTAGGGCTCGAGACGTCGACCGATTCGGATTGCCGTGGTTGGGCTGAAACGGCCGTGTCCTTCGATAAACAGCTCGGCACTCGGACCGACGGCCTCACGGATCGCCATGACGCGGTTTTCTACTTCTTGAAGCGCTTCGTTCGATATCTCGCGGGTCGCTCCCTCGAACGGATCGAATTTGAGCGCATCGAATCCTGCCTCCACGACGGACACCGCAGCGTCAGCCCACTCCTCGGGGGTGTCACATCCGCCATACCAACGGTTGGCGTACGCCTTAACCGTGTTTCGAACAGTCCCCCCGAGCATGTCCGCGACGGGAACACCATGATGTTTCCCTTTGATATCCCAGCAGGCAATCTCGATAGCTGACAGGAGCGTTTGATTGAGTCGCCAGAGTCCCCACGGCGTTTCCTGAGAAGCGGTTCGCAGCCCCTCGATATTCAGCGGGTCCCTTCCGCAAAACCATTCTTGGAATTTCTCGACGTGAGCACTCGTAGCCTTCGCATCCGTATTTGCTTCTGCTTGCCCGACTCCGGTGAGGCCTGTATCTGTCTCGACGACGACGATGAACCACGGCTTCCACAACTCGTCCGTAAGGACGTAGTTTCGAATATCAGTGATTTCCATCTGTCTACACTATGGAACCCCATTCATAAAGAAAGTTCTTGTGGTTCCTTGGTATGTGGCGCGGTGGGGTTGGTGTTCCCAGAATAGGTGGAAAAACATTGAAATAGTTGCTCTGAAAAGGGATGATATGGCGATAGATACGGTAGCCGTGACAGGCGGAAATGGGAGAATTGGAGGAGCGATCATCAGGGAGCTCAACAATCACGATTACCGAACCGTGAATCTCAACCGTGGGAAAGCCAGGCAGCGGGTCGTGGAAGATAACGATGGTGCTGACGAGTATATTCAGACGGAAATGCTCGATCCTGGAAACGTATATGGGGCTCTCGCCAAGAGTGACGCCGACGCAGTCATCCACATGGCGTCTATTCCGAACCCGCTCACAAATGTCGGATACGAGACCTACGAGAGCAACGTGATGAGTACGTATCACGTGCTGGAAGCGGCAGACGAACTAGAACTCGAAGCTGCGGTTGTTCCCTCTAGCGTGAACGTCATCGGTGGCCCTTTTCAAGACGCTCCAATGGAACTGTCGTACCTTCCAGTCGACGAAAGCCACCCGGTCACCCCTCGTGACCCGTACGCCGCGTCGAAACACGCCATAGAGGTGACCGCCGATGCATTTGGTCGCCGAGACGGCCCGCCTTATCGCATCGCCTCGCTCCGATATCCGTGGGTGGCAACCACTACTGAACTCCAGACGACGTTTGTCGAAGGGAATCGTTCACTTGCAGCAGTGAGTTCGGAGTCCGCTAAGTTTGCCCGAGATCAACTCTTTTCCTACATTCACATAGATGATGCAGCCAGCGTAGCGCTGGCAGCGATTGAAGGGGAGTATACGGGTCATGAGAGCTTCTGGGCCATCGCGGACGACACTACTGCTGACGTTCCGACACCAGAGCTCATCCGAGAGTGTTATCCGGATGTATCCGTCGAATCGGATTTAGAAGGCTACGACGCCCTCATCTCGACAGCGAAGGCTCGGAGGATGCTCGATTGGGAACCAACTCGTTCGTGGCGATAACGAGTACCAGCGTCGTCAGGAGTTTTTGTACTCGATCTCGACTATATTGATAGTCGTTTTGAGCCGTTCGACGAGTTCGGGGAGATGATCCGCATCTATACGGGACTTTGGTCCGCTGATCGATATCGAGCCGAGCGGATCTGTCTCGGACCCCTCGACCGGGACAGCGATGGCACGAATCCCCTCGATACGTTCCTCATCTTCGAGTGAGTAACCTTGGTCTCGGATCTTTTCGAGTTCTTCATACAGCTCGTCCCGGCTCGTGATAGTATTTTGAGTTGCTTTTGGGAGACCATGGCGATCGATGATTCGCTCAATCTTTTCGTCCGAAATTTTCGAAAGGAGGGCTTTCCCGTGAGAAACCCAGTGTAGATTCGTCGTGTGTCCGACTGGGAGATTGGCGAACGGCGACTTTTCTCCCTCGATCTTGTAAATAATTACCCGCTGACCGCGTTCTTCAGTCGCAAGGACAACGTTGAATACATCGTTAAGATCATCAGCGAGTTCAGCCATTGGTTCCTTTGCAATCTCGTAAAGAGGGAATCTGTTCCGTTGTAGTCCACCGATGGTGAGAAATTTGAACGAGATATCGTAGCCAGCATCGGTATTCACGATATAGCCTCTTTGCTCAAGGGTTCGGAGGTAGATGTGGACCGTACTCTTGGGGACTCCTAATCGCTCTGCGATCTCTGTTAACGTGAGACCGGGGTGCTGACTAAGAAGTTCGATTATCTCGAACCCTCTATTCAGCACCTTTAGTTCCCGTCCGTTGTTTTTGTTTTCGTTCATATGAGACTCTTGAGACCGGAAATCATTAAACTCTTCCACTGGTCTGGAGCTGACGATGGTTCAATATACTCGGATCGCAATGTAAAATTCCCTTTTTGATGCTCTCAAGCAAATACAGCGCCTCTCGACGGTGATTCCGTGATAGTGATACCTCACTGAAACATCTCGAACAGGGTCTGTAACGGCATATTCGTCCCGAGAAGCGTGAGAGATCCCCGCACTGTGGGTGTAAATCTCAATCAAGGACCCACCATGTTGTTCAAAATATACGAACAAGATTCGTGATGGTCTGGTTCGGTTAATGTGTAGGAGAATACCCGAGCAGTCCTTTAGCATCGCCTGAGATAGATATGAGTCATATGCAATCACGAGGGGAGATAGCCATCCAAGAGAGGATTGTCATACAATATCATAGTAAAAGATAAGGAGACAACCCGGATGCAAATACGAGGGGATTGACTGCCTCGATAGTTCAACATATCCGAACCACACGAAAATGCATAGAAGACGGTCGAGCTGGTTTCGTTCAGCGGTTGTCCGGGCGAAACACTCGAGGAAACAGGTTGACGCGTCTAGCTTTCTCCTATTACAACCGTACGTCTGTAATAGCGCTGTTCACCAGTTCTTTACTGCCATGCTTTTGTAAACTAGGGCAGCAACTGATCGAACCCCAGCGTCACCATTCACAAATGAGAGATACGGGGAAGCGCCATATCGAGTGACGACCCCTAGTGTGTGGACGACAGTGGAGACGTCAACCAGATAGACCCCTGTGCTTGGACCGAGTAAACCACCACATCACGCTGGTACTGATGTCGAGATGAACACTGATGAAAAGGGCCAACCGTGGGTTTAGTCGCAAGTCCATACTTTTTGGACCCGAGGTAGCACGGCGATCCTCAAGGAAATGATACCAATAGGGTTTTTTCGCTGATACCGATGACCTCGCTGAGACGGACCACACTATCACGTACGTGGCCGGGATTAACTGTCGCGGCAGAGAAGAGTTTGGAGAGGTCGGCGATGGCCTCTCTGGCATGCGGTTCATGGGGAGCAACGGAGTTACTCCTAGCCGCGGAGACTACTCGTGAAACACCATACATGCTGGTGCCGGAACCTCCAGTTCGCCAGCCAGTTGACTTAGTGTTCCGTCAGTCGGATCAATTCGAAACGGGACGATATTGTGGGAATTTTGATTCTGGACGAACAGTACCTTACCAGCAGGATCAACGGTCAAGTACCGAGGCCAAGCACCGCCAGTCGGCACGGTTTTATCGAGCTCAATAGATCCGTCTGACTGAATTGACAATATCGAGACGCTATCGCGACCGCGGTTAGCCGCGTAAACCCAGTCGCCGGAAGGATGGGCCTCGATCTCGGAGGGTTGATTTTCACCCTCAAAATCCTTCGGGATGGTGGAGGTTGACCCGAGTTCTGAGAGTTGACCGGTTGTTTCATCCCACTCGTAAGCGATGATTGCCGAAGAGAGTTCCAGAATCAGATAGGCAATCGGCCTCGAGGGATGAAACTCGAAGTGGCGTGGTCCGGAGCCAGGGGTGACCTGCGTAGCGCCTGCATGGACTAGCATCCCTCTCTCTCTATCGATGTCATAAATCACCACCTCATCGGTGCCCAGATCAGGAACGTAGAGGTACGTTCCGTTCGGCCCACAGACCGTTGCGTGCGGGTGAGGTTCCGCCTGTCTCTCTAGGTTCGGACCTGATCCCTGATGTTCGACAACTTCGACGGAGTTTCCGAGTGTGCCATCCGCTCGGATCGGGAGCATTGATACTGCGCCACCACTGTACTGTGCCACAAATAGATAGTCTCCGGAAGGATGTACGTTACAGTAACAGGGGCCGGCGGCACCGGAGGGTTGTTGATTGCATTTCGCAAGAGTACCGTTGTCTGTGATTCGATATGAGGATATCCGTCCGTTTTCAGTTTCGTGGACAGCGTATAGAAACGGGTCGTCGGGGTGGAGTGCCAAAAACGAGGGGTTCTCACGGTGGTTGATGACCGAATGGTTTTTGATTGATACTCCCTCCTCGATCATCACGTCGGCGCTGTAGATGCCCTTGCTGCCGTGTTCGGAGTACGTCCCGATGGATGAATTGTAGTACACGAGTTCACGTTGTATCCCCAATACCCTCAATTTAACTATTGAATCGACAAAGACCGAAGGGTGAGTCCTTGTTCGCGTGATAGCCACAAGAGAAGGTGAAACGAGGACGGAAGGTCCCTCGAAGCCTCATTTTCCTTAGTAATAATGAAGTACATCCAGTCGATTGTCTTGTGCTTGATAAGGTGGTCGAGCATTCATCCGGTCTCGTGTGAAGAGAGCGCTATGGACCGAGCGGCCGAAATAATGGGCAGGGTATCGAGTGTTACAAAGTCCGATCCCGTAGTCGTACCAGAATCGACGTAATGGGAGAACCAAGGAGATCAGGTCCCATACCATCACCTCTTGTGTATACCGTCTAGCCAATCTGTAGACAGGCATTATTAGTAAAATGAATTATCAAAGCGATAAATACCCCTCCAAATGATGTTTCCTGAACCAACCGATGGAAGGACACGCCGTACGTGATCATAGAAATACTATATAGTAAATTATCGGCTGTATTTCTGGGTATATATTACTTTTTCTGCCATAAAGAATTATAAAACCAGTTCTAAACTGTGCATCTATATATTCTTGGGAAGATGTGATGGATAGGCGACTGAGTTGAGTTCCTCTATAGATGATATCGCGCTTTGATGTATGGACAGACGTAACTGCGGTTTTCTCAATCCGCGTCAACATGAGTCTGCCTGAGTTGATGAAAGTCCTAACCTCCGTAGTGAGATGATATAGTATCAGATTTAGCGGTATCATAGAATATAGATATTATCTCTCCCGAATGTTGGTCGGCAGCTATTGACCCATCAGGTGAGGCTGCCAGATACTGGCGTAAGGGATGACGGATAGAGATGGGAGGATGAAAAGGAGTGACTTGTCCACCCAGACGCTACGAAACGAATTGTCGGTAGAACGGAAGTCATGCAGTGTCGTTAGACTATAAGCGACTCAACGTCCAAACCCGTTGCAGACGGCAGCAATATCCATAACCAGGCTGTGGGGAATTCTAATGGACAGATTCTCGACCTGGTCCGTGAGATTTGTGATGACATCGAACAGCAGATCAGCGACCTCTTCGACGAGAACGAAGATTGCAACGTGCAGGTGATCATAGCGGACCATTAGCATCTACTCCGGTCACCAGTCACTTGTGGAGCGTGACCGGCTGATTGACCGTCTACCTGACACTGGTGACGAGGGGTCACCGCAGGTATTCAAGCCTGTGCGGGCAGTGGAGCAGCGTGGCTCCACGATCGACATCAACGGACGTCCCGGTTGCACAGTTGCTCACTGACGAGAATCTCGAAGATCCCCAGGTTCGGCAACTGGTGACTGTCGCGACACAGGCTCCAGCTGCGTTCGTCCGTGAACAAGCAACGACTCGGCTCGTCCAGCTCCTACTCCAGCGACGGGCTCGCCCCTTCGCTACTGACGAAGCAGTGCCCCAGACCGCGGAGATGACGATTCGCCTGGGAGATCGCTCGTCCGGAGCCCCGAGTCGCCTTGCTCAAGACAACCTCACGAAGCATCTCCTGACCGTGGGCCAGTCTGGGGCCGGGAAAACGACGTTCTTCTACACGCTGTGCTCGCAACTCGACGTGCCGTTCTGGAGTTTCGACCTCAAGCAAGACTATCGCCACCTCGTGACCGATCTCGACGAGCTAGTCGTCTTGCCGTGGAGTGAACTCCAGTTCAATCCGCTCGTCCCACCGCCCGGCGTGACGCCACGCCGCTGGGCGCAAGTGTTTAGCGAAATCTTTGGCCACGCTACTGCGCTGCTTTCTGGCTCGAAGAACCACCTCCTGAAGACGATTCTCGAACTCTATCGCATCTACGGCCTCTTCGACGAGTGCTCGCCGCCGTACCCAAGCCTGCACGAACGTCAACTACCCCACCCTAAGCGCCTTCGGCGCTTTGAGGGTGTGGCTTGTCCGTGAACTCGGCCTCGAACCCATCAGGGTAGGCGGTAAATCCGCGCTTTGGCTTCACCGTTCCAGACTTTAGGGCGAGCTGACTGTCGCCCGTCCGCCGAGACGACTGTTGGCCTCGACGGACGTACCGCATACCGATGTTCTTCGCCGCGTTGTAATCCGCGTTCGCTTCCGACCCACACTTCACGCACCGGAAGTCGTTGCGCGACGGGCGATTCTCGTCTGCCGTGAATCCACACTCGGCACACCGCTTCGACGTGTACGCCGACCCGACTTGCTTCACCGAGATTCCGACCGATTCGGCCTTGTACTCGACGTATTCGTAGAGCGTTCGGAACGCCCACGTGTGACCCCACGACGCGCCGGTACGGTCGCGGATGTGGGTTAGGTTCTCGAACGCAATTACGTCACAGTCGTAGCGGAGTGCTTCGTCTATCAGCGTGTTCGACGCCCGGTGAAGAACGTCGCGGACGTAGCGAAGTTCCCGACCACTCGACTGAACGAGGGTCCGATGGGCGCTTCGCGTCCCGGTCTGTTGGAGTCCAGCGCGTACCTTCTCGAATTCGCGGAGGTCGTGGGTTAACTCCCGCCCGCCGACAAAGTGAGCGGTGCTGGTGACGGCAAGGTTTTCGATGCCAAGGTCAACCCCGAGAACCGTTCCGTCCTCGGCGGTGTTCCGCTCGGTATCGTTCTTGTGTCGGCGGAAACCGATATGTAAGAAGAACTCGCCATCTCGGGTGGTGAGCGTACTTTCCGTAACGCTCCAGTCGTCCGAGTCAAGATATTGACGCTGATAGCCATCATCGGTGTCGGGAAGGTCGAGCGGACACCGGACCCGACTCTCCGTTGTAGAGAGGGATACGGTGCCGTCATCGAACACCGTCATCGTCCGCGTATCGTATTTTACGGTCGGTGCGGTGAACGTGGGCTTGCTGACCCTCTTGCCCTTCGACCGGCGTTCGATACAGCCGGTGATGGCTTGCGCGGCTTGGTGAGTGGCGAGAATTGCGTGCTGGCTACCGAGGTCGGTGTCTTCGCGCACAGAATCGTAAGCGAGGGGTTGCACGTCACTCTTGGTGTTGCAATGCCCCCACGCGAGGTCTGTGGCGATTTGGCACCCCCGTTTCCACTCGGTGATGGTGTCTTCGAGCAAGTCGCGTTGCTCGCCATCTACCGAGAGGTGGGTGATTGCCGTCCGACGCACGTAGTCGTCTGCCACATGTTCAATGTAGCTCCGTGGCTATTTATAGATCGCGGAAATGCCCAGCTATACGAACGCGCTCCTCCCCTCCCTACCGCTTGCTTCGCTCGTGCTTGAGGAAGGGGACTCCGCGCTACCGCATCAGTTGAGACCGCGAAATGCCATCGACCCACCGCCAATCAAGAAGACGGTGAGTGGGTTGTCCAGCTGCTGGCCGATGCGTTCGAGTTCTGAGCGAATGTATGCGCTGTCGAATCGCGCCCTCATAGCGTCACTTCGTACTCCTCAGCCAGTTCCTGGAAGTCCTCCCACACAGGAAGTCGGGACGTCCGCTGGTCACCGCTAGTATCGAGATATGTGCAGAGTTCGTCGACGACGTCGTCGACGCCGTACTTGGTGGCTTGGGCGCGGAGTTCGTCGCGGTCGATGTCGACGTGACTGAGCAAGAGCAGACAATACGACTGAGCCCGTGGGCCCGAATCGATCACGAGCATGTGGCAGCACAACATCTCCGGCGAGAGCTCATTCGCCGTCTCCGAATAGAGGTAGTATCGACGATCACGTGCCAACAGGGGAAGGTCATATCGCCGGAATTGGTCTGGTCCTGTCGGAGTGAAGTGCTCATCAATGATCTCAGTCGTCGTCTGTACGAGGAACTCGTCGAGAGATTCCCACAGAAGCGTGTAGGTGTCGGTCCGTTCTTCGACAGTCTGGCGGTGGACGTGATGGGCAAGCTCACGAGCGAATACACTCAGCTGTTCGAAGCCGTCATTCAGTGTGTACGCTCCGTCGTCGGTTTGGTAGACGATTCCGCGATGTTGAAGCGGGGCAAGCGTACGATGGACAGTACTTCTGTGGACGTCGGCGTGGCGTGCGAGTTCGGTCACGGTTCGTGGGGTATCGAGGTAGTAGCAGACACGGAGGGCAGCCCCTGACAACAGCTCCGGCCAGTCGATGTGTGAATACTGCTGGGTGAGGTCCGTGAGTAACTCGAGTGCCTTCGCGTCCGACAGTCGAATCTGCTTTGTTTTTCCCTGTCGGCGTGTCTCGACGAGGCCAGCCGTTTGGAGCCGTTCGACGAGTTCGGAAGTGTAGCTGAGACTCCGATCGAGATTCGTTGCGAGTTCAGAGACCGTCTGCTCACCGTGGAGGGTAGTAAGGGCCCGAACCTCGCCTTCTGTGAGCATACTGTTGCATACTAACGAACCATCATATAAATGACTTCGGTATTTTGCAACACTCATCCGACTCTGTCGAGGCCGGAGACATAACAGATGAAAGTCCTCGGGCGCTCGGCATTCCGTGACCACGCGAGACGGAGTCTCGCGTGCTCCCGTTCGCTCCGCTCACGGGAACCCCACTGCGCTCCTCATGCCTGCCGTTGCTTACGGGGTCAGGGGACGTTCACGGCACGAGGCGCCGTGTGCTCGGGAGACGTAGTCTCCCGGTGACCAAGACGGCCTCGCCCTTTCTGAGTCCATCAGAATAACGGCTTTGTCACTGCGCGTCGAGCCTAGTTGCATTCATCACAGAGGAAGGACGGCGCCAATCTCGTTGGTAAGCGTGACTGCAGCGTTCTCACCTTCCTTGAGTGGGAAATCGACGTCGAGATCCACGGAGCGACCGGTCATCGCGTCAATTTGATCGCGGACTTCGCGTGCGACCCTCTCGTGGACATCATCGTACGAGGAAATCACGCGAGGTTCCTCCAACACCGTTTCAGGGACAAACACATCATAGCTGTTCAGGCAAAGCGAGAGCGGGCTTAGAGCAGAGTTCGTGGCACTACCAGGACTGACCAGCGCGGAGGTGTCTGCGACAACGTCCGCCGTCTATAGATCAGCGACTTCGTCGACGAAGCCTTCGTCGAGCTGCTGCTTCAGTACGCGGCGGTTGGCAGCCTCTTCTGCACCAACAAGCGCTTTGAGCTGCTCGTGGGTGATCTCGTCGTCATAATAGGCTGCGGCGATCTCCCGAGTAAGTGCGTCGTCGTGCGCGGCATCCTGCAGATACTCACGGAGTGCCGTGACGAGGACGTCTGTTCGATCTTCACCGAGGACATCGGCAAGCGCGTCGGCCCGATCGATAAGCCGATTCGGGGCTCGGAACTGGACGCGTTTCTTATCTGTACTCATTATGTGAACATTGTGTGCCAGCGTACGTAGCCGTTTTCGTGTGTACAATGTACACCACCTCCATTCGAGTGAGCTAGACCCCTGTTAGTCCATTCAGGCGATTTCTCGTGCCATTTTTTGAGTGCCCCTTGCGGGCGCGGGGCACTCTCCAGAGTGCTCTGTCTGAAACCAATGACGACGGAGAACCAGCTGGTATCGTTCGACGAGAGCGATACCCGACGAGACGAGATGCATAGTACGATCGAAGAATGGCTTGAGGACCTCCAATCCCACGTCAACGAGGCGGCAGCCAGCCAGGAGTTCCAGGAGTGGCTCGACGTCCAGAGTCGGTTCCACGACTACTCGCATCGAAATACGCTCCTGATCAAACGCCAATGCCCGGAGGCAACGCGCGTCGCCGGGTACCAAACGTGGCAGACCGAGTTCGATCGCCACGTCACAGAAGGTGAGTCGGCGATCTGGATCTGGGCACCGATCATCGCCAAGCAGTGCCCGGAATGCGAAAATTCGTCCTCGTATCACGAACAGAGCGACTGCGAGTACGATGAGACGCCACCAGTAGAGTGGTCGAAGGGACTCGTCGGCTTCCGACCAGCGCCCGTCTTCGACATCTCTCAGACGGAGGGCGAGGAGCTACCGGAACTCGATACCGCAGCGGAGGGCGACGCAGAAGGCCTCTTTCCTGCGCTCCGTGCAGCGGCGTCAGAACTCAATGTATCGGTCAGCGTTGTCGATCCCGCGGAGTGGTCCCACGGCGATGCAAAGGGTATCTGTCGACAGCGGCCGGGCGACGATCGGCCAACGATCGAACTTCTTGACCAGGATGACCCAGCCGCACTTGCTGGCGTGCTCGTTCACGAGTATGCACACGCGTTGCTCCACGTCGGCGTCGACGACCAAACTGAGCGAACGAAACGAGAAGTTGAGGCTGAGGCAGTCGCGTATCTCGTCGGACGCCAGTTCGGGCTCGACACGAGTGGTTCGGCGTTCTACCTCGCAGCGTGGCAGGACGACGAGACGGATACGCTGTTAGAGCGTATAGGCCGGATTTCGCGAACGGCAACGGAGATCGTTGACACGGTTGAGTATGACCCCCGCGAGCATACAGTCGCTGATGAGGAGGAAAACTAACAAGGGTTTCTCTTACTACGCTCTGTTGAACTTTCGGCTTGAGAGGGGTTGATGACTCCATTGGCTAATACAGGCGTTACGGCCGTCAATATAACGAGATATAACGATATCATCAGGCCCCTGCTCGTGTCATTCTTCTCGAGTGCCGGCAGAGTGCAGTAGTTCCGTGAAATCCTGGTTCTTCAGAGAACTCGTGATCGTAAAGACCGAACTGTTGATCCGTGAGCTAAACAAACATGGCACCGACAGTTGGTGAAACATAGCAAATATAGCACGATATCAAAATATATAAACAAAATATGGCGAGGGGGTCTTTTAAACGGGGTGGTAGTATCGTTATGAGCAACCACGGACGTTGCACTGCAGAACTACTACCATGACTCAACAGCCACCTGCTGACGACTCTCGACTGTTCACAGACCCCACTCGTCGTGCTATCCTTGGTAGTGCCGCCATTGGCGCACTCGGATTGGGTGGTATCTCGACGGCTACCGCACAACAACGCGGCAATAGCGGGAACAACGGGAACGGAGACCGCGAGACGGGGATGTACAAGGCCACCTATGCCTACGACGAGAATGGCGATTGGTACCAGTACAACGGTTCTAACCGCGGACTGGAGATCGGAACGGTCGATAGCATCGACGCCCTCGACCAGTCAACTCTCACGACATGCGAGTACAAAGTTCAGTACCAGGGAAGCTTCGGAGATGACCCCTACCTCGATATGGGGTGGATCCGCAATAACATCGTCTGCAAAGGAGAAAATCCGGATAATAAGAACGTGCTGTATGTCTCAGAGGAAGATCACCGATACACAGGCGAAGGCGAACCGATCTGGAACACGTGGGAGTACTTCGTGGACGCCCGACGCGGCCAAGGGAACGTTCTCGTCACCGGCCATGTCCGACCTGCACAGAGCGACTAGCCCCCTGTAACCGCTTTTTGCACCGACTCCAATGGCAGAGGTAGGTTCGCCGCCTGCAGTACCCATGCCTACAAGCGCCTCCTGACCGGATTGCAGGCATTCGCCAATTTTCTCGGCGCCTGCACGGGTGCAGGCGCTCATCAGAGTGCCTGCGTGAGAATTCAGTGACGACGAGTACCAACGGTCAACTGAGAGATGCACAGCAAGCCCTCGAGTGGTGGCTCTGCAGTCATGCCGAAGCGGGCGTTCCAGAGCTCGCTCTCATCGAGGTGCTTCGAACGTATGCGGATACGATCGAGCATATCGGCTACGTGCCGCGTTCGTGGGGGCCGGACGACCAGCGCGAACGATTCCACAGACGGAAGCGAGACCAATGACGGGCTCGTTCCCGCAACGACTCGCTTCGAGGCTGCATCGCAAACGTTCGTACGTCTACGAGTGCCGGGAGTGCGGGACGACCGTTCCCGATGAACACTCGACGTGCACCTACTGCGATCAGACAGAGATCCTCGTCTACGAGGTCTCCTGACGCTTCCGGCTGATCTCCTGTTCTCTTCTCCGTTTTCTGCCAGCAGACACCGACCCAGTGAGTTTCCACTACATCATGAGTACCCCATTAACACAGTTACAGACGACGAGTAGAGTCATCAAGCGCGCTCAGTACGAAGCCTTCGAGTTCACGGTCGACGGCGACGGCGTCCTCGTCAGAAACGCCAGTCACGCGAACCCTGACGAACACGAGTACGTCGTCACCGTCGAGAATGGGCTTCCGACCGAGTGTGAGTGCCCGGCCGACGCGAACTACGACGGCGCGTGCAAACACCGCGTCGCCGTCGCGATTAGAAGGCCGATCCTCGATGCAGCCGTCGATCGGCAGCTCGCCGCTGATGGCGGCCCATCCCTTTCGAGAGACCGACCAGAGCGGACGGATGCCCCAAAAGAGCGAACTCCAAAGACAGCATCGGAGGATTCCGTTGCAGCGTCCTCACAGGCTCCAGAGAACGACGAGGACGATGTCGACGAGAACTGTAGCGAGTGCGAGAAATTCTCTAGTGACTTTCCGTGCTGGGAATGTGTCCGGACTGGCCGACGCAGCATTCCAGGTGGCGACGCCTAAAACTGACTCTCAGACAGCTATTCTGACCGCACGCCAGTTTTTATCGCCCCCTGACGGGTGCGGGGCGTGCTGAAGACTGCCCTGCGTGAGTGAATACAATGTCACTGAGAGACGTCTACGAAACAGGGTTCGACGAAGACGATGGACAGACGATCAACGCAACGGAGTGTCCCGAATGCGCGGGGAAGCTACAGACCGAGGGCGGCGAAACGACCTGTAGCGAGTGCGGACTCGTTGCTTCGGAGTACCGGATCGACCATGCGGCGACACCACGGTCGTACGACGGTCAAAGCGACCGACGAGAACAGACAGGGAGCCCGATCACGCCGGCGAGACACGACCGCGGGCTGTCGAGTGAAATCGGCTATCGAACGGACGGACGCGGCAAGCACCTCTCCTCGAAGAAGCAGCGACAACTCAATCGCCTTCGGAGAGAGCACAACAGAGCGCGCTGGTCCTCAAAGAAAGAGCGGAACCTGGCGTTCGCCTGTATGGAGGTCGCGAGACTCACGAGCGTGCTTGACTTGCCGTACTCGGTGCGAGAGCGAGCGAGTCAGTTCTACAGGGATGCGAGCGAGGGCGATCTGATCCAGGGCCGCTCGATCGAAGCGATCGCAGCTGCGTGCGTGTATGCGTCGTGTCGCTGTGGCGGCTATACGCGGACGATCGAAGAGATCGCGGAACGTGCGAAGTGCGACCAGCAAGCGATGACGAACGGCTACCAGGTGCTGAATCGGGAACTCGGCGTCGAGGCGCTGGTGATGACGCCGAAATCGCTGCTCCCACGTATTGCTTCTCTCGTCGGCGTCTCGGACGACGTCCGGCATCGGGCACTCGAACTCGCGACGTTTGCAACTGAGTGTGGGATCGCAAACGGCCGAAAGCCCTCGGGCGTCGCCGGAGCGTGTCTGTATCTTGCAGCAACGGAATTCGAGGCATCGCTCACCCAGAAAGAAGTCGCGGGTGCTGCGGGAACGAGTCCTGTCACGCTCAGGAAGCGGTATACGGAGCTCCGAGACGCATTGTAGTTGTTCGGACCAGTCATCAACTATCGACGGTTGTGACGCTGCGAATCACCCACTGTTCCGGTGGCGTCACGACGATATATTCATTCATCATTGATAGTTTATTTAGTATCTGTCTATAGAAAAACTTAATGCTATAATCAATATTCTTCGAGTGGGTACGGTCGTTCAACCGATTTGCATCGCCGCGTGGCGGGCATATCGAGCTGCATAGCGACGCGTAGCCCGTTCGCATGACCGCAACTACCTCACCCGATCCGAACACGAATCGTTCCGACACAGACCACAGTTCCCCGTCCAACGGAGGTGGGCGGCGGCTCTCAGTTCGATCGCTCCTGATTGCAGGGGGTATCCTGAGTATCGTCGCCGTCGATCCAGCGCTCGCGCAGACCGCAGGCAAGGAGTTTTGCGAGACGGACATGGCGACGACGATCAAGAACGTCTTCTCGCTCATCCAGTTTGGCGGCCCGCTCATCGGCGCCGTCGTCGCGCTGGGGACGACCGTCTCGATGACGGCGGTCCGACGAGCCGATCTGAAAAAGGAGCTCAAGGAGGCACGCAACCAGGCCGTCGTCTGGGGAATCATCGTCGCCCCACTCGGGACGGCGATCGTCGGGTTCCTGCTCAACAACGTCGTCGAAGGAGCCTCGAGCTGCGGGCTCTGAGCAATGGGGCGCGTACTAACGCTGTGTGTCCTCCTCGGCGTCCTTGCAGTTGTTGGTGGATTTGCGCTTCCAGTCGGTGCAGATCCGCCCGACGAGCCCAATCATGGCGTGAACGAAACTCGGTTTGATGCGCTCTGGTCGGGCGACGTCGATTCGGATGATCCACCCGAAGATGCCCGGAACGACTCGGCGATGAACGAGCTCGCGGCGTACACCGATATCGCGTTCGACGACCCACCCGAAGCGGTCGAGCGCTGGAACGACGGCGACCACGGGGAGTTCCCTAACACCTCGTGGCGGACGTCGATCCACCCACGGGGCACGTCACTCTCGGACGGTATCTTCGTGAAGGATTCCTACGTCGAGTTGTTCGCCATTCAGCCCTCGACACGCGTCCATCAGTCGCCGAACGGGACGGACCTGTACGTTGCCCCCGAAGGCCGTCTGCTCGCAACGACGGACTACCGAATCGTGCCCCCGGGGACGCATCGGTACAACGAAACGACGATCACGTGGTCTGTCGATGAGCATCGGATCGAGGAAACGCGGCTGCTGGTCAACGACACGATCGTCTCCACTGCGGGCAACACGCACACCCCGGAACTCCCCTACGACTCGCTCGACGAGTACAACGGCGAAACGGTCACGCTGACGGTCGAAACCGATATCTACGCCGGACTGTGGCGAGAGAACGAGACGTGTCTTGTCCGGATCAACGAGAGCGTGTGCGATGAGTTCTCAAGAAAGTCCAACTACGTTCGGGGCCAACACACGGTTGAGACCTCCGTCGACGTTACCGTCCATTCGCTCACCTCGAGAGTTACTGAGGCACGCCATCCCAGCGGTCGCCGAAGCTTCGCTGTTCACGCAAGCGAACCGTGGCGGGGGTACACAGTCGGGGAGACAACTGTCAACGGCATCTGGCAGTTCTACTCGGCGCGCGATCCGCGATGGGATACGCTGGTTGCGAGTACCAGCACCGGCCGAGAAACATGGGACTCGCCGATGCATCCCCTCCGTGTCAACGCGTTTCCGAGCTCGCTCGGTGCGAGTATCTCGCCCGATCGGACAGGTGAGCCCGTCACCGTGTACGGCAATACGACTACTCCGCCATCACTCCATCCTACGCTCGATTTCGACGTCGTCACCTCGCCGTACGAAACGAGCCAGGGGCTGGTCACAGGTGTGGATGCCGTCGATACCACTACGGGCAATATCACCGCCTACGGGATGGTCCGAGGGGTTCAGGATACCCAGACAGCCGATTCGTTTGCGTCGGTCGAAGTTTCCAACAGCTCGCTGACGCTCACAGTCAAAGAGACCACGCCCGAGAACGTCACCCTCGCAATCTCGCTCCAGGAGACAGAGACGGGAGCGCCGATCGACACGAGCGCCCGCTCGGGGTCGATCGTTGTCGACGGCGAGTCAGTAAACACGAACGTGACGGGAACCGTTCGACTGACCGTGCCGCGAACGGCTGGCGCCGTGAGCGCGCGATACGATCCCGCGCCCTGGTGGCAGGGGTCGTCCAGCTACACACCGGATACGGATACTGTCTACGTCGAAGGTGCGCCGATCGACCTTCTGGGTATCCTCTATCGCATGGCGATCCCGATCGGATCGCTCCTGCTCGGCGTGTACATCATCGAGCGGATCACCGGCTGGCGAGTGATCCGCTTCTGGAGGCGGTGAGCGACGGTGGGGCTCAAAGACGCGATCATCGATGGGCTCGAGCAGTTCCTGCGCCAGCTGTTCTCCCCCATCACGGGCGTGATCGAACGCTACGTGAACGATCTCGTCCGACTGCTGGTCGAGACGCCACATCCCGACGTAGTCTTCGCGAAGCCCTCGAACGGCGCCTGGCCGGAACTACACGAGTACTACTGGGGATCGATCATTCCGCTCGCGCTGTTGCTCTGGGGGCTAATGATCGGCGTCGTCATCCTGCTCGAATCGATGAGCTATCTCTTTAGCAACTACCACCGCTCCAAACTGAAAAAGCGCGCCGTCACCGGGTTGTTGGGGATCCTTTCGTGGTGGTGGCTCGCTGCGCTCTCGATGCAGTTGATGAGCGGGCTCACCGAGTTTCTCGTTCCCGACCTGAGCGAGATATCGCTGTTCGAGACGCTGTCGTTCGCCGCGATCGGCGTCCTCGGAATCGCGGTGTCTCTGTCGATCGATCTGGTCCTATTCGTACTGCTGGCGGTGATCTATTTCACCCGTATTCTGGTGCTCTATCTCTTCGTCCTCCTGATGCCGTTGCTGATCGCGCTATGGGTGCCCGGTGTCGGCCCGTTCTCGCTCGCCTCGCAGTTTATGAAACGCATGGCCGGATTCTACGTTCCGTTTCTGTTCATGACCGTGCCGGTGGCGCTGCTGTTTCGACTGGGCGAAATCCTGGGCAGCAGCGTGTCGCTCTCGATGGGCGGACTCGGCACCTGGCTCACGGCACTGGTGATCCCGTTTGCGGCGCTCGTGTCGCCGATCGTGCTGTTCTGGCAGGCTGGCGCGCTTTTCTTTGTCGGAGACCGGATGGCACACCGCACGTCGAGACACAGAGCGTCCTCTCGGATGCAATCGGCCAAGCACCACGGTGCGGAGGCGACCCGCGGTGGCAAGAACTTCGCTCGCGGGGTGCGCGGCGATCCAGCGCAGACGGCAGGCGGCCAGACCGTCTTCGGCTCCGGACAGTCTCGATCGCACGCCGCTGGCTCCCGACTACACTCGATGGGATCGCGCCTTCGTGGCGCCTACGACTCACGTCAATCCGGAGCAACCAGTGGCACCACTTCGCCGCCTACAGGTGGCGCCCAGCAAGCGACGCATCAGTCCAGTCCATCGACATCCGAGCAATCGCCACCTGCCGATGCTCCAGCGTTAGAAGCAGCGGACGACGTCTCCGATACGGGCGACTCCTTCGACAATCTCCGAAACAGGACGGACAGTGCGCCCGCGCTCCCGCCTTCCAGCGACGATGCAGCACAGCAATCGACTGGTGCCGGGGAAAAGACAGTCCAGCAATCCACCAGCCGTAGCGACGACACAGCGCAGCACTCGGCCGACCTCAGAGAAGACGTAGCACAGCAATCGACCACTCCCGATGAAGCCATAGTGCGGCAAGCGACCGGCCTCGGTGACGACACAGCGCACCAATCGGACGACTCCGGTGACACTCAATGAGTACGACAGACCCAACGAAGCGAATTCCCAAGTCGATGGGAACCGACGTACAGCTCTTCGGCCATTACACTATCAGCGACCTCGGCGTCGGGCTCTTCCCCGGTGTCGTCATCATCCTGTGTACACAACTCATACTACCCGCGGACGCGACCATTGCAGGCATCGCGATTCAGACGTTCACGCTCCCGCTCGCTGCGATCGCGATCGCGTTCGGGATGTTGTTCGTCTATCTGACGCCCGCCTACACGACGAGTCTCGACTGGATTGGCGCCTTTCTGGGCTTTCACCGAAGCGAGACACAGCACTCCCACGAGGCGGCGAAAGCCTACACGCACCTCGAACGCGTCTACCCAGACGACGGCGTCCTCGAGCGGACTGATGGAACGCTCTTCGGACTGGTGCAGGTCGACCCGCCGTCGATGGCGCTCGCGACGAGCGAGGAGTGGCACACGCAAGCCACCGGGTTCTCGGACTTTCTCGACACTGTCGTCGAGTTCCCGATCCAGATCTACTCGACGACCCGGGAGTTCCCCATCTCGGAGTACCTCGCCCAGTACGAAGACCGACGCTCCGATCCTGACGTGAAAGCCAACCCGAAACTCGCCGCACTCATCGACAACTACGTTGAGTGGTATCGCACGGATCTCGAAGAGCGCCGCATGACGATTCGTGACCACTACGTGATCGTCTCGGTCGATCCGGACGACGTCCAGTTCGAGCAGGAGAGCCTCACGCAGAGCATCGCGGACCTCCCGATCGTTGGAACGCTGGTCACGGCGTGGCTTGCGCCACGCGCCGAAGAACGCCACGAGGCGATGCTCACCGCGCTCTCGGGACGGCTTCAACGTGTGGAATCCGGTCTTCGTGATCTGGATGGGTGTGACGCGACCCAGATCGACGCCGAGGACGCGACACAGGTGCTCTGTGAGTTCTGGTCGGGCGACTCAATCGAGTACGATGATCTGTCCAACGCACTTCGGACGCGGCCATTCGTCGGAGGGTCTCGGGAATGATCCCGACACTGCTGACGTCGCTCTACCGAGACCTCCGTGGCGAGGATCGGCCCACCGAGGATTCAGGTACAGCGACTACTGGCGGGGACGATGTGGACGACCAAACGGGCGACAGCCGACCGGGTGATCAAGACGCCAGCGACCCCACTCCCGACGACGATACCGAGGCGCCCCAAGATGGCGACGTAACGGTCGCGTACGACCAGCCTTCGCTCGCCCTCGAGGACATCGCCTCGATTCACCAGTCGGTCGTCACGCCGTCGAGTATCGACGAATGCGCGAATGCTGTCCAGACGGGCGAGCAGTGGGCCAAGACGATGTGGATCACGGAGTTCCCCGACGCGCCTGCAGACGGGCTCTACGAGACGCTGTACTCTTCGCCCGAGACGAGGACGACAGATATCTCGATCCACCTTGAGCCGCGGGATACGCACGCAACGCTCGACTCGCTGGAGAACCAACTGGAGGACCTCGAAGCGAACTACGAGTACCTCAGCGAGAAACGCCGCGCCGGCGCTCGTGGCGTTCGGAAAGACCTCGAAGACTATCGCGAGCTCTACGACGTCCTGCGGAACACGTCGATGCGGGCGTTCGACGCCTCGATGTATCTCACAGTGAGAGGGGACGCCCAGGACGAGGTCGATACGGCGTCCGTCGCCCACACTGCCCGGAGTTCGCCCGCAAACCTGACGCCGGTGACGCCGCGCTGGATGCAACTCGATACGCTCGTCTCCGCGAGTCCGGTCGGGATGGATCAACTCAACTACTCGCTGGACGCCAAGACGCCGATGCTGAGCGGCGCGGTCGGCGCGATGTTCCCCTTCGTCGCGGGGACGTTCGCCGAACCGGGCATCGAGTACGGCACCTACGCGCTCAACGAGAGTCCGCTGATCCTCGATCGCTTCAACCGGGAGACGGGCTACTGCACGATGGTCATCGGGAAACTTGGCGCCGGCAAATCGTTCTCGACGAAACTCCAGCTCGTCCGCCGAGCGATGTACGACCCGGATACGGTGATCGTCATGCTCGATCCTCTGGCTGGCTTCGCCGGCGTCAACGACGCCCTCGGTGGCGAACGCGTGACCGTCGGCGGGACGCAGGGATTCAACCCGCTCGATCTGCAGGCGACGCCCGACCACGTCCTGCGTTCTGTTCCCGATCTGGATCCGTGGGCCGAACAGATTTCGTGGGTGCTCTCGTTCTTCGAGACGTTCTTCACGCACGTCGCAACCCATCCCCTCGGAGAGCGCAAACAAACCCTGCGACGGGCGGTGCAGGTCGCCTACGAACGCCGTGGGATCACGCGAGAGCCGGAAACGCACGGGAACGACTCGCCGACGATTCAGGACGTCATCGCCGTCCTCGAAGACATCCTTGAAGCTCCCGAAGAGTTCGGATATCCCACGCGAGCTGAACGAGAAAGCGTCAAGACCGACGCCCAGTCACTGCTGAAGGATCTTCGGCCGTCGTTTGGCGATGGCGGCGATCTTGCGAACCTCGCCCAAGAGACCGCCTTCGATCTGGACTCGCCGGTGATCTACCTCGATTTGCATCAGGACGAGGGAACGCGCGGTCGCTCAGAGACGAGTCTGATGATGCAGGTGCTGTTCAACGCCGTCTACGAGCGTGCGAAGGGCACCGAGAAGAACGTGATCTTCGTCATCGACGAGGCGCACTATCTGATGGCCGATGCGACGTCACTGTCGTTTCTGGAGACTGCCGTTCGGCACTCCCGTCACTACGACCTCTCCTTGCACTTCATCACCCAGACGGGTGGCGAGTTCTCGTTGACGCCGGAAGCGCGGACCATCGCGAGCCTCTGTTCGATGACGCTGTTGCATCGCGTCGACGAGGAGGCCGAGAAGCTGGCCGAGTGGTTCGGGCTGAGCGAGCGCGAAGTGAACTGGGTCCGGACGGCTAAAGCGGGCAACGATGAGGATGGGTACTCCGAGGCGTTACTGGGCCTGGATGAAGAAGGCTGGTTTCCGCTTCGTATTCGAGCGAGTGCGTATGAGACAGACGTTATCAGCAGATAAGAGGGCGTTCGAACACACAATCATTCGACTGAGTCGCGGTAGACAGTTCGTCCTCCCCGGTAGACGACGAGTGCGGCGACGCCGAGCGCGGTTCCGAAGAGGAGCGTGAGACTGAGGTCGTGGAGAATTCGAATATCGTACGTATGACTTATTGTCTTGCTCGCGACTGCGCCGCTATCGAGGAGGAGCATCACCGCAAAGTAGCTCATCAGCGCGCTCTCGTCGACGACCTCGGTCAATCGGGATCCGACATAGGAGCCGAATACACTCCCTCCGAGCAGTGGGAGCACGACTGAGAAATGGACATTTCCTTGCTGGAGGTAGCGAACAGATCCGAACGCGCTTGATCCCGCGATTTGAAAGATGTCGGTACCAACCGCTATAGATTTCGAGATACCCGCTCCGTAGACAAGACTCGGAACCATCAGAAAGCCACCGCCGACCCCGAGAAAGCCGGAGAGCGTTCCGATAGCGATGGCGACGACGAGGACAAGCCATACGGAGACCTGCACAGTAGACCGGAGTTCGACTAGCGGTGGGAGTCGGCTGAGAGCATATTGCTCGAACACTGGGGGAGCATGTCGTTCGATGGAGTCGACGAGTCGTTCATTGCGAACTCGACGGAGAATGATCACGCCGACTACTGCCAGCAATACGACGTAGGCGATGCTGATGACGACGTCTGCAAGTCCTCTCTCGGCGAGCCAGAAGAGTATCCGCCTACCGGCCTCGATGCCAACTGCCATCCCGAGGACAAGAAGGCCACCGAGCTTGTAATCGATGTGTCCGGCAGATCGGTGGCTGACGGCTGCAGCGAGTGACGTCCCAAAAACAAACACAAGACCGGAGCCCACAGCGGCTTCGGCAGGATGGCCGAGCACGAGGAGCGCCGGGGTGACAAAGAAGCTTCCGCCCAGCCCGAAGAACCCGAATAGAATCCCCACGAGGAATCCAAAGCCAACGAAGAACAGAACTTCTGATTCTATGAGTGCCATCTTTCTTCAACCTTTGCTGGCTTCTCTGAAATCGGTATCTGAGATATTAATGATAATTGGCGAAAGAGACTCCAGGAGCACCCTATCATTGGCAAGGATATGGCCTGAAACCTAAAAAAGGATGCAACGCCCAACAGGTCCTTGACGATACGATCGGCGTACAGTCTAGAAAGTAACAATGAACATCCTCACTCTCTTATTTCACCGGGATGTGGAATGTTATATTCCCAGTTATCCATGTAGGCGTCGTATACGCGTCGAAGTATTGACGGAGTTGAAAATAACCGAGTGAACACGACTGGATGGCGAAGTAGTCGAGAAAGGACGTATCTTGGTGTTCGGTCTGCATCCTCAATATCAAGGCCCGAAACCGCCGCTATGATATCGCCAAGCAAGTCTGGTCGGTTCGATTCAAGAACCCCCCGAACCACATGCGCAAGCAAGTACTCAGAGCGCATCGTCTTGTGCAACACCGCGGGATATTCTGCTAGCCGACCGTTAGCGGCATACTCAGCCATAATGTATGCCGAGTGGACGGCCTGTGAGATTCCTTTCCCGGAGAACCGGTTCGCAATTCCAGCTGCGTCTCCAACTCTGACTATATTGAACTCGGGCACATACACCCTCGAGGGATCTATACTCGGCCCCTGTGGAATGATAGCAACATTCGTTTGGTCTCGAGAAGGAATGGGCCAGCCGTTTCGTTCACATGTTTGTTTAAACGCCGCCATGTACTCAGTTGGAAGATCCCTCTGTGCCCATCCAATCCCGATGTTTGCCCGATGTGGTGATTTCGGGAACACCCAGGCGTAGCCGGCATAGTTCTCGAGGACCATCCGTGTGTTCGGATATAGATCGGAAAAGTCGCCCCTCACGTCGGTATTGAGTGCGGTCATATATCCCGAGTACTCGCCGGTACTGCCGGTCACTTTGCTAGTGAGTGACGGTTGCCCGGTCGCGTCGACGATCAGATCATGGCGGTCAATAAGCGAGTTAAACATCGATATTGTAACTGGACTCCCCGAACGCACGGTTACCCCCTCGGCCTCGAGGGTAGCCGCCCACCGACGCTCTACGACGTTGCGGTCGGTCACATATCCATCCACGGATGGGAATACCCCGGTTCCCGCTAGCTCTCGACCTGGATCCGTTCCTGTATACACGGCCACCTCAAATTCTGAAACATCATTAACGAACCCGTTTTCTGGGGTCTTCTCCAGCGGAATCATCGAGGCCGCAGTCATTGCCTCTCCACAATTTACTCGCTTCGTCTCATACGACTGCCGTTCGAACAGGTCGACTGTGTATCCGAGGCAGTTCAACGCATGAGCCGCTGCTAACCCACTCATCGCTCCACCGATGACAGCTGCCGATCGCCCGCGACAGTCGATTGCCTGGGAGACACCCGGAAAGTGACCTGCCCCATCGAGAAACGGGTCCGTGTCCCCCAGATGCTCCGATACGTTGTCTGAATCAGTTGAAAATATCCTTCGAGAAATCATTCTGCACACTCCGTCTTCCTTCGAGTGGCGTAACGGATGACGTAGCTCGCCAACGTGACCCTATTTTCTCTCATAATTACTTCCACCTCGTTTGGAATCAGATCCACGATTGTGTTCCGCATACCAACGCGGTTCGGGCCACTGGAAGCCACCTTCACGGTAGACGTCGAACACGCCCCGCTCGATGTCGTCGCGAATGATGTCGGCGGTTTCCTCGTCAAGGTTCACGAAGTGACACAGCGGGTGGCCCGGGTACGCCACTGCGTTTTCGAGGACGCCGACAACGATGCCGGTAGACGGTGCTCGAATCGTCTCGACGTCGTCCTTGAAGTGGTCCGAAATCGTGAACAGTAGGTCACCGTCCTCAACGAGCGGGTGCGGCCCCCACTCCATCTCGACGAGCCCTCCGGTTTCGGCGCGAAGCCAGGTCTTCTCGCCGTCGTGAGCAACGACGCGCGTCAAGCCGGGCCAGAAAACCGGTTGGTCGGGAAGCACCTCGTGTTCGGCGAGGACGCTCGCGACGCAGTGAAGCGCCCGGTCAAGGTGCGCTGTCTGGAATCGATGGGCGCGACCCATTTCCACGGTCACTGTCGGGATGCCGTCCCGGCAAGCCACGCTCCGAAGTGTCCCTCGTGATCCCTCTCCGTCGAGGATGATACTTGTGCCGAAAGCCCAAGCGAGTCGTTCGACGGCTGGGTCACGCATGTCGGCACGGACGTGGTACATGGTTGTCCGGTTGCGCGTCGACGTGTGGAAGTCGAGCCCGATGTCACACTTCGAGATGAACTCCTCGTAAATCGTGTTTGCGAGCCGCTTTGCTAGCGTACTCCGGGCACTGCCAGGGAACGAGCGGTTGAGGTCTTCGTCATAGATTGGGATGTACCGTTGCTGGGCCAGAAATCCTGGGACATTCAGTACGTGGAGGCAGACAAGCGTCCCGTGAAGATCGCTCGGTTCGTACTCGGCTGCGACCTCTTGGATGATCTTGACCCCGTTGAGTTCGTCGCCGTGAACCGCGGCTGTCAAGCAGACTGTCGGTCCCGCTTGGTCACCATTGACGACAGTGACCGGCAGTTCAATCGCGTCGTCGTGAAACGTGGTCGCGACGGCATACCGGAACTGAGACTTCTCACCGGGTAAAACCGTCCTATCTCCGACTTCAATCTGTTGTGGGGAATCACTGGTCACAGATTGCCTCCCTTCGATCGGTCGGTCTGGTTCTGCTGCGACGATTCGAGGTGTCTTCGGCCGAGGAACCGCGGTACCGTTCCCCGATATTCCTCGTAGGCGTCTCCGTACTGCTCGTGGAGCCACGGTTCTTCGGCGAGTGGGGCGAGTAGAAACCAGACGATGCCGACGAGAGCGAGGACAGCTGTCATCCACGACCCGGCGAGGACAGCGCCACCTCCGAGCATGGCGACGTATCCGACGTACTGCGGATTACGTGAATACTGGTACGGGCCCTCGGTGTTCAGTTTCCCCTCGAGACCGCTACTTTCCCAAAACCCGAGGCGCAACATGGCCCAAGTGGCGGACACGGCTCCAGCGAACACCAGCAGGAGACTGATTCCCTGGACGAGCGTCGGCGGTCGGTACCAATTCCACCAGTCGAGATAGGCCACGCCGAGGAGCCCCCCGAAGTAGAGTAACCAGGCCGCCCAACCGACCCAGAACGTCCAGTCGGGCTCTCCGTGCGGCCAAAAGCGTCGCGTCGGACGACGAATACTGATGAGGAGTCCAACGACGAGGGTAGCACCGGCTCCCAGCCCCACGGCAAAAAGCAGTGTCTTTAGTCCGGTCGTCACGGTCACAGTCGATCACCCGCGTTCTGTTACAGCCATTGCTGGTTACTGCTCGGGGGACTCGGAGCGAATGACACTGGCAACGTTGTCGAGTTGCGCCGAAACGTGAGTGCTCTCGCCGGCCAAGTGGATCACCACGTCACCCAGAGCGAGGATTCCGACGAGTGTACCATCGTCAACCACCGGAATTCGTCTGGCGTGAGCCTGGTCCATGTGGTGGAGTACGCGCGGCAGTTCATCGTCGGCGTTCACGACGAGCGGATCCGCGGTCATCACGTCTGCGGCGGTGATCTCTATGAGGTCTCTCTCCGTCTCGAAGAGGTCGACGTTTTCCTCTCCGGCGAGCAACTTGACGGTGAGATCCCGGTCTGTGACGATACCGACCGGTTCCTCGTTCTCGACGACGACGATGCTTCCAACGGAGCGCTCGAACATGGTTTCCGCAAGTTCTCTAACGGTCGTGTCCGGACTTGCAGTGACCACGTCCTCACTGGCCAACTTCTCTATCCGCATCGGGAGGTCGGAGCGTTTCGATTCCATGGCACAACGTTCGACCGCTGGAACGAAAAATGGTAGTACGCGGTGTACGTGGCGCTGTATGTAACCGATGAAAAAGCTCTGAAATCGCTAGTCTGCCGGCCGCGCCTGACCCGGCGGAGATACACCCGGGAGACCTGGAATCGAGAGGTCGATCCGGCGGAGTAACTGCGCGTTGATCGCGACGATGACGGTGCTTAGCGACATCAGGAGTGCACCGACGGCCGGCGAGAGGAGGATGCCGATGGGCGCGAGGACGCCCGCGGCCAGCGGGATGGCGAAGACGTTGTAGCCAGCGGCCCAGACGATGTTCTCCTGCATCTTCCGGTAACTCGCCTTGCTCAGTTTCACGAGGCGGACGACGTCCATCGGGTTGTTTTGGACGAGAATGACGTCCGCGGACTGGACGGCGACGTCGGTCCCGCTGCCGATGGCGATGCCGACGTCTGCCCGCGTCAGCGCCGGCGCGTCGTTGACGCCGTCGCCAACCATCGCGACGAGTTTTCCCTGGTCCTGGAGTTCCTGAACCTTCTCGTCCTTGTCCTCAGGCAGCACCTCGGCGAACACCGTGTCGATACCCAGTTCGTCGGCCACCGCGTCGGCCACGTCCTGGGAATCGCCAGTCAGCATCGCCACTTCGATGCCGAGTTCGTGGAGCGCGTCGACGACCCGGTAACTCTCCTCGCGGATCACGTCCGCCATGGCGAAGGCGGCTATCAACTGGCCTTCGCGGACGAGGTACACGACCGTTTGTGCGTTCTCACCGGCCTCTTTGGCAAATGTCTGGAGCGTAGACGGAACGTCACTGTCGAGGTGATTCAGGAGGTTCGGGCCGCCGACGTATATCTCGTCATCGTCTACCATCGCCCGGACGCCCCGCCCTTTCATCGCCTCAAAGTCATCAGCATCGGGCGCGTCGATCTCCCTCTCGTCGGCCGCCTGCCGGATCGCCCGCGCAATCATGTGTTCCGAGTCGCTTTCGACGGCTGCTGCTAGGGCTAGGGCGTCGTCCTCGTCGACGCCGTCGATGGTCTCCATCCCGACCACGCCGTGTTCGCCTTCGGTGAGTGTCCCGGTCTTGTCGAAGATGATTGCGTCGAGGTTCCGGGCTTCCTCCATGGCAATCCGGTCTCGGACGAGCATACCGTTCCGGGCTGCAAGCGACGTGTTGATCGCGACGACGAGCGGGATAGCGAGCCCGAGTGCGTGTGGGCACGCGATGACCAGAACGGTCACGACACGCTCGATTACCGTCGCATCGAACGAGATCGCGACTGTCCACGCAATCGCGGTCACGGCTGCCGCCGCAACGGCGACGTAGAACAGCCAGCCTGCCGCGCGGTCGGCCAGCACCTGGGTCTTCGACTTACTCTCCTGGGCCTCTTCGACCAGGCGCATGATGCCTGCCAGCGTCGTCTCGTCGCCCGTGGCGCCGATCCGAACGCGGAGACTTCCATCGCCGTTGACCGTGCCGCCGATGACCTCGTCGCCAGGTTCTTTCGAGACGGGTCTAGACTCGCCGGTGATCATCGACTCGTTTACGTCGGAGTCACCGTCCTCAACGACGCCGTCGGACGGGACACTTGCGCCGGGCCGCACGAGGACAAGGTCGCCCTCCGACAGCTCGCTCACCGACACCTCCTCGGTATCCCCACTTTCAGTGATCCGCTCTGCCGTGTCGGGCATGAGCTTCGCCAGCTCGTCGAGGGCGCTCGACGCTCGGCGTACGGAGCGCATCTCGATCCAGTGACCCAACAGCATGATGTCGATCAGCGTCACCAACTCCCAGAAGAATGCCGACTGCGTGGGGAAGACGACGCTCGCGAGGCTGTAGATGAACGCAACGGTGATCGCCATCGAGATGAGTGTCATCATCCCGGGCGAGCGATCCTCTAGTTCCGGAGCGGCCATCCGGAGGAACGGGACGCCACCATAGGCGAAGACGATCACCGCGAAGACGGGGTTGATCCACTCGCTGCCCGAGAACGCCGGCACCGTAAATCCAAGCCACCCCTGAAGGGTTTCGCTGTACAGAAGGACCGGGATTGAGAGAAGCGTCGAGACGAAAAAACGCCGACGGAACATCTGCTCGTGCCCCTCGTGCATTCCGCCGTGGCCGTCGTGGTCGTCTCCGTGACCGTCCGCTCCGTGCCCCATCTCGTGTTCGGTTCGTTCGTGGATCTCCTCTTCGGCTTTTTCGGCGTCTTCCCCTTCCTCCTCGAGTATTCCCTGTTCGACCCGGTCGACATCCCGGTCGTCGGTTATCTCATTCGGTTCGTCACTCGCGCCGGGGTCGGAGTGATCGTGATGGGTGTGGTCGCCGTCTGAGTGTTCGTGGTCGTCCATAGCTCATCGGTGTCTCTGAGAGTACGCGCCGGATAGTGATGGATGTAGGGGACAGGGAGTTAGGTATGACGTGTGACTACAGTGCTTCAGGCGTATGCCGTGTATCCAGCGTCTTCGACGTCTTGGACGAGTGCTGTGGTGTCAGCGTCACCATCGACGCTCGCCTGTTCGGCCTCTCGATCGGCAGTCGCGTCGGTCACGCCGTTCACCTCTCGAAGCGCCTCTTCGACTGTCTGCTCACAGTGGCCACAGGTCATTCCCTCGACGGTGATGGTCGATGACATACACGAACACATACGCTCCCCTGTCTTATGCGGATTTTCCCTTTGAACTAGGGGGTCGTGGGCATCCCAAAACTTGGAAACTAAGCGTATCCCGCCGAGATGCTTTAGTCATTCGTCGCCGTTTGTACCACTATGCGCGACCTCGACGAAACCGACCTCGAGATTCTCCAGCTATTGATGTCGAACGCTCGTCGCCCGTACAGTGACATCGCTGATGCCGTCGGTCTCTCGGCACCGGCAGTATCGGATCGGGTGGCGAGACTACAGGAGATGGGCATTATCAACCGATTCACGCTTGACGTCGATCACTCACACCTCCGGAAGGGCATTCCTGTGTTGCTGACACTGGACATCTCCTCTGACGGTCCGGATGTCGCATCACTCAAGGATGTCCTGCTCAACGAGGGAGCGGTCGAACACGTATTTACCACCGCTGAAGCCGATCTGGTCGTCTATGCGCGAGTCCCGGACAACGACGTTTCGAGCTGGCTCGACGATACACTCGAAGACGGAGCGGTCGCAGATTTCGGAGTGACGCTCCTAGCAGGCGCTGACTGGTCGCCCGATCTGGGCGGGACGGAGTTCGCCCTCACCTGTGCCCAATGCGGGAATACGGTCGATACCGAGGGGACAGCTGCTCGTATCGACGGGGAGTTGTATCAATTCTGTTGTCCATCGTGTGAATCCCGGTTCGAGGAGAAATACGAACAGCTTCAGCAAGGAGCTAATTGATGAAGGAAGTCTGCTAGTCTGGTTTGGATTCGAAATTTCACATACCAATTTCCCGAACATATGAAAGGGCAAACCGATTGAACAAGGGGACCGTATGAGTATGTAATGAGTCAGCGCCGAAGCCAAATCAACATCCAGGGGATGAGTTGCGCGAACTGTTCGCAATCCATCGCCGACGCCGTCAGGTTCCTCGATGGCGTCTCGGACGCGAACATCAATTTCGCGACCGACGAGGGAAGTGTCGAGTACGACCCGGACGAAACGTCGCTCGCTCGGATCTTCGACGCCATTGAGGATGCCGGATACACGCCGGTCACGGATTCGGTGAGCATCGGCATCACGGACATGACGTGTGCGAACTGCTCGGAGACAGTGCAGGACGCACTCAAGCGGACACCGGGCGTCGTCAGCGCCGACGTGAACTTCGCCACTGACGAGGCACAGGTCACATACAACCCAGCTGAAGCGAGTCTCACGGACTTCTACGACGCCATTGAGGACGCCGGCTACTCATCCGTCCGCGAGGACGCTGAGACTGAGGACGAGTCGGGTGGTGACGCCCGGGAGGCCGCCCGGCAAGAGGAGATCAGGCGACAGTTGCGGCTGACGCTGTTCGGCGCCGCGCTCGCGGCCCCGATGCTGTTCTTCCTCGCCGAGAAGTTCCTGCTCGGCGGTGGCGTCCTGCCAGAGACGATTTTCGGCATCGAGTTCGGCTGGGCAGAGTTCCTGCTGGCGACGCCCGTCCAATTAGTGCTCGGCTGGCCATTCTACAAGAACTCCTACAAGGCGCTCGTCAAGAACGGGCGCGCCAACATGGACGTGCTGATCGCGCTGGGCTCGACCACCGCGTACGTCTACTCCGTGGCGGTCCTGCTGGGCGCCATCGCCGGGGGGCTGTACTTCGACACGGCGGCGCTCATCCTCGTGTTCATCACGCTCGGGAACTACCTCGAGGCCCGCTCGAAGGGCCAAGCCGGCGAAGCACTCCGGAAGTTGCTGGAGATGGAGGCCGAGACGGCCACCGTCGTCGACGAAGAGGGTAATGAAGAAGAGATTCCTCTCGAAGACGTTGAGGTCGGCGACCGGATGAAGGTCCGTCCGGGCGAACAGATCCCGACCGACGGCGTCGTCGTCGACGGCCAGTCGGCGGTCGACGAGTCGATGGTCACCGGCGAGTCCGTCCCCGTCGAGAAGAGCGAGGGCGATGAAGTGGTCGGGTCGACCATCAACGAGAACGGTATCCTCGTCGTGGAAGCGACGAAGGTCGGAAAGGACACCGCCCTCCAGCAGATCGTTCAGACGGTGAAGGAAGCGCAGTCGCGCCAGCCCGACATTCAGAACCTCGCCGACCGCATCTCGGCGTACTTCGTGCCTGCGGTTATCGCGAACGCCGTCCTCTGGGGCCTCGTCTGGTATCTGTTCCCCGAAGTCCTCGCCGGGGTCGTCGAGTGGCTCCCACTGTGGGGGCTCGTTGCAGGCGGCCCCGTCGCGGCCGGCGGCGTGTCGGTCTTCGAATTCGCGGTCATCGTATTCGCGTCGGCCGTGTTGATCGCCTGTCCCTGCGCACTGGGATTGGCGACCCCAGCTGCAACGATGGTTGGGACGACCATCGGCGCACAGAATGGGGTCCTGTTCAAGGGCGGGGACATCCTCGAGCGAGCGAAGGACGTCGACACGGTCGTCTTCGACAAGACAGGGACTCTCACGAAAGGCGAGATGGAGCTGACCGACGTCGTCGTCTTCGACAGCGATGGACAGCCCGTCACAGACGGCGGGGATCCCGCTACCGATGGGGGCCAGCTGACCACACAGGAGCGCCTCAGCGAAAACGACGTGCTGCGGCTCGCGGCCACCGCCGAAAGCGGGAGCGAACATCCGCTCGCCCGTGCCATCGTCGACGGTGCCAAAGGTCGCGGCATCGACGTGACCGACCCCGATAGCTTCGAGAACGTCCCCGGTCACGGCATCAAAGCGACCGTCAGTGGCAGCGATGTGCTGGTCGGCAATCGGAAACTCCTCCGTGACAACGGAATCGACCCCTCACCCGCGCAGGAAACGATGGAGCGCCTCGAGAACGAGGGGAAGACAGCCATGCTCGTCGCCTACGAGGACGAACTGGTTGGAGTGGTCGCTGATGCCGACACGATCAAAGAGAGCGCGAAGGACGCCGTGAGCCAACTACAGGAGCGCGGTGTCGACGTGATGATGATCACGGGCGACAATGAGCGCACCGCCCGCGCCGTCGCAGAGCAGGTCGGCATCGACTCCGAAAACGTTCGCGCGGAGGTCCTCCCCGAGGACAAGTCCGACGCCGTCGAGGATATCCAAGAGGAGGGCCGCAAGGCGATGATGGTCGGTGACGGCGTCAACGACGCGCCCGCCCTCGCCGTCGCCTACGTCGGGACCGCTATCGGGAGCGGGACGGACGTCGCCATTGAGGCCGCGGACGTCACGCTGATGCGCGACGATCCGCTCGACGTGGTGAAGGCAATCCGTATCTCGGACGCGACGCTGGCGAAGATCAAGCAGAACCTCGTGTGGGCGCTGGGCTACAACACAGCGATGATTCCGCTGGCGAGCCTCGGCCTCCTCCAGCCCGTGCTGGCGGCCGGCGCGATGGCGTTCTCGTCGGTGTCGGTACTGTCGAACAGCCTGCTGTTCCGCCGGTACACCCCGGACCACGACTACAAACTGCTCGGGTGGCTCCGATAGTCACTGCCGTATCAACACCCACTCACCTGTGATGCGCCATCCCTGCCCTGACGGACGAGAGGCCAACACGTCGACGATACCATGACCGGGATTCAGAACCGACGTAGAACACAGCAGACGCACTGAAAATCGGGATGTCCAGCAACACGTCACTCGTAACCGGTATCCGTGCTCGACTTACGTCACGCGACATCTTCGTTGGCAGCTGGATGCTCGTCACCGTCGTTGCGTACTACCACAACTTCCTTTTCGTCCAGTCGACCGCCCTCTCGTACGCGTATGCGTTCGCCTCCTACGGAGTTGGCGCTGTCTACGCACGGTACGATATGACAGTAAAGCACCTTCTCGCGATCGGAACGGTCGGTGGATTCCTCGAACTGCTCGGGGACTACTTTCTCGTCACCGTCGCCGGGACGCTCGTCTATCCGTCGGGTTACCTATTCTTGCTACGTTCGCCAGCGTACATGCCGTTCGCGTGGGCGCTTCTCATCGCGTTCATGGGATATGTAGGTCTTCGACTGGCCGACGAGTACGGGACGGCAGCGGCGTATCTCGGTCCAGCAATATTCGCGTTCGTCGCGGAGAGCGGCTACGAATCCCTCGCAAGCCAAGGCGGTGGCTGGACGTATCTGACAGCCCCACTGGGATGGATCGGGCACGCACCCCTGTTCATCGTCGTCGCAGAGGCGGTCATGTTCGCGACCAGCTACTACTGGGTGAGAAAGAACGTGCTCGTTGGCGGCATCGGTATCGGCAGTACGATCACCATCAGCTACATCGGCGTCTACTACCTCTTTGTGGTCATCGGTTCGCTGGTGTGACGCCACCTCGGCATAGCGCGTCGATTATCACACCGGCGTGGTCGTCGTGGATTCGAGTCGTTCCTTGAAGAAGACGAGCTCTTTGTGAGTGTGGTCGTAGAGCTTGGCCTTCCCGTTGAGGATGGTCGTGAACAACCACTTCAGGAATCGCCCACGACGGGTGTTCGGGAAGTCCATCCAGACGGCGTGTGACATCCGAGTCCCGCTCTCAGTCTCCTCTAATCGGATGGTGCCACCCTCGGGGATGCGAACGGTGACAAGTCCACGAAGGAACGGATAGTACGCCGTCCCAGTCCAGACCGCCACGTGTGGATAATCGATGTACTGGAATCGGCCGTGCAGGTTGGCGTACATCCCAGCGACCTCTTCGGCCTGGTGGAATGTCCCACCTTCTTGTGGGCGATTATCGGGTGTGTTGTACTCGAGTCCGTAGTGTTCCTCGGGGTTCGATGCTGTCCAGTGGACGGGGTCCGTTACGTACTCCCAGATCTCCTCCGGAGTGGACTCGATGATGATTTCGACTTTATCGGTGACGTACATGAGTGTCTCCGTCTTCCTCTACCTCGCGAAGACATTGTACAGCCACGCGAAGGGGTACACGAGGACGAAGCTGATCACCGCTGCCTCGACCATGCCAGCCACGGTCCCGACAATGGTCGGTTCGAAGAACAGATGCCACTGTTCCATCATCGCAACCACGCCCTCGTAGACGCCGATCGCACCGAACACACCGAGCAGGAGCATGACGACCGCAGAGATCACAGCCGCCGCTCCGGCGAGCGCCAGTGCATCGAGGTGCATCACGTGACCAGTCGAGTCCGTCTCGTACGAATCTTGGTTTGTGGTGGTTATTCTCATGGTTAGAAATACGCTCGACTCATTCAATCGATTTTCTCTTACTATTCGAAAGCGGGGCCCACTTCGTCTGAGATAGGGGAATTGAGTGGAAAAAGGACGACACGGCATCTCCTTCTCTCAGAGGAGCAATGAGTGACCGATAACGGGGACCAGTACCCGTCAGTGATTGAGGTCCGTAGGTGCAATCCCCAAACGGTCGGTCACAGCCGAGAGCTGACGATACCTTCGGATCTACAGTTATGACCAGATCTAACCCCACTCTGTTAAGAGCAATCGACAATACCGATGGCTACGATAGTCTATATATGCAAGCTGCCCTGGTCGACGGAATCCTCGAGTCGTTACGGATCGGCGTTGGCTTCCTCTGGACAGCGGCCTGGGCCATCATCATGGGCCTAGTGATCACGAGTCTCGTTCAGGTCTACGTCTCGAAAGAGCGGATGGCGAAAGTACTCGGAGAAGGGAACCTGAGTGGTCTCACGAAGGCGACGGTGTTCGGCGCAGCGAGTAGTGGTTGTAGCTTCGGCGCGGTCGCCATCGGGAAGGGACTGTTCAAGAAGGGAGCACACGTGGTGAACTTCCTCGCGTTCATGTTCGCCTCGACGAATCTCATCGTCGAACTCGGGTTGATGATCTTCATCCTCCTTGGCTGGGAATTTCTGATTGCAGAACTCCTTGGCGGCGTCATTCTCATCGCCGTGATGGCGGTCCTCGTCCATCTGACCCTCCCAGAGAACTTGTTCGAGCAGGTACGGCAGGAACTGAATCAACACGACCACGACCAGGGGATCACTGAGGACCCAACTTGCGGGATGGAAGGCAAAGACGAGTACTCGCTGGTGACTGACGGGGGCGAAACGCTGAAATTCTGTTCAGATGGTTGCATGGAGACGTACCAGCAGGAAGCCGCAAGTAGCGGCGGTTGGCGCGACGAACTCCTCTCATGGGGCGGGTGGTACAAAGTCGGGAATCAGTATCGCAAGGAGTGGTCGATGATCTGGACGGACATCATCGCGGGCTTTCTCATTTCAGGGTTCGTCATCGTCTTCGTCCCGCAGTGGATTTGGAACACGCTCTTCCTGCAGGGCGATGGATTGTTGGTGAGCGCAGAGAACGCCATCATGGGTGTAGCGATCGCTGTCATCAGCTTCGTCGGGAGCATGGGGAACGTTCCCTTTGCGGTTGCGCTCTGGGGCGGCGGTATCAGCTTCGCCGGTGTCATCGCGTTCGTCTACGCCGATCTCATCACCATCCCCGTCCTGAACGTCTACCGGAAGTACTACGGCTGGAAGGTAATGCTGTACATCCTCGGCATCTTCTTTGTGACGATGGCGTTCACAGGCTTTCTCATGGAGGAACTGTTCAGCGCTCTCGGTATCGTCCCGAATCTCGCTGGCGGGCAGACGGCCTCTGACCAGACGTACTTCGAGCTCAATTACACGTTCTACCTCAACGTCACCGCATTCGCGCTCTCCGGATTCCTCCTCTACGTCTACCGCCGAGGATTAGGTGCACCCGGCCAGTACCGCGACCCGGTTTGTGGGATGCAGACCGACGACAGCGGGCCAAGTCTCACCCACGACGGCGAGACGTATTACTTCTGCTCGAGTCGATGCAAGCGATCGTTCGAGAAGCACCCCTCCGAATTTGCACAGCAACACCCACAGGTCTCAGGAGCTGGAGGTTCCCAGGGCCATGAACATCACTGAACGCCACGGCTTGAGACCAAGGATTGGGGTCAGGCAACCCCGAGTCTTGTCTCGGTCAATCACAACTGGTACACCGATGTCTCGCCAACTCTCAGGCATGAACGGATATATCGGCAGATCGAGGTGGGATGAATGAATCGTCGGCGAGCCGATACAGTAGTCGGTGGCCTGGTCGCTGCCGTCTTCATAGTCGGCGGTGCACTCAGCTGGCAAGCGTACCAGCAACAGCAAGCCTTCGAGCAAATGGGATCGATGATGGGCACGTCGATGGGGGCGGTTCACGGAACGAACCCGCTCTGGTATGTCCTCGGGACCGTTCTCACCTCGGCTATCATCGGTGGGGGATATCTCGTGGTCCGGGACGACCTCACCAATACAGACGTAAACGTCCACTCGCAACATGAGATGGCGAATCCGACCGATCCTGGGATCGCCGAATCACCGGAGGAGGCCACACAACCAGATGGAGCCATCAATCCAGAGTCTCAGCCACAGGCTCGCGTGTTAGACCTCCTTCCGGACGACGAACGCCGTGTTCTCGAACCGGTCATCTCCTCGCCCGGCATTACGCAGATCGAATTACGGGACCGCTCAGACTTCTCGAAGAGCAAGGTCAGTCAGACGGTCAGTGCCCTCGAGAAGCGTGGACTGTTATACCGCGAGCGTCAGGGGCGAACGTATCGTATCTATCCGAGTGACGACCTGCGGCAGAGTCAGAGCTAGCATTTGCTAGCGCCTGTCGATCAGTTTTGTAGTTGGGCGTCGTATCTGCCCCCATGTGTAATCGCCACGGCCCTCACTTGATAGCGGACTACGAAGCGGCGAGGCTCGAAGCGGATGAAGAGGGGACCGAAGAACCGGACACCCGAGACACGGAACAAACAGCGAGGGATCAGCCCGAATTACTGGCGACTCTCAGGAGCCGACTCGCTCGATAATTCCCGGTCCAGGTCACCCCCACTTGCTGTCTCGAAGGTCAGCTCGTGAATCCACACCTTTCGAAGACGCTGGCTTCTGATTTGAAAGAGCAAATGCAATCAACCATACTATCGCAACTCATTCTATGGGAGCGGATTCCCTCCACCCCGATCTGCTCGACGATGATGGCGGTGATGATTCCCGCCACCAGCCGCTACCCTCCCTGCTCGCGCAAGTGACGACGGTTGGTGTGTATGCGCTCATCACCGGCGTCCTTCTCATGGGAGTGTCCTTTCTAACGAATCCGAACCCTGATCCGTCCTTTCCGTGGGCAACACTCCCCGAGTCGCTCAGAATTGCCTACACGCAACCCCGGATCGAACACTGGCCGGTCACTTACACGATCGGCCTGTGGTTGGTGGTCTTCACGCTCCCCCTCGTGCTGATAAGCGCCTACCACAGATACGGACCCCGACTCTCGCTTCGGCCGAGTACGTGGCTCGCAGCCTTGCCCGTGACTGTGATGCTCGCATTCACCACCTACTGCCGGTTCTTCTGGCCCAAACTCCAGCCGCCGCCGTGGAACGCCCCCTCATACACGCTCGTCGGCTGGGGCTACTGCTCGACATACGACCCGCTCTAAAGCAACCTAGCATACGCGGTGGCAGCCCTCGGGGTGGGTGCTACGTACCTCGCCTATCGAGCCTCGTTGCATGCCCGCTTTATGGCTCGCGATTCAAACTACAGCCCTCAGCTCGCCGAGGCCTGCGCTGGTGCCTGTGAAGAGTGTGCCGAGGAGTGCGAGCGCCATGACGCCGACCACTGCCAGGTCTGCGCCGAGGTCCTCCGGGAATGCGCCGAGAGCTGTCGGAACATGATGAGCGCCTGATGGCCGTCTGAAAAGCACTCGAATCGGCGATCGGTGTGATGATGATTTTTGACGATTATAACCAGTGCAGTACAGTCAGGAGGTACCGGAACCCCCCTCTCCGAACTGGCGATAGTTTGACGCGGTTAGAGTTCCGGAACTGCTGTAAACAGGAGAACGAACGCGTTCACGGTCAGCAGCGCCAGCACGACCCACTGGAAGATACGCTCGGGGATGTGGTCGAAGATGTAGACGCCGACCCACGCACCGAGGAACACCATCGGAACGGCTATTGCGGCCTCAATCATCAGCGGCGTCGTCACGGCCCCCGTGTACGTGAGGCTCCCGAGACGATACAACATGAGCGTCCCGAAGAAGGCGGTGAACGTGGCCTTCATTTCTTCATCGCTCCAGAAGCCGCTGGCCGACATGAACGCTCCGTAAACGATCATCGGCGGGCCAGGTACGGCTACAGCACCGCCGAAAATCCCTGCGAGGAGACCGGCCGTCGCGCCGACGATCTTCCCCGGTCGGTAGTCCCGCGCTTCGATCCAGTCGGTGACGACGTCGAGTTGCTGGGTCGCACCGACGATAATGACCGCGAGCACGAGAACCGCCCCGATGGCGACGCGCATCTGTGCTTTGTTGAACTGGCTGAACACGTAGATGCCAAGCGGCATCCCGATGACGAGGCCGCCGACTGGAACGATCCACTTGCGCCAGTCGAACGCGTCCCGGACGCTCCACCAGACGCGGGCGTTGCTCACGACTGCCGTCGCGGTGAAGATGATCGAAGCACTTGAAGGCGACCGGAACAGCGGCATCAGACCCATCGACACCTGCGCGAACCCGAACCCGGCGATCCCGTGAATAACGGACGCAACGAGGATAACGACCGCAGACAGCCCCGTCGTTACCCAGTTAGCTGTCATCGAGACCACCTCGACGTTCGAACAAGCGCGTACATCTCTGCTCGGCCAATACTACGGCCTTCTCCCTTAGGCAAGTTCTCCCTAAGAAGCGTAAGGCCAGTTCCTCACTCATCTTTCGCACCTGCCACTAGAACGCACTACGAGATTGATTTGCAAACCGAACTCGATCGGTCTCGGCTTTCAATCGACTATGTAGCCGATAGCGAACCCATACGTGGTCTTGTGCGGTATTTCGAACTTCAACCACAACTTATGAACAGCCAACGGTCGTATCTATAGTCGCGTCACGATGAACCAGGACGAGACATCCGTCGGCGAGTGGCAATCCCTAGACGGTGACCCTGCGCGTGACAGCACAGGCGACCCAGACGTCGTCTTCGCGCACGTCAGCGACCTCCACGGACAGCTCACGCCACGCTACCAGGTCTATTACGACAACCCAACGTCGAAACCGAACTTCGAGTTCAGAGACGACGACCGCGTCATCAAGCGCGGTGGCGGGGTTCCCCTGCTCGCGGCCAAACTGGACGAACTCCGAGAGGACGACGAGGTCTGTACCCTGATGAGTGGTGATACGTTCCATGGCTCCGCCGTGACCACCTACACCGACGGGCGGGCAATGCTCGAGCCCATCAACGAGCACGTCGCGCCCGACGTCTACGTCCCCGGGAACTGGGACTACTCGAACGAGGCCGTCGAGGAGGGCAACTTCGTGGAACTCATGGATGACCTCGACGCCATGGTCCTCGCGAACAACCTCTACGACTGGGAAACTGACGAGCGGCTGTACGACGCATACAGCATCCTCGAGGTCGGTGGACTCTCTGTAGGCGTCGTCGGCATGACGAACGTCTACGTCGACCGGATGGCACCCGCGTTCTCCGAGGGCAAGTACCGCTTCGGCAAGCATCCCGCGCTCCTTGAAGAGTCAGCACAGGCCGCCCGCGAGGACGGCGCGGACGTCGTAGTAGCGGTCACCGAAATCGGCCTACCGTGGATGGTCCAAGCGGCGAAGGACTGTACGAGCGTGGACGTGATGTTCAGCGCCCACACTCACGAGTACACCTACGACCCCATCGTCGTCGAGGAGACCGAAACCGTCGTCGTCGAGTCCGGTATGGGCGAAGCGCTTGGCCGCGTGGACCTCCGCGTTCACGATGGCGAGGTACAGTTCCGACACCACCTCTACTGTCTGACCGAGGACGGCGAGCACATCCCCGACCCCGACGAGGAGGCCAGAGAGACGGTCGAGTCCGTTCGCACGCCGTTCTTCGAGGACGACCCCGGGTTCGAGCGCGGAGCGGGGACGCTCGACCGTCCGCTGGATACGGTCGTCGGCCGGACCGAGACGCCGCTCTACCGGCAGTCGTTCCTCGAGAGCGCGTGGAACACGCTGTTCAACGACGCACTCAGATCCCACTTTGACACCGACCTCGCCGTCTCGCACGGGTTCCGGTACGGGACTGCCATCCCACCCGGAGAGATCACGCTCGGCGAACTGTACGCGTTCTTCCCGATGGCGACGCCCGTCGCCCGCGGCGTCGCGTACGGCCAGCAACTCACGAGCCACATGGAAGAGTTCCTCGAGGACAACTTCACGCCGTACCCCTACGACCAGGAGGACGGCCGCGTCCGAAATTTCTCATCGAATGTTGAGGTGACCGTCGACCCGACCGCCAAGCGCGGCCGTCGCCTCGTCGAGATGCGTATCGACGGCGAGCTGGTCGACCCGGAGGAAACGTACTCGGTGGCGACGTTCCGCCGTCCTGGCGACCCAGAACGTGACCTCGGCAACTGCGGGTTCCCGTTCCAGGACGTCGAGGTCGACGACGGGACGATACCTGTCGACGTCATCGTCGAGTACCTCGAAGAGCACTCACCAGTCGACTACGAGGTGATGGGGCTGGTCGAGACCGCAAACGACGGCGGTCGGGCACAGAACACGCCCGCTGACGGGCCGTATCCGTTCATCCAACCGGGCGTCGACTACCGGGACGGAGAGGCCTACTGCGAGACGTCCATGATTCCCCGTGGGAACGCTTTCCCTGAAGAAGGGCGTAATCGAACGCGCTAGATAGCGACGGTACACGCGACAGCTCCGACGAACGGCGAACGGACACTATACAGGTGAGATACGATGGTCAAGAACATTACCGCGGAACAACTCGCGGACAAGATCGACGCCGACGAACAGTTCACGCTCATCGACACGCGCCCCGAAGACAGCTTCGAGGCCTGGCACGTGCGTGACGCAGAGAACGTTCCGTATAACCCTGACGAGGGGTTGAGCGAGGACCAACTGAACGAGGCGAACGCACTGATCGACGACCGGCCGGTCGTCGCCATCTGTGGCAAGGGCCTGACGTCGACGCCGTTCGCGTTCGACCTCGACGAGCAGGGCTACGACGACACCTCGGTCGTCACTGGCGGGATGGAGGAGTGGAGCAAACTCTACGAGGTCGTCCCCATCGAGACGTCCAGCGACGACCTCGTCGTTCGGCAGGTCCAGCGCCGAGCGAAGGGCTGTCTCGGCTATATCGTCGGCTCGAAACAAGCAGAAGAAGCTGTCGTGGTCGATGCGACCAGACAGACCGACCAGTTCAAAGTTGCTGCCCAGGACGCTGGGCTCTCCATAACACGCGTGCTCGATACACACGTCCACGCCGATCACATATCAGGCAGTCCGGCACTCGCCGACGAGGTCGGCGTGCCCTACCACCTCGGCGAAGCAGCCAGTGAACGCGGTGTCGAGTACGAGTACGAACCGCTATCAGATGGAGAAGTCATCGAAGTCGGCGACGTCGAGATTGAGGCGCTCCACACGCCTGGTCACACCTCGGAGATGATGAACTACCTCGTCGACGGCGAACTCCTGTTGACGGGCGATACGCTGTTCGTCGACTCCGTCGGGCGGACGGAACTTCAGTTCGGCGAGGACGATGCCTCGCATGGAGCGGAACTGCTGTACGACTCGCTCCACGAGACGATCCTCGACCTCCCCGACGACACCACGATTCTGCCGGGCCACCTCACCGTCACGAGCGACGGCCGCTACGAACACGGCTCGCCGGGCGACCCCCTCGAAGCCCGACTCGGCGACCTCCGGGAGGACCTCGACCTCCTCGGGCTCGACCGCGACGCGTTCGTCGAGCGGTTGAGCGATGACGCCCCGGAGAAGCCCCCGAACTACGAGACAGTTCTCGCCATCAACACCGGCAAAGAGACCGTCGACGACGAGGGCGAGGCGACAGAACTCGAACTGGGTCCGAACAACTGTGCCGCCTAGAGGACAGAGCCCGCTCTCCCGTCGCAGGCTCCTCCAGCTGACGGGAGACGATACCTCGAAGCGCCGGACGTTTCTCCAGGCGCTCGGGTGTCTCGGCGTTGGGTCGCTCGCGGGATGTGTCTCTGAAGTGCTCCCGACAAGCGGTGAGGTCACGCCTCAACCCACGCCCTCCGGTCCAGTCGACGAGACCGTCCGACTTACCGCGGAACGGGGGACGGTCCGACCCGGCGGCACGGGGATCGAGACGTGGCTGTACGACGGGACGTTCCCGGGGCCGGAACTCCGGATCCCAGAGGGCGACGTGTTACAGGCGGACGTGACAAATCAGCTCCCCGATGGGACGACGATTCACTGGCACGGCGTTCCAGTGCCGAATCCGATGGACGGCATGCCGAACGTGACCCAAGAACCCATCTCGACCGGCGGGACGTACACCTACAAGTACCGGGCCGAGCCGGCCGGAACGTACTTCTACCACAGCCACGTTGGCCTCCAGTTCGAGCGCGCGCTCGTCGAAGAGGAGTCGTCTCACGTCGAGTATGACCGGGAGTACACGGTCTTCCTCGACGAGGAACCGCGCCTACCGTCGAGTCTCCCCGGTGGTCCTGAAGGCGGCGGTGGCGGTCCCAGCGGTGATGACGGAAGGGTCGGCAACGGTCCCGGGGGTGGCGGAGGTCCTGGTGGTCCCGACGGTGGATAAGGACCCGGCGGGAGGGGTTCGGGGGACGGACGAGGTCCCGGTCGAAGGGGTGGCAGGGGCGGGATGGGCGACCACCAGCTGCCCTACGAGGGGATGCTGATGAACGGTCGGCTCCCGTTCAACGCCCTACATTCGAGGTGGGTGAGGGGGAGCACGTCTGGTTTCGGTTCATCAACGGGAGTGGCGCGACGAGATTCTGCGTCCGACTGGCTGGCCACCAGTTCTCGGTCACGCACGCCGACGGTCGGCCCGTCGAACCGGTCGAGGTCGACGCCATCGACCTCGGGACCGGGGAGCGGTTCGACGCAGTGGTCGAGGACGGCAGTCCGGGGTCGTGGGAACTCAGGGCAGACCCGCTCAATGGCGACGAGACCCCCGCTCTTGGAGTGGTCAAGTACGAGGGAGATCCGTCGGGGTCACCCCAGAGTCCGTCTGGGGGCGGTCGCCGACTCCGGTACAGTGACCTACGGGCGATAAACCCGATCCAAGGCGTCAGCGGGCGTCCCGATCGAACCTTCGACCTCATACTGTCGGGCAACATGGGCGGGAACTACAAGTGGTACATCGACGGGCAGGCTTACCCCGACGCCGACCCGCTCCGCGTATCGACGGGTGACCACGTCCGCATCCGGATGGTCAACCGTAGCCCGGTCGTCCACCCGATGCACCTCCACGGCCACTTCTTCTAGGTCGGCGAGGCCGTGAAAGACACCGTGCGCGTCCCGTCGCACATGGGAGAGGTCGTCCTCGACTTCGTGGCCGACAACCCCGGCGACTGGCTGTTCCATTGCCACAACATCTACCACCTCGAAGCCGGAATGGCACGCGTCCTGCGATACGTCAAATGACGACCGCTAAAATCGTGTTCCGTTGGTGACTCGTTGTCGTCTGGTGTATAGACACGACGGAGTTTCGTGTTCCACTAACCAGCCGTCGATTGAAGCAACCATACATAGACCTTGAGGACGACTAGCATCCATGGGCGAAACGAGGGAGAACGAGTTCGTGGCCGACGACTGGGCGACACTCCAGCGGCTCCTGTTCCGGGACTCATGGAACGAGGAGCTCGGACGCCATCGGTCGCAGTACGTGTTCCGCGGCATGACCGACACCGATCACGATCTCCGAACGTCGCTCCAACGGTTTGTCGGCAATTCAGAACAGTGGGACCTCGAGGTTCATCTGCTCAGGAACTTTCGACAGTACGCCCGTCAGGAAATCGACCAGCCGGAATCGCCGTTCCACCTCATGGCACTGGCCCAACACCACGGACTTCCGACACGACTCCTCGATTGGACCCACTCGCCGGCAGTCGCTGCATACTTCGCGTCCGTCGATTCACCGAACACCGACGGCGTCGTCTGGGCGGTCGATTACGAAGCGGCACACGAGCGGCTGCCCGATTACTTCCAGAAGTTCCTCGATGAGCTTGGAACGAACATGTTCAACGCCACGATGCTTTATGATCTCATGACACGGGTCATCGAGCAGACGAAAGAGAACGACAGACAGTTAGCCGACCGACGCACACTTCCGATGCTCGATGTTAGAGATGTCCTTGAGGAGTTCTCCGAACAAGAAGATGAGGACTACATCGTTTTCTTCCAGCCACCGTCGATCGATCAACGCATCGTCAATCAGGCGGCGCTCTTTTCTAGTATGGCCAATCCTCGAACCTCGATGAACGAGTGGCTCGAAGATCATCCGGAACTATACTGGAAAATTATCATTCCCGCTGAGCGTAAAAACGAGTTTCGTGATAAACTAGACCAAGCGAATATCAATCACCGAACGCTGTTCCCCAACCTCGACGGAATCGCGATGTGGCTCAAGGAGTACTACAGACCGAACACCTCCTAGTGCACGTACGGACAAAGAGAGGAGGGTGATTCAGATAGTACACGCTCTATACGGCTCATCACTGAGTCATTCCTATCGAGAATAGATGGTTTCTACAAGGCCAGGTAGATGGAACTGATGTCACGGCTGAAGCCTACTCAGTGTCGCCCGTGGTGGTGCCTCCCGAGATGACGGCACTTTTAGCGGTGACGGGGAATCTGTTTCGTAGTTCCCGGCTTGACCCTCGGGACTCGCTCGCAACGACGAACGTTACTCGGCCATGAGGTACATGGGGATCATCAGAACGTGCTAGAGGGTCTGTTGGAGACCCGTAGGTTTCGTATTACCGTTTTGGAAATTTTTGGCGGTTTGGGTTAAACTACAAAAGTTAGCAGAGGTCTCACGGTATCGTTTCGTCGGCATAGAACCGTTATTACGCGTATTTCCAATAGAACGGGTAGCTCTTGACGGCGACAGTTCGCACTCGTGTGCAGTCCCGGACCTCTCTCGGGAGAGTATGTGTCTCGCACAAACCCGCGGTACTCGGCGTCGATGAACGTTTCTAGCCCCGAAAAACGATTAAAACGCCCTATACACGTTCTCGAACGTTCTCCTGAGTGGATTCACACCCACGTCGATAACTCCCGAGCAGTCCTACGAGTAACCGAGGAGAAAGACAATGACCAACTTCAAACTCGGCCGCTGGCTGCTCGTGGCGCTCGCGATCGTCGGACTCGCGTTCGCCGCGCCCGTTGTCAGCGCACACGGCAACGACACAACCGCAGACGACGCGCCCTCGGACAATGCCACCGCAGATGAATGGGCCACTTGGATGGAGGCGCAGATGACCGAACACATGGGTCCGGGTGCTGTCGAGTGGATGGAGTCGCACATGGGTGTGACCGTCGACGAGATGGCCCAGGACATGGCTGGCGAGGAATACCACAACGGGGCTAACGACGACTACAACGGCGGGATGTACGGGCAGGGCCACTGCTGACGGCCCTAACCGTTTCGATCGCTTCGACCGAACACCACGATTCACCAATTCAAGATAATGACTCAATTCACCACTCACATCGGACGCACTGCCCGTCGACTCGCGATCCTCGCCGTCCCGCTGCTGGTTGCGGCGACTGGAACGGCTGCTGCCCACGGTGGCGGGAGCTACGGCGGCGGCATGACGGGCGGCGGCTGGGGCCTCTTCGGCGGAGCGATGGGGCTCTGGGGACTCCTCTGGATGGGGCTCCTCATCGCCGTCCCGCTCTACCTCGTCTATGCGCTCCTCAACCGAGGATCCGGTGGGAACGAAGAGCAGTCGCTGTCGGTTCTCCGCGAGCACTACGCCCGCGGTGAGCTCTCGGACGACGAATTCGATCGGCGACGAAAACAGCTCGAACGTACCGGATGACCGGAACCGCTGCTATTACAACCGGTTCACCACACCCCCAACGCCCGCCGGTGCGGCACCCAACCGTTAACCCCGTGGACGGGGTATGATATCCCATAGAATACACAATACAGACTTCAGTCACCGGTGAGTTCGACGACGTCGTCGACACGACGATAGCTGCGCTCAAAGACGAAGGATTCGGCGTCCTCTGTGACATCGATATCCAGGCGACGCTCAAGGAGAAACTCGGCGAAGAGTTCCGTCAGTACCGCATTCTCGGTGCATGCAATCCTCCGCTGGCATACGAGGGACTGACCGAAGAAATCGAACTCGGCGCAGTCCTCCCGTGTAACGTCATCGTCTACGAAACCGATAACGGCGAGGTCATGGTGAGTGCAGTTGATCCGCAACAGCTGGTCGGTATCGCGGACAACGATGCGCTCGATTCCATCGCGACCGAGGTCAACGATCGCTTCGAGCGTGTGCTCTCGGCCGTTACCGACGAATTAAGCACCAAGTCGGAGGCTTGATCTCGATGTCTTCATCGAACCAGCTCGACACCACGACCATCGTGCTCCTGATCCTGGGAGCGATCATCTTGCTCCCGTTGCTCACGATGGGGATGGGATTCGGCGGGATGATGGGGTACGGGGGGATGATGGGTCAGTATGGCGGTACTGGTGGATGGTGGCCGCTCGTCGGGATGCTCGTCCCGCTCATCTTCCTCCTTGTTCTCCTCGGCGGTGGCTACCTCGTCTTTCGGCGTATGAGCGAAGCGCAGATGTCTCGAAATCCCGCAATGGAGGAACTCCGCACGGCATACGCTCGTGGTGACCTCACTGACGAAGAGTTCGAAGCCCGCCGCGAGAGACTCGAACGGTCGGAGTAATCGTCTCGACCACCAACTCCCGCGTTACTCACATCCGCTTCCCTTGGATTCCGAAATCTGTGACCCTCACAGCTTTCGGATGTGAACAGAAATGTGCTAAAGGAACAAGTCCATACTAGCTACTATGACGGAAGTACTCCTCTTCACGCAGGAGACGTGCGGGGCGTGCGCAACGCAACGAGAGAAAAACGAAGGCATCGAAGATGCGTATCCGGGTGTCGAATTTCGCGAGGTCGACATCCAGACCGATCTGGAGACGGCCGAGGAGTACGGCGTCCGAAAGACACCAACGACGCTCGTGTATGCGAACGGGGAGCGGACTGACGAGTTCATCGGCATTGTCGACCGGGACGAACTGGAGGCGGCTATCGAACGTGCAGACCAGCAAGTGACCGGACTCACGCAACGGCTCGCTAGCATCATCCGCGGATAACAGCAGTAAAACAACAACAATGACAGACTACAGTAGACGCCAGTTCCTAGGAGCACTCGGTGCCGGCACAGTCGCAAGTGCGGGACTCACCCAGCCAGTCGCTGCACAGGAGACGCCCGTCGTCGAGATGGGGAACAACTACTTCGACCCAATCGGACTCCACGTCGAACCCGGCACGACCGTTCGCTTCGAGCTAGCGGCCGGAGCACACTCGGCGACCGCCTACGAGAATCGGATTCCATCCGACGCCAGCGCATTCGACAGCGGGACCATCTCGTCGGGATCCTTCGAGTACACGTTCGAAGAGCCAGGCACGTACGACTACTACTGCATCCCGCACAAGTCGGTCGGGATGGTCGGCCGCATCGTCGTCGGCCGCCCCGGCGGTCCAGCCGCGGAGAGTCCGATTCCGGACGGCGACGTGCCCGAGAGCGACGCGATCGTCGAACAGGGTGCCATAGCATATGGGTCCAGCACCGGAGGTGACGGGAACTCCGATGGCGGAATGAGGGGCCCGGGGATGATGAACGGCCGAAACGGTGGCTGGGGTCGCGGGCTGCCGTTCGTCGGCGGGGCACTTGGAATGCTCGGGCTGGTCGGTGGACTCCTCTACTGGGCACTGGGTCGAGATGACGCCCCACCCGAGAGCGACGATTCCGCGATGGAAACCCTCCAACGGCGTTACGCACGAGGCGAGATCGACGAAGCAGAGTTCCAACGACGCCGTGAGCGATTGGTGCAGAATCAAGAGAACTGAACATGTCTGGGTTTGCGCGTGTGGAAGTCCCGACGCTCATCGAGTACAAGCCAGTCTCCAATCTCGATGTGGGACGACCCGTGCCGAAATCAGGTGTCAATAACAGAAATGCATGAGCACAGCGATTTATCTCGATAGCCACCGTACGTTCTACGAACCATGGTCCAGTGCTACATCTGTGAGTCACAGTGTACCAGCGACGACGAGGTGTTCGTCTGCGAGCACTGCGGGATCTCCTGCCACCGGCACTGTATGGAGGAATACGACACCGATGTCTGCCCGAAGTGTGTCGGCGAGCCGATGATCGGAGCGATCGAGTTCTAGTAGCTCCGTCTCACGCCTACACCGCGGACAGCCCGGAGTCGAAGTATATGGATGGTCGACTGGCGAAATACGTTTTTGACTCGTGCCCGTAGCGCAGGTATGTCTACGACCGTCGAACTCCCCGACGCCGAAGAGACCTGTGCGTACTGCGGGTCGCGTATCTTCGACCACGACCCGATCTGTGTACGTGACTGTAACGACGATTGTGGCTCACCAATGTACTTCTGTAACTATGCCTGTCTCTCGACCTATGTGGACGAAAACGACCTGACGACGGGCAACGCATGCGGGTGGTCGCCCGACGAAAACGACTGCTGCTGAGTGGAATCATATCTGTGAAGACACGAAGCAACGTATCGGCCGTCCCCTAAGTCAGGAGACATCACTGGAGCAGTACTGGCGGCTGACCAACTTTATGGACGCAGTCGACGAACTTCCCTAGTGGTTCACTATGTCCACAGAGCGCACGTCCGACGGCTTGCTCCGCATCGTCCTGATCGTCCTGGCGGTAATCGTCCTGTTCCCGCTGTTGATGATGGTGTTCGCGATGCCGATGATGGGCATGATGGGCTGGTGGTGGGGCGGCGGGATGGCTGGCGGTCTCTCGCCGCTGTGGGGTATCGGGATGATGCTCGTCTGGCTCGTCGTCCTCGTCGGTATCGGCTATCTCCTCTATCGCGGCCTCGTCGGCGGTGTCGGATCATCGCTGACCGGCGACAGGGCACTCGAGGAACTCCGAGTGGCGTACGCTCGCGGTGAGCTCTCCGACGAGGAGTTCGAGGAACGCCGCGCGAAACTCAGCCGCGAGGAGTCGCAATAGCACGATCATGTCTCCAACAGTACAGCGGCGGAAGTTCCTGACCGCGCTTGGAGCTGGCATCGCAGGTCTCTCTGGCTGCGTCGGAAATCTCCCTGGCAGTGGCGACGGCGTCGACAGGACGATATACGTCGGAGCCTACCACTGGGGCTTCATCATCGTTGATGAATCCGGCGAGGAACAGGAGCGTGTCAGCCTGCAACGGAACGATGTTCTTCGCGTCGTTTCGTTCAACACGCTCTCGAGTCAAGCCCTGCAATCCCTTCCATCGTCGATCCGCGAGGCCCTTCCCGACCACGAGACACTCGAAGAACGAAACGAGGAACGTATCCCGCCCCCGGCCGACGGCGACTTTCACGAACTGCTGGAGGAGGCGAACGAGCAGTATCCCGACCACACCCTCGCGATCATGCCATCCGGACAGGTTCACATGAGTGGTGGCATGATGATGCACCCGGTTGCGCTCCCGCAGAGTGCCACCAGACCTGTTGATCGTCAACTCGGTGCGACACGACGTGGTGATTACACGCTGAGTTGCCTGACCTACTGCGGCTACGGCCACCCCTACATGGAGATCGACGGCGGCATTGTCGTCACGTGAGCGCTGGTCACTGCCACGAATCGACGGTCAACTGCTTCTAGTACTATCGTCGGACGAACCCCCGAACTGCCTCGCTTGCTCAATCCAAGACGTCACTCGTGATTCGCTGAGACCGAGTCGGTCAGCAAGCTGGACTGGGTCTGCGGCTACGAGTTGCGTCATCGTCGTGATCCCGACCTCGTGGAGACGCTCCTCGTACGTCGGACCGATTCCGTCAAGCGTCTGCAGAGGCTGATTCTGGTCAGTCTCCGTTTCAGCTAGGTTTCACACTCTCAGTATGCGGATCGGCCGCTTTCACGCTTCATGGGTGGGCAGTCAGGCCAGCGCTCAGCAGTGGCTCGCTGTCTTCCTCGACTAGTATAATCGCCAACGACCGCATCAGACACTCACCCACTGCACCCCGGCTGAGGAGGTGCTAAACTAGACAGTACTGTCGGGCTGGCGCACCGAAGTAGATCTGCTCATATCGAACGTCATACGATAACACTATAGGCATCTCTCGGCGGAGTAAGAGTGATGAGCGTTCGGGAACAGATTCGTTCGAGATATACCGGGAGGGAGTTCATCATCTTCCTCGGTGGTGTCTTCATCGCACTCGTCGTCAGCTATCCGTTACTCCCCGTCGACGATACGTCGTCGGACCTGTGGATCGTCCTCGGTGTTCTGGTCGGTATTCCCGGTCTCATTCTACTGTACGGGGGGTATCGACTACCGCATACTGACATCCGTTCCGAGCTCTATCCGACCGTCGGAAAATGGTGTCTCCGCGGCGTCGTGATCGGACTCGCAGTCATGATTCCGATCATTCTCGCCAGTGATGATCCGAATATCGCCGGAAACACGCTTTTGCTCACGGGGCTGGGCAGCCTCGCAGGCTTTGGCGCAGGGACGTACGACGCACGGGCGAAAACACGCCAACTCGAACTGCAGGACACGGTCGACCAACTGGAAACCTCGAACGAGCGCCTCGAACGACACCAGCGCTACACCGACGATATTCTCGACGCGATCGACGACGTGTTCTACGTGTTAGACGAGAGTGGCTCTCTCGAGCGGTGGAACAAGAGCCTCTCGGAGGTTTCCGGCTACACGGACGAGGAAATAGCATCGATGACTGCGGCCGAGTTCTTTACGGATGACGACCGTGATGCCGCCGTGGCTGCGATCCGCAACGGCTTCGAAAGCGGCTCGGTGGCTGTAGAGCTCGAGCTACGCACCAAGGAGGGCGATACCGTTCCCTTCGAGTTCGTCGGCTCCTCGCTCGAGAACACGGCCGGAGAGCCAGTTCTGGCCGGCATCGGACGTGACGTTTCTGATCGGGTCGAGCGCGAACGGCGGCTCAAAGCGTCGAACGAGCGGCTCGAACAGTTCGCGTACGCCGCCTCCCACGACCTCCAGGAACCGCTTCGGATGGTGTCGAGCTACCTGCGGTTGATAGAGGATCGGGCGGACGACGAACTGACCGAGGAGACCGAAGAGTTCCTCGAATTTGCCGTGGACGGCGCCGACCGGATGCGCGAGATGATCGACGGGTTGCTGGCGTACTCACGCGTAGAAACCCAAGGGCGGCCGCTCGAACCGGTCGACCTCAACGAGGTAGTCGGAGACGTGCTCGACGATCTCGAGGTGCGTCTCACCGAACGTGATGCGACCGTGGAGATCGATGAGTTGCCACGTGTGAGGGGCGATGGACACCAGCTGCGGCAGGTGTTTCAGAATCTATTGACCAACGCGCTCGAGTACAGCGGGGACGAGCCGCCACAGGTGCAGATCTCCGCGACACGGAACGGGTCGATGTGGGAAGTGGCGGTGCGAGACGAGGGGATCGGGATCGAGCCGGACGAACAGGATCGGATCTTCGAGGTGTTCCAGCGGCTCCACTCGCGGAGCGAGCACGGGGGGTCTGGCATCGGCCTGGCGCTGTGCGAGCGGATCGTCGAACGGCACGGCGGTGACATCTGGGTCGAGTCCGAACCTGGTGTAGGAGCGACATTCTCATTTACCCTTCCACCGGAGGATACGCATGATGAGTGAGGACGCTACTGCCGATCCGGTTGATATTCTCCTCGTTGAGGACAATCCTGGCGACGTCCGCCTCACGAAAGAGGCGTTCGAAGAGGGCCAGATCGCGAACACGCTCCACGTCGTCGAAGACGGCGTCGAGGCCCTCGATTTCCTCTTTCAACGAAACGACTACGCCGACGCACCGCGCCCGGATCTCGTGTTGCTAGATCTCAATCTCCCACGCAAGAATGGCGACGAGGTGCTCGAAGAGCTTCACGAGGATCCAGACCGACGGAGCATTCCGGTGGTCATGCTCACGAGTTCGGACGCCGAGGCGGACGTCGTCGGCTCGTACGAACGGTGTGCGAGCGGGTATCTTACGAAGCCGGTCGATCCCAACGAGTTCATCGAGATGATACAGGATCTAGAGCGGTTTTGGCTCTCGATCGTGCGGTTGCCGACCGACACCGATCTCGATTGACACCCTCCCCGGCCTGAAGGGCGAGGGCTTTCTCCTCACACTTCCGTAACGACTAGAGGAGGCGATCGGTTGGTTCGTCAGCCATCTGTTGCAGTGGGGTCGACTACCGTACCAGAGATGAGCGTGATCACTGACCCAGCGTTCGCGCCGATCGTAACCGGTGAACGACAGCGATCACCCAGCGACCTGCGCTATCGCGACGGCTTCCCGGTAGCACGCGACCGCCAGCAGCAGATACCCGCTAAGTAAAAAGCCCCACTCGCGGCGTGTCAGCGACCAGTCGCCGGGTGATCGGACGCGTTCGAACTCTTCTTGCCATCGGGGGCCGGACTCCTGGTGCCAGAGCATTACGCCTCGCGTCGCGACCACGATCGCGACGAACGCCGTGATCTCCATCGGGCCGCTACGCTCGACGAGTACGGCCAGCGACGGCGGGATGCGTTCCCCCGCCCCGATGGCAAGTGATCCGGTACCCCAGATCGCTCCGTACCGAGGCGCCTGTACGACCTGGACAACGTAGCCGAGCGGAGTATTCACGGACCGGAGGGTGTTCGCTGCGACGGCGATCAACGAGACAGCGACGTTCCACCCGAACAGCGTCAGAAACTCCCGCGAAACGCTTCCTGCGTAGTCCGCAGACGCGGCGGGATTTCCACCGCGCAGGAGCCCTCGTGGGAGAAGATAGTAGCTGAGAACCCACGCCGCCGCGAACGCGCCCGCGACGACGAGCCACAGGGAAACGAATCGGACAAGGACATCATCGTGGTTGACGTACCGTCCGATTCGCTTCGCGACCCGCCCGACCGGCCCGCTCGCATTCGACGCTCCCATACGGACAGACCATTGTGAGCACTCGACAAATACGTTAGCGAGCTCCACTGTCACGGCTATGTGACGTGATAACAGTAGTCGCTAGCGCGATTTCTTTATTCAGAGAGGTGCATGAAGCTGGAACGGATGAATCGGTAAGTAGGGATGCTTATTGATCGTCAGTCTGTCGTGACGTGCTGACAGTTTGCCTCCAGTCGAATAGTCGGTGTCTCGTCCGAGTCATGTTCAACCCACACTTCAATACCTGTCCAATTCTCGCCCTCACAGGGGAGTTGTGGGTAATCATTTCCGGGCCAGTCGCGTTCAAACCGAGTTCCGTCAACGGTCACGACGATGGTTTCTGGATCGGTCGATTCTGGAAACGTCGCGTCCTCATCAGCTTCGTTGCTATCTGAGAGCTGATACTCCTTTTCGAAGAGTACATTGCTATCTTCAGCTTTGACCGTGACGGTTACGTGGTGAGTCTTGTCTCGGTCACCGAGATACACTGACACGGTATGGGCAGGTTGGCCCGAACGACCCAGAGCCGTACAGCCACTGGTGGCGACGATTACCGCACTCGAACTGGCGAGAAGCGCTCGTCGATTCATGGAGGGCATATGAGTTGCTAACGTGGTTTGGTTCATTAACTTTACCACCATCGTTATATATGTCGCCGGAACGTAGCAGCTGTTTCATTTCCGAATCTGAATAAAGAAACTGTATTGGCAACTACTGATAAGAACGGTCACGTGACCGCTCCCGAGTCGGAGTCTGGTGGCAGGCCGGCGTCTTGGGGGGTTGGCGGGTCGCGATTCGCGAGGCGCCCCCCGCCGTAGATGACTACCAGGAGAACGGCAATCAGCACGAGAGGGAGGGCCCCCGTGACTTCAGCGAGCAGGTTCAGCCAGGGGTCTGGCACACCATCAGGAAAAAGTGCGTCCGGGTCGGCGGGGTGGAAGATCCCCATCGCATTGACGCCGGCGTGGAACACTGCGACGGCGAGGACGCTGCCGCCGGTGCTGTTGTACATCCACGTCCAGAGCACGGAGCCGGCAAGGATGGAGACAATCCAGAGCAGTTGCTGGGAGAGCGGCCAGCCGCCGTGGGTGGTCGTCGCGTTCAGGAACAGCGGGAGATGCCAGCCCGCCCACGTGACGCCCACGATGGCACTCGAAGTAAGCGCGCTGTAGGAGTCCTGAAGCACGGGCAGCATGAAGCCACGCCAGCCGAGATCCTCCTGGCCGCCACCCCACACGGTCCCCCAGGCCATCGCGAACAGGTAGATGAAGGGCGATTCGAAGTCGGTCAGGTCGATGGGACCGCCGGCCAGAACGAACAGCAGGACGCCCAGCGAGAGAATACCGAACGGGAGTCCGAACGCGAGCGCCCACCATTTCGCACCGATTCGCCACTTGAACATCTGGCCGACCCATCTGCGGAGGCTCCCACCGGTGGCCCGGATGACGACCGCGGCGCCGATCGGCGGACCGAACCCGCCGAACCCGATCAGGACCGAGTGCGTCCAAGAGGCTTCCATCCCCGAATACGCGAGCGCACCCTGGATCGTCCACGTGAAGGCATACGCGATCGCGACGAAGCTCAGAAGACGATGGTGATCGATCCACGTGCGGATACGGGACACATCTCCGATTGTGAGACGCATCGCAATTAACGGTGCTCCCACTGCGGGGCTTTCGCACTACTCTTCTCAGCTCATCTCGAATCTACCCATATGCACGACGACGTTCTCGTCGCCTTCGACGGCTCCCCGCTTTCCGAGCGCGCACTCACGTACGCGTTCGAGACCTTCCCGGACGCCACCATCACCGCGATATACGTCATCGACCCGATCGACTCGGTGATCGACGTGGAGGCCGGCGGCTTGCCAGTCGCAGAGGACTGGTACGATACCGCCCAGGCGCGCGCGACCGGGATTCACACGACCGCGACGGATCTCGCGGCAGAGCACGATATCGTTCTCGACACCGTCACTGAAGTCGGGAAACCGGCGCGTGAGATTCTCGACTACGCCGACGACCACGACGTCGACCAGATCGTTATGGGGAGCCACGGCCGGTCAGGCCTCGACCGGACGCTCCTCGGGAGTGTCGCCGAGACAGTCACCCGCCGAGCACGGATCCCGGTAACGATCCTCGGATGAGTTCCTCGACCAGCGTACCGATATCAGGATCGGACGGATGCCCGCGGGCGCATCTAAAGGGTGAAGTCGAACCACACCATAGGTGTCGAGAACGTGACCGTTACTGAATCACCATCTCTCTCGACGTGTACTATCTCCATCGAGCGACGAGGTGGACGTGGCCACGCGGGAGCGCGGGCGCTCGAGCGACATCTTCGGAGTCTCTCCGGCGTCCACGACGTCGAGGTCTCGTTTCGAACGGGGGACGTCCGGATCACCTACGACGGGGGCGTCACCGCGGAAGAAACGATTCGAGACGCCGTCCGTGACCGGAGCGTGTCGATACGGGAGGAACCCGAGACGGCAACGGATGACGTGAGCACCCGCTCGGAGCTCAGGCGGGAAGCCGTGTTCGTCGGCCTGACGCTCCTCGGGATGGTGACCGGCCTCGTGACGGGATGGCTTGCGGGACCACAGGTTCTCATGTGGGCCGGTTACGGCGTCGCGTACGTCTTCGGCGGGTGGTACGGACTCAAAGGCGCGATCGAGACGCTGCGCCACCGTGCGGTCGACATCGACCTCTTGATGATCGTCGCCGCGCTCGGCGCCCTCTCGATTGGCGCGCCGTTCGAGGGCGCGATGCTGCTGTTCCTGTTCTCGCTGTCGAACACGCTCCAGCACTACGCCATCGGGCGTTCGCGTCGGGCGATCAAGTCGCTCGTCGAGATGCGACCGGACGAAGCACAGGTCCTCCGCGACGGTGGGGAGGTCACGGTGCCTATCGACGAGGTCGCCGTCGGTGACGTGTTCGTCGTCCGGCCCGGCGACAAGATTCCGCTCGACGGCGTCGTCGCCTCGGGCGAGGGGACGGTCGATCAGGCGGCGCTCACGGGCGAGTCAGTCCCTGTGCCGAAAGAGCCCGGCGACGAGGTGTTCGGCGGGACGATCAACGAGAGCGGCAGCCTCGAAATCGAGGTCACGCGACAGGCCCACGAGTCGGCGATCAGCCGGCTCATCCACATGGTCGAGCGCGCCCAGAGCGAGAAGGCGCCGACTCAACGACTCATCGACCGCCTCGAACAGCCGTACGTCCTCGGCGTGTTCGCGCTCACGATCGCAGCGATCGCGGTTCCGCTCGTGCTCGGGGGCGAGTTCACCAGTACGTTCTACCGCGCGATGACCCTGATGGTCGCTGCCTCGCCGTGTGCCGTCATCATCTCCACGCCGGCGGCGGTGCTGTCGGCAATCGCCTCCGGTGGCAGGCAGGGCGTGTTGTTCAAAGGTGGCGAACACGTCGAGACCGCCGCGAACATCGACGCGGTCGCGTTCGACAAGACGGGGACGCTCACGCGGGGTGAGACCCGGTTGACGGACGTGTTCGTCCGGGACGGCCTCGCGGACGAGTCACTGACGCCCGACGAACTGCTCTCGCTCGCGGCCGCCGTACAGGACCGCTCGGAGCACCACCTCGCTCGTGCGACCGTAGCGGAAGCCGAGGACCGCGCACTCGACGTCCCCGACGCGCGGCGGTTTCAGTCGGAGGCGGGGAAAGGCGTCCGCGCCGACGTCGACGACGGGACCATCCACATCGGGAATCGGAGCTACGTCGAAACCGTCCTCGACGACGCAGCGGTCGACGGGCTCGAACCGGGTCTCGACCGGCTTCAGTCCCTGGAGGCGGAGGGGAAGACGAGCGTCCTCGTCGCCCGCGAGCACGCCGGCGACGTCACGGCGCTAGGGTGGCTTGCGTTCACAGACACGGTCCGCCCCGGGGCTGCAGAGATGATCGAGGACCTCCGCTCGCTGGGCGTAGAGCAGATCGTCATGCTGACCGGCGATAACGAACGCGTCGCACGGCAGATCGCCGACGACGTCGGTATCGACGAGGTGCAGGCGGAACTACTGCCGGAGGAGAAGGTGGCAACCATCGAGGAACTGGTCGAGCGATACGAGAACGTGGCGATGGTTGGCGACGGCGTGAACGACGCACCTGCACTGGCGACGGCGACGCTCGGCATCGCGATGGGTGGCGCCGGGACGGACGTCGCCCTCGAGACGGCTGACGTCGTCTTGATGGGTGACGACCTCGGGAAGATACCCTACGTGCTCGGACTCGGTCGCCGGACGCGCCGGACGCTGACGGTCAACCTCGCGATCGCGTTCGGCGCGATCGCGCTGATGGTCGGCACGATTCTGTTGCGAGGCATCCCCTTGCCGCTTGCCGTGGTCGGCCACGAGGGATCGACGGTCCTCGTTTCCCTGAATGGCCTCCGGTTGCTCGGCTTTCGAGATTAGGATGTCGAGGCCAGTCACGCTGTCTCGACGGTGAACAGCGAGTCGTCGGCGAGGACGACCTGCACGCGCCGGTGCCAGGCCTCAGCGAAGGCCGCCCGCCGCTCGTCGCTCGCGGACCCATCCAGAATTCCCTGAAGATTCCCGATCGCGGGCCCGCCGTCGGGAACGTCGCCTACGTGATAGGTCACCTCGACGGTCTCGTCCGTGTCGGTGCGCCGGAACCGGAACGTCGGCTCGGGTGTAGCCGGGTCGAACGCGTCGAAGACGAGGAGGTCGCGGCGGCCGCCGTAGCCGCCGGCGAGCCCGCCGAACCCGTCGTCCCCGGTCGCGCCGGTGACGTACGAGACGATGCGGCTCATCACGCCGTACGTCGCGTCGTCGCGAGGGCCTGCTGCCTGCACCTCGATCTCGCTTCGGACTGGATAGTCGTCGGGATACAGGGCGTCGAGGCCGAGCTGGGCGATCCGGTAGGCGCCCGAGGCTGTCGGACACGAGTGCCCCGCCTCTTTCACCGCGTCTCTGTAGGTGACGACGAACGGATCGCCAGGTGCGAGGACGCCCAGGGCCTCCGCGACGGGGTCGCAGATTTCGATCGGGTCGGCGTCGTACTCGATCTGCCAGTCGGTTCCTGCGTCGGTCTTCTCGGTCGAAGTCGGAGTCGGTGTCATGGGTTTCGGTGTTGGTGGTCAGTAGCGAAGCAGTCGCATCCCGTTGAGGATGACCGCGAGGACGCTGGCCTCGTGGACGAGCATCCCCGTGGCGAGGGTGACGTAGCTCGTGAGCACGCCCGCGAGGAGGACCGTCACGGTCAGCACCGCGAGGCCGACGTTTTCGAGGACGTTCCAGCGCGTCGCCTTACTCAGGGTGACCGCGTACGGGATGCGGTCGAGGTCGTCGGCCATCAGCGCCATGTCCGCCGTCTCGACGGCGGTGTCCGTCCCCGCAGCGCCCATCGCGATGCCGACATCGGCGGTCGCCAGCGACGGAGCGTCGTTGATCCCGTCGCCGACCATCGCGACGACGCGCCCGTCGGCCTGGTAGGCCTCGATGACGGCCTGTTTGTCCTCGGGGAGCAGTTCCGCGCGGGAGTCATCGATGCCGACCTCCTCGGCGACCGCGGCGGCCGTCCGCTCGTTGTCGCCGGTCAGCATCACCGTCTCGATGCCGGCGTCCTGGAGCGCCGCGACGACGCCCGGTGCGGCCTCTCGGAGTTCGTCCCGGAGCGCGATGGCGCCGACGACGGTGCCCGCTCGGACGACGTGGACGGCGGTTTCACCGCGTTCCTCGCGCTCGCGGACGTACTCGGCCACCGGTTCGGGGACGGCGACCCCGCGTTCGTCGAGCAGCTTGCGGTTGCCGACGACGAGTTCGTGGCCACCATCGGACCTGTCCGACGAGCCCCCGGCGTCGCCGGCGACGTCGAGACGGGCGATGACGCCCTTGCCGGCGACGACATCGAAGTCGTCGGGGTCGGGAACCGACTGGCGGCTCGGCTCCGGGGCGGCCGCGTCGGCGACTGCCCGGCCGCCGTCGGTCGCGGCGGGCGAGCGCTCGCGGGCCGCATCGACGATGGCGTCGGCGAGGTGGTGTTCGCTCTTCTTCTCGGCGGTCGCCGCGAGTCTGAGGACCTCGTCGTCAGCGAGACCGAACCCCTCGATGTCGGCGACGGCGGTTTCGCCTTTGGTGAGGGTGCCGGTCTTGTCGAAGGCGACGAGGTCGATCTTGCCGGCGCGTTCGAGGTGTTCGCCGCCCTTCATCAGCACGCCCGACCGGGCGGCGTTGCCGATCGCGGAGACGATGCTGACCGGCGGCCCGATGACGAGCGCGCCGGGACAGCCGATCACCAGCAACGTCAGCGACAGGATCGCGTTCCGCGTGACGGCGAACGCGACGACGGCCAGTACGATCACGCCCGGCGTGTAGTACTTCGCGAACCGGTCGATGAGGCTCTCCGTTGGCGACTGTGCCTCCTGGGCCTTCTCGACGCGACGGATGATGCGTTCGAGCGTCGTGTCCGAGCCCGCGCCGGTCGTCCGAATCTCGAGGGCGCCCTCCCGGTTGACCGTCCCGGCGTAGACCTCGTCGCCGTCGGCCTTGTGGACCGGCGCGCTCTCGCCGGTGACCGGCGCCTGATTGACGGCGCTCTCGCCGTCGACGACGTCGCCGTCCACGGGGATCTTCTCCCCGGGCTTGACGACGACGACTTCACCTCCTTCGACCTCGCGGGCGGGCACCTCCCGAAGTTCCCCCTCGCGGCGGACAGTCGCGGTGTCGGGGGTCAGCTCTAGCAGCTCCTGCAGGGCCGTTCGGGTCTTGCGCATCGTCCGCCCCTCGAGGTAGCTACCGAGGCTGAATAGGAAGACGACGGCGGCGGCTTCCCAGTACTCGCCGATGAGGACGGCTCCAGCGGCGGCCAGCGTCACCAGCGTCTTGATGCCGAGCGTTCGGTTGGTGATCTCGTGGGAGGCTGTTTTGGCGATGTCGTACCCACCGATAACCGTCGCGAGGACGAGGACGGCGGCGCTCGCGGCGTCGAGGCCCGTACGGTAGCCCAGGCTCCAGCCGCCGACGTACAGCAGGCCGCTCGCCGCTGTAACGATGGCTTTCCGGTGCTTTCGATAGTACCGTTTGGCTCCGTCCCGGTTCATCGATCTACGCAGGCTGGGGCGTGTAGCCCTGGTTTTCGATGGTTTGGGCGAACGTGTCGGGATCGGCGACGTCGTCGTCGTACTCGATCTCGACGCGGCCGGTCGCGTAGTGGACCTCGACGTCTTCGACGCCCTCGGCGTTCGCGAGGACGCGTTCGACGGTGCTGGCGCAGGCCGGGCAATCGAAGTCGAGGACGCGGAATTGGGTCGTGTCGCTCATTACAGTTGGACGTAGTGCCGGAGCCGGGATAAGGATTTTTTAGATGACATGTTTGAGCGTCTATGTGGCCTGTTGGATCGGTCAAACGGGTCGTCTAGAGCTTCGCTATCGCGACCCCCGTCGATTCGATCACCGCGAGCGGATTGCCGAGCAGCGTCCCGCTAACTTTTCCCGCCCGCTCACCTCGGTTCTCGTATGAGTAGTTCCGGCAGCGACCACCGGCTTGACGACATCGCGGTACGCAACACACGGCTTTCGGACGCCATCGACGAACCGATGCGGGCGATGATCCTCGATATTCTCGCCGACGAGGCCCTGACCGCGACCGAGGTCCACGACCGTCTGGGGGACCGCGGCATCGACCGAACGGAGAACACGGTCCGCCACCACATCAACGAGTTACGGGATGCCGGTCTCGTGGACGTTGTCCGCTTCGAGGAGGGGCGCGGGGGAACGACGAAGTACTACCACGCGAATACGATCGTCCTCTCGTACTCGCTCCCAGAGTCGGCCGACGCCGCCATCGAGGAGATGATCGACGCTGTCCAGCCCCAGATCGGGGACGCGCTCGCCACGCTCACCGGCGAGTACGACGACGCGATCGCGGCGATCGTCACGGACATGCAGCCCTGCGAACACTGTCAGGACCAGAAGTACGAGACCTACGTGCTCCTGACTGCCCTCCGACGGGCGTTCGTTCGTGCGCACCGAGACCCCTGAACCTGTGGTCAATACCGATTTCAGGGCCTCAGTTCGCTGTGTCCGCCGTCCGGCGATACCCCTCGTACACTGCTGGCAATCCGATGGGGCACAAAAATCCAAACGAGTCGTACCTGGTACCGCGTCCCGGCATCGGACTGCGAGGCCGGTCGCGACGATGCCGGTGAAGGCAACCACGCAGGCAACGCTATCCAGGTCCAAAGGTCGCGATATCGGCACCCACTGTCGCCAGTGCGTCGGCGGGGTTCGGGTCGCTGTCGGCCAGGTGCGTGTACTCGTGGTCCGGGACGTTCGACAGTGCTGTCGCGATTGCCTCGCTGTACGTCCCGACGCCCGGCTCCGTCGGGTCCTCGCCACCCCAGACATCCCGGATCACGGTCATCGAATCGATACGCATTTCCAGTTTGCGTGGCTCGTAGCGCGCCAGCAGTTCGGAGAGTCCCAACTGGAGGGCGACGTACTCGGCGGTGTTGTTCCCCGTCCGGGAGCCGGCGGGACGGCCGAGACGAGCGAGCTGATCCTCCGCGCTGTCCACGATGACAGCGCCCGCCCCTGCGGGGCCGGGGTTGCCGCGCGAACTGCCGTCGACATAGAGGACGAACGTGTCGCTCGTCGGCTCGGGGACCGGAGGCCGGGTGAGTCCAGATTCCAGCAGGCCTTCGAGCGCACGACGCAACTCGTCGGGGGAGGTCGCGGGATCGAACAGACCGCCGTAGCCGGGGACGGCGTCGTCGATGGCGTCGGTGGCGGTCGCCATCTCGTAGCCGACGTCTGCGAGCACCTCGTCGACGAGCGTTGCGAGCGGCGAGAGGTGTTCGGCCGGGAGTGGGTCGTCAGTCACGCTACTTTCCCCCTCGGACTTCGGTTCGGGGCCTTTCGACCCGTGCTCGGAGATGCTCTCGGTGGGCGGTCGCACCACTGCATATCGTTCCTCAGTGGCCGAGCGGGATAATCCCTTGCGGTGGTTCCGGCGGCGGACCGTTGTGAACCAGTCGGCCCTGGAATCCGAATCCCTAGTACGCTCTCGAGGTCCCGCTCGCTGGTCTGCTTTCGCTTAATCAAAGATCTGCTGGGGTGAGAAGGCTAAATGAGGGTAACTGAACCAACAAAACCGATCATCATCCCGGCTATAGGACTTCGTGATACCTCGCTCTACGCGAGAGACACGATGCGAAATGAATCTCTATATCGTAGTGCCCTTCTACGGCTTCCACTACCCATCGGACCATCTTATCGGTCGTTCTGATACTCCTGACAATAAGCTATGGCTCTTCGTTGTGGCAGCTTGTTGACCGTTACCATCTCCTCGTTTGGTATTATAGGTGAGCGTCATAGACCTCATTTCGATGAGACATATGCAACGCTGTCCATCCAGAGTTCCGCCGTAGAAGACCTAATTTGGGACCATATCAAATTCTCCTATATACACTTTTAGATTATATAAATATACTTACCTATATTGGGTTCTTTCCATAAGAGGCCACACAGTCGGAGAAATAAGACTATAAAGCGATTTTCACCGATTACAATCTATCGGGGAACTCACTTCGGTAAGGGGTCATCGAATTAGGGATATCCGTGCTTTCAGGGCTTGAAATGGGAGATTCGCGCCATCTCCTAAAATGGATCTGCCACTTGGCAAAAATATATGAATACTGTTTAGTATACGAAAAGACGATTATTATGTCACTAAAACACCGACCCCACGAACGGCGAGCGTGTCCTTCTATCTATCACTAATTTACCTCTTCAGGATCCATCTCTTCAAGGGTGCTACAAAGACCAGTCGAGATTGTATGCTCACCTGTACATATTTTACACGGAGAACGCTCTCCCTCAAGTTCAGATATACGAGTTGCTTCGACATACGGAGCACAGCTCAGTGTAGAACAATCGTGTGCTGTGTGATACGTCTCTCCGGGAATCGTAATGTAGACCCTTTCGCTCTTGTACTCGTCTGACATTGTCTGTCTTGATACACCTCCAATCTCCTGTCAGGAGGTATGGAAACGATTTGCAATTGATGAATATATAGCTTGTGTGCTAAGGAGAATCGCAGTACGAGACAGTATACCTTCATCTTCTCATTTCTCGACTTAGCACTTCGGTCAGCCGAGAGACAAGTGACACGACTGCGTCGGAAATCCGTGACCGTCGTCGTCAGTAATCTCGAAGGTTTATTTCTATCCGGTTTTTCGCGCCACGTAGTCGATCCGGAAGCGTTTCGCGATACCATTCTCCGGTCATATCAGCTGCGGGGCCGGACAGGCTGACTGCGCCCGCGATCGAGTCGTCGGGGCCGACCAGCGGTACGCCGACGCAGCGAAGACCTCGTCCGTACTCCTCTTCGTCGAACGCGACGCCGCGCTCGCGAACCTGGTCGAGTTCCTTCAGCAGCGCCTCCCGTTCAGTGATCGTCTGCTCCGTGTAGCTGACGAGGTCGATCGAACTCAGGAGCCGCTCAACACGATCGGATGATGCGTGAGCAAGTATTGATTTTCCGGTCGCCGTGCAGTGTAGGTCGTGAGCCTCCCCGGCTCGGGTCGAAAAGCGGATATCGTCGCTACCGCGAGATCGGTATAGATACACTCCCCGTCCCTGTTCTTCGACGGCAAGATTTCCGACGAGATCCGTTCCCTCGACGAGAGTTTCGATCTGGGGCCGTGCGACCTCAAACAGGTCAGTTCGCATCCGGGTGGTCTCGCCGATACGGAGAAACTGGAGCCCGAGCCGATACTGTCCGTCCTCGTTGACGACGTAGCCTCGCTTCCGGAGCGTCGTTAGGTGGTTGTGTACTGTACTCTTCGAGACGTCAACCGCGTCAGCGATTTCGGTCACGCCGGCCTCGCCGGACTGTTCGAGATACTCCACCATCGAAAGGAGCGTCTCGACCGATTCGACGGGGGCGTTCGAGCGGTCCATGTTGGTCTCTCTTCTTTGGCCTGGTAATTGAAGGTTGTTCCGATATGCCGTTCTGTTCATCAGAACGACTCTGCTCATTCCGTGTGGTGATCCCCCTCGTCGTGCATTTGAAACATGGTCTGGCCGAAGGTGCGGCCACTGATTTACAATCGTATGTTCGTAATTCAAAGCTGTGTGCCCCTCGTGATCAGTCGTAGACGTTCTGCTCTACAGAACGTAGGTTTTGTCGGGAGAGTCGCTGAACTACGGAACAAGGCGCTGACAGAGTCAATCGGCAAAAAACGGAGTCCGTCAGTTCGGGTAAAATCGATCGCCGTCAGTAGTTGAGATACACCGTCTTGGTGGTCGTGAAGAAGTCCAAGCCGGCATCACCCTGTTCGCGCCACGTTTCGCTCGAGGAGTTTTTGGTGCCGCCGAACGGAACGTGAAGCTCGAGGCCGGTCGTCTTCTCGTTGATTTTCACGACGCCCGCTTCGATCTTGTCGACGAAGCAATTGGCCTGCGAGAGATCGTCCGTGATGACGCTCGCGGAGAGCCCGTACTGGCTGTCGTTTGCGATCTCGACCGCTTCCTCGAAGTCGGCGACCGGAATAACAGCGACGACCGGCCCGAAGATCTCCTCCTGGGCGATTCGCATGTCCGACTCGACGTCGCTGAAAACGGTCGGCTCGACGTAGTGGCCGTCGTCGTCGACGTCAGGAACGCCACCCCCTGTTTCGAGCGTTGCCCCCTCTTCGTTTCCGACTTCGATGTAGTCGAGCGTCCCTTCGAGTTCGGATTCGGTGACCTGCGGTCCCATGTCGGCTTCGAGGCCCGGGCCGATGTCGATGTCCTCGGCGTAGTCGACGAGTCCCTCGACGAACTCCTCGTAGATCGATTCGTGGACGATCGCGCGCGATGTCGCGGTACAGGCCTGCCCGGTGACGCCGAACGCGCCGCTGCCGACGATGTCGACCGCCTCGTCGACGTCGGCACTCGGCATCACGACTGCCGGGTTCTTCCCACCCATCTCGAGCTGGATCCGCGCGCCGGTTTCGGCTGCGGATTCGCGGACGATCTCGCCGACGGCCGAACTGCCGGTGAACGAGATTGCGTCGATCGCCTCGTGGGACGTGATCGTCGCACCGACCTCGCTTCCGGACCCGGTGACGACGTTGAGCACGCCGTCGGGAAGACCGGCCTCATCGAGGCACTCAGTCAGCTCGTGAACGACGGTCGGCGCCTGGGACGCCGGCTTGAGCACGACCGCGTTGCCGGCGGCCAGCGCGGGAGCGGCTTTCCATGTCGGGATGGCGATCGGGTAGTTCCACGGCGTGATAAGACCGACGACGCCGACGGGTTCCGTGACCGTCCGAAGGCGACTCTCTCGACCGCTCGGCGCCTTCGCCTCGCCCGCGAGGTCGCTGGCCTTCTCTGCGTAGTAGTACAGGATGTCGACGGCGCGCTGGACTTCGCCCGATGCCTCCGGGAGTGCCTTCCCCTCCTCGCGGGTCAGCGTCTCGGCAACGTCGTCCGCGCGGTCTTCGAGTAATCCGGCGGCTCGCCGAAGGACGGCGCCACGCTCTGGACCAGGCGTCTCCGCCCATGCGTTCTGCGCGTCGACGGCAGCTTCGATCGCCCGTTGAGTGTCTCCTTTCGTTGATTTCGGAAACTCCGCGACGACCGACTGGTCGGCAGGATTCCGTACGGCGAACGTCTCTGTCGATTCCGACTCGACCCACTCTCCGTTACAGTAGTTGGTGCGCTGTTGAGCAGCCATCTATGAGCATACTTTTAGTTTCCTCCACAAATAGGTTGCCCCTCCGTGCACCAACCATACCGGAGGGCCGCGAGACCAGTCACAGGAAAACGAAAACGCGAGTGCGCGGGGAATACGCTTCCGCGTCAGCGGGCACTGTAGTTCAGTTCGATGATATTGGCCGTCGACAGGAGTTCGCTCGTGAGCTCCTCTTCGACCTCGGGTTCCTGCAAGCGGTGGACCGGGCCGGTCACGCTGAGGCCACCCACTACCCTCCCGCTGGAGTCCTGGATGACGGTAGAGAATGTCGTCATCCCCATCCTGTACTCTTCCCGATCGAACGAGACGCCGCTCTCTCTGATCTGCTCGAACTCGTCTTCGAGTTCGTCGCGATCGGTGATCGTGTTTTTCGTGCGGGCCGGCATCCCGTGCTTGTCGAGAATCTCCGTCACGCGCTCGTCCGAGTAGTGAGCGAGCATCGCTTTGCCGACGCCCGAGGAGTGCATGTGAAAGTGCGTACCGTCGGTAAAATCGTAGGAGATGCTCTGTTCGCCCTGGACGACGTCGAGCGCGACGCACACGCCGTTCTGTTCGACCGATAGCGTCACAAGTTCACTGCTGGATTTTTCGGCGAGACGGCGTATCTCCGGTTTCGCCACTTCGTACAGCGAAACGTTCTCACGGACACGTCCGCCGAGTTCCATGAAGCGAAGACTAAGCTCGTACGTTCCGGTGTCGTCTTGGACTACATACCCAAGCTGTCGGAGTGTACTGAGATAATCGTGGACGACACTCCGCGGTCTTTCGATCTCCTCTGCCAGCGCCGTAACGCTGCCATTGTTGTCCCGTTCGAGCGCGGTCACGATGTCGTTCATCGTCAACAGCGCCTTGATGGGTCGGTTCGCTTCCTCATCCATATAGTGGCAATCAGTAGCACTCCACATATACGTTCGGATTTGTCGAACAATACGGCTGAGACGGCTCCTCGACGTCCCGATTTTCGCCCACAACATCGCGAGTACCTGATACTCGACCGGATACTTGTTCGACAATCCCGAATCGACGACCCTCCGTTTAAAAGACTCCCCGAGCATCGATATGCCCGAATAATAGAGTTTGAAGCGCTCTATACTCGGTTTTGTTATTTCGACTATGATAATCTTTATGTAGGATTGTGATATTACGTCTATGTGGAACTATGACACAGGATACTCGGGGGGCGACAGCGGAACATCGCTCCGAGTCGGAGCTGACGCTGGTCGACGCCGACATACACCAGCGGTGGGCGGACGACGAGGCAATCATCCAGTATCTGCCTGAGCGGTACAAGGACGACGGACTCGTGCTGCCGGAACTCCTGTACCGGAATCCGGGAGAGTTCCTCCGACAGGACGAAAAGACGGAGGACGGCAACAAGCCGGGGTCAGACCTCCAGAAAATCGTCGAGGAACACCTGGACGAGCACGACATCGACTACGCGATGTTGACGGGTAACTCGTGGTTCAACCTCGCTGCGCTGCCGAACCGCGATTACGCTAACGAACTAGCGCGAGCGTACAACGAGTGGCTCGTCAACGACGTTCTTCCGGTTGACGACCGGTTCATGGGGTCGCTGTACGTTGCACCGAAGGCTCCAGAGAAGGCCGCTAAGCTCATCCGCGAGTACGGCGACCACCCGCAGATCCGGCAGGTGATGCTCCCCGGTGGTGCCGAAGTCCCCTACGGTCGGCCCCAGTACTGGCCGATGTACGAGGCCGCCGAGGAAAAGAACCTCGTGATGGCGGTCCATCCGTTTTCCGAGGGGCACGGGACGAGCAATCCACCGACCGGTGCCGGTCATCCCAACAACTACATCGAGTGGCACACGCTGCTTGGCGCGTACTACATGGGCCAGCTCGCCTCGATCGTCACCGAGGGCGTCCTCGTCGAGTATCCTGACCTCCGGTGGGCGTTCATCGAGGGGGGCTACGGATGGCTCCCGCACTTCATGTGGCGCCTCGACAAGAACTGGAAGGGGCTCCGCTCGCAGGTGCCGTGGCTGGAAGAGAAGCCGAGCCACTACATCCGGAACAACGTCTGGTTCGCGAGCCAGCCCGTGGAGGAACCCGAACGCCCGGAGCACCACGACCAGATCCTGGAGATGATGCACGCGGACGAGATGCTCATCTACGCCTCGGACTACCCGCACTGGGACGGTGACGATCCCGATTGGGGGCTGCCGCCGATGGACGACGAGATGGAACGCGCGATCAAACACGAGAACGCGGCCGAACTGTGGGACCTGCCCACGGACGGCAGTTCACTGGAGTGATAACGATGAAAGAGAAACGATTCGAGATCTGTCCGGCCGAGAAGTTCGATGCCGGCGAGCGACGTATCGTCACTCTCGACGGGTTCTCCATCGGCGTCTTCAACGTCGACGGAGAGTACTACGCGATGAAAAACGACTGCCCCCACCAGCGCGCACCGCTCTGTGAGGGGAAACTCGGCGGCACCACGGAGTCAGATACCCCCGGCGAGTACGATTGGGTCCGACCGGGGCAGGTCGTTCGCTGTCCGTGGCACGGATGGGAGTTCGACGTCACGACCGGAGAGTCTGTCTTCAACCCCCACAAGGTGAAAGCCAAGACGTTCGAGGCGCGCGTCGAGCCCTCGGAGGGCGAAGCGGCTGCCAGCGACAGTAAAGCTGCCGCAGCGGACGGCGGCTGCGAGGGGTGTGAGGTAGACTTGGAGGGCGAGGAACCGCCCGTCGAGACGTACGACGTCGAGGTAGAGCGGGGAACGGTGGTGGTGTACCTATGAGTACGGATTCGCAGAGTCGTCTCGGCGCCTTCCGCGACGAGATCGATCCGTTCGTGTTCCTCGGCGGCGCGCTTGCCACGATCCTGGCAATCGGGTACATCGCCGCTCGGCCGGACGCCGCCGCGACGTGGCTAACGAACGCCAACAACTTCCTCTGGACCGAACTCGGTTGGATCTTCATCTGGGCGATGTTTCTTGCCGTCGCGTTCTGCGTGTGGCTTCTGATCGGCCCGTGGGGTAACATCAAGTTCGGAGGACCGGACACGGAGCCCGAGTTCTCGTACTTCTCGTTCCTCGCGATGCTGTTTTCCGCGGGGCTCTCGACCGGCCTGGTCTTCTACGGCCCGGCCGAGGCGCTGTTCCACTACTCTTCGGGGCCGCCGTTCTTCGGCGCCGAGGCACAGAGCGCCGCGATCGTTCCCGACGCAGTCCAGTACACGATGCTCCACTGGGGCATCTCCCCGTGGTCGGCGTATCTCGTCGTCGGCGTGACGATCGCGTACTACGTCCACCGGAAGGGTGCGCCGATCAAACCGTCGACGGTGTTCGCTCCCTTCATCGGCGTCGAGAACCTCGACAAGAATTGGGTCAAGCCGCTCGACCTGCTGATGGTCGTCATCTCGGTCGGCGGTGTCGCCGTCTCGCTCGGGTTCGTCGTCACCCAGTTCCTCGCGGGGATGAACTACAACTACGGCGTCGAGTTCGGGAACCTCGGGACGATACTTGTCACCGTTGGTCTGACGGTCGGGTTCACAGCCTCCGCAGCGCTCGGGGTCAAGCGCGGAATCCGTCGCGTCTCGACGTTTAACATGTATCTCTTCGTGTTCCTCCTCGCAGTCGCGTTCGTATTCGGTCCGACGGCGTTCCTGCTCAGTACCGGGACGGAGGCGCTGGGCGGATACGTCAACGACTTCGTCAGCATGAGCCTCTATACGAACGCGGCCAACGGAAGCGAGTGGGTCGGTGCTTGGACCGTCTTCTACTGGGCCTGGTGGTTCTCGTTCGCGCCCATGATCGGCATCTTCATCACGCGCATCTGTCGCGGTCGCACTATCCGGCAGGTCGTCTTCGCAGGCCTCGTCGGCACCACCGCAGCCTCGTTCCCCTGGTTCATCGTCATGGGCGGGTCGTCGCTGTGGGTCCAGACGCAAGGGTCGCTCGACCTGCTCTCGATCGTATTCGAGCAGGGTCGCGAAGTCGCCGCCTTCCCACTCTTCGAGACGCTCATGCCCTTCGGGGGGCTCTTCGCCGTTGCGTACCTTGTGCTTGTTCTCACCTTCCTCATCACGACCGTCGACTCGACGACGCTGAGCTTGGCGATGTTCACCACCGACGGGAGCGAGAACCCCTCGACCGCCAACCGCGTCACCTGGGGTGCGCTCGTGGGACTACTCTCCTCGCTCCTGCTCATCAGCGGCGGCCTCGCGGCACTCAAGGATTTCGTCGTCCTGCTCGGGTTCCCCATCGCGTTCGTCATCGCACTGTGTATCGTCGGCCTCGTCATCGAGTTCGAACAGCTGCATCCCGTCTTGCTGACCGAGCGCTACGAAGGGGACGCGCACGATGACGCGGACCAGCAGACGGTCGCCGGTTATCTCTCGGAGCGCCGACCGACCTGGATGGGTGGTGCAGACGACTAAGAGGTCGATCGTCAGCGTTCCGTCGATCTGACGGTCACATCGTACGTTGTCGTCGCACGATTCGCTTCTCTATTCTACGCGCTCAGCTTTGCTCCCCGACCGCCCGTCTCGGCGACGGAGACGCGCTCAGTAAACTACCCCACCCTACTCCCTCGGCGCATACGCGCCTCGGTCCTAGAGGGTGGGGCTTTGATGTGGACTCCCGGCAATCAGTCGCCAGCAATAGGCCGGTGACTCTCGCCGTTCAACGTCCCACCATTTATACGCAGGTCTACTTCTGCGTCTCCGCTCCCCGACGTGGGCGAGGACCGGAGTCTATGTGTCCGCTTCCGGGCGTAGCGTAGCCCGATGTTCTTCGCACCGTTGTAGTCCGCGTTGACCTTGTACCCGCATTTCTGGCACTCAAAGTGTTCGCCGTGGCGGTTATCCTCGTGCGTGAACCCACAGTCCGTCCGAGAACAGCGTTGGGACGTGTGGTCAGGTTCAACTTGCCCCACGGAGACACCCCGTTCAGGTGCTTTGTAGGAGACGTACTCGTAGAGGCGTCGGAACGCCCATACGTGGTGCCACTTCGCGTGCGGAAGCCGCTCGCGTATGTCAGTCAAGTCCTCGAATGCGATAACATCGCAGTCGTATTCGACGGCTTCCGAGACAAGCTCGTTGGCGACGGTGTGGATGTACTGTTTGCGCCATGCTTCTTCGCGCTTCCCGAGGCGAAGCAGGGCGTTGTGCGCGGCTTGGGTGCCGCGCTGTTGCATCTCTCCACGTCGTTTCTCGAACTCGCGGCACCAGTGGTCGTAGTCGTCTCCCTGCCAAAACGTGCCGGTCGAGGAGACAGCGAGACTGTTGACGCCGAGGTCGATACCGAGGACTGTTTGGTCGGGGTGCCCGGTACCTGCCGGAACCTCATCGTCACCGTCTATCCGTCGAGTCGAAATATTGAGGTAGAACTCGTCGGTCGCCGCGTCGTACCGAAGCGTACTCTCGCGGAACTCGTAGCTCTCGGAGAGGACGTACCGCTCGTAGGGCGTCGGGCTGTCTGCCGGGAGAACAAACGAGGGGTCGACCCGCCCCTCGACAGTTGCCAGCGACACCTTGTTGCGGTAGAAGGTCGCGCTTCGCGTGTCGTAGTCCATCGTTTCGGCGGTGAACGTGGGGCAAGAGACGCGCTGTCCCTTCTTCCACCGTTCGATAACGCCTTTGACGGCTTCGACGGCGCGTTTGATGGCGGCTTGGACGAGTTGTGCCTGTAGGTCTGTCTCCTCCCGAAGTTCGGAGTAGAGCGCGTCCCGCACTTGCCGTTTGTTGGTCTTGCACTCGGTGAACGAGGTTCCGGACCAACAGTAGTCGGCGGTTCGGTTCGCGCAGTACAGGTATTGCTCGGCGGTTCGGTGGAGTGCGTCGCGTTGCTCGTCGGAAACGGCGAGTTTCACAACGGCGGTTCGACGCACGTCCATAACTTCAGAGAGGCGACGACGGTACTTATATGCCCGGGAGTCGGTCGGTCGTAGTATGCCGGTTGTGTCGTGCCATGTCGGTTTCCTCTCCGGCCTACTCGCTCCCTCCGCTACGCTTCGGTTGCTCCTTGAGGCCGGAGGCTCCACCTTGAATTACGCTGAACGTCTGCCGTCAAAAAGAAGGGTTACTCGATCGGGACGTTGACGACAGGTGCGGACGAGTCGAAGATCACTTCCTGCGTGACGCTCCCGAACAGCGCCTTTCCGGTCGGCGAGCGCTGTCGCCCACCGACGACGACGTACCGTGCGTCCTGGTCATCGGCGTACGACGATATTTCCGTGCTGGGATCGCCGACGCGCACCGTCACCTCGGGATTCGACAACTCTGGATTCTCCAGTGCCCGGTCCACGATATTTTCCCCGACCTGCTGAACTTCGTAGTTATCGGTCAGGTCCTGCCCCTCGACGTCTTTCTCGAGAACTTCAACGAGCTCCGAGCGTTCGAGGACGTGAATCGTGTGCAAGTCCTCGTCGAGATCGGCCGCGAGCGTCCGGGCCTCTTCGAGGACGGTCGCCGCTCTTTCCGAATCGTCGACTGCTGCCACGATCGTCATACATGATCAACGTAACTGCCTTGCAAAGATGTTTCGACGGGGCGAGGGATCTGTCAGGAAGAGTCGAAGCCGTCGAGCACCGCCCAGCGGCCGTCGTACCCTCACAGAGTCACAGTTGCCGCGGGTGGGACCTATCCGCCGCCAGGACACCCGGGTCACCGCTGTCCGAGCCAGAGCAACGCGAGCACGGTCAGGCCGAAACAGAGTAGGAGACTCCCAAACGACACCGAGTAGCTAAATCGCGTGGCGACGGTCCCAACGTATGCCGGCCCGAGACTACCGACAGCGAAGTAGACCGTCCGCAACGCGCCGAGATCGCTGCCGAGAGTCTCCTGGGCGAGTACGTCGGTCAGATAGACGTACATCACCGGCCAGATCGTCGTCAGGCCGACGGCGAAAGTGAACAGTCCGACCCCGATACCGACGATCGAATCAGCTCCGACCAGTACGACGAGCCCGACGATGCCGAACCCCGTCGCACCGAGACCGAGATTGATGGTGGACCATCGCTCGCAAAGGACGCCGGCGATCGGCGTGACGAGGATTCCGACGACGAAGGTCCCAGCGAACGCCACCGTCGCCTGGAACGAAGTAAACGACTTCGTGACCCGGAGAAAGGTCGGCAGGAAATTCGCACTCCCCTGCCAGACGAAATTGAATACGGACAGGACGAATAGGATCGCATACGTCTCCCGGGAGCGAAACAACCTGGCGCCGACGGACGGGATATCGAGCGCCACTCGTGAGACGGTGTACGGATCGCGGTTGAGTCGGTGCCCGCCGACGGCGACAATCCCGATCAGCACGACGACCGGCACGAATGCGTCGCGCCACGCGGCGGCACCGACGACGGTGACTGCCAGCAACGCGGAGAGTGCACTTCCCAGATTGACCGCAGCGTCCCTGATGCCGAGTGCTCGCCCGCGGTTCTCGTCGAAGAGGTTCTGGAGGAGAACGATCCCCGCCGGCTCGAACATCCCGTAGCCGAACCCGATCAGGCCGAGACCGACGACGAACATCGGAAACACGCTCGAGAGTGTAAGTAGGAGAAAGCCGGCGATCATCACCCCCTGGCTCGCAAGCAAGACGACGTTCGACGAGAGACGCTCGGAGTAGCGGCCGCCCGGATACTGCGCGAGAGCGTTGCACGCCCACAGGAACGAGATTGCACCGCCGGCCTCAGCGGCGGTGATGCCGAAGTCGTCAATGATCTCCGGTAACATTGCCGCGATAACGAGGATACCGGATAGGGAGACGACGATCCCGAGCGCGTGGACGTTCAGTTGCTTACCGCTGTAGTCGGAAAACGTCTCTAGCATCTCCAATCGATCTCTTGTCGGAATTTCCCCACAGCCACGGTCATGTCCTCACCTTCTCCGAGATCCCCAGACGTCGTTTCGCCGGGCTGTTGTGACGTAGATGCCTCCATCGACTATCTCGAGAGCAAGATGACGGCAACGACTGCGAAGCCGAGGCCGGTCATCTCGACCATCGTCAGGGATTCGTCGAGCACCACAACCGCCAACACCGCCGTTCCGAGAATGTACATCCCGCTGATACTAGTCGCGATGGCGGCGGAACCGGCGTCGAGTGCGAGATAGTACGCGATCGTCCCGCCGCCGAGAAAGAGACCGGCGACGAGTGCGATGCCGATGCTCGACGGTGCGGCGACCATGGCGTCCCCAGTTACGTGGACGTACGTTATCGCGACGCCGATCCCGGCCGCGTACGTGTAGACAACGGCCTGCTCCGCCGGGAGGCCGCCTGTCGCGACTTTCGCGAGAAACGCCCATCCGGTGTACAGAAGCATCGCTCCGACTGCGAATGTAATTGTCTTGCTCATCCGTATTCCAACACTCTCAATCGGGCCAAATAGCCTTTTCGCAGACGGGAACCAGAGACTCCAACAGGCGCCCGGTGACCTCGCTATATCGTCCGACGCTGGACCGTAGTTTTATATTAGTTCGGACGTGCTATCTAGCCGGCACATGAGTAGCAAGACTGTCGTGCTAGGCGGTTCTGGCGCGATGACGTCAGGATGCGTCTACGACCTCCAACAGACAAGCGACTTCGACGAGATCGTCGTGGCAGACGCCGACGAAGAGAACGCGCGTCGCCTCGTCGAGCTTCTCGACGACGACCGGGTACGGTTTGAGTCGGTCGACGCGACCGACACAGATGACCTCGTACGAGTTCTCGAGGGGGCAGAGTACGTCGTCAACGGGTTGCCCTATCCCTTCGAGGAGAACGTCCTCGACGCAATGCAGGAAGTAGGTGACCTCACAGGCGTCGATCTGAACGCGTTCGACTTCGACGAGGTGCTCGACAGATCCGAGGAGTTCGCCGAGGCGGGCAACTCGCTGTGGTTCGCTAATGGCGGCCTCGTGAGCACCATCGCGCTCGGAATGGTTGCCTGTGATCGCTTCGATGACGTCTCGGACGTCAACTTCTACTGGGGAATGTGGCGACTCCTCACACAGACGACGCCCGGGCTGACTGATACGGTCACCTATGAACATGACCCCGACGTCGACGAGCGAGCGAAGTGGGAAGATGGTGAGGTCGTCGACGACCTGCCGGCGTTCAGCGAGCAGCGGACGTTCGAGTTCCCCGAGCCGATCGGCGAGGAGGAGACGTACGTCATCTCACATCCGGAGCCGATCACGTTCCCGAAGGCGCCGGTCGCACAGGAGAAGAACGTCGACCGCATCATTACGCGCGGTGCGTGGCACGACGAGTGGAAGCGATACGAGCGAACGCTCCACGCCGCGGACGCCTTCGAGACGGACGCCGTCGAGGTCGACGGGACGGAGGTCGACCCGGTCGAAGTGATGCAAGAGCAAGTCAAGTCGCAAGGGATCGAACTCGAGACCGAGTGGAAGCCGCCCGAAGAGCTCTCGCCGGAGACGGAGTGGACGCCACAGACCATCCTCTCGGCCGAGGTGACCGGATCGGTCGACGGTCGCGACGACCGTGCAGTCTTCCACTTCGAGCAGCCCTTCCCGTTCTTCGATGGGAAGGACATCACGCTGATGCGCGAGTACGGCTGTTACGTCGGCGTCCCGCTGTCCGTGACGCTCCAGCTCATGGCCGACGGCGCGGTCGACGAGGAGGGTATCTTCATCACCGAGACGAGCGGTCTCGACGCGGACCGCTACTTCGAGGAGATGGAAGCCCGCGGGTTCGACCTCCTCGCCGACCAGGTCCCAGAACAAACCATTCCCGCAAAGAACCAAGATTGATCGACAGGCAGGCCGACCGGGCGCTGCGCTTTCAGTAGTGCCTGGTGTAGCTCCGAAGCCAGATTCAGGTTCGAGATAATTCGAAGGTCATACTGTTACCAATGAAGCTATGGCCACATAGTGGATTCGGCATTCTTATATCCTAAAATTGTATTTATGAATGCTGTCATTAGCGCCCAATCGATTCGAATGGCTCTCCAGATCTATAACGGCATGGCCGAGTCTTGAATAGCAGGATCATAGCCCTTTCTTTGACTGATACGCCCATAGAGGGCGGACAAATGGACTTTACTGCTGCTTCATTTCTGTTGGACTATCGGTCACGACGAGTTGTTCGGTGGGGTCAGTAATGCACCTCTAATTCGATGAGGAACTCTTATAGACAATAGCAACCGACCTCATTATTTTTCTCACCCTATAAGATGGGAAACGACTGGCCCCCCACCGAGTCTGTTGGTCTGGCTTACGAATCATGTGTAAAATTTAGTTGATGAGCCCAGATCCATGGGAATTATGTTATTTACAATTGTGTCGGTTTCAAACATCTGTCCTCTGATACAAATGTCACTACGTCAGCTAGGCGGAATCTCGGACGACGGATCCCACGGCCCTTCTCCTCAGAAAATAATCCCGGACTGCAACACGCCGATGAGCGCCGTGACGGTCACTACGCTGGCAACAGTCGTCAGAAAGACCGTCGCGCTGATGAACTCGTCCGCCGAGAGGCCGTCGACGTCCTGACTGAACGCGCCGACGAGGATGATCGTCGTGACGCCCGTCGGCGTCGCCAGCAGGACCACGACGACCCGCGCGACCGTCGCGTTACCGACCCCGACTGCGAGGACGGCAGCGATCGCGAGCAGCGGGGCGACCAGGAGTCGCATCGCGCTCGCGGTGCCGATCGGCCGAACGTCGCCGTCGCCGTCGACGCTCGACAGCTGGATCCCGAGGATGAGCAGCATCACGGGGATCGAGGCGTTGCCGAGCAGTTCCAGCGTCTGCATCAGCGTCGTGTCCGCCGCCGGGACGACGCCGAGCCACCGCGCCGCGAGCGCGACGACGACCGCGTACACCAGTGGGACGCCGAACACTCGCCGCATGTCCGCCAGCGGGCTCCCCTCGCGCCCGCGGGCGGCGAGGTAGATGCCGACGGTGTACAGCATGACGCCCTGGAGCGCCGTCACGAGGACGGCGGTGCTCCGCCCCGTCGCTCCGAACGCGAAGTCCGCAAGCGGAATCCCGAAGTTGCCGGTGTTCGGAAAGGCCGTGGCGAGGACGAATGCACCCAGCAGCGGCTCCGAGTGGCCGGTCGACCGGGCGACGCTCTCCGCGAGCGCGATCATCGCCGCGGTGAACAGGACGACAACTAGCACGACGTCCACGATCGTCGAGCCGGCCAGCGACGACGTCGTGAGGCTGTGGATCACCAGCGCCGGCGCGAGCACGTAGACGGTGATCGCGTTGAGCGCGTCCGGCTCGGTGTCCTTGGCCCGGCCCAGCGCAAACCCGATCGCCGCGATCGCGACGACCGGCAGAATCGCCGTCGCGAGGATCCCCAGAAGAGACATGGGGTAGTCTAGTTCGGTGGATCGTTAGAATACTTCTGGATTTCGTCTGGATCGAGTATCAACTGCGACCTTACTGCTATCGGGGACTGCTCTCGCCGTGCTTGCGGTACCAGATCCTCGCGCCGACCGGCGACGCCCCCTCCTCGAGGTCCAGTCTGCGCAGAACCAACTCCTTGATGGCGTCCGTGACCACGAGGTCGATCGTCTCGCCATCAGCGTTTTGCACCTCGAACACGCAGCGCCCGGCCCACTCGTCGATAGCTTCGATCGTCCCGACTGACCACCGCTCGACGTCGTGGGTCGGCTGTCGGGCGTGGATTCGGTCGTGGGGCATATGCAAACAGAGGTCGGTCGGGCAGTTGAGAGTACGGACCTCGACGACCCGAGTGAGCGCCACGTCTTGATGAGAGTTAACGTGACATGGGCTCGTATGGTAGGTCCGTGATTCGGGACGACCGCGCGTACGAGATCGTCCTCTGGGGAGCCACGGGGTTCACGGGACGACTCGTCGCGGAACACCTGGCGGATCGATACGACGCGACCGACCTCGACTGGGCTATCGCCGGACGAGATCGACAGAAGCTGGAGACGCTGGGGGACGAGCTCGCCGAGATCGACCCCGACTGGGAGTCGCTCGATATCCTGGTCGGCGACGCCTTCGATCGCGAGCGCCTCGGGGCTATCGCCGAGCAGACGCGGGTCGTCTGCACCACGGTCGGGCCGTACGCGAAGTACGGGTCGAACGTCGTCGACGCCTGCGTCGAGAACGGCACTCACTACTGTGACCTGGCCGGCGAAGTCCCCTGGATGCGCCGCGTGATCGACGAGCACCACGAGGACGCTCGCGAGAGAGGGGTGCGAATCGTCCACTCGTGCGGGTTCGACTCGCTGCCGAGCGATCTCGGCACACTACTGGTCCAGACGCACGCCGAGGAGACCTTCGGGACGGCCTGTTCGACCGTCAAGTCGTTCGTCAGGAGCGACTCGCTCGGTGTCAGCGGCGGGACGTTCGCGAGCATGCTCGAACTGTACGAGGAACTCTCGAAGAACCCAGACGTCAGAAGGATCCTCCGAAATCCATACTCTCTGGCCCCGAGCGGGGAGCGTAGCGGACCAGACGAAGGGAGCCGGCGATTGCCGAGCTACGATGGTGACGTCGGCCAGTGGACTGCGCCGTTCATCATGGCAGCGGTCAACGAGAAGACGGTCCACCGTTCCAACGCTCTTCTCGGATATCCGTGGGGGCGAACGTTTCGATACGACGAGGTCGTCCCGACCGGGTCCGGGCTACCCGGGGCAGTCATCGCAGCCGGCATCGCGGGCGGGTTGGCACTGTCTACGGGGGCTATGGCGGTGTCGCCCGTCCGGAAACTGGTCGACCAGTATCTGCTGCCGGACTCCGGCGAGGGACCCAGTCGCGAGCAGATCGACGGCGGAGCGTTCGAGGTCAGACTCCTTGGCACCGGCCGGTCGCCCGAGACGAACGAGGAGTTCGCGGTGGAGGGCACCGTCGCGGCGGATCGCGATCCCGGCTACGGCGCCACCGCCTGGATGGTAGGGGAATCCGCCGTTTGCCTGGCGAACGGTGACACTGACACCGCGCTGGACGGAGGCGTGCTGACCCCGGCGTCGGGGATCGGGACGCCGCTCATCGGTCGACTGGAGGACGTCGGAATGTCGTTCGCAGTCGAGCAGGCTTCCGCGGAGTAGCCGGCGTTTCACGCGGACTACAACGCCGCGAAGAACATCGGCTTGCAGTATCTCCGTCGTCGGCAAAACGCAGGCGATGGAGGCGCACCCGTAGACGTGCGCTTGAATCGCGGGACGCTGAACGTGAGTGGGGAGTACGTCCCCCTGCTCTACTGAGGCATAGAACAGGAGTCCACGCGAAAGCCCCACCCTCAACGAGCGAGCGGGTCTTAGACCCCGAGCGAAATAGGGTGGGGTAGTTTACCTCCCAAGTGCGTCGCTGGTCGCCGCCATCCCCGCCTCGACGTCGACGGCTGCTCCCTGCGCTTCGAGCGCGTCGCCGAGCGCCGTCAGCAGGTAGCTCACGTTCTTCGGCCGGGCCGAGTACCCCATGCAGCCGATCCGCCAGATATCTCCGGAAAGTGCGCCGAGACCGCCGGCGATCTCGAGATCGTACTCCTCGATCAGTCGGTCGATGACGGCCGCGTCGTCGACGCCGTCGGGGATGCGTACCGCGTTGAGGCTCGGGAGCCAGTACTCCTCGGGGGCGTTCATCTCCAGGCCCATCGCCTCGACGCCGTCCTTGAGCGCGCTCGCGACGCGTCGGTGGCGCTCCCAGCGCTCCTCGATCCCTTCCTCGGCGACCAGACGCAGCGCCTCGCGGAGCGCGTAGACGTTCGTGACCGGGGCGGTGTGGTGATACGCGCGCTCATCGCCCCAGTAGCCCTCGAGGAGCGAGAGGTCCAGATACCACGACCGCGCCTGTTCCTCGCGCGAGAGCACTTTGTCCATCGCGCGGTCGTTGAGGGTGAGCGGACTCGCCCCCGGCGGGCACGAGAGACATTTCTGCGGACCGGCGTACGCCACGTCCACGCCCCAGTCGTCGACTCGGAACTCGACGCCGCCGAGCGACGTGACGCAGTCCGCCACGACCAGGGCGTCGTGCTCGTGGGCCAGCCCCGTAAGCTCGGACATCTCCGGTTGTAACACGCCCGTGCTCGTCTCGGCGTGGACGATCCCGACCACGTCGGGCTGGTGCTCGTCGAGCGCCGCTTCCACGTCCGCGGGGGCCAGCGGTTCGCCCCACGGCGCGTCGACGCGGGCGACCTCGCCGCCGGCGCGCTCGGCCATGCTCACCATCCGGTCGCCGAAGTAGCCGTTCGAGGGGACCAGCATCGTCTCGCCCGGCTCGACGACGTTGCCGATGGCCGCCTCCATGGCCGCCGAGCCCGTCCCCGAGACGGGGATAGTCCACTCGTTGTCGGTGCGAAACGCGTAGCGCAACAGCTCCTGGACCTCGTCCATGATCTCGACGAAAGCGGGATCGAGATGCCCCACGAGCGGCGTGCTCATCGCGCGAAGCACGCGCGGGTGAACGTCGCTCGGGCCGGGGCCCATCAGCGTGCGGTCGGGCGGCGTCAGCTCGTCGACGGTCGGTGGCGTTGGCATACGCCAAGATACGCGTCGATTCTGATAAACGCTATCCAGGGAAGCCGACCTGCGGTACGGAACCCCGCCACGCCGGGGGTCGCTACTCGTGGCCGAAAACGGGGACCGGCTGATACGGCTCTTCCAGGTACTCCACGTCCGAGTCCGAGAGGTCGATCTCCAGAGCTTCGACGGCGGCTTCGAGGTGCTCGATACTCGACGTTCCGACGATCGGCGCGTCGACGTTGTCGTTCTGGAAGTGCCACGCGAGCGCGATCTGGGCCATCGAGACGCCCTTCTCCTCGGCGAGTTCCTCGACGCGCCCGTTGATCTCCTCGCTGGCGGGCCCCTCGTGATAGGGCGTCCCGTAATCGAGCTCGTGCTCGCCGCGGGCGGTCTCGGTGAACTCGTCGTGCGGTCGCGTCAGGTAGCCCGCGCCCAGCGGCGACCACGGCATGACGCCGACGTTCTCCCGGTCGCAGATCGGGTACATCTCGCGTTCCTCCTCGCGATAGGTCAGGTGGTACAGGTTCTGCATCGTCTCGAACCGGGCCAGCCCCTCGCGCTTCGATACGTCGAGCGCCCGCTGGAACTGGTGGGCCCACATCGACGAGGCGCCGATGTGCCGGACGTCTCCCTGGCGGACGGCGTCGTCGAGCGCCCGCAGCGTCGTCTCGATCGGCGTGTCGTAGTCCCAGCGGTGGATCTGGTAGAGATCCACCGTGTCCATCCCCAGGCGGTCGAGCGAGTGTTCGAGCTCCTGCTCGATGGTCTTGCGCGAGAGCCCCGTCGCGTTGCGATGCTCGGTCGCGCCGGCGAAGCGGACCTTCGTGGCGACGACCTGCTCGTCGCGGTCGTACTCCGCGAGCACGTCACCGAGGATCTCCTCGCTCTCGCCCGCCGAGTAGGCGTTGGCCGTGTCGAAGAAGTTGACCCCCAGTTCGATCGCCCGCTCGACGAGTTCGCGCCCCTCCTCGGCGTCCAGCATCCAGTCGTCCTGGCTGCCGAAGCTCATGCAGCCGAGACAGATCTTCGAGACTTCCATTCCCGTCGAGCCGAGTGTGGTGTACTCCATGTGAACGTAGAGTGGGAGAATGGTCGGAAAAACTCACCGTTGCAGTTCGCGGACGCGCCGCGAAAAACCGGTCCGGAATCGCCACCGAATTTTGTCCGGCGGCCGAACGATCGGACATGTTCCGTCGCGCTCGCGAACTCGGGCCGCCGCTGTTGGTGCCGCTGGCGTGGACGTTCGTCGCCGCCGCCCAGGTCGGCGTCGTCGCCGATCGGACGATCTTCATCGCGCTCGTCGTGATGAGCGTCCTACTCGCGGGCTTCGCGGTGACCGGCCGCGCCGACATGCGATCCGGGGCGCTGCTCGTCTGGTGGCGCATCATCGCCGTCGGGACGTTCGTGACGCTGTGCGGCGTCGCCGGCTTCCTGCTCGATCCCCAGAACGAGTTACTTCTGGCGATCGCGCTGGTCGGCTGGATGCTGCTTCCGGCCGTCGGGTTCGTCGACACCGGCCGCAGAGTCGCTGACGGGACCTGGGTTTACGCCGCCGGCACCGTCGGATGCGTCGTCGGCGCCGCGCTGTACGGCTGGGGTTTCGCGGTCGCGTCTGACCCCGGGATGCTCGCGGGACTCGCACTCGTCGGCATCGGCCAGACCGCGGGTATCTTCGACGCCGCGCTCCGGTCCTGAACGCGGAGGGCGACCACTGCCGTTTCGATCGATGACAGGGGGTGGTTATGATTGCATGGATCGTACCCCCAGACGGGGGATACCCATGAATTTCGACGAGTTCACAGGAGAGGTTCAGCACCGACTCGAACTCCCGGGTACCGGCGAGACGGTGCGGGCGATCCGGGCCACGTTGATGACGCTCGGACGGCGCATCCCCGAAGGAAACGCCGAAGACCTCGCAGCCTCGCTCCCGATGGAGATCAAGTGGTTCCTGACCGGCGCCGTCCACGACCACGGCCAACGGTTCGGCTGGAGCGAGTTCGTTTCGCGCGTCAGCGAGATCGAGCAGACCGACAGATCGGCGGCGGCCTACCACGCCAAAGTCATCATGGACCTCGTCAGTACGGTAGTGCCGCCGTCGGACTTTCAGCAGCTGCGCGATCAGCTCCCGGAGAGCGAAGACAACGAGAACTGGCACAAACTATTCGAGGTCGTCGACGCCGGAGGCTGGGGCGACGCCGAGGAAGCACAGACCGGCGGCGGTCCGCAATCCCTTGGCGATCAAGAGTGACTCTCCGATCGGTCGGTCCAGTCGTCCTGTCGCGGCTCGCCTCGGAACGTACGGTGGACCGGGGGCGAATACAGTGAGCGCGAGACACCTCGCAGGCCGGCCCTGAATGGTCGAACCGGGAGCCGATCCGCTCGGATTGCTGGTGTTCCGGGTTGCGATCGCGTTCGGAATCGGCGCGCTCATCGGGATGGAACGGGAGCAGAGCGACTCGGGCGGGACGTTCGCTGGCAGCCGGACGTTTCCGCTGTTCGGACTCCTCGGCGCGCTCGTCCAGGCGTTCTTTCCGGCGATGCTGCCCGTGGCGTTAGTCGCGATTGCGATCCCGCTGACCGTCGCGTACGCGGGAAAGATCTGGATCGAACGCGACGTCGGCCTCACGACGCTGACCGTTGCGCAGCTCACGGTCGTCCTCGGGGCGCTGACGACGCACTCAGAACGCGGAGCCGTCCTCGCCATCATCGTCGGCGGCGTCGTCACCGTGCTGCTCTCGGAGAAAGGAACGGTCCACCGGTTCGCCGATCGAATCGCGGAACCGGAACGCCGGGCTTCGGTCAAGTTCATCCTCGTCGTGCTGGTCGTACTCCCGCTGATGCCGGATCGCGAACTCGACGCCCTGTACGGGCTCAACCCGCGGTTCGTCTGGCTCATGGTCGTGTTCGTCACCGGGCTGAGCTTCGCGGCCTACGTTCTGGCCCGGACGGTCGGGGCCAGACGAGGGATCGCACTGACCGGCGTGCTGGGCGGGTTCGTCTCCTCGACCGCGACGACGGTCTCGATGGCCGAGCGGGCGAGCGAGGCGCCCCCGCTCTACCGAGTGTGTGCGTTCTCTACGATCGTCGCGTCGATCGTGATGTTCCCCCGTGCGCTCATCGAGATCGCCGTCGTCAACCGGGCGCTACTCCCCTACGTCGCCGTCCCGCTCGGTGCGATGACCGGGATCGGAGCGGCCGTCGCTACCGTCGTCTACTGGAGAGACGCCACGGGCGCGGATATCGATGCCGAAATCGAGAACCCGTTCCGTCTGCAACCGGCGCTGTTCTTCGGAGCGGTCTTCGCACTCGTCCTGCTCGTGTCCGAGTCAGCACACTCGTGGCTCGGCGCGTCGGGAATTTACGCGACGGCGTTCCTCTCGGGACTCGCCGACGTGGACGCCATCACGCTCACGCTGAGCAGGCTTGCAGCCGAAGGCGAGATTCCCCGGAGCGTCGCGGCGATCGGGATCGTCATCGGCGCCATCGCGAACACCCTCGTGAAGATCGCGCTCGCGTGGCTTCTGGGAACCAGGGAACTCGCTCGCATCGTGCTCGTCGCACTCGGGGCAGCCTCGGTCGCCGGGCTCCTGTTTGTCGTGGCCGCGTAAACGGGGGCGAGAAACGCGACTCTTCCACCCGCTCGGACGCGCGGTTCGACGCGCCTGTCGTCGTGCTCCTGTGTCAGCCATCACCCGAGACTGATGTCGAGGTAGAGCATCCCGATCACGCCTGCCATCAACCCGAGCGTCGCGACGCGCTCGTAGCCGTGGGTGTGGGTTTCCGGGATGATCTCGTCGGAGATGACGAACAGCATCGCGCCCGCCGCGAACCCCATCGCGTAGGGCAACAGCGGCTCGACGACGCTGACCGCCAGCGCGCCCAGCACCGCGAGAGGGATTTCGACGATTCCCGACCGAATCCCGGCGAAGACCGCGTAGAAGCGTCGATCGAGTCCGGCGTTGATCGCGGCCACCGAGACGGCGAGTCCTTCGGGGATGTTCTGGACGCCGATCGCCAGCATCAGCGGAATCGCGGTCTCGACGTTGCCGGAGCCGAAGCCGACGCCGACCGCCAGCCCTTCGGGCATGTTGTGGAGCGTGATCGCGAGGATGAACAGGACGACGGGCGCCAGCCGCTCGCTGTCGAGGGGGAGCGACGTGCTGGGATCGGCTTCGTCCGGCCGCCTGTTCCCCGTCAGCAGGTAGTGTGCATGCGGAACGAGGCCGTCGGCCCGGTCGAGAAAGAGCGCTCCGAGCGCGACGCCCACCAGCGTAGGGATCGGATTCCCGCCGGAGTACTGCTCGATTCCCGGGATGATGAGACTCGTAAACGCCGCGGCGAGCATCACGCCGGCAGCGAACCCGAGCGCGCCGTCGAGCGCGCGCTCGGAAGGATCTCGCCAGACGAGCACGAGCGACGCTCCGATCAGGTTCAGCGACGCGATGACGATCCCGCCGACGAGCCCCTGGACCACCGGATCCTGCCCGGCGATACCGACGAACAGTTCGACTGCCGAACTCATCTGTCTAGCTCGCGAACGGTCGATCGAGCCGCGTCGCGTCGAAGCTCACGCCGATCCATCCTTGAGAGATACGTCGACGGGTGTCAAATAACTTCGAGCTCCGTCCCGCCGTACCTCGAGCACGAGCGCTTCGTTGCCACGACCATCGGAGATTCCCCACACCGCCTTGCGCTACCCTCCGGTGAACAGTAGTTGCTGATCTGCACGAACTGCTCGCCGACGAGGACGAACACCTGGCCGAGGTGGCCCGCGCCCAGCGGCCGCCCTACTGAGCGCCGTTCGTCGGAGACGAGCGTCGGCGGGGTGCCGGCGCTACTCGTCTCGCTCGGGCGTCTTGACGACCGACACCGGGCGGGAGGTTCGCCGCGCGACGCGTTCGGTGACGCTCCCGAGCAGCCGTCGGTACTCGCCCGTGCGCTCCTCGGTACCCAGCACGATCAAGTCGACGTCTTCGTCGTCCGCGTACTCGAGAATCTCCTCGTGGGGGACGCCCCGCGTCAGCGTCGAGACGCACTCGACGTTCTCGTCGGCCGCTCGCGCCGCGACGCGGTCCAGCGCGTCCTCGCCCTCGTGTTCGAGCGCCGCCTCCAGCCCTTCGCTGTCGTGGACGTACTCGTCGCCGCCGTACGACGAGTAGACGTCCTCGTCGATCACGTACAGCGCGTGCAGCCTCGCGCCGTGGACCGCCGCAAGGTCGACGGCGTGGTCGATGGCGAACTCCGAGCCCCGTGTCCCGTCCGTCGGAATGAGTATGTCGTCGTACACGGGTGTACATCCACGCTCGTCGGACATAATACGAGGTGACAATTTCCAGGTTCTGCGAACGACGTCGATTGCGCGCAGACGGCGAGGAGGCAACAGCTGATCGGGCCTGGAACGTTCTGGGTCTCGACGACGTGTTCGGCGGCGGCACGCCGGAAGCGAAGGACGATACTGTCCGTCGGTCGCGCACTTGCGGCACCATCGCGTCGGTCGGCGACGGGAGCAACGACGCGCCCGCTCGGCTCTATCCCGGCAATCGGCCGGTCGGTCCCAGTCGCGCTCAGGGACCAGGCCGGGCGACCGACGAGCACGCTCTCGCCACGGACGACCCTTCGACGCCGCGGATGTGTCGCTCGAACTTGGTCGCGCCCGTCATCCCCGCGGAACCTCCGGGTACGCCGTGAACCGGTGTCGCGTTCGTGGTCGCGTACGCCAGTACCCGCAGGTGGACACCCGAACTCGATCGAGGACGGGGAACGATGAGGCCGCCCCCCGCCTGAGCCGCGAGGCGGGTCGTCAAGTGCGAAGACGCCGTGAGACACGAGTAGGACGCCGCGAGCTACTGTTCTTGCTTGCGGTGATCATCGGCGACGGCAAGTTCGAGGGTAAAACTCGACGCCGAGACGATGTCGCCGATGCCGACCGTCCCCGCAGGGTCTTCGACGACTCGGTTCGGACAGGCGACGAGTGTCGGCGTGCAGAGCGTGCCGTCGTCGGCCGTCTCGTCGACGTGCTTTGCGAGGTGTTCGATCGCCTCGCGTCCGTCCGTCGATGGGTCGTACGTCAACCCCGTCTCGAGATCGCCGGGTGCCGTGATGCCGCCCCGAGCCGCCTTGGTCGCGGCGTTGACAGCGGCGAATTTCATCCCCCGCAGGACCGCCTCTGGGGGGAGATACGAGTCCATCACCGTGAGGTGATACTCCATCGCGTGTAATCGGATGCACTCGACGTCGAGGTCCTCCCGGAGCGCCGAGAGCATTCGGTAGTGGGTGAGGATTTCGTCGGCTCTGAACGGAGTGTTGTCCGTGGGCTCGTCGTCTACGGCTTCGATTCCGGCGTCGTCGTGCAGGAAGGCGAGTTCGCTGGCATCTGCACCGATGACGTTCGCTTCCGGGAGGATCAACTCGTAGATGGCCTCTCTGAGGGCGTCGTCGTGGGTCACGGCACACTCGACATGCACTTTCGGGTCGCCACCGGAGCGAAGCCGACGGAGGACGTCCCGCGCGTGACGGAGCCGCTCCGCGTAGCCGTCGTCGACGTGGGCCGGGGTGAGATTGTGGTAGCCGGCCAGCAACGCCCCCTCGACTACCTCGCCGACCTGATCGACGTGTGCGTCGAGGGCGCCGGTCGTCAGGTCGAACTCCGCCGGTCTCGACGCGGCAATGAACCGGGTGGCCTCGGTAGCGCGCACGCCGAAGAGTTCATCATCGACCCCGAACTCGAACACCCAGTTGATCTTCGTTCGATCGGCGGCGGCGGCCTCGCGAAGGGGGATTAACGCTACCTGTCCGTTCTCGACAGCCGGGTACCGAACCGCGTCGGGGCGGTCGAACATCGACAGCTGTCTGTCCGACAGCAGGTACGTGTACGCGATCGGTGCTGCTCCCAGCGCGGAGACGAGATTGGTTATGATGCCGGTCTGTCCGCCCATCTGCTGGGAATCGGGCTCGAGCCCGGATTCGAGTGCGGCGGCGAACTCGTCCGCCATCGCGACCTCGTCCCCTCGCCCGGTCGCCATCGCGTGTGTGATCGCCGCGGCGAGGTCTCGCTTCGAGGTCAGCGGGCTCGGCGGGGCGCGCTCTCCGGGCTTCGTCGGCCGGTCGAGCGCCGATTCCAGCTCGGTGTCGACGCGGACGATAGCGTCGACGTTCGCGTTGTAGGCGACGAACACCGGGGCTCCCTCCAGCGCGCAGAGGTCGGACTCCAGTCGGGAGCGATCGTATGTCATGGTGTGACGTACTTCCCGGTGCAATCCCGTAACGCTGTGTGTGTCGCGGTGATACCGCCACCCGCTCGATGCCGCTGTAAGGTTTACATTCCGGCTCGTGGAGTCTGAATCCGGAGGGCTCGCGAGACCGATGAAAGCCATCGTCCTGGCAGGCGGATACGCCACTCGACTGTGGCCGATTACGCGAGCCCGTCCGAAGATGTTTCTTCCGCTCGGGGAGACCACCGTCGTCGACCGTCTCTACGCGGAGCTCGAAGCGGAGGATCGGATCGAAAAAGTGTACGTCAGCACCAACGAACGGTTCGCCTCCGACTTCGAGGCACACTTGGCGGACAGCGCGTACGAGAAACCTCGCCTCTCTGTTGAGGCGACACGCGGGGAAGACGAGAAATTCGGCGCCGTCGGAGCACTCGCGGAACTGATCGAGCGCGAAGGGATCGATGACGACCTGCTAGTGATCGCCGGCGACAACCTGTTCGACTTCGAGATCGGCTCCTTCCTCGATTTCTTCGAGCGGCGGGACGCGCCGACGATCACCGTCTACGACGTCGAATCCACGGAACTGGCCGCCTCCTACGGAGTCGTCGACCTGAACGACGATCGCGTGGTCGACTTCCGGGAGAAACCCGCCGAACCGTCGAGTACACGCGTTTCGGTCGCCTGCTACGCGTTTCCGCGAGAGACGCTGTCCCTGCTCCCTCGGTATCTCGACGCCGGAAACGATCCGGACGAGCCCGGACGGTTCGTCCAGTGGCTCCAGTCGCGGGGGCCGACGTTCGCGTACACGTTCGCGGGGGCCTGGTACGATATCGGCACCCGCGAGAGCTATCTCGACGCAGTCGCGTGGAGTCTGGACGGGGGGTCGCGGATCGCCGACACGGCGACGCTCGAAAATACGGCGATCGGGAGCGCCGTGCACGTGATGCCGGGAGCGACCCTCGTTGATGCCGATGTCGAACGAGCGGTGATCTTCCCGGACGTGACGCTCGAATCGACGACCGTGCGCGGGTCGATCGTCGACAAGGGCGCGACGCTCGGCGGAATCGACCTTCGCGATGCGATGGTCGGCGCGTACACGCACATTCCGGACGGCTCGTCGTGACGGCAGACGCTCGGTCACGGTGACGCGGCGGTCACGGCGACGCGGCGCTGACCGGGACACAGAACACCGGAACGGTGGTCTGCCGAACGACGTTCTCGGCGACACTGCCGAGAAACCACTGGCCGATCCCCGTCCGGCCGGAGGTGCCCATGACGATCAGGTCGACGTCGCGGTCGGTCGCATACTCGGTGATCACGGTTGCCGGCGCCCCGCTCGCGATCGAACCGGAGACGCTGACGTCGGCCGATCGGGCGCGCTCCCGGACCGTTTCGAGCGCCTCTTCTCCGCGGCGTTCGAGCACGTCGAGGAGTTCACGAGGATCTTGCGCACCGCCGAACGCGTTCGCTTCCACCGAGTACACGCTGTGTACCATCGAGTCCAGCAGCGTCGCGAGGGCAATCCCCCACTCGGTCGCGATCGCCGCCCCCTCGCTGCCGTCCGTCGGCAGTAGCATGTCGCCGAACGCCACGTCGTCGATCACGGCGATGTCGGCGTCCGGCGGGACCGCGAGCACGGGCGTTCGCGCCGTCCGGAGCACGTTCTCGGTGACACTGCCGAGGAGGACCCACTCAAGCCCCGAGCGACCCTTGGTGCCGATGGCGATGACGTCGATACCGCGCCGGTGAGCGTACTCGCGAATCGACTGGAACGGCGTCCCCCGCTCGACGGTCGTCGTCACATCGAGCTCGTCGTCGAACTCCCGCGCCAGTTGTGCGACCGTCTCGGTCGCCTCCTGCGCGTTCGCTTCGAGCGTCGAGAGGGGGCCGTCGTCTAGCTCGTCCGCTTCGGCACCCGCTTCGACGACCGAGAGCACGTGCACGTCCGCGTCCGTCCGCGAGGCGAGCGCGATCCCGTACTTCGCGCCCGCGATCGCCCCCTCGCTGTCGTCCGTCGGGATCAGTATCGAGTCGATGACGCGGCTCATAGGGATGCTGGAATTTCGCCGCCGCGAAAGATAGTCGTGTGGGGGAGACGCCGGTCAGCGGTCGCGGTCCAGCGCGTCGAGGAAGACGTCGAACAGGTCGGCGAGCTGTCGCGGGAGGAGAAACCGATCGCGAACTCGCTCGCGACCGTTCGCTCCGAACGTCCGCCGGCGGTCGTCGTCTTCGAAGAGATCGACGACGCGCGCTCCGGCGGCCTGCGCGTCGTCCGGTTCGACGAGGTAGCCGTTTCGCCCGTCCTCGATCTGCAGCGGGATGCCGCCGACCGTCGAGCCGACGACCGGCGTGCGCTTCCAGAGCGCCTCGGAAACGACCAGCCCGAATCCCTCCCGCAGGGACTTCTGGACGACGACGTCCGCGCGTCGCTGTAGGACGTTCACCGCCGCGTCCGGCAAGTCAGTCAGCACGTGTACGTTCGGATCGCTGGCGGCCTCTTTGGCCACTCGTTCGTAGATTTCGAGCCCTTCCGGGTCGTCGCCGGCCATCGCGCCGGCCAGCGCCAACTGGAGGCCCGGAACCTCCTCGCGGGCCTGCCGGAACGCCGCCAGCGTGCCGAACTGGTCCTTCCACGGATCGAAGCGGGAGATCTGCGCGACGAGCGGCTCCTCGAACAAGAGAGGATACAGGTGATCTCGCTCGGACGAAACGGTCGCCGCGTCGAGCGACCGGTTCTTCTCGCTCAGCGGATCGATCGAGGGGTGGACGACGCACGTCGACGCGACGTCGAGCTCGTCCGCGTAGCCCTCCCGGCTGACGATCGTGCGGTCGACCCGCTTCGAGTACTCGGAGACGAACGCGAGGTGCTCGTTCGACGGCTCCGTCAGGTCGATGTGACAGCGCCAGACCATCGGCGCGTCGGGCAGTCGCTCTTCGAGTCGATCGATCGTGCCCAGCGGCTGCGGATCGTGTAGCACGACGAGGTCGTACTCGCCGTCTACCTCGGCGGCGTTCCGCGCGGTCACCGAGCGGTAGGTCGCCTTCATCGCGTCGGTCAGCGGAGCGTCGTCGCCCTGCAGGCCATTGTGTATCGACTTCGTGACCGCGAAGAACTCGTCGTCCGCGTCCAGTACGAGCCAGTCGGTGTCGACGCCGAGATCGTTACACAGCGGGACGATCGACCTGAGCAGCTCGGCGACGCCGCCGCCGGTCGCAGTCGAGTTGACGTGGAGGACGCGGACATCTCCGAGCACGTCGGCGCGCGACCGGAGCCGGTCGAGTTGCTCCGCTCCGACCACGCCGGCGTACGCCTCGATAGATCGACCCGATAGCGCTGGGGCGTGCATAGTCAGTACGTTCGATAGCACGACCGCGGAGGTAGTCCATTGGGGACGCCGGAGCGTCTCGCCGACGGACGGCTTACGTCGACTCGTGTGGCCACCGAAAGATCTGCTCGTAGTTGCCCGGAACGATCGGCCCCTCGAGCAGCGGGTCGTCGGTCTCGTCCATCCACTCGTACAGCTGCCGCGATAGCGACTTGCGGACATCCTGGTACCGCGGTTCGGACGCCACGTTCTCGTCTTCCCGGGGGGTCTCCTGCAGATCGTACAATTCCTCGTACTGTCTGGTCGGAACGCTGTAGCTCTCTCGGACCTCGCGTCCGGCCTCGCTCGTGAAGATGTCTCTGGGGAGGTAAACGCGCTCTAGGCGCCAGAAACTGCGGACGTACTTGTACCGCTCGGTCCGGATCGCACGGACCGGGTTGTACATGTCGTGCCAGGTCATTTCGGCGAATACCCGCTCTCGGGGGCTGTACTCGCCGTCAGTCAACAATGGCAGGAAGCTCCGGCCTCCGACCTCGTCCGGGACGTCGACGCCGACGAGGTCGAGCAGCGTCGGCAGCACGTCGACGTTGCTGAGCAACTCGTCGTACCGCCGTCCGTCGTCGGCGACGCCGGGCGCGCGAACCATCAGTGCGGCTTCGAGCCCGGCGTCGTAGCAGCACCCCTTCGCTCGAGGGAACGCGATGCCGTGTTCAGTCGTGAAAACGACAACCGTCTCGTCGTCGAGCCCGGCGTCGCCGATCGCGTCGAGGATCGTCCCGACGGCGTCGTCGATGGCGTAGACCATCCCCCGCATCTCCGCGAGGTCGTGGCGGATCCCTGGCCGGTCGGGAAGGTACGCGAGCGGCTGGATCGCGTCGGGGTCGTCCCCATCGTACCGCTCACCGTGAAATCCGAACCGACCGGTCTCTTCTTCGACGCGGTGGCACTCGAAAACGCCGATCGACGCGAAAAACGGCGCTTCGAAGGCCCCCCGGTCCAGAAACGACTCGACGACCGACGCCACGCTGTCGGCCCGGTTAGCCTGGTGGACCGAGGGCGCCACGCCGGGGTAGAGGTTCCCCTCAGAATGGATCTCGTCGTACCGGAGCCGGTCGGTGTCCTGACTGATGTGCTGGAGTCCGAACAGGTGCGTCTCGTATCCCGCGTCGCTCAGGTAGTGGGGCAGGATCCGCTCGTCGTCGTGCAGCTCCCAATCCCCGTGCGCCAGCCCCATCAGCCCGTTGACGTGGGGGTGGCGTCCGGTCATGAGACTCCCGCGGCTCGGCGAACACTGGGGCGCAGTGACGAAGTGGTTCTCGAAGAGCGCACCGTTCGCCGCGAACTCGTCTATGGCCGGCGTGTCGATATCCGTCCCGTAACAGCCGAGGTATCGACCGAGGTCGTGCGCGTGGATCAACACGACGTTCGGGGTCGAGACGTCCATACACTGTCGGATACGACTGCCCAACGGATAGCCGTTATATCGCTGAGACTAGTGTTCGAGGTGCGATTCGGCGTCGAGAGCGGCCATGCTGCCGGTCCCCGTGGCCGGGGTTGCCCGTCGACACGAGAGGTCGGCGACGCCGACGACTGGATCGACCATTCAGGTGGGTTGGGCGTGACCTATCCACCTCGGCTCACCTAACGACCGTTACCGGAACCGGTGAGCGACGCACGACCCTGTCTGCAGTACTGCCGAGAATGGCGCGGGAAATACCTGATCGCCCGTGGCTCCCGACCACGACGTGATCGACGTCTTCTTGCTCTGCGAACAGAACGATCTCCCGTTCGGGTCGGCCGAGAATAGCCCTTGTTGTGACGGTCGTGTCCCGCGACGCTGCGATCACTTCGGCTTCCTCGCTGAGCGCCTCGGCCACCGCCTCACGACGGTCCATCTCTGCACTCCAATCGACGTGGATGCCCGACGTCTCGATGTGCCGCGCCGGATCGATTACGTGGAGTGTGATGACCTCTTCGCTCGGGAATTGGTCCAGCGCGTACTCCAGGGCCTTCTTTGACGGTTCGGAGTCGTCCAAGGCGACGAGGATCGCCATCTCAGGTGCGAACATACGTTCCTCCGCGAATTAGTGGTTCGGTGTTGGGTTTTTCAGCGCCGTCGTCGATATCGTATACATGTCCCTCGACGAGCTCCAGGCGTACGGGCTGGTTCAAATGGATGACGACGAGATCAGAGGGTTCCTGTCGAGCCAGTCCGTGGGCATTCTCGCTCTGCCGGCGTCGACAGCACCCTACGTCATCCCGATATCGTTCGGCTACGACGGCGATTCGAGCCTGTACTTCACCTACCTGGTCGGATCCGAGAGTCGCAAAGTCGAGTTGAGCGAGCGTGCCGACGCGGCTACGTTCCTCGTTTACTCGGTCGATTCGGCGTTCAACTGGGAGAGCGCGTGCCTGACCGGGCAGCTCGAAGCGGTGCCCGAGTCCGAGTGGGATGCGATCCAGGAGATTGCAGACGAGATGTGGCGTCCGAGCGCCCTCCGGACCGCCGAACTGTCGGGCGGGATCAAAGTGTACGAGTTCCGGATCGAGGATCAGTCGGGCGTCAAGCACATCGGCCTGCCACCGGAACTCGCCACCGACACGGACGAGAATCACTCCGACTGACGTCGCTCAAAGGGATCGACGCTCCGCTACGACCCCGGTCGGCGTACCGCGTGACAAATTATTATGCCCCAGTTCGTGTTACTAGTCACCATGGAGGCGCTTCGATGGCTACAACTGACTGACGACGAGCGAACAGAGTTCCTGGGACAGGGGGGAACGGGCGTACTCTCGTTCACGACGACGAGCGACGACGCTCCGGTCTCGTTCCCGGTTTCGTACGGCTACGACGCCGACCAGCCGGCGTTTTACTTTCGGCTCTCGTTCCCCCCGGATAGCCAGAAAGAGGACCTCGTCGATCGACCGGTCTCCTTCGTCTCGCACGCCAAGACGGACGAGGGGTGGCGGAGCGTCGTCGCGACGGGGTCGCTCGAAGAGATGGCCGACCTTCCGTACGAATCGATGGCTGTACAGGCGATGTGGGCGATTCGGATTCCCACCGTGGACATGTTCGAAGAACCGCCCGAGGAAACGACCTTCCGATACTTCCGGCTCCTCCCCGACTCGCTGACCGGTCGCAAGGAAGTGTCACACGGGGATTGATGAGGCGCGATCACTCGGGGAGTTCCCGGACGAGCACCGTCGCCGTGCCGTCGATGGCCACGGTACCGTCGTCTCCGTACACCCGAGTCGCCAGCCGGTAGCGATCGTTGCCGAGATCGTCGACGAACTCGCAGATTGCGGTTACCGTTTCACCGACCGCGATCGGTTCCCGGAAGCTGATCTCCTGCGAGAGGTAGATCGTGAGACCGGGAAGCCGAGCCAGCGCGGCACTGATCACCCCGACTGCGAGCACGCCGTGGACGATCCGCTCGCCGAACTGGGTCTTGCCGGCGAACGTCTCGTCGAGGTGTAGACGGTTCGTGTCGCCGCTGGCCTGTGCGAACGCCCGGACGTCGGCGTCCTTGATCTGCTTCGTGAACCGGACTTTGTCGCCGGGATCGATCCGGCCTTTCTTCCCGCTGTCGGTGCGCTCGAACTTCCAGTCCTCGTCGGCGTAGGACACCCCGAGCCGGGAATCGAGATCGTGAGTGCGCCCCGACGAACTGAATACGAGCTTCGGAACGTAGTCCGAGACGTCGTCGGTCGTGATGATACCGACGATCTCGCGGTCGTCGGTGACGGCGAGTCGCTTGATCTCGTGGCGATCCATCGTTCGAGCGGCGTCCTCGATCGTCGCGTCGGGGGAGATCGTCACCAGCGGCGACGACATGAGATCGGTCGCCCGCACGGTCGTGGCGTCTTTGCCGGACGCCAGCAGGTCAACGACGTCCGTCTGGGTCACGATGCCTCGCGGGGTGGCATCGACGAGCACCGCGCCGATCGCCGCGCCGCGTAACGTCCGTGCGATCTCTCGTGCGGTCGTTCCGGACGCAACGACCGGGACGTCGCGACTCATCACGTCCTCGACCGCTACCTGTACGAGCACGTGTGATTGTGGGACGGCTCGTTGCAAGTATTTGTCTGCGATAGCTGTGGAGTGTCCTCGATGGACTTGCCGACGTTCGATCAACTCGCCGGTCGCCGGTAGTCGACGGGAATCCCCTCGCGATCCGTTTCCAGGTCCCCTCCATCATCCGCACGTCGTAGAGATCGGTGAACAGCGCGAGGTTCTCGGGCGTCACTCGGTCCTCTCCGCGACGGCGGTCCAGACAGCTGCGCTCCTCGCCACCGTCGGGACTGTCCGGAGAGAGCGGTCCTCGTCACTCCGATCCATCCTCGTTGGGGCGCCGGTAGAACGGGTATCCGGGCGGCTGCGCGTCGTGTCTGATCCCCGTCGCTTCCTCGATACTGAACTCCCAGAACCGCGTCCGCTCGGTCTCGCCGGCCGCCTCGATCAGCTTCGGGCGCCAGGTCGGCGTCTGGGCGTCGGTCAGGGTTTCGCTTTCGTCCTCCGAGAGTTCCCGCAGCGCCCCCGACAGGACGACGCTCCGCCAGTGAAACGCCGTCTCGGCGCTGTAGACGAGGAAGCTGGCCGACTGCGATCGCTCCGACAGCTCCGCCTTCCGGCTCTCCTCGCCGACGAGATAAAAGAAGTAGAGCCGCGATCCCCCGTCGAAGCCGTACGACATCGGGAGCAGGTACGGCTCGTCGTCGGTCGGCAGGCCGAGCACGCCCATGCTCTGCATCGAGAGGAACCGCTCTATCTCCTTGTCGTCCATGCGTTCCATCCCGTACGCTTCGAGTTCGTCGATCGTCATTCCGTGATGAACTACGACGGATCTGGTAAAGAGGGCAGACGGTCCGGGCCCCTGCCCCTTATCGTGCGGTCGGTCGTCAGGAAGACACACTGATCCTCGATGCTCCGATCGAACGCGACTCGCGAAGGAGGTGAGGACCCCGGTGTTCGCGCCGATTCACCGGACGATGCCGCGGAGACCTCGAACGACGGACTATCGACGACACGACGAGCGCTGTTGGCGGGTGGTGTCGGGGCTATGGGAGCGGAGAGCGTCGCTGCGCAGACCGACGGCAACGAGACAGACGGAAACGAAACGGGCGCCGCCGGCGGCGAGAGCGTTACGGTCGAACTCGTCGACTACGCGTACGAACCCGGAACCGACAGTCCGCTGGCTATCGAACCAGGGACGACAGTCCAGTTCGTCTGGGTCACCGACAACCACAACATCGTGGTCGACAGCGCGCCCGACGGCGCCGAGTGGGAGGGCCACGAACCGGTCGAGAACGCCCCGTTCGAGTACGAGTACACGTTCGACACCGAGGGGGCCTACGAGTTCCACTGCGATCCGCACCTGAACCTTGGGATGGAGGGGGCGATCGACGTCGGAGCGACCGACGACGGTGGCGGCCCGACGGGACCGGCCGTTCCCGGGTGGGCGCTGTCCGCCGGCATCCTGACGATGGGCGCCCTGGTCATCGCCGTCGGGCTCGGCTACTTTTTCCTCAAGTACGGCGGGTACGAGGAGGACGAGTAGCGACGTTCGAGCGGGCACTCGTGACGAATCCGCTCCTCGGGGGACTCAGAACCGCCGACCGACTGTGGCGACCGCGAGATAGAGGGGGAGACAGATCGCCAGTACCGCCGCGACGATTCCCCTGTTAGCGAGTCTGAGCGGAACCGTTCCAAAGTCGCCCCGGATGATGTCGTTCTCGCCGTGGGCTTCGGGCCGTCTCGCCGCCTCCGCGGTCGACAGTCCGTCCCGTCGACTGTCCAGATCGTCGAGAACGCGGTCGGCCGAGCGGTGGTGTGGCGGGGCCGTGATACGCTGGACACTACGTGGATCATCTACGGCGACCACAAAGGGAATTCGTGTGCCACCGGCGGTGGCCGCCCGGCGGTCGCGAGGGCGCCGACGAACGGCCGAGACGGCCGTAATGAACTGCGTCACAGCGCCGGGACGACGACGAGCGCGAGCGGGACGACAACGAGCGCGGCCAGGAACGCCGCGAACGCGCGCTCGTCCCGGAGCAGCCGTTCCTGGACGGCGTCTACTCCGCCGTAGTAGACGTCGTAGAACGCGAGCGCCGCGCCGGCGCAGACGGCGGCGACGGCCAACAGCACCAGGACGGTCGCGACGCCGACGCCGGAGTCCAGCACGAGTGCGACGAGGAGCGTGTCCGTGAGTGTCCCCAGGCTGGCCCCGACCACGTAGGGGACGATCTCCCGTCGCGTAATGTACCCGCGATTGTAGATCGGGACGAGCAAGCCCGTGGAGAACGCGACGCTCGTGGCCGCGGCCGTGACGCCCAGTCCGAGGCCGAACGAGAGCCAGTGGCGTCGCAGCCGCTCGAACATCCGATCTCGCAGCCAGTCCTCGTCGACCTGCTCGAGTAGGCCATCCAGCAGGTGGAGGCTCCCGACGAACAGACCCAGCGCGAGCAGCGCACTCGGACCCGCCCCGAGCAGTCGGATCGTCCTCGCGGTGTACGACCCGAGAAAGCCGACTCCGCCGGGGACGCCGCCCGCCTCGATACCTTCCCGCCAGACATCGCTATTGATCCAGCGCATCGCGCCCGCTCCCAGCACCGTCGCCGGGGCGTAGATGGTGAAACTCACGATAAATGTCAGTATCCCGAGCCGCATCGACTCGGCGAGCGAGTACTCGCGGATCCGGAGATACTCGAGGGCTCCGATCAGTAGTACGATCCCCGAGGCGCCGAGCCGGGAGCCGGCGACGAGCAGGAACAGCTCGACGACGCCGACCACCCCCGCGGAGAACAGCGACAGCGCGATCGCCGCGACGGCCGAGCCGTTCATCACCACGTACGCCGCGAACCAGCTCGCCCCGACCAGCTGGACGCCGTTCAGCGCCTGCCGCCGAAACACCGGGCGGATCGCGGGCGAGAGGGTCTGTAACGCCTCGCTCAGCAACTGGATGGCGAACAGGAAGGTCACGGCCGCGACGGCGATCCGGACGATCGAGCGGAGCGACCGACGCCTGCTCGGTCGATCGGTCGGCGCGTTCACCGTATCCGGAGTACGATCCGCGGTGACATGAAAGGCCGTCGTCGGACGCGTCCGGTCGGGACGGGTCGCGCCGTCGGTCGACTCAGCGCACGAGTAACACCGGTACCGGCGCTCGACGCGCGACCGTCTCGGAGGTGCTGCCGAGGAGGACGCGGCTGGTCAGCGAACGGCCGTGGCTGCCAATGATGACCATATCGACGTCGTTGTTTTCCACGTACTCGACGATGTTTCGAGCGTCCTCGCCGACTGCAGTGTCCGTGTCGATCTCCGCATCGTACTCCGCGGCGATCTCACGGGCGTCCTCGAAGAGTTCCTCCGCATGTTCTCGGGCCGATTCCAGCCACTCGTCGAAGGTGCCGGGCGAATCGCCCCACCCACCTGGACCGATGTCGCTCGCGTGCCAGTCGAGGACGTGCAGGACCGTGATGTCGGCGTCCGGGTGCAGCGAGAGCGTGGTGCGTAGCGCTTCGTTCGACAGCTCCGAGTAGTCCATCGGGACAAGGACGTTCATCTCTGTGTCGACGATACGAGAGCGCAGAGTAAACTCGGGGGGTGTGACTGACTCGGCGAGTACGGATCGTGGTGCGAACGGGCGGGCGCTCGTCACCGTCGACTGGGTGCCGTTCGGGAGTCTGTATTCTCGTTACGGGTCAGCGGCGGCGTCGAATGCCAGCGACCAGACAGCCTCGACGGCGAACATATTCGCGCCAAGCGCCACCCGGCTTGCCGTCCCAGACCCACGCGATGTCAGAACAGCAGCTCGATCTGCGCGAGATTCCGCCGCCGAAGCGACATCCCAAGATCTTCGAGGCGTTCGAGGCTCTCGAATCCGGCGAGGCGCTGACGCTGGTCAACGACCACGATCCGAAGCCGCTCTATCACCAGATGAGTGCCGAGATCGAATCGTTCGATGCCGAGGGGTACACGGTCGATCGGATCGGCCCGAACGAGTTCATCGCGACGCTTCCGAAGCGGTAGTCCGGCGCGTCAATCGGATCGGGCACTGAAGAAGCAATCGCCGTCCGCCCCGGACCCGCAGCACGGCTTCTCGTCGCGGTGGGCGACGAGTTCCGCCAGTCGCTCGACGCCCTGCTCGGGTAGCGTGTAGCCGATGCGATACGCCGTGTCGACGTCGAGCCGGACGAACATCTCGGTCACGCTCGCCGGTTCGACGCCGAGGCGGTCGCCGATCGCTCCGGACCGTGCTCGTCGATCCGCCTCGTCCGTGATCCAGTAGATCGCTGCCAGATACCGCCCCGGACCGCGATCGACACAGTGATCGGGATGGTGCCAGCGCAGAACTCCCTGCGACTTCCGGATGCCGCTGCCATAGCCGTAGTCAGCCGCTTCAGCCGGGAGTAGCTCCTGCCGAACCCGTTCGTAGTGCGGGGTAATCTTTAACAAAGGTCTCTGTGAAACCAGAGCCACAATGTCCTCACAGGAGGTTGAACTCCGAAGCACGATCGGCGGCTACACCGCGACCGGCAAACTTCACACGCTGAGCGTCTGGTTCATCCTCGCGCTCCGGTTGATGATGGGCATCGCGTTCTTCCAGAGCGGGTTCGACAAGGTGCTGTCGGGCGAGTTCGGCGCCGCGGGCTACCTGAACAACGCGCCGGCGGCGAACGGCAGTCCCGTCGCCGGCCTCTTCGAGGCGATGGGCAGCTCCGACCTGTTCGTCAGCTTCGTCGACGTCGCGGTGCCGTGGGGCGAGGTGCTGATCGGACTCGGACTGATATTCGGCGCCCTGACGCGCCTGGCGGCGTTCTGGGGCGCGTTCATGATGCTCATGTTCTACCTGGGCAACTGGGACATGGCCCACGGGTTCATCAACGGCGACTTTGCGTACATGCTCACGTTCCTCGCGGTCGCCGCGTTCGGCGCCGGCCGCATCCTCGGGCTGGACGCCTACATCGAGCAGTACGACGTCGGCGGGCAGCCCCTCATCGAGAAGTACCCCTGGATGCGATACATTCTCGGTTGAGGCGCTGAACTACACGGTCTCGAAAACTTCGCCGGTGCGATCGCCGCCGAACGCGTACACGACGAACGGCTCGCTTTTTTCGCCACCCATTCCCGGCGAGCCTGCGGGCATCCCCGGGAGCGCGATGCCGTCTATCGACGGTCGCTCCTCGATCAGGGTCGCGATCGTCTCCGCGGGGACGTGTCCCTCGACGACGTACTCGTCGACGACGAGCGTGTGACAGCTCCGGAGCCGATCGGGGATCCCGTGCTCGCGCTTGACGGCGTCGACGTCCTCCGGAACGGTTTCGGCGAGTTCGCCGTCGAGCGCGCCGCGGAGGTACTCGGCGTAGTTTCCGCAGCACCCGCAGCCGGGCGCGCTGTACTGGCGGGCGTTCGCGGCTGGAATCGCGACGTCGGCGTCCTGCTGGGCGGTGTCGCTGATGCCGAGACAGCCCGTGACGCCGATGAGCCCGACCGTGGCGCCGGCGCGGAGGAACCGTCGCCGCGTCCGATGTCGTGCCATCATCTCCTCGTTCGCAGAACGACGTAAACGCTCCATCGACCATTCTCGCGCGGTAGGAACGACGACCGCGCGATCGGCACCTTCGCGACGGTCTGTCACTCCGCGTCGTACGCTTCGCCGCCCCTCACCGGGTCGCTCGTCGAAGTCCTTCGTACAGCGCGGGAAGCCCGAGCGGCAGCGCGAGCGCCCCGAAGGCGACGAGCGCGTGGGACGCGCCGCGCCGGCGCCGAACCGCGGCGACGGTCGCGGCGACCCCGAGCAGCGCGATCGCGTAGGCGAGATTGCTCCAGATCGGATCGTACGTCGAGCAGTAGCCCCAGCACGCGACCGTGTAGGATGGTGCGTTCCACGTCGGCGGGTGGAGCTTCGGCCAGAAGAACCGACAGTACGTCGTCCAGCCGAGCATCGCCGCCGCCGGCGCGCCGCCGAGCCACAGTGCGTGCCCGCGCCGCACCGTGGCGCCGTACTTCAGATAGCCGGTCAGAAACAGCGCCGGGAAGCCGCCGATCCACAGCCAGATGCCGACCGTGTACGTGACGGGCCAGTGTTCGATTCGCGGCTGTCGAACCGGCAGCCGAAGCGACGGCGGGAGCGTCATCCTCGGGAACGACGGATCCGGGATCGGGTTCGTGAGCAGCGCGAGCAGGCAGAGTATCGTTCCGACGGCGAGTCCGTAGAGCGCGTACACCCGGTACTGCTCGAGCCACCGCGGTAGCGAGTCGTCGCATCCCCTCGTTGAGGTGCCGGACATCTTTTGTGGATCAGTGCGTGAGTCAGCGATCCCGTTCCAGCGCGTCCCGGCGCTGTTCGTACTCCTCGTCGGACAGCTCGCCGCGGGCGTACGCGACCCGAAGTTCTTCGAGCGCTCGGTCGGCGTCGTCAGAGCCGGCGACCGCTCGATACAGCAGGTAGCCGGCGCCGACGATCGCCGCGAGGAACAGCAGCTGCATCAGCACGCCGACCAGCAGCATCCAGCCCGGCGTCGCTCCGCCGCCCCACATTCCGTGCTCCCACGCGCCCATCATCGATCCGAACCCCATCATGCCGCCACCCATGACGATCACGGGGAAGACGACCAGCGCGGCGAGGACGAGGAGGATCGCGACGAGCGAACTGTCGCTGGTGTTGTCGGACATCGTTTTTCTCATACTGGAATCTCAGTCGAAACTACGCGCTCTTCGTTCAATGTAGTTGCCTCTTCGAAACTGTTGTTTCGTCGCCCCCATTTTCTTTTCACCATCGAAATATCGGCCCTGTATTCCTACGTTCCTTCGGTTCGGTTGGTAACCCGGCCGCGTTGCGCTCTCGCCCGCCGCCAGAACAATGCCTCGTCCCGTGGAAACGCACACCAGGGACGATAATGGACGACCACGATCACTCGGGGGGCGAGGAAAACGCACCGGAAGGTGGGAGTGGGTGCGAGAGCGACGAACGGCGGACGGAGCAGTCCCTGCTCGAAGAGCAGGCCGAGGACGCGGCCGAGGTCGAACGCGAGGTCGAGGACCGTCACGATCGCAACGGAGCGCACGAGGACCACACTGCCGACCACGAACGCGGAGAGGGCCCCAGCGGAAGCCACGATCACGGAGATGGGCACGGCGGGATGCACGAGGGCCACGAGCAGATGTTCCGGCGGCGATTTTTCGTCTCGACGCTGCTCTCGATCCCGGTGTTGCTGTACAGCGAGACGCTTCAGGGATGGCTCGGGTTCTCCGTCCCGGCGTTTCCGGGCAGCGAGTGGATCAATCCCGTCTTCGCCGTCGTCGTCTTCGCGTACGGCGGCGTCCCGTTCCTCCGGATGGCCGCCCCCGAACTCCGCGATCGGTCGCCGGGGATGATGACGCTGATCTCGATGGCGATCTCGGTCGCCTTCGTCTACAGTCTCGCGAGCGTCGTCTTTCCGACGGAGTCGGCGTTCTTCTGGGAGCTCGTGACGCTGATCGACATCATGCTGCTGGGCCACTGGATCGAGATGCGCTCGGTCCGGCGCGCGTCCCGCGCGCTCGACGAGCTGGCGAAACTGATGCCCGACACGGCCGAGCGCATCACCGACGACGGCGACGCGGAGGAGGTCCCGGTGAGCGATCTCTCGGAAGGCGATCTGGTCCTCGTCCGTCCGGGCGCGAGCGTGCCCGCCGACGGCGTCGTCGAGGAGGGCGAGTCCGACGTCAACGAAGCGATGATCACCGGCGAGTCTATGCCCGTCTCGAAAGAGCCCGGCGACGAGGTGATCGGTGGATCCGTCAACGGCGACGGGAGCCTCCGCGTGCGGATCGACGCGACGGGCGAGGAGACGACGCTGGCGGGCATCGTGCGGCTGGTCGAGGAAGCCCAGCAGAGCAAATCGGACACGCAAGTTCTCGCCGATCGGGCGGCGGGGTGGCTGTTCTACGTCGCCGTCGGCGCCGCCGTCGTGACGGGAGTCGCCTGGACCGTCGCGACGACGTTCGACGCGGGGGTGATCGAGCGCGTCGTCACGGTGCTGGTCATCGCGTGTCCGCACGCGCTCGGCCTCGCCATCCCGCTCGTCGTCGCGATCAACACCTCGCTCGCGGCCCGCAACGGGATGCTCGTCCGCGACCGCATCGCGATGGAGGAGGCGCGCAATCTGGACACGATCGTCTTCGACAAGACCGGCACGCTCACGGAGGGCGAGCACGGCGTCGTCGGCGTCGAGACCGTCGGCGGCGTCGGCGAGGACGAGGCGCTGGCGCTCGCGGCGGCCGTCGAGAGCGACTCCGAGCACATGATCGCGCGGGCCATCCGCGAGGCGGCCGCGGAGCGGGAGCTCGACGCGCCGGACGCCGCGGACTTCGAGGCGATGAAGGGACGGGGCGTCCGCGCGACCGTCGACATCTCCGGCTTCACCGGTGGCGCGTCGGACGAGTCCGACGGTGGCGACGAGGTGTACGTCGGTGGGCCCAACCTGCTGGATCACCTCGATGTGCCCATACAGCCGGACCTCGCCGCCTTCGCAGACGAGGCCGGCCGGAACGCCCAGACCGTCGTCTACCTTCTCAGAGGCGAGGAACCGATCGCCGCCTTCGCGATGGCCGACGTGATCCGGGAGGAGAGCTACGCGGTCGTCGACGCGCTCCACGACCTCGGGATCGAGGTGGCGATGCTGACCGGCGACTCGCGGGACGTCGCCGACGCGGTGGCCGACGAGCTCGGCATCGACACCGTCTTCGCCGAGGTGCTGCCCGAAGACAAGGATACCAAGGTCCGGGAGCTACAGGACCAGGGCAAGCTCGTAGGGATGGTCGGCGACGGCGTCAACGACGCCCCCGCGCTGACCCGGGCGGACGTCGGCATCGCCATCGGTAGCGGGACCGACGTCGCCGTGCAGTCGGCCGACGTGATCCTCGTCCAGAACAACCCGATGGACGTCGTCCGCCTCGTGAAACTGAGCGCGGCGAGCTACCGGAAGATGCAGGAGAACATCGTCTGGGCGGCGGGGTACAACGTGTTCGCCATCCCGCTCGCGGCGGGCGTGCTCGCCCCGATCGGCGTTCTCCTCTCGCCCGCGGTCGGCGCGCTGTTGATGTCGCTCAGCACCGTCATCGTGGCGATCAACGCCCAGTTGCTCCGCCGTGTCGATCTATCGGTGCCGAGTTTGCCCATAGTATCGTCGGCGAGAGATTCCCATCCCACTGACTGAGGTCCACCTCGCGATCGATACTCGACGGTCGAGGTTCGAACTGCGGTGTTCCGCCGGCGTTCGTCGACCATCACTCGCCTTTCGCGACAGCATCGACGAGCGCCCGGATACGGGTACGTAGACTCCGTGGTTCGGTCCCGTTCAGGTACTGCGTCCCGAGCGCAGTGATGCGGTACTTCCCCCGTTCGACTTTGGCGACGAAGCCGCGCTCTTCCAGTTCGATGAGCCGGCGATTCACCTCTTCCCGGCTGTAGTCGATGTTGTACGCGACGACCGCCGGGGTCAGGACGAGGTCCGCCGAGACGAAGAGGTCGAGGACCGCATCGTCGACCGGTAGCATCCAGTCTTCGGGTCGTCGAAGCTGTTCGGGATGTTCCAGTAGCACCTCCGACCAGGCGTCGCGGCGCAGTTCGCGTTCCAGCGGATCGTACAGCCCGGCGATGACGAGCACGGATGCGGTACCGTGGACCCAGTGGACGAGCCACGGAGCAACGAGCTCGGTCACCGGCCCGCCGATCAGGAACACCACTAAACCGACGACCGTCACGTGCAGCGACCGGCGGTACTCGACGACCGTCGGTCTAAAAAAGAGGAAGTAGAGAACGCCGACGCCGGTTATCGTCCCGAGTACCGCGTTGTAGAGCGTGAACGGCGCGTTGTCGAGCACGGACTATCGGCCTCCGGTCGCAGTGCGGTCGATTCGATAGTGTGTTGCGATCGCCGCCCACAGGAAAATCGCGAGTACAGTGAAAATCGCGCTCCTGAGGGCGCCCAGGAGCGGCGTCTCCGGCCCAACCACGAACAGGACCACGTGATACACGGTCATCGCCGACATCGTCACCGAGAGCAAAGCGACGACGGTACCGAACGGCGCCTCCGGATACGCCCGCCAGAAGATGAGGGCCAGTAGCCCGGCGCCCGTCCCGCCGACGATAGCAAAGACGGCGCCGAGGGCGTGGATGCTCGTGTCGACCATACCGGACGTACCACGACAGGGGCCTTGGTTGGCGGCGCCAAGTGATTTGGTCCCGACGGCACCGTCGTAACGTCGCCTTATCCTCCGTCTCACCGTTTCGAATCGTGCGTATCAGTCCACGTTACCCGCGTCTCACCGACCGTCGCTCGCCGTCTGGGGACTTATAACAAAGTGTCGATGCGACCTACCGGATCCCGCGATGGCACTGACCGAGATCGGTCACGTCGACGAGAGCGAGGAGATGCGCGGTGTATCGACGTGTGTTTCAAGTGCGTTCCGCCCCGCGAGGAGTGCGAGCAACACGATGCCCGATACTGGCAGGTCCGTGCGGACGTGCTCCGCGTCTGCTCAGAGACGTGCCGGAGCACGGCGTCGAGTTGAACGGTAGCGCAAGCCGGCACCGCCGGCCGTGTCGACGCGGGGTCCCGCGCGCCGGTTCCGACCCCTAGCTTGAACACGGGTTTCGTGATAGTCCACACCTGACGCCAGTCGCCTGTACTACTCACCATGCACCCACCGACCACACTCGGTCCCGGCGACGACCCGTCGCACGATCCGGAGTACAAACCGATCGGCGAGTACGGCGTCGTCGGCAACCTCGAAACCGTCGCCCTGATCGGTCGCGACGGGTCGGTCGACTGGTGGTGTGTCCCGCACGTCGAGTCGCCGAGCCTGTTCGCACGCCTGCTCGACGCCGAGAGCGGCGGTCACTTCGCCATCACGCCCGCCCGATCGTTCGAGGCGAGTCAGCGGTACCTCGATCGGACGAACGTCCTGCAGACGCGCTTCGAGACGGCGTCCGGTCGGGCGACCGTGACCGATTTCATGCCCGTTCCAAGGACCGCGGACGGCGTCGAGGACGCTCACCGGACGCTGTACCGAAAAGTCGACTGCGACGACGGTCCAATCGAGCTGGACGTCCGGTTCGAGCCGCGGTTCGACTACGCGCGGACGACGCCGTCCGTCGAGCGATCGAACCACGGCGTCGCCGCCCACGGGGACGACGAGTCGGCGTTTCTCACGAGTTCGGTCGAGTTCGACCTCGACGAGGAGGGCGATGACGCTCCGCCCGCGCCGGGGGAGGCCGGCACCGGCACCGCGCTGACGATGGCGGAGGGGGAGACGCGCTGGTTCGTCCTCGGCTACGACCGCGAGCTCCCCGATCGACCGGCCGAACACCGGCGGACGCTCGACGACGTCGTCGAGTACTGGCGGGACTGGGCCCACGAGTGTCCCGACGACGGGACGTGTCCGATCGGCGGTCCGCACCACGATCTGGCGGTCCGGTCGGCGCTGGCGCTCAAGCTGCTGATCCACGCCGACACGGGGGCGATCTGCGCCGCGCCGACGACCTCGCTGCCCGAGGATATCGGCGGCGTCCGCAACTGGGACTACCGGTACAACTGGATCCGCGACTCGGCCTTTACCGTCCAGGCGCTCGCCGAACTCGGCCACGTCGAGGAAGCGAAAGCGTACTTCGAGCTGTGTCTCTCGCACTGCTCGCGGGGGCCGCCGGCCAACATCCAGCCCGTCTACGGGCTCCACGGCCACGACGACCTGCCCGAGCGGACGCTCGATCACCTCGCGGGCTACCGGAACTCGTCGCCGGTCCGGATCGGCAACGCCGCCCACGAGCAGCGACAGCTCGACATCTACGGCGAGCTGATCGTCGGCGTCCACGAGACGACGCGCTACGGCGCCGAGATCACCGACCGCGCCTGGGAAGCGATCCGGGACATCGTCGACTACGTCTGCGACGAGTGGCACCGGCCCGACGTCGGGATCTGGGAGGTCCGCGACGATCCGCAGAACTTCGTCTACTCGAAGGTGATGTGCTGGGCGGCGATCGACCGTGCGCTCCGGATCGTCGACGAGACTGACTACGAGGGGCCGGTCGAGCGCTGGCGCGACGCTCGGGCGGAGATCAAAGAGACCGTCCTCGAGGAGGGGTACAGCGACGAGCTCGACAGCTTCGTCCGCTCGTTCGAGGCCGACGATCAGCTCGACGCCGCGACGCTGCGGATCCCGATGGTCGGGTTCCTCTCACCGGACGACGAGCGGGTCCAGGGAACGATCGACGCCGTCAGCGACCGGCTGACGACCGACGACGGGCTTGTCGAGCGCTTCGAGGGCGACGACGGGCTCCCCGGCGAGGAGGGGGCGTTCGTCGTCTGCTCGTTCTGGCTGGTCAACGCGCTCGCGCTGGCCGGCCGCGACGACGAGGCTCGCGACCTGTTCGAGGACGTCTGCGAGTTCGTCAGCCCGCTCGGCCTGCTCTCGGAGGAGATCGACCGCGAGACGGGCGAGCTGCTGGGGAACTACCCGCAGGCGTTCAGCCAGATCGGGCTGATCAACGGCGCGCTCGCGCTCGAAGACAATACGGCTTCACGATCGGGGGATACCGATGGCTGACAGCACCCAGAAAGAAGAAAACGGCGGCGGACAGGGGAACGGCGAACAGGACGACGGGGGAGACATGCAAGAACCCGGCGAGATGATGCTCAATCATCCGCTGAAGGAGCTGTGGATCCAGTACGGAATCATCTCGCTGGGCATCTGGCTCGTGTTCGCCCCGACGGCCCACGGGTACGAGAGCGCCCTGATGACGTGGAGCGACGTCGTGACGGGGCTGGTGCTCGTCGCGCTGGGCGTCGTAACCGTCTGGCAGAAAAACCCGTGGGCGTCGTACGCCAGCGGCGGCGTCGGCGTCTGGCTGCTCCTGGCGCCGCTGGTTTTTCACGCGCCGATGGCCGCGGCCTACCTCAACGACACGCTCGTGGGCATCCTGGTGATCATGTTCTCGATCATCATCATGATGCGCATGCGGATGGACGGGGCGGGGGTGCCCGAGGGCTGGTCGTACAACCCCTCGACGGCGGCCCAGCGGTTCCCGCTGATCGCGCTGGGCATGTTCGGCTTCTTCGCCTCCCAGTACATGGCGTCCTACCAGCTGGGCTACATCGACGCCGTGTGGGACCCCTTCTTCGGGAACGGAACCGAGCAGATTCTCGACTCGCGGGTGTCGGCGGCGTTCCCCGTCTCCGACGCCGGGCTGGGCGCCGTCGCGTACGCGATCGAGGCGCTGATGGGCTTCATGGGCGGCCGGAGCCGCTGGCGGACGATGCCGTGGATGGTGACGTTCTTCGGCATCGTCGTGATCCCGCTGGGGTTCGTCCAGGTGCTGCTGGTGATCTTCCAGCCGGTGCTCGTCGGGACGTGGTGTACCCTCTGTCTGCTGTCGGCGTTCGGGATGCTCTGGATGATCTCGCTCACCTTCGACGAGGTCGTCGCGATGGTCCAGTTGCTCGACCGGCGCACCGACGCGGGCGCGTCGCTGTGGCACGCCTTCTGGATGGGCGGGCACCTCTCCGAGGAGGACGCCGGGGTGGACGGGGACACTCGCGGAGAGCGGAACCGCCCCGCGGGGATGTTCTGGGGCGTCTCGATCCCGTGGTACCTGCTCGCGTCGCTGGCGGTCGGCTTCTGGCTGATGCTCTCGCCGACGGTGTTCGGCACCGGCGGGCTGCTCGCCGACAGCAGTCACCTCGCGGGCGCGCTGATCGTCTCGACCGCCGTGATCGCGACGGCCGAACCGGCGCGGGCGCTGCGGTTCGTCAACGTCCCGCTCGGCGCATGGGCGGCGGTGGCGCCGTGGCTGTTCGGCGCGCCGACGCTCGCGACGTGGAGCGGCGTCGTCGCCGGCGTGCTACTGGTCCTCCTGAGCGTCCCGAGAGGGCAGGTCAGGGATCAGTACGGGTTCTGGCAGGAGTACATCGTGTGAGACACCATGTCTGATCCAACGAAAACGGACGGTTCGGAGGTCGTCGTGGTCACGGGCGCGTCGGCCGGCGTCGGCCGGGCGACGGCCCGCGCGTTCGCCGAGCAGGGTGCGCAGGTCGGCCTCCTCGCGCGAGGAGAGGCCGGACTCGACGGCGCGCGCGAGGACGTCGAGGACGCCGGCGGCGAGGCGCTGGCGGTGCCGACCGACGTCGCCGACGCCGAGCAGATCGAGGCCGCCGCCGACGCCGTCGAGGACGAGTTCGGGCGGATCGACGTCTGGGTGAACGCCGCCATGACGTCGGTGTTCTCGCCCGCGACCGAGATGGACCACGAGGAGTACCGGCGCGTGACCGAGGTGACGTACCTCGGGTTCGTGTACGGCACCGAGGTCGCGCTCGATCGGATGGACGATGGGGTGATCGTACAGGTCGGCTCGGCGCTCGCCTACCGCGGCATCCCGCTCCAGTCGGCGTACTGCGGCGCCAAGCACGCGATCCAGGGGTTCACCGAGTCGGTCCGCAGCGAGCTCATCCACCAGGACATCGACGTCCAGCTCACGATGGTCCAGATGCCGGCGCTCAACACGCCCCAGTTCGACTGGGTGAAAAGCCGCCTGCCGAAGGCGCCCCAGCCCGTGCCGCCGATCTACCAGCCCGAGGTCGCCGCCGAGGCGATCGTCTGGGCGGTGCGGAACGACCGCAGCGAGCTGTGGGTCGGCCGCTCGACGGTCAAGGCGATCCTCGGGAACCGCGTGATCCCGCGCCGACTCGACCGGAAGCTGGCGTCCTCGGGGTGGAGCTCCCAGATGACCGACGAGCCGAGCGACCCCGACCGGGCGCACAACCTCCGGGAGCCGGTCGACGACGAGACGGACTACGGCGCCCACGGGCGGTTCGACGACCGGGCGCGCGAGCGCAGCCTCCAGCTCTGGGCGTTCACCCACCCTGTCGAACTGGCGGCGGCGCTGATCAGCGCCGGGATCGCGCTGCTGGCCGCTCTCACGTTCCGCGACCGCGAGGACGGGTGAGATCGACGACCCGCCGACCCCCCACTCGTCCGGTAGTACCACCGCGCCGTCCCTAGGTACGCGACAGTCACGCGGCGGAGACTGGTCGCCACGCGCATCCACGTCACTGCCAACGGTAACCGTCGCGAAACTTCGCGTTTAGGCGCGGCGGTCGTCGCCACGAGTATGCCAGGGGAGCCACGGCTACGCTACTACGCAGCGGGCGCACTGACCACACTCGTCGCCGTCCTCGTGATCGCGGCGACGGCGGGCGCGGGCGTCGGGCCGGCGCTGGGAATCGGCGGGTCGAGTTCGACAGACCAGCCCCAGGCCGCCCAGCAAGACGCCGGCGCGGACGAGTTTCCGCCGGCGACGGACGATTTCGCCGACCCCGTGATCGACTACGACAAGGTCGACTACGGGCTGGCGCTCCAGAGCGGGACGACTAACGCGACCGACTACCAGTTGCTCGTTCTCGGAGCGGTGCAGCCGGTCAGCGAACCCGCCGAGGGAACGGTGAACTGCTCGAACCAGGTCTGTCGGCTCAACGGGACCGTCGAGCCTGAGGAGACGGTGACCTACCGGATATCGGGCGCGATCGTCGGCGTCCAGCCGCGCGACGACAGGCTGGTCGGGACGGTCAGCGGCCGGCTGACCGGCGACGGGATGCTCGGCCTCGCGACGGGCGCGCTCTCGCCGTCCGGCGAGCAGTACGACATCCAGCAGCAACAGAACCAGCAAGGTCAGCAGCAACAACAGCAACAGCAGCAGCAGCAACAGCAGCAACAACAGCAGCAGGACGACGACGGTGACGATGATGCCGACGACGGTCCTAGTGACGACGGTGACGCCGATGCGGGCGACGGCGGAGACGCCGACGCGACCGCCGTCGGGGGCGACACGAACGTCAACGTGAACGTCAACACGTCGGCGTCGGCGAGCGCTCAATCCTCGGCGAACGCCGCGGCCGACGCCGACGCGACGGCGGACGGCGAAGACGCGAGCGCGAACGAGAGCGCGTCGGCGGGTGGTTCGACGGACGACGGGAGCGACGGATCTGCCGACCAGACCGACGATAACGCGACCGCTGACGACGGATCGGACGAAGGAACGGGCGCCGAGCCGTCGGACGCCGACACTGACACAGAGAGCGGCGACGGCAGCGGCGCGGCGTCCGACGATGGCGCCGACGCGGCGTCCGACGAGAACGGCGAGACGAGCACGACCGAGGACAGTTCCGATTCGGGTGACGCCGGCGAGGAATCGACCGGCGGCGACGGCGACGATACCGGCAGCGACGATGACGGAACCGGCACCGACGATGATGGAACCGGCGGCGATGCCACCGCGGCGACCGAAGACGGCGACGACAACGAGTCCGCGTGACCGGCGCTACACCGCCTCGACGCGCTCGAACAGCGCCGTCCCGACCGCCACGGTGACCGTCGCGCCGACGGCGACGCCAACGAGATCGAGCCACAGCGGGAACGCCGAGTAGCCGATCAGCGCGGCCCGCAGCGCGTCGATGCCGTAGGTCAGCGGGTTGACGTAGCCGATCGCCCGCAGCGGGAGCGGCAGGTTGGCCAGCGGGTAGAACGCTCCCGAGAGGAACGCCAGCGGGAACAGCAGGAAGTTGACGACCAGCCCGTACCCCTGCGAATCGTGGAACTGCGAAGCCAGCGCGAGGCCGAGGCCGATGAACGTCACCGAGAGCGCGACGAGCACGGCGAGCGCCAGCGGGATGCCCAGCGGGTTCGGCCGGAAGCCGAGCGGGACCGCCAGCCCGGTGACCGCGACCGCCTGAGCCAGCGACGTCGTCGTCGCGCCGGCCGTCCGGCCGAGCACGATCGCCGTCCGGCTGACTGGGGCGACGAAGATCTCCTTGAGGAAGCCGGCCTCCCGATCCGAGAGCACCGCGAGCCCGGAGAACGACGCGGAAAACAGCATCGTGAACCCCAGCACGCCGGGGACGAGGTACTGGAGGTAGCCGACGCTCTCCGGAATGCTGGCGAAGCGCGCGCCGCTGAACCCGAAGCCCAGAAACGCCAGCACGAACAGCGGCGTCGCCACCGTCCCGACGATCCGACCGCGGGACCGGGCGAACCGCAGGAGGTCGCGGCGCCAGAGCGCGTAGATCGCCAGCGCGTCGCGCCGGTAGCTCACGCGTCTGCCCCCTCGTCGACGGCGTCCTGCTCGTCCAGTCTCGATTCGGCGTCGCCTCGCCGGGACGCCGACGAGGCGGCATCGCGGTCGCCGGCCGATCGCACGACGCCGCTCTCCCGCTCGCGATCGCCGGCCGAACTGCCGGACGCCGCTCCCGCCGCTTCGGCCTCGCCGATCGCGCGCCCGGTCAGCGAGAGGAACACCTGTTCGAGGCTGGGCCGGTCGACCGAAACGGCCGTGAGCGGCGCCAGCTCGGCGGCGGCGTCGACCAGCGCCGGCACGCGCCGGTCGCTCTCGTCGACGACGACGTGAACCGCCTCGTCGCCGACGGCGACCCGATCGACCCACGCAAACTGGCGGAGGCGCTCCGCGACCGGATCGGGGTCGGCGTCGACCGCGATCCGCACGGCGTCGCCGCCGAGGCTGGCTTTCAGCGCCGCGGGGTGGTCGAGCGCGACCAGTTCGCCGCGATCGAGAATCCCTACGCGGTCGCAGAGCGCGTCGGCCTCGTCCATGTAGTGGGTCGTCAGCACCACCGTCGTGCCGGTCTCCTCGTTGAGCTGTCGGACGTACTCGCGGGTGTCCCGGCGCGTCCGGGCGTCCAGTCCGACCGTCGGCTCGTCGAGAAAGAGCACCTCCGGGCGGTGCAACAGCCCGCGAGCGAGTTCGAGACGGCGCTTCATCCCGCCGGAGTACCCCCCGACGCGCTCGTCGCGACGCTCCGCGAGGTCGACTAGGTCGAGCGCCTCGTCGATGCGCTCGCGCAGCTGCGGCCGGCTCATGCCGTACAGCCGACCGTGAAACGCAAGATTCTCCGCGCCGGTGAGTTCCTCGTCCAGCGCGGGCTCCTGGAACACGACGCCGATCGACGAGCGCACCGCGCCGGCCGCCGATCGGACGTCGTGGCCCGCCACGCTGGCCGTCCCGTCGCTCGGCGCGAGCAGCGTGCAGAGCACGTTGATCAGCGTCGACTTGCCCGCGCCGTTCGGCCCGAGGAGCCCGAAGATCTCGCCGTCTTCGACGGCGACCGAGAGGTCGTCGACCGCGACGACGTCCTCGTAGCGCTTCGTGAGCCCCTCGACCTCGATCGCTGCCATAACCTCGGGTTAGGGCCCGGCGCGCTTGAGTCGTTGGGTCGGGCTAGCTGTGGTTCGGCGAGGATCTGACTTCACTCGAACCGCGCGACGAACGAGTCGGTCGACTCGCGCCACGCATCGACGACCGCGTCGTCGTTCTCGCCGTCCCAGGGGTCGACGGCATCGCGCTCGTCGAGCGCCGCTACGGTTCGGCGGACGCCCTCTTCGAAGTCGATCGTGTACTCGAAGCCCAGGTCGCGCCGGGCCTTCGCGTTGTCGAACACCGTGCTGTACCGGAAGTGGTTCTCCAGCAGGTGGGTCCGATCAGGAATCGCCGCCCGGAGCTGCTCGGTCGGAATGTGGACGAGGTCGGGTTCGGGCGCGTCGAGCGCGCTTGCGACCCGACGGTGGTACTGGTTCCAGGTGATCGTCTCCTCGCTGGTGACGTGATACGCCTCGCCGTAGGCGGCCTCGTTGCCGACCGAGCCGGCGAACGCCGCGGCGACGTCGTCGCGGTGACAGGGGCCCCACAGCGACGTGCCGTCGCCGTGGACGACGATCGGCTTGCCCTTCCTGATTCGGTCGACGTAGTAGCTCCCGTCGCCGAGCGTGTGGAGCACGGTGCCGCCCTCGCCGTACGTGCTCCAGGGCCGGATCACGGTCGTCGCGAACGCCTCGCCGTCGGCGTCGCGAAACACGTCCTCGGCGGCGGCCTTGTTCCGGCCGTATTCGCTCACGCCGGGCTCGCGACTCGCCGACTCGGTCACCGGATTCCGCTCCGGCGGCCGGTGGTAGACGTCGACCGTCGAGCAGAACACGTACTGGTCGACCCGGCCGGCGAACGCCTCGACAGCGGCGCGGGCCTGGTCGGGGTCGAAACACACCATGTCGATCGCGCAGTCGGCGTCGACATCCTGCGCGACCGCGGCCAGGCGGTCGGCGTCGTTCCGGTCGCCGCGGACGAACTCGACCGCTTCGGGGAGGTCGGCGTCCGTCTCGCCCCGCGTGAAACAGACCACCTCGTGGCCGGCGGCGACGAGCTGTCTCGTGATCCCGGTCGAGATCAGTCCGGTACCGCCGATGAGTAGGACTCGCACGACGGAAGGAGGCGGCGGGGCTACTTAAAATCCGAAGTCGGCGACACGAGAGAAGACTTATAACTTACTGACCGATAAGTCAAGGCGTGGAACGAACGAGTTCGCAGAAACGTCCGTGGCTCGCGGCGCTGCTGGGTGCGCTCGTCATCGGCTTCGGGCACTTCTACATCCGGCGCTGGCGTCGCGCGCTCGGCTGGCTCGTCGCCGCAGTCGGCGTGAGCGTCCTGTTCGTCGATCAGTCGACGATCGAGGCGCTCTCGACGTTCTCCGGCGTCGATCCGCTGGCGGTCGCCCCGCTGTTCGTCGTCGGGGCGCTCAGCGTCGTCGACGCGTACGTTCTCGCGCAGGCACAGAACGCGATCGTGCGACAGACGCCCGAGCCGGACGGGACGCTCACGCACTGTCCCCACTGCGGGAACGAACTCGAAGAGGATCTGGAGTTCTGTCACTGGTGTACGACGCGGATCGACGAGGTCGAGGGCGCGCCCGACGAGTAAGCGACGCCCGTCGATCGCAGTCGCCGATCGTTCTCAGTCGTCGACGCGCAGTACCGAATCCACGTACTCCTCTGCGGTTCGCCTCGCGGTCGCCAGCGCGTCGGCGTCGTCCAGCACGACCGCCCGCGTCCGGGCGCCGTCGACGATCGTCATCAGCGCGCCGGCGGCGTGCTCGGGGTCGACGTCCTCGTCGTACACGCCCTGCCGGATTCCGTCGGCGATCACCGTCCTGAGCATGTATCGGACGTACTCGTCGTTCTGCGCGAACCGCTCCGCGAACGCCTCCTTGTACGGCGCCTGGCTGCGCATCTCGAGAATCGCGACCAGCAGATCCAGGTGGTCCTCGAGTTCGACGAGCAACTGATCGAGCAGCAGCGTCAGCCGCTGTTCGGGGTCGGTCGTCTCGACCTCGTGGATCGTGTCCACGAACCGCTGGAGGATGTAGTCCAGAAACGCCGCCAGCAGCTCCTCTTTGGTGTCGTAGTGGTAGTGCACCGCGGCCGTGGACTTGCCGTACTCCTCGGCGATGCGCTTGATCGTCAGATCGGCGTACCCGTGTTCGCGCAGCGCGCTGTAGGTTGCGCGCAGGATCTCCTCTTCGGCGTCGGAGAAAGAGCGGTCCGGCGGATCTCCCATCACCTACAGCGTCGCCCCTGTCCCGGATAACAGTTGTGACCCGTTCGTCAGCATTCGGGCGCCGCCGTCGAGCGACGCGTTCGCCCCTCTCCGCGGCCGATCGTCGCCAACCGAAGGGGAGATCTCGCGTTCCAAACCCTTTTGACTAACTAGTCAGTAAGTACGGTATCGACATGGACGACGATCCGGCGGCCGAGATTCTCGACGCGACGTATCTCGCCCTTTGCGAGCACGGGTACGCCGATCTGACGATACAGACCATCGCCGACGAGTCGGCCCGGAGCAAAGCGACCGTTCACTATCACTACGACAGCAAGGCGGAGCTGCTCGCCGCGCTGCTCGACGACCTTTACGAACGCTACGCTGCTCGCCTCGACGCCGCGGACGGCGACACCGCCCGGCAGCGCCTCGACGCGCTCCTCGAGGTGTTGCTCGCGGACGAACCGCCGCTCGATAGGGAGTTCCACACCGCCGTCCTCTCGGTGACCGCGCGGGCGCCCCACGACGACGCGATGCAAGAGCGGGTCACCGCGTTCGACCGGCAGCTGTTCGAGACGGTTCGGGACGTCGTCGCGGCCGGCGTCGACGCCGGCGAGTTCGGCGACGGCGTCGATCCGGACGCCGCCGCCGAGCGGCTCGCGACGGCGATCAAGGGCGCCCAGCTGCGGCGGTTCGCGGCCGATCGATCGCCCGAGCGCTGTCGCGACGCGATCGACGGGCTCGTCGAAACGCAGCTTCGCCAGCCCGCTGTGGCGGAGGGTGCCCGCCGATGAACCTCCTGGAGCGCGTCGGAGCGCTGTTCAAAGGCCCCGAGGAGTTCGATCTCACGTCGGGCGGCATCGGGAAGCCGCTCTTCTTCCTTGCGATGCCGATCGTCGTGACGAACCTGTTCCAGACCGCCTACAACCTGGCGGACACGTTCTGGCTCGGCCAGTACAGCACCGACGCGCTGGCGGCGATCAGCTTCGCGTTCCCGATGGTGTTCCTGCTGATCTCCTTCGGGATGGGGATCTCCGTCGCCGGGAGCGTGCTCGTCGCGCAGTTCACCGGCGCCGAGGAGGGGGCGGAGGCCGAGTACGCCGCCTCCCAGACCGTGACGTTCGCGCTGCTCGTGTCGGTGGCGCTGGGCGCCGTCGGCTACGTCGCGATCGAGCAGTTCCTCGACCTGATGGGCGCGTCGGCGGACGTGTTGCCGCTGGCGACCGACTACATGGAGGTGATCTCGCTGGGGCTGGTCTTCATGTTCGGCTTCTTCGTGTTCATCGCGCTCATGAGGGGCTACGGCGACACGATCACGCCGATGCTGGTGATGTTCGGTTCGGTCGTGCTCAACATCGTCATCGACCCGTTCCTGATCTTCGGCTGGTGGGTGTTCCCCGAGATGGGCATTCAGGGCGCGGCCGTCGCGACGGTGTTCTCCCGCGGGCTCGCGCTGATCGTCGGCCTCGCGATCATGTTTCGCGGCGTCCGCGGCGTCCAGATCAACCTCCGGGACATGGCACCCGACCTGACCTACTTGCGTCGCCTCGTCAGGATCGGGCTGCCGGCGTCGGTCGAGGGGATGGGCCGGGCGCTGTCGATGAACCTGCTGCTGTTCATCGTCGCGCTGTTCCCGGACCCCGTCGTGGCGGCCTACGGCATCGGGACGCGCGTGTTCTCGGTGATCTTCCTGCCGGCGATCGCGGTCGCGCGCGGCGTCGAGACGATGACCGGCCAGAACATCGGCGCGGGCAAGCCCGACAGGGCCGCCGAGGCCGCAGGATTAGCCGCGAAGACGCTGTTCGGCGTCCTCTCGGTCGCGGGCGTGCTCGTCTTTCTGGCGCCCGAGCCGATCGTCTCGGTGTTCGTCGGCGCCGACCAGGCAAACGCCGATCGCGTGGTCGAGGTGGGGACGCAGTTCCTGCGCTACGTCGCGCTAACCTTCGGGTTCATCGGCATCATGCGGGCCTACACGGGCAGCTTCCGCGGCGCCGGCAAGACGCTGACCGCGGCGGCGATCTCCGTGCTGACGCTCGGCCTGATCCGCTTCCCGGTGGCGTGGTTCGGCGCCGAGGCGGTCGGCGAGTCGGGCATCTGGATCGCCTTCGCCGTCTCGAACGTCGTCGGCGCGACGATCGCCTACGCCTGGTACCAGCGGGGCACCTGGCGCGACGCCGACCTCACCGAGCCCGACGTCGGCGTCGACGACGCGGTCGAGGCGACGGCGACCGACGACTGACCAGCCGTGCTATCGGAACGGATATTCTCGAACCCGGACCGGTCGACGCCGACCGCGTGGTCGAGCGGGCGCTGACGGCTGCGCGCCGGTGCTCGAAAAAAACGAGAGGATCGGTCCGCGCTGCGGCGTCGACCCGCTAGAACATCCGGCCGTCTTCGTCGATGTCGTCCTGCATTGCGGGGTCCGTCTGGTCCTCGACGTTCTGCATCACCCACTCGTCGTCCTCGGTGGACGTTCCGGTGGTCTCGTAGGCCGACATCCCCATCGACAGCAGCTCTTCGATCGCCTGTTCCCGGTTGAGAAACTCGCCCTGGTCGACCAGACGGTCGATCTCGGTGTCGACGCGGTCGGGCAGGGAGACCTCGATGTTGGGCATGTGGCGAACTCGGGGAGTGATCGACGTAAATGCTTCGTCCGCCCCCGGGGGTGGAGCAGCCGGGGCGCTCACTCCCACGAGCGGCCATCCAGAAACGCCCTGATGCGCGGCGCGAGCGCCGATCGGAGCGCCCCCTCGTCGACGCCGCCGTCCCCGAAGTGCTCCGCCGGTGCTTCCCGCGCGACGGCGTCGAGCGCGCGCTCCGTCACGGCCTCGGCCGTCACTCCGCGACCCTGCTCTTCTAGCGTCCCGACCAGCCCTTCGAGCCACCGGTCGGTGGCGTGCCGTTCGACGAGCACGCTGGCCGACTCGACGGATTCGGGCGTCCCGTCGTCGGACACGCCTTCCACGAACTCGGGCGCGAGCAAGCGCGCGGCGCCGCCGGTCTTCGAGCGCACGACGACGCCGGCGACCGGGCCGTCGTACCACTCAGAGCCCGGGAATTTGCACGCTCCGGGGTCGAAGTCCTGCGCGCGCAGCTCCTTCCGGACGGCGTTGATCGGTTCTATCCCTAGTCGGCGGAAGATCTGCTCGACGCGATCCGGCGGGAGGAAGGTCTCCTCGGTCGCCGACCAGACGTCGGTCCCCAGCACCGGCGGCGTGCGCGCCCAGTCGTAGTCGATCGACCTGCGGTGGGTCGCGACGCCGAAGAACGTCACTGCGCCGACGTCCGCGACGGCGTCGCGGAGCGCCTGCCGGTCGAGGTTCTCGCGGACGTGGGCCAACGCCTGCCGGTAGGGCAGCGGCGGGTCGCCCGGCTCGAACTCCTTCTCGCGGTCGCCGAAGCGGATCGCGCCGTCCGCTCGAAGCTGGAATCGGAGCGCACCGCCGTCGACGTACTCCTGCAGCCAGAGGTGGCCGCCGGCGAGCAACTCGTCGCGAACCTCGTCGATCGGGGGCAGCGGCGGGCGGGACTTCATTCGGCGGACTCTCCGTCGGGATCGCCGTCGCTCTCGCCCCCGTCGGCCGCTTCGGCGGGCCAGGTGACGCTCCCGAGGAACGGGACGCCGATCTTCTGTGCGGACCGCGAGATCATGTGTGCCCCCGTCGGTACGGTGAGGAACAGGAAGACGATGCCGATCAGCGACGGCATCCCCGCGCCGCCGGGCCCGAAGTAGACGAAGCCGGCGAGGAAGATCGCCGCGGTCCCGAGCGTGGTCGGCTTGCTCGTGGCGTGCATCCGATTGTACACGTTGGGCAGGCGCAGCAGGCCGATCGTCCCGACCGTCAGGAAGAACGTCCCGACGGCGACGAGCGCGACGATCGTCCACTGCTGTATCGGTCCGGCCATCAGTCGATCCCTCCGGGTTCGGCGTCGCTGTCGTGCATAGTTACTCTCTCCGTTCGATGATGTCGCCCTCGGTGACGTACTTCGCGACCGTGACCGTCGACAGGAAGCCGATGATCGCGAGCACGAGGCTCACCGTGACGAACAGGCCGCGGCCGGTCTTGAGCGCGAACAGCACGGCGATGGCGACGACGTTGGTCGCGATGGCGTCGAGCGCGACGACCCGATCGGGCACCGTCGGCCCGACGATCACCCGGTAGCCACAGAGCACGCACAGGGCGCTGACGATCACGAGCCCGGCGTTCGCGGCGGTCGCCACCAGCGGCTCAGCGGCCATCGTCGTCACCTCCGCGGTCGCCCGCGGTCCGGTCGCGGTCCCAGTTCTCGTCGCGCTGGCGACCGAGGTCCTCCAGTCCCTCGCTGTCGGTCACCGGCTCCGGCGGCACCTCCATCTCGGGCGGGTACACCGAGAACCCGGGCGAGGGGTCCTCCGGCGACAGCTCCTCGTCGAAGATCTCCAGGGCGTAGTTCTCCCAGGTGCGGATCGGCTCGACGATCGCCTCGGGATCCCGGCCGTCGATCACGTGGACGTACAGCGCGTTCTCCTCGGGGTCGTGGTCGAGCGTGATCGTCCCCGGCGTGATCGTGATGCTGTTCGCGATCGTCGTGATCCCGAGGTCGGTCCGCACGCGCAGCGGGATCAAGATCACCTCGGGCTCGATCGGCATGGTCGGCGCGAGCACCCGCCGCGCGACGTCGACGTTCGCGGCGACGACCTCCCGAAGGAACACCAGCACGAACAGCACGGCGTAGGGCACCGATCCCAGCGTCCCGGTGAGGTCGATCCCTTCGGCGTAGAGCCGGCGGAACAGGTACGCGACGGGGAGACCCACCGTGATGCCCAGCAGGAACTGCCCGATCAGGGGTTCGAGCGCCGGCTCGACGCCGCGGACGAACACCCACAGGACGCCGAAGGCGAGTCCAGCGATCGGCCATCTCCGGGTCACGGCGGCTCACCTCCGCCGTGACCGTAGTCGCCGGAACTCACAGGCGGCTCACCTCCGGTCGGCGCGACGACGTCGACGTACGCGCCCCGATCCAGTGCGGCGACGGCGGCGTCGCTCGCGAACCGGTAGACCGGGTCGAAGCCGACGCCGACGGCGACGATCGCGATCGCCATCGCGGCGACGATCGCCACTTCGCGCCGGTCGACGACGGCGTCGACGACCATCGGCGTCTGGGCGCCCCAGAAGCAGGCTATCCAGGCGCGGGTCGCGTAGACGATCGTCAGCACGGCGCCGGCGAGCAGCACCGCGAGCGCGAGCGCGGGCGGCCAGACCGCGCCGCCGCCCCCGAGCGCGACGCCGAGCCAGTCGCTCGCGACGCCGAAGGTCAGGAACTTGCCGAAGAAGCCCGCCAGCGGCGGGATGCCGATCAGCGAGAGGCCGCCGACGAAGAAGGCGCCGGCCAGCGTGGGCGATCGGCCGGCGAGCCCGCCGAGGTCGGCCAGCCGATTCGTCCCGGTCGCCGAGCGGATTGCGCCGGTCGCCATGAACAGCATCCCCTTCGCGAGCGCGTGGTGGAGCGCGTACACCAGCGCGGCGGCGACCGCGAGCCCGCGGAGCGAGGTCGCGGGATCGACGCCCGAGGGTGCCGGATCGGCCGCCGCGGCGACGGCGATCGGGATCGCGATGAAGCCGACCTGCCCGACGCTGGAGTACGCGAACAGTTCGTCCAAGGTGTCACGCGCGACGGCGCCGAGCCCGCCGACGAGCACGCTCGCGATCCCCATCGCCATGAGGACCGGCGCGACCACCGCGAGCGGCGAGTTGCCGGCGACGCCGGGCAGCTCGACTGCGAGGTCGGCCGCGGCGAACACGGTGAAGTACAGCCGGATGATCGCGTACATGCCGACCTTCTTGGTGACGCCCGCGAGCATCGCGGTGACCGGCAGCGGCGCCGCGCGGTAGGCGTCGGGCACCCAGAACTGGAACGGCACCAGCCCGGCCTTGAGTCCGAACGTCGCGAGCAGCAGGCCGCCGAGTCCGACGACGGGCGCGGGATCGACGCCGTACGCCGCCGGGGCCGCGAGCCGGCGGGCCATGTCGGCCATGTTGAGCGTGCCCGTCGTGGCGTAGAGGCCGCCGATCGCCAGCAGCATGACGACGCTGCCGATCACGTTCAGCGTCAGGTAGCGAAACGCCGCCGCGGTGTGGGTGCCCCCGCCGTAGAACGCGACGAACACGTAGCTCGCGAGCAGCATCACCTCGAACCAGACGAACAGGTTGAACAGGTCGCCCGTCAGGAACGCGCCCGAGACGCCCAGCAGCAGGCAGTGGAAGAGGGGATGGTAGAACGTCCGCTGGTTCGCCGTGTCGACGTAGACGACCGAGAACGCGACCGCGGCGAGCCCCACGACTGCGGCGATCGAGAGCATGAACGCCGACAGCGCGTCGGCGACGAGCGTGATCCCGACCGGGGCGGTCCACCCACCGAGCTGGTAGGCCGCCGCGCCCGGCGCCCCCGGCCCGAGCACGACGCCGTAGGTCAGCCAGGCGACGCTCGCCGCGTACGCCAGCGCGACGCCGACGCTCGCGACGCGCTGGACGCGCGGACGGCGCCGCAGCGCGAGCAGTCCGACGATCCCGACCAGCGGGATCAGGATCGGCGCGATGACGAGTTGCGTCGTCACGGCAGCTCACCCACGTCCATCGTTCCGTTCTCGGCGTGCACTCTGAACGTCAGCGCGAGCGCGAACGCCGTCGTTCCGAAGCTGATCACGATCGCCGTCAGCACCAGCGCCTGCACGACCGGGTCGGCCGTCACGGGCGCTTCGGCGCCGTGCCCCGCGAGAATGGGAACCGTGTCGCCGTCGCCCGCGACGACGCCGCCCACCGAGACGAGGTAGACGTTGGCGGCCTGCGAGATGACGGCGATCCCCCAGACGACCCGCAGGAGATCCCGCCGGAGCAGCAGGAAGGTGCCCATCGCGAACAGCGCGCCGACGACGAGCGCGAGCGCCAGGCTCATTCGGCGCCCACCACCGAGAGGATCGTCAGCAGCCCGCCGACCACCACGAGGTAGACGCCGACGTCGAACGCGAGCGCCGACGCGAGGTGGATCTCGTGGTAGATCGGGATCCCGTAGAGCGTCCAGTGGTCCTGATACAAGAACGGCTCGCCGAACGCCAGCCCGCCGAGGCCGCTGCCGACGGCCAGCGCCAGCCCGAGCACGAACGTCCGCAGGTACGCCTCGACCGACCGGTGCTCGAACATCCCGGCCCCCGACTCGACGTCGCGGCCGAGCACGCCGATCTCCAGGTAGTCCAGCCCGTAGGCGACGTAGATCAGCGCGAACGCCGCGGTCGTCAGGACGCCGCCGACGAACCCGCCGCCCGGCAGGTTGTGGCCCTGCAGCAGCAGCGAAATCGCGACGACGAGCACGATCGGTACGACGACCCTGACGGTCGTTTTCATCACGACCGTGGTCACGGCGACTCACCCCGGCGTCGCATCGTGAGCAAGACGAGCACCGACAGCGCGGCGATCGAGATCACGACGATCTCGCCGAGCGTGTCGAACGCCCGGAAGTCGGTGAGGATCACGTTGACGACGTTCGCCCCGCCGGCGCCCTCGACGGCGTTCTCGACGTACTGCTCCGCGAGATACGTCGGCGGCGAGTCGCCGTCCCGGGCGGTCACGAGCACGGTCAGCGCCGCGGTCAGCCCGACGCCCAGCGAGAGCGCGGCGTCCCGCGCGAGCACGCCGGGGTGGGCCTCGGCGTAGAACGCCGGCAGCTCTTCGAGCACGAGCAGGAAGATCAGCAGGACGAGCGTCTCGACGACGAGCTGGGTCAGCGCGAGGTCGGGCGCGCTCGCGAGGATGTAGAAGATCGCGACCATGAACCCGAGGATCGACAGCGTGAGCACGCCCGCGACGTGGGAAGGCGCGATCGTCACGGCGACGGCGGCGACGATCGCCACCAGCAGGACGAGCACCATCGCGGGCGTCGCGCCGGCGCCGTCGATCGCGGGGACGGCGGCGGCCGTCGACGCGTACCCGATCAGCGCCAGCGCGCTCGCGGCGGCGATGGCCCAGGCGGCGTACGTCCGGAGCAGGCCGTTGTTGACGGCGGCGTCGAGCCGAACGCTCGCGGCGTCGGTCGCCGTGAGCCAGTAGTCGTAGATCCAGGCGGGTCGCGGCGTCACGCGCAGCTCGTTGAGCAGCTCGATCCGGCGGCAGATCCTGCGCTCGAAGGGGTAGGCCGCGACGCCGCCGACGATCGAGAGCGCCGACATCGCGACCGGAACGGTGAGGTGCGCGGGGAGCCCGACCGCGACCTCGGTCGGCGCCGCCGCGGTGGCGTCGACGCCCCGCTGAACCGCGGCGTCGACCGCGAGCTGCGGGTCGATACTGACTGCCGCCGCCAGCGCCGCGAGGACGGCCGGCGGCGCGACCAGCGCCGCGGGCGCCCGGCCCAGCCCGCCGACCGCAGCGGGGCGCTCGCCGACGAAGATCGAGAGGAACTTCAGCGAGTACAGGACGGTGAAGACGCTCGCCAGCACGGCGACCGCGGGGTAGAGCCACGCGAGCGCCCCGCCGGCGTGGACGGCCGTCTCGTAGGCCGCCTCGAACAGCAGCTCCTTCGAGTAGAAGCCGTTGAACGGCGGAATCCCGGCCATGCTCAGCCCGGTGATCCCCGCGATCGCGGCGGTGACCGGCAGCTCCCGCCAGAGACCTCCCAGCCGGTCGATCCGGCGCGACCCGGCCTCGTGGGCGACGATCCCCACAACCAGGAACAGCGCGGCCTTGAACAGCGCGTGGTTCAGGAGGTGGAACACCCCAGCCTCGGCGCCGTAGTGGTTGGCGAAGCCGAACCCCGCGACCATCAGTCCGAGGTGGCTCGCCGTCGAGTACGCCAGCAACTGCTTGAGATCGGTCGAGGCGACCGCGAGCACGGCGCCGACCAGCATCGTCGCCAGTCCGAGCGTCGCGAACAGCAGCGTCCACTCGCCGCCGAGCAGCACCGGCCGCAGGCGACCCAGCAGGTAGACGCCGACCTTCACCATCGTCGCCGAGTGGAGAAACGCCGACACCGGCGTCGGCGCCACCATCGCGTTGGGCAGCCAGAAGTGCAGCGGCACCTGCGCGGACTTCGCGCCGGCCGCGACCGCGACCAGCCCGAGCACGGGCACAAAGAGGCCCTGCTCGCGCAGCGCGGCCTGCACCGCCGCCGGGTTCCGGAGCATCCCGACGAGGTCGAACGCGCCGACGCCGGCGACGCCCGCCGCGGCGATCGACAGCAACAGGACGGCCACGAGCAGGAACAGGCCGCCGCCGACCGTGACGACCATCGCCATCCGCGCGGAGTAGCGCGCCTCTTTCTGGTCGGTGTGGTGGCCGATCAGGACGAACGACGCGAGGCTCGTCAGCTCCCAGAACAGGAACAGCGCGATCAGATCGCCCGCGAACGCGACGCCGAGGATCGAGCCCATGAAGGCCAGCAGCGTCGCGTAGTACCGCGCCAGATTCGGCTCGCCGTGCATGTAGCCCGTCGAGTAGACGAACACGAGCACGCCGACGCCGCTGGCCAGCCCGGCGAACAGCAGCGCCCACCCGTCGACGTAGAACCGCAGCGCGACGTCGAGCGACGGGACCCACGGCACGCCGACCGCGCCGTCGGCGCCCCACTGGGACGCCACCAGCGCGAAGCAGACGAGTGCGACTCCGGCGCCGACGTAGCCGGTTCGTTCCCCGAGCGCCCGGTAGTACAGCGGCGTCAGCGCCGCCGCGACGAAGGGAAGCGCCACCGCCGTCGCGACGACGACAAACTCCGGGGCCATTGAGTACGGCATCCACGACGCGCGACGTAAGAGTGTCCGTGAGCCACTCCCACGGCCACGAATCCGCGGTCGACGTCGCCACCCCGCGGCAACGGCGACCGGCCCGGACGCCTTTGTCGGTTTCGACCGTCCACCCGATATGGACACTCCGCTCCCCGAGCGGCTCGAACGCACCGCGGAACGGGCGTCGGCGAGAGGGGGTTCGCGGGCGCGACGAGACGGCGACCGGCCGACCGTGACCGCGTTCCCGGACGGCAGCGTCGACCGCTTCTACGACGTGTTCGCGGGCGGTGATCGCGTTCGCCGGCGCGAGTCGTTCGCCCGGACGATCGCCGTGGGGCGGACGGCGTCGTTCGCGGTCCGGGAATCGGCGGTCGAGCCGGGCGGCCACGCGGTCAACGCGGCCGTCCAGGCCGACGCGCTCGGCGACGACGTCACCCTCGTCGGCCACCTCGACGATCCGACGTTCGCGGAGTTCCCCTTCGAGACCGTCTCGACGGGCGAACCGTCCAGCGTCGCGATCTACGAGTTCGACGACGGCGACGTGCTGGCGGTCGAGCCCTCGGACGACGCCGCGGACTGGTCGCTCGACGCGGTCCGGGCGGCGACGGGGGCGGCGTTCGAGGACCTGCTGTCCGCGGACGCCGTCCTCTGTGCGAACTGGGCGACGTTCGACGAACTCCCGGCGGCGCTGGCCGATCTCGCGGCGGCGGACCTCGACGGCGGCGTCTTCGTCTTCGATCCCGGCGAGATCGCGTCGCCCTCCGAGTCGGAAGCGCGAGCGCTGTTCGACGCGCTGGCCGACCTGACGGCGTCCTACGACGTGGTCTTCGCGGCCAACGGCGCGGAGGTCGAGACGCTGGCGGGGATGGTCGGCGAGCGCAGCGGTGACGACCGCAGCGGCGTCGACGCCGCCGACCGGCTCGCGAAGCTCCGAGCGCGGGCCGATCTGACCGCCGCGGTCCTGCACGAAACCGAGGCGGCCGTCGCCGCGACGTCGGGCGGTCGCGTCCGCGTCGAGAACTTCGACGTCGATCCGGTCCGCAACACGGGCGGCGGCGACCGGTTCGACGCTGGACTGGCTCGCGCGCTCGCGCTCGACTGGAGTTGGGAGGACGCGCTTCGGCTCGGTAACGCCTGCGCCTCGCGCTACGTGGCGACCGGCGAGACGGGGTCCGCGGCCGAACTGGCTCGGTTCCTCCGCGAGCGCGAGTGAGCGCGCGAACGACTGGCCGGCGTGCGCCGGCTCCGCGCCGTCGCCAACGAGCGTAGGTGTCGCGGTTAAGGACGCGATCGTCGTCAGCCCGTACACGATGAGACGGCCGAACCCCACGATCGCGAGCGAACGGAGCGCACGGCGCGGATCGAACGAACTCGACGCCGCGGGGGGCCGCACTGCGACCGGGGGTGACGGGTCGTGAGCGCGAGTCTGAAGCCGATCGACGAGCAGACGATCGTGCTCGTCGGCGCCTCCTCGGGCATGGGGCTGGCGACGGCCCGGATGGCCGCCGAGCGCGGCGCTCGCGTGGTGCTGGCCGCGCGCAGCGAGGACGCTCTGGCGGAGGCGACCGAGGAGATCGAGGCCGCCGGCGGCGAGGCGACGTACGTCGTCGCCGACGTGATCGACCGCAAGGACGTCCGCGAGATCGCCCGCACCGCCGAGGAGGAGTACGGCGGGTTCGACACCTGGATCAACTTCGCGAGCGCGTTCATCTACGGCGAGCTGCGCGAGGTTCCCGTCGAGGAGATGCGCGAGCAGTTCGAGACGAACGTCTGGGGGACGCTGTACGGCTCGCTGGAAGCCGCCGATCGCCTGGAGAACGGCGGCGGCGCGCTGATCAACGTCGGCAGCGTCGCCTCGGACCGCGCGCTCCCGCTGCAGGGCAGCTACTCGGCCTCGAAACACGCAGTCAAGGGGTTCACCGACGCACTCCGGATGGAACTGGAGGCCGACGGCGCGCCGATCTCCGTCACGCTCGTCAAGCCCGCTTCGATCGACACGCCGTACCCCGAACACGCGAAGAACTACATGGACGAGGAAGCGACGCTCCCGCCGCCGCTCTACGACCCCGACGCCGTCGCGCGGGCGATCCTGAACGCCGCCGAACACCCCCAGCGCGACGTGATCGTCGGCGGCGGCGGCCTCGGCCTCTCGCTGGCGGGCTACCACGCCTCGGGGGTGATGGACTCGATCATGGAGAAACTGTTCTACGGGCTCCAGCGCACGGATCGCCCGTCGGGACCGCTCGACGAGAACAACGTCGACGGGCCGTCGGGCGACGCCGAAGTTCGGGGCGACTACGAGGGCCACGTCGCGTCGTCGAGCCTCTACACGCGACTCGCCCAGAGACGATCGGTCTCCGGCGTCGCGCTGGCGGGCATCGGCGCCGCGGCGCTGTACGCGTACCGGCGAGCGGCGCGCCGTCGCGATGAGTCGACGCCGGACGCCGACGCGACCGCCACCGAGCGCGTCGCGTCCGCGGTGTCGGCCGCGCTGACCGCGTTCTCCGGGTAGCAGCCGGTCGCTCGACCGGCGATCGACCGATCGATGGCGTCGCCGCGATCCGCGCTTTAATGTGGCGACGGTGCGCAGGAGGGACCGATCGAATGGCAAGCGACGACTCGCAGTCGGGCGTCGGAGCGGCGGCCGAAGACGAGCCCCGAACCGAGGCCGAACTGCTCGACCGCGCCCGCGAGTACGCCGCGACGGTCGACCTCGGCGTCGATCTCGACGACGTCTCCTGGGAGGTCTCCCGCCGGGCGAAGCGACGGGCCGGCGCGGCCGTCTACCACCCCGCCGACGAGTCGGTGACGATCCGACTGACGTGGGCGGCGTACCGCTCGTTCGGCTGGGACGAGTTCACCGACGTGATCCGCCACGAGCTCGTCCACGCCTGGGAGTTTCTGGAACACGGCGAGTCGGGCCACGGCGAGCGCTTTCGCGCGATGGCGGACTCCGTCGGCGCGTCGCGGCACTGCCCCTCGTTTTCGGTGCCGCGCCTCCAGTTGCTCTGCACCGCGACGGGCTGTGACTGGACCGTCGACCGGTTCAAGGCCTCGAAGACGGTGCGCGAACCGGAGAAGCATCGCTGCGGCGCTTGCGGCTCGCGCTACGTCGTCGAGCACGTCGACACGGGCGAGCGCTGGCGGACGACCCTCGGCTACGAGGGTGCCAGGGAGCGGATCGGCGACGACTGGTGAGTGCGGTCGGCCTACACGCCGAGCCACTCATCGTCCCGGACCTGATACCCGTTCGAGCGACAGAACTCCGCGCCTCTTTGTCGTACTGCCCGCGATCCGGGGAACTCGCCCTCGTCGCGGAGCCGTTCGAGGATCCAGTCGCCGACGACCCGGACGCCCTCGTCGTCGTCATCCGCGTCGATCGCCTTGAGCGCCCGGAGCGTCTTCTCGTAGGCCTCACGCTGGGACGCGCCGAAATCGACGTTGGGATGTGCCTCGTTCGCTTCGACGATCCGCTTCATCGTCGCGGCGATGGTCGGCCGCTGCACCCGCCGTCGGACGTCACTCGGGGCGTCGAACGTCTCTGTATCGGTGTCCGGTACTAGCTCTCGGATCGCGTAGGTTCCCTCGGTCGACTCGACCTCGCGGTCGCCGACGGCGGCGACCGTTTCGGTCCCCGTCGCCGGGAACTCCACCGATTCGAGTTCGGCCTCGATGCCGTCGAGGGCCGCCGTCTCGACCGGCGGCTCGGTTTCGTCCTGACGCTCGAGCTCCTCGGCGATGGCGCGCTCGCGCTGGCGCCGATCCGCGTTTCGGGCCTGCTTGTTTCGTCCGTCCTTGTCGTCAGCCATACTGTATCATTGTGCCGGGGTCGTGGTGAACGTATTAGCCAGATGCCCCGCATTCGGTGATCGATAGAAGCCGCCGAGGACGTCTCCGATCGCGTTTTCGCCGTCGCTCGCGAGATTGCCGGCCAGAACGCCGGGAGCAGAGGTATCCCGCTCAGTGCAGCGTCCCCTCGCGAACGCGGTCGTCGTAGGCGAACAGCGCGTAGCCGACCTCGACGGCGCTGTAGCCGGTTTCCGCGGCGATCTCGCGGATCGGTTCGATCATCGCAACGTAGTCGGCGGCGTCGAAGCTCTCCTTGCGCCCCTCCAGGTAGCCTTTCCGCTCCAGAGAGGCCCAGACGCGCGTGTCGACGACCGCGTGGCGCTCGCCGTCGAGCGCGGCCAGCACGCACGACGCCGTCGGCGCCTTGAACCCGCGCAGCCCCGTCAGTAGCTGAATCTTCGAGAAGTCGCCCTCCACGTCCAGGGCGTTCCGCGTGACCTCTCGGCAGCGATCCGCGGGGTTGTTCTCGACGTGGTACGCGCTCCGCGTCGAGGACTCGTAGGCGATTTCGTAGAGCTGGTCCCGCGTGAGATGTCCCTGCGAGCGGTACTGCTCGCCGAACTCCTCGAGCCGCTCGGGCAGGACGCCCTGGGTATCGGCGTAGTACTCCAGGTTGTCGGCGACGAACTGCTCCATGATCGGACGTTTCTGGCTGGCGATCAAAATTCGCCCGGTTCGTTCCTGATCCGGCGACAGAGCGGCGCCGCCCCGGCGCCCGAGCCGTGCTGTCAGTCCGTTCAGAGATCCATGCGCCACTCCAGGCCCCGCGCGTCCTCGGGCGGCGCGAGCGGACTCGTCGGCAGATCTGACCCCACACTCGGATCGTTGTACGCACGCGGCGCGACGTCGTTGGGCCCGTCGGGGTAGAACAGCGACGCGAGCGCCTGGATGTGCTGGCGCCCGACGCCGAGTTCGAACTGTCCGCCGCCGTACAGCGCCGTTCCGCGCTCTTTGGCGCGCTCGATCGTTTCGAACAGCGACTCGACCGAGCCGAAGCGCGAGGGCTTGATATTGAGCCACTCGGGCTCCCACGGGAGAGTCTCGACGTCGTCGAGTCCGTGGATCGGCGCGTCCCAGCTCACCCGATCGGCGGCGTCCTCGACGATCGGGCGCGTCTCGTCGGTCAGCGCCGGGTCCTCGATGACGGCTTCGGGGAACGATTCGATCAGCAGTTCGTACAGCTCCGGATCGGGCTCCTGGTCGACCTCGGTCCCCTCGTAGTGGCCCTTCAGGTCGAGGATGCGAACGGCGCCCGAGTCGGCGAGGTCATCGACGATCGACTCGGTCCAGTCGGAGGTGGGATCGAGCTTGAACTGCAGGTTCGGATCGGCGTCGCGCAGCGCGTCGATCCGGTCGAGCGTCGGCGGGTCGCCCAGCCGCGTGCTCGCGACGAAGCTGACGGGGTCGTACGATCGGTCGAGCGCCTCGGCCAGCGACCGATCGGCTTGCTTCAGCGCCAGATCCAGCGCGGCCGACTCGACGCCCCAGCGGCGGTAGTTCCGGAACTCGTCGCGGTCGGGCGCGCCGGTCGGGAACAGGTCCATCTCGCCGACCAGCTGCGAGAACTCGTCGAACGAGTACGTTCCGGCGAGCTCGAGGTCGGCGTCACCCTCGACGAGTGCGTGGTGGTGTTCGGCTTCGTACGTGACGTCCTCGCCCCGGCCGACGGCGCCGTCGCCGCGCAGCTCGAAGACGGTCGTCGTCCGGACGAACCCGCTGGAGGTGTCTCGCTCGCGCAGCGACAGGTCGTAGTCGTCGACGACCAGGTCGAGAGCGGCGACGGCGTCGTAGATCGCCATACCGGATCGACGGTCGCCGGGGGTAAAGTGGCTGCGACGCGCGAACGGCGTCGAACGGACGGATCTGCCGTCTGGCGACCGACAGCCGGCCAACTGGACCGCTAGTGCAGGGTATATGTTGAACGATCACGAAGAATAACGCGGCATGAAGAAACTCATCAACGAGCCAGAAGACGTGGTCGACGAGATGCTCGACGGAATGGTGGCGGCGCACCCCGACCGACTCCGCCGACTCGACGGGCAGGAGGTGCTCGTGCGCGCTGACGCGCCGGTCGACGGGAAGGTCGGGATCGTCTCGGGCGGGGGGAGCGGTCACGAGCCGACGCATGCCGGCTACCTCGGCGAGGGAATGCTCGACGGCGCGGCGGCGGGCGAGGTGTTCACCTCCCCGACGGGTGACCAGCTCAACGAGATGATCGAGGCCTGCGACGGCGGCGAGGGCGTGCTCTGCGTCGTCAAGAACTACGAGGGCGACGTAATGAACTTCGACACGGCCGCCGAGATGGCCGACATCGAGGGCGTCGACGTCGAACAGGTGGTGGTAAACGACGACGTCGCGGTCGAGGACTCGCTGTACACCTCGGGCCGTCGCGGCGTCGCGGGGACGATCCTCGTCCACAAGGCCGCCGGCGCGAAGGCCGCGCAGGGCGCCGACCTCCAGACGGTCGCCGACACGGCCGAGAAGGTGATCGACAACGTCGGCACGATGGGGATGGCGCTGACGTCCTGCGTAACCCCGGAAAAGGGCGAGCCGACGTTCGATCTGGGCGAGGACGAGATCGAGCTCGGCATCGGCATCCACGGCGAGCCCGGCACCGAGCGCACCGAGACGATGAGCGCCGACGAAGTGACCGAACACCTGACCGAGCAGGTGCTCGACGACCTCGACCTCGACGACGGGCAGGAGGTCGTGACGATGGTCAACGGGATGGGCGGGACGCCGCTGATGGAGCTGTTCGTCGTCAACCGCCGCCTCCAGGAGCTGATGGACGACGAGGGGCTGGACGTCTGGGACGCCTGGGTCGGCGACTACATGACCTCGCTCGACATGGAGGGCTGCTCGATCACGGTCTGTGCGGTCGACGAGGAGCTCAAGGAACTGCTCGCCGCGCCGGCCGACACGCCGGCGATGACCGTCCAAGAGTGACGCGGGGATCGCGAGCGGCGACTTACCGGAGCACAAATGCTTTAGCGGCACGCGGACTCGTATCCGACTATGGCAGACGATGACACGCAACGCGAGGCGGTCCGAGCGGTCGCCGAGAACGTCGCCGACCGGTTAGAGGACGAGAAGGAGTACCTGACCGACCTCGACTCGGCGATCGGCGACGCCGACCACGGGGCCAACATGAGTCGCGGGTTCCGCGCCGCGGCCGACACCGTGGCAGACGCCGACGACGCCGAGCCGGCCGACCTCGTCAAGCAAGTCGGGACGACCCTGATCTCGGAGGTCGGCGGTGCCTCTGGCCCGCTGTACGGCGGATCGATCATGAGCGCCAGCCAGGCGTTCGCCGACGAGGGGATCACCGCCGAGACGAGCGTCGACTTCGCCGAGGCGTACCTCGACAAGGTGAAAGACCGCGGCGACGCCCGGATCGGCGCGAAGACGATGGTCGACGCGCTGACGCCCGCGGTCCACACGTACAAAAAGTCGATCGAGCAGGACGACCTGCCGCCCCTGACCGCGCTCGCGAAGGCCGTCGACGCCGCCGAGCGCGGCGTCGAGTTCACCATGCCGATCCGCGCCGAGAAGGGCCGGGCGTCGTACCTGGGCTGGAGATCGGTGGGACATCAGGACCCCGGCGCGACCTCGACGCTGTACATCATGGAGGAACTGCTCGCGACCGCCCAGGAGTACGTCGAGGGCGAGATCGAGCGCGACGCGACCGCCGTCGAGGAGCCCGACGAGGACCCCACCGACGTCGCGGAAGACGGTGCCGATTCCGACGCCGACGACGAGGGAGACGCCCGATGATCGGCCTCGTGATCGTCTCCCACAGCGCGACCGCGGCCGAGGGGATCTGCGAGGTCGCCGCGGAGATGGGCGGCGACGCGCCGATCGAACCGGCCGGCGGCGACGACGGCGAGATCGGCACGAGCGCGGACGCCATCGGCGAGGCCATCGAGGCGGCCGACGACGGCGACGGCGTCGTCGTGCTGGTCGATCTCGGGAGCGCCGTGATGAACGCCGACCTCGCGCTCGAGATGACCGACGTCGACGCCGAGATCGCCGACGCGCCGATCCTGGAGGGCGCGGTCAACGCCGCCGTCGAGGCGACGAGCGGGAAGGCGACGCTCGACTCCGTCGTCGAGCGCGCCGAGGAGGCCCGCGACTACCGGAAGCTGTCCTGACGCGGGACCACCGTCTTACCGCCTCGGAGACGGCGTTTCGACGCCACGTCCGGGCCGGCCTCACGCCGCTCCTGGGCCGGCGCTCGCGGTCGGCGCCCGCTCGCCGGCCGGTTTTTATGCTAACTGACCGAATATGTTACCGCGAACATCCTTTCGACGGACGGACGAACGCCACCGCAATGGCTTCGACGACGCAGCTGGCGCTGAGCGCGACGATGGCGTCGTTCCTGATCGCCGTCGCGCTCTGGCTCCGGCGGATCGGGGGCTGGCGGACGTACGGACCGACGACGACCGGCGGCGCGGCCGGTAGCTACGGCGATTCGGGCGGCGAGACGACGGGCGAGACGGCGAAACCGGGCGGGCTGGCGCGCTGGCTCACCACGGTCGACCACAAGGACATCGGGCTGCTGTACGGCACGTTCGCCGTGCTGGCGTTCGCGTGGGGCGGCATCGCCGTCGTGATCATGCGCCTGGAGCTGGTCACCCAGACGTCGACGCTGATCGGCGCCTCGACGTACAACGTCCTGCTGACGACCCACGGCATCACGATGCTATTCTTGTTCGGGACGCCGATCCTGGCGGCGTTCGCGAACTACCTCGTCCCCCTACTGATCGACGCCGACGACATGGCGTTTCCGCGGATCAACGCCATCGCGTTCTGGCTGCTGCCGCCCGCGGCGCTGCTGATCTGGGGCGGCGTGTTGCTCGGACCGTTCGTCGAGGGGATCGCGGGCGCCCAGACGTCGTGGACGATGTACCCGCCGATGTCGATCGAGAGCTCGATCCAGGGGACGCCCGGCGGGACGCCGAACCCCGGCGCCGACCTGATGATGCTCGGGCTGCACCTCTCGGGGATCTCGGCGACGATGGGGGCGATCAACTTCGTCGCGACCATCTTCACCGAGCGCGGCGAGGACGTGGGCTGGCACAACCTCGACATCTTCTCGTGGACCGTGCTCGTCCAGTCGGGGATCATCCTGTTCGCGTTCCCGCTGCTGGGCAGCGCGATCCTGATGCTGCTGGCCGACCGGAATCTCGGGACGGTGTTCTTTCAGGTAGGGGGCGGCGGCCCGATCCTCTGGCAGCACCTGTTCTGGTTCTTCGGCCACCCCGAAGTGTACGTGCTCGTGTTGCCGCCGATGGGGATCGTCAGCTACGTGCTGCCGAAGTTCACGGGGAGAAAGCTGTTCGGGTTCAAGTACGTCGTCTACTCGACGCTCGCGATCGGCGTCCTCTCCTTCGGCGTCTGGGCCCACCACATGTTCGCCTCCGGGATGGACCCTCGACTGGAGTCGGCGTTCATGGCCGTCTCGCTTGCGATCGCGCTGCCCAGCGCGGTCAAGACGTTCAACTGGATCACGACGCTGGTCAACGGCCGAATTCGGGCGACCGCGCCGCTCCTGTTCTGCGTCGGGTTCGTGTTCAACTTCATCATCGGCGGCGTCACGGGCGTGTTCGAGGCCGCGATTCCGGTCGACCAGATGCTCCACGAGACGTACCACGTGATCGGGCACTTCCACTACGTGATCATGGGTGCGATCGCGTTCGCGATCTTCGCGGCGATCTACTACTGGTTCCCGCTCGTGACCGGCAGGATGTACCAGCGACGGCTCGCCAAGTGGCACTTCTGGATCACGATCGTCGGCACCAACGTCACGTTCTTCCCGATGATCCTGCTGGGCTACGGCGGCATGCCCCGGCGATACGCGACCTACGACCTGCCGGTCGGGCCCGCGGGCTACTTCGCCGACCTGCACACTGCGGCGACCGTCGGCGTCCTCATTCTGACGGCGGGCCAGCTCGTGTTCCTCTGGAACCTCGTGACCTCGTGGCTCGAAGGCCCGCGCGTCGACGACGACCCGTGGAACCTCGAGGACGAGCCGACCGTCGCCCGCGAGTACCGCTGGTTCCGACGCCAGCGCGAGACGGCGCTCGCGGACGGCGGCGAAACGCCGGAGGACGGTGATGGCGATGCCACGTCGGAGGACGCCGACGCCGCCGCGGCGACCAGCCGGGCCGACGGAACTGATTCGGACGTCCAGGACAGCTGACGACGCCGATCCTCACCGCGGCGTCTCGGTGCCCCACTGATCGAGCGCGGCGCCGAGTTCGGGATGGTCGGCGGCGTAGGTGTCGAGGTCGACGCCCTCGACCGTGGCGTCGATCGCCTGCCGGAGCGCCTTCGCGCCGGCGTGAGTGCCGTCGGGGTGCCCGTGGACGCCGCCGCCGATCTGGACGCAGATGTTCGTGCCGAGTCGGTCGACCAGTTCCGGGAGCAGGCCCGGATGCAGCCCGCCAGACGCGGTCGGCAGCACGTCGGTCAGGCCGTGGCAGTCGCCGTAGAGCCACTCGTTGATGCCGACGGTGTCCTCGTTCTCTAACTTACCGAGGTCGGCCGTTCCCGTGTGGATCTGATCGACGCCGCAGAGGCGGGCGATCTGGGCGAGCACGCGCATCGAGACGCCGTGGGTGTCGATCCGGTCGAACGCGGCGTGCATCGCGCGGTGGGCGTGGATCGCCAGCCCGTGTTCCGCGGCGCGCTCGCGCACCGTCTGGACGCCGGCCCAACCGACCGTGACGACGTCGACCATCACGTACTCGCCGCCCTGCTCGGCGACGCGGTCGGTCCGCCGAAGCATCTCCTCGGTCTCGGCGGTGACGTTGATCAGGTAGCTCTTCGTCTCGCCGGTCTCCGCCTCGGCCCGGTCGCGGGCCTCCAGACTGTCGACCAGCCGGTCCTCGAACCGGTTGAACGGCTGGTCGGTCAGGTTCTCGTCGTCCTTCAGCAGGTCGACGCCGCCGGTCCAGGCGTCGTAGCCCACCTGGACGTGCTGCTCGGTCGAGAGCCCGACTTTCGGCTTCGGCACGGTCGCGGTGATCGGGCGGTCGCCGGCGTCGAAGATCGTCTCGCGAACCGACGTGCCGAACTGCGGCCCCGGAAAGCTCGTCGCCAGCGCTTCGGGCCACTCGCAGTCGAGCAGCCGGATCCGCTCGACCGCTTTCATCCCCATGATGTTGCCAGCGATACACGAGAGGATCTGGGGCATGTTGCCGAACTCGAACAGCTCGGCGGGGTAGGCGACCCGAATCCGGCCGTCGTCGCCGATCTCAAACGTCGTGGCGCTCAGGTCCGTGATCGACCCCTCGACCTGGAGTTCGGCCCACGTGCCGTTCGAGCTCTCCGAGGCGACCCGGCTGCCGGCGGCTTCCAGGTCCATGTCGGCGGCGGGCTCGACGTAGAACTCGCAGACCAGGTCCTCGGCGTCGGGCTCGTACGACAGGTCCAGGAAATCCTCGTAGGTGATTCCGGTCATCTATTGGTAACTATTGTCACACTACAGTAAATACGCACCGGGGACCCCGGACGCGGCCCGTGCTTATGGCGTCTCCGTGCGTAGCTCCGCGTATGGGGGACGATGTCACGGTACGGCCCGCGACGGCCGACGACCTCGACGCGCTGCGCGGGGTCGCGCGTCGCGCCTGGGAGGCGGCCTACGCGAACACGTTCGATCCGGCGACGATCGACGAGCTACTGGCGCGGGGGTACGCCGACGAGGTGCTCGAAGAGCTCGTCGACGCCGACGACGCCGCGTTGCTCGTGGCCGTCGACGAGGACGTGATCGGCTACGCCGGCGCCGTCGAGGCCGACGAGGAGCCGGCCGCGGACCTGAACGTCTACGTCGATCCCGACCGCTGGGGCCAAGGCGTCGGCACGCAACTACTCGCGGCGACTCGCGAACGCCTCGGGGGCCGCGGCGTCGAGCGGGTCAGCGACTACGTGCTCGCGGAAAACGAGGTCGGCAACGCGTTCTACGCGGACCACTTCGACCGGGTCGACGAGCGGCAGGTCGAGATCGACGGCGAAACCCACGACGCCAACGTCTACGAGGCGCCCCTCGGGTAGGTGACCGCGATGCGGTTCACTCGACGGTCGGCACCGGCACGGCGTCGAGCACCTCGTCGACCAGCGCGGCCTTCGAGACGCCGTCGACCTTGGCGTCGGGCGTCAGCACGAGCCGGTGGGCCATCACGGGCTGGGCGACGCGCTTGACGTCGTCGGGCGTCACGTAGTCCCGGCCGACCATCGCGGCCCGCGCTCGCGCGGCTTCGAGCAGGCGCTGGGTCCCGCGCGGGGAGACGCCGACGTCGACCCGGCGCTTCGTGCGCGTCCGGCGCGCGAGTTCGGCGACGTACGACACCAGATCGTCGTCGACGGCGACCGACTCGGGCACCTCTCGCAGTTCTTCGACCGCGCCGTCTTCGAGAACGCTCGTGACGCTCGGGCTTCGGTCGAGGCGGCCGAGCCGCCGCTGAAGCAGTTCTTCCTCCCCCTCCAGCTCGGGATAGCCGATCGAGCTCTTGACGAGGAACCGGTCGATCTGAGCCTCCGGGAGCGGGAACGTGCCCTCCTGGTCGACCGGGTTCTGGGTCGCGATCACGAAGAAGGGCGAGGGGAGCTGGTGGGTCTCGCCGTCGACGGTGACCTGCCCTTCCTCCATGGCTTCGAGCAGCGCGGCCTGCGTTTTCGGCGGCGCGCGGTTGATCTCGTCGGCGAGCACGACGTTCGCGAAGATCGGCCCCTCGTTGAACTCGAAGCTGCCGTCCTGCTCGTTGAACACGTGGGTGCCAGTCACGTCGGCGGGCAGCAGGTCCGGCGTGAACTGGATCCGGGAGAACGACAGCCCGAGCGCGGTCGCGAAGCTGTTGGCCGTCAGGGTCTTCCCGGTGCCGGGCACGTCCTCCAGCAGGACGTGGCCCCGACCCACGACGCCCAGGAGTACGGTTTCGAGGAACTCCTCGTCGGCGATGACCGCCTCGGCGATCGAGTCGAGGATCGCGTCGGACTGCTCGCTCGCCTCGCGTACGTTCATGCCCGAGTGGGTGCCCGCCTGTCACATATGTGTACCGATGCCACTCGACGCCCGAACCGAAACGTACAAAATCACGGGCCGGGTAGCGGGTAGTGAGCCGAGGTAGCCTAGCCCGGCCAAGGCGGTTGCTTCGAGAGCAACTGTCCGTTCAGGACACAGGAGTTCAAATCTCCTCCTCGGCGCTTTTCACAAATCGAGACGGCGAGAGCCGTCTACGGCTCTCGCAGCGGCGTCGAGCGGAGATGCCACAGCGGCGTCACGCGAAGACGCCACAGCGACGCCCTCACTCGGCGGACGCCGGCGACTCGACCGGAGCCGGATACCGATCCGGAAGCTCGCCCATCGTACACACTTCGACCCGACCCTGTTCCCGAAGCCGACTCAGCGTCCGCAGGTACTCCGCCAGCGGCGCCAGCTGTTTCTCGTTAGCCAGATCGTAGAGGTGACACCACAGGTGGAGGTGCTCGTCGTCCTCGATCGCTCGCAGCGTCGCGCGCTCGAGATACTGGAGGTGGAGTCGCTGGGCCAGCTGCGTCGGGAACCACCGGAACGGCCGGCCCGCGGGACGCTGCCCCGAGGGCAGCGACGGCGCGACGAGATTTGGGTGTGTCGAGCAGTACGTCCAGAGGACGCCGTCGATCCACTCGGGATCTCTCGTCGGTGGCGGGCCGAACAACAGCTGCTTGACCCGCCTCGCGGGGTTGGACGCCTGATCTTTGATCGCCGTTCGGACGACGTCGATGCCGCGCTCGACCAGCACGTCGGTCGGCGGCGGCCGGTGGCGAGGCGGAACGAACGAGTTCGAGCGCTCTCCCAGCAGCTCCGATTCGAGTTCCCGTCCCCGATCGAGGTCGGCGCTCACCGTCGTCGCGTCGACGGTTTCGAGCGGCGTGTGCGAAAACGAGTGCGTGCAGAGCTCGTGGTCGGTCGATCGGGAGCGGATCGCGTCGACCATGTCCGGCGCGTAGAACAGCGGATCGGCGGCGACGTCGGTCCCCGGGTCGGCGTCGAACCAGTCCTCGGGATACGGCCCGTCGTGCTCGCCGTCGCAGGCGGTCAACAGCAGGTGATCGACGACGTCGAACGTCATCGCCACGCCGGTTTCGTCGCAGACGTCGAGCAGTCGCCTGAGGAAGCGCCGCTCCTCGCGACCGTTCTCGCTCAGGTGATCGTCGTGCCCGTCGAGGTCGTGGACGCCCCAGCCCAGTTCCAGCTCGACGCTCATCGTGACGAGTCCGGTCATTCACGCAACAGTGTCCACGATCCGTCGAAAGGGGATTGTCACCACTCGGTCACCCGACGGCAGCGGGTTGGCGTCGCATCGCTCGGGGTAGCGACGCCTTGGCCGTCGGATCGCGGCAGAGTCGTTGCGCCCCCGTGTCAGTATACGGCAGCTGATCGGCGTGCAAACCGAACGATCCGAGTACGATCGTAGCTGCCGCGCAAGAACCTATTCCCCGCCCTCGACTGGTATCTTATCACACGGATGAGTCTCGCTCGCGAGGGGTACGACGTCAGACAGTTTGAGCCGGGCGACAGGAGTGCGTTCGCGTCGCTGTACGAGATCGTCTTCGGCGACGCCAGGACGGAGCGGTGGTTCGACTGGAAGTTCCGCGAGAACCCGTTCGTCGATCACGTCCCGATCACCCTCGCGGTCGACCCCGACGACGGCGTCGTCGGCGCCCGGCCGATGTTCGCGCTGCCGATGGCTGTCGGCCGCCGCGAGTTTCTGGCGCTCCAGCCCTGCGACGCGATGGTCCACCCGGATCACCGTCGAGAGGGGCTGTTCACCCGGATGACCGAACGCGCGATCGAGCGCTACGACGACCACGAGGCCGCCCTGTTCTTCAACTTCCCGAACGAGCAGTCGGCCGCCGGAAACCGCAAGCTCGGCTGGCGCGACGTCGGCGCCCTGACGACGTACTATCGCGTCCAGTCGCCGCGGGCGTGGGTCGACCCCGACGACGGCGTCGAGACGGTCGCCGCGACGGCAGCCGACGCCGTCCTGACCGGCTACCTCCGCGCGCGGGACGCGCTGGCACCCTCGGTCGAGGGCGTCACCGTCGAACGACGTCCCGAACCGCCCGCCGAGTTGCTCGCCTCGCTGTACCGGTCCGCGGTTCCGACCGGGTTTCACGCCGTCCGAAACGAGGCGTACGTCCGCTGGCGCTACCGAAATCCGCGGTGGAGCTACCGCACCTACGTCGCCCGCGACGACGCCGACCGGCCGCTGGCCGCCGCGGTGGTCGGGCGGAAATCGGAGGGAGGAACCACCGCGGTCCGGCTCACCGACGTCGTCCCGACGCCGCCGGACGAGGGGTCGCTGGCGGCGCTGCTCGCGGCCGTGCTGTCCGATAGCCGCGACGCCGACGCGGTCGCGGCGCCGCCGTGCCTTCCCGAAGATCTGCTCGCCCGCTTCGGCTTCCACCCCGACACCGCGCCGCCGCTGTCGCTGGCCGGCTCGGCGACGATTCACGTCGCGCGCCCGGCGACGGTCGACGCCGACGACTGGACGCTGTTCGGCCGATCGGTGACAGACGGCGACAACTGGGCGCTGACGTTCGGCGAGCAGGACACGAGCTGATCGTATTCGAGAGGCACACACGAAGCGATCGAACCCCGCGGTGAAGGCTTATCTCCCTCGGGCCGCTCACAGTAGAGAACCGATGGGACTCTTCGAAAAGTTCGGGCGACAGGTCGAGCAGTTCAAACAGACTGCGAAGGAAGCAACCGAAGAGAACGCGGACTACCGCTGTCGGGCGTGTGACGCGCGGTTCAATACGCGCGAAGACCGGTGCCCCGAATGCGGTGCGACGAACGTCTCGCCGACGCGAACGGAGGAGTGAGTCCCGGCGCGGTCCGTGCTGTTCGTCGCTGTACTCGCTAGAGGGAGCTTACCGATAGCTACGCGGTTTTCGCGCGTCACCGACGACCGAAACCACCGCTATCTACCGTTGCCCAGAATACGGTTAGCCGAAAAAATCGCGCCGATCAGTCGTCGGCGAGCGGCACCGGCTCTTCGCCGGGCACCGACAGCAGCCGGTCGATGGCGTCGACCATCGCCTTGACCGAGGCGGTGGTGATGTCGGTGTCGCTGTTGGCGACGGTCACCGACGTGTCGCCGCGGCTCATCTCGACCTCGACGGTGACGACGGCGTCGGTGCCGCCGGTGATCGCGTCGACCTCGTAGGATTCGAGCGTGACGTTGGCGGCCTCGCCGAGCGCCTCGCGCACCGCGGAGACGGCGGCGTCGACCGGTCCGCTGCCGGTACCGGAGGCGGTCCGCTCGTCGTCGTCGACGCGCAGGCGGACGCTCGCGGTCGGAATGCCGCCGCCGCTCGCCGCGGTGAGGTTCAGGAGCTCGACGCGGCGCTCGCGGTCGGTTCCCTGGACCTCTTCGGCGATCGCCAGCAGGTCGGCGTCGGTGACGCGCTTGCCCCGGTCGCCGATCGCCTTGACGCGCTCGACGACCTCGGTGAGCTCCTCGTCGGAGACGTCGAAGCCGTGCTCGTCGAGGGCGGCGCGGGCGCCGGCGCGGCCGGTGTGCTTGCCCAGCACGATCCGGCGCTCGCGGCCCACCTTCTCGGGCGAGTACGGCTCGTACATCTGGTCGTCTTTCAGAGTGCCGTCCGTGTGGATGCCGCTCTCGTGGGTGAACGCGTTCTCTCCGGTGACGGCCTTGTTCGGCGGGAGCTGGACGCCCGTCGAGCGGGCGACCGTCTGGCCCAGCTCGTACAGCTGTGTCGTGTCGACGGTTTCGAGGTCGTAGCTGTGGTCCAGCGCGATGGCGACCTCCTCCAGGGCGACGTTGCCGGCGCGCTCGCCGAGCCCGTTGACCGTCCCGTGGATCAGGTCCGCGCCCGCGGCGACGCTCGCCAGGGCGTTCGTGACGCCCAGCCCGAGGTCGTCGTGGGTGTGGGTGCTCACGGGGCCGTACTCCGAGAGCGCGGAGACGACCTCGTAGGCGCGCTCGGGGCCGGCGTGGCCGACCGTGTCGGCGTAGCAGACTCGCGTCGCGCCGGCGTCCATGGCGGCCTCGGCGAGCCGTTCGAGGAACTCCAGGTCGGCCCGGGAGCCGTCCTCGCCGATCACTTCGACCCACAGCCCGTGGTCGCGGGCGTACGCGACGAGCTCCTCGGTGTCGGCGACGACCTCGTCGCGGGTCGTGTTCACCTTGGTCTCGATGTGGCGGTCGCTGCCGGGCACCACGATCGTGACGCCGTCGACGTCGCAGTCGAGCGCGAGGTCGATGTCGTTCTTGACGCCCCGGGCGAAGCTGGTGATCGTCGCGTCGAGTCCCAGGTCCGTGACGCGTCGGATCGTCTGGCGCTCGCCCTCGCCGGTGCAGGCGCTGCCGGCCTCGATCACGTCGACCTCGGCGCGGTCCAGAGCCTGCGCTATCTCGGCTTTCTCGTCGGGCGTCAGCGAGATTCCCGGTGCCTGTTCGCCGTCCCGCAGCGTGGTGTCGAGAAGCTGTACGTCAGTCGCGTCGTCGTAGAGGGGATTTGTTTCGGGGGAGCCCCCGAATAAATCGGTCACCGGTCATGATAGTCCACTCTCCCGTAGGCCACCCGAGACATATAAGCTACCCGCTTCGACAGGTGGTGACACGGGTGCCGGTGTCCGCGAGCGTCGGCGTCCCCTCGGGGGCCGCCCCGATATTTTTGTCGCCGCCGCGAGACCGGCTGGG
>Ga0207715_100026_pt1 | contig 169472 bp, 173 predicted proteins | sample A23M3SouthBayCA_FD_187732 | JGI IMG/M metagenome (GOLD analysis project Ga0207715, IMG submission 187732) | Aerobic enrichment media from Eden Landing Ponds, California, USA - A23 M3 (SPAdes) | ecosystem: Environmental > Aquatic > Marine > Unclassified | place: USA: Emeryville, California... | reverse complement strand
TCATGCTCGACACCCCCGTACCGATCGTGTTCACGGGCAGCCAGCGCTCGGCGGACCGACCCTCCAGCGACAACGTGATGAACGCGGTCTGCGCGGTCGAGGCCGCCAAGAGCGACTGCGCGGAGGTGCTGGTCTGCATGCACGAAGACGAGTCCGACGAGGACTGCGCGCTCCACCGCGGGACGCGCGTCCGAAAGAACCACACCTCGCGCCGGGACGCCTTCGAGACGGTCGGCCGGAAGCCGCTCGGGCGCGTCGATTACGACGAGCGCGCGGTGACGTTCCGACGCGAGCACGCCGAGCGCGGCGACGCCGAACTCGCCGTCAGCGACGACCTGAACCCAGACGTCGCGCTGGTGAAGTTCACGCCCGGCACCGACCCGGCCGTCCTCGACCTGGCCGCCGAGAAAGACGGCATCGTGCTCGAGGGCACCGGACTGGGCCACGTCCACTCCGACTGGATCAACCGGATCGACGAGATCACCGACGCTGGCACGCCGGTCGTGATGACCAGCCAGTGTCTCGACGGGCGGGTCTGCGACCGGGTGTACGACACCGGCCGCGACCTGCTCGAGGCCGGCGTGATCGAGGGCGAGGACATGCTGCCCGGTACCGCGAAGGTGAAGCTGATGTGGGCGCTCGCGAACGGCGAGAATATCGCAGAGACGATGCGGACGCCGATCGCCGGCGAGATCACCGACCGATCGGTTCCCTGGGAGTGAGGTGAGGACGGTGGGGGATACCGAAGCGGACGCCGACCTGAAAGTTCGCGAGGCGCGGGCCGACGACTACGACGACGTCGTCGCGTTCACCAGAGACACCTGGCCCGACCGCGAGACGGGCGATTACCTCCCCGACGTGTTCCACGACTGGCTCGCCGCGGAGGACGCCAGAACGGCGGTCGCGGTCGACGGCGACTCGGTCGTGGGAATCCTGCAGTGCGCGCTGCTCTCGGACCGCGAGGCGTGGCTCCAGGGGATGCGCGTCGACCCCGACTACCGCGGCCGCGGCGTCGGCAGCCTGCTCGTCGAGCACCTGTTCGACTGGGCCCGCTCCGAGGGGGCGACCGTCGCCCGCAACATGGTCTTTTCCTGGAACCAGGCCGGACTCGGCCAGTCGCGCGCGACCGGGTTCGAGCCGACGACGGAGTTTCGCTGGCTCCAGCCCGATCCGGACGCCGAAGCACGTTGTGCTTCGAGCCCCCGCTCGGCGTCGCCTCGCGGGGACGCCGACGCGGAGATCGACGCCGACGGCCCGCTCGACGTGACGACCGACCCGGACGTCGCCTGGCAGTACTGGCAGGAAAGCGACGCCCGCGATCACCTCCGCGGGCTGGCGCTCGCGCCCGAGGAGAGCTGGGCCGTCCGCGAGCTGGTGCGCGAGGACCTCCACGACGCCGCCGAGGAGACGGCCGTGTTCGCGGCGACCGACAGCGACGGCGTCCGCGGGATGACGTTCCGGGTCCGGGACTACGAGCGCGAGATCGAGGGGAGTGAGGAGGACGGCGGGAACGGTGGCGACGCCGAGGACGCCGCGACGACCGAACGCGTCGCCGAGTACGGCGTCGGCGCGTGGGCGGACGCCGAGGCGCTGGAGACGCTCGTCGCCGCGATCGGGCGGGACGCCGCCGCGGTCGGTGCCGACAGAACCAGGGTGCTGATCCCCGAGACGGTCCGGCACGTCAGCGACGGCGCCTACCGCCGGGCCGGCATCTCCGATCACCCGGACTTCGTGCTCTCGGCGGACCTGACGGGCCGATAGCGGCCAGCCGCCGGACCCGACCGTCCCAAAGGATTTCACTCGTACCGGCGAAGGTGACAACATGAACGCAGTCGCATATTATCGGGAATTCGACGGGCGCCGCGTCGCGGGGGCGCCGGACCGGCGGGGCGCGGCGGCGAAGGATCTCGCGGCACCCCGCCGCGGATGAACCCGCGTCGCGTCGACGCCGCCGTCGACCTGTCCTACGGCGTGTTGATCTTCGTCGCGGTCGTGCTGATCGCCGCCGTCGGCGCGAGGGTCGGCGTGGCGTTCGGCTTCGGCGTGCTGGTGTCGTACGCGATCCACGTCGTCTGGAAGATGTCCCGGTTCGATCCCGAGTGGATGACCCAGGAGGTCGAGCAGACGGTCGAAAGAACCGTCGAAGAGACGGTCGAAGAGGAGATCGGCACCGTCCAGGAGCAGGTCGAGTCCGTCGAGGAACGCGTCGAACGTCGTCCCCGCGAGGACGAGATCGAGGAACTGCTCGAGGAGTCCGGCGACCGCGAGGCGGGGACCGGGCGGGACGGAGGATAACGTGGTCTCGATACTGCTGGCCATCGGGATCGCCGTGTCGCTGTTCGTCGGGTACAACATCGGCGGCGCGACGACCGGTCCGGCGTTCGGGCCCGCCGTCGGCACCGACGCGATTTCGAAGACGACCGCCGCCGGGCTGATGACGCTGTTTTTCTTCGTCGGCGCGTGGACGATCGGACGCCGAGTCGTCGAGACGCTCGGCGGCGATCTCGTGGGGGCGTCGGTGTTCACGCTCGCGACCAGCATCGGGGTGCTGTTTTTCATCGGGTTCGCGCTGTTCGTCGGGAACCTGTTCGGCGTGCCCGCGTCGACGTCGATGACCGCCGTCGGATCGATCGCGGGACTCGGGCTCGCCGCGGGCGAACTCGACTGGACGGTGATGGGCGAGATCGCGGTCTGGTGGATCATCGCTCCCTTCATCGGGTTCTGGGTGTCGCTGGTGATCGGCCGGTACTTCTACGCGCGGCTCAACCGGATGGTCAGGATGGAGCGCAGCGAGGGACCGCTCGTGCGACTCGATCGATCCGGCGTGGTTCCGCGCCCGGTGGCGAGCGAGACGACGAGCGCGCGCGAGCTCGGCGGCGTGATCACCGTCATCGTGATCGGCTGCCTGATGGCGTTCAGTTCGGGCACCTCGAACATCGCGAACGCGATCGCGCCGCTGGTCGGGAGCGAAGTGGTCGAGATGAACCCGGCTATCGTCGGCGGCTGCGTCGCGGTCGGCGTCGGCACGTTCACGATCGCGCGCCGGACCTTAGAGACGATGGGCAACGACCTCACCGAACTCCCGCTGACGGCGGCGATCGTCGTCGCGGTCGTCAGCGCGTCGCTGGTGATCTTCCTGTCGGCGATCGGCATCCCCGCGAGCTTCGTCGTGATCGCGACGATGTCGATCATCGGCCTGGGCTGGGGCCGGGCGACCCGCCCGATCACGGTCTCCGAGGCGGTTCGGGGCGAGGAGTCGGCCAGGGTGTCGGTCGGCGCGCTGACCGTCGACGAGGAGGGCGAGACGCCGCCGTCGATCGGCGAGGAGGATCCCGATGACATCCCGCGCGCCTCGGATCTGTTCGATCCCGCGACGACGGCGCGGGTCGTCGTGATGCAGAACGTCGTCCCGGCGATCGCGACCGTCGGCGCCTACCTGACGTTCCGCTTCGTGCCGATCTTCGGCCTCTGAGGGCCGAGACGGCGATATCGCCGATCCACGGCGTCCGAACTACACGTTTATCCGCTCACGAGTGTTATCAGACAGCATGATCGAACGCGTCCTCGTCGCGACCGACGGGTCGGAGATGGCCGAACACGCGCTGGAGTACGCGCTCGAAGTGCATCCCGACGCCGAGATCACCGCCCTGTACGTCGCCGGCGAGCCGTCGCCGATGATGGGCCGGGCGCTGAAGCTCGCGCTCGAGGACGACATCGAGGAAGTCGCCCGGGAGGAGGCCGAGTCGATCTTCGAATCGGCCCGAGAGATCGCCGCCGAACGCGGCGTCGACATCGACACCGACGTCACCGTCGGCAGTCCCGCGAAGTCGATCGTCGAGCGATCGGAGAACTTCGACGCGGTGGTCCTGGGAAGTCACGGTGCAGACCTCCGGTCGCGGATGTTGATGGGGAACGTCGCCGAGCGAGTGGTCCGCGGGTCGCCGGTGCCGGTGACGGTCGTCCGATAGAGGAAGAGAGCCGCCGCTCAGTCGGCTCGATCGACGGTGCCGTCGTCGGCTGCGCGGACGTCGTCGTCCGCTCGCGCGCCGATCCGGCGGAGCTGTTCGGGCCGGCCGAGCGCGTAAACACGATCGCCGGGCCGGAGCGCTCGGCCGGGGCGGGGCGTCCCTTCGAGCCCGTCCGGGCCGTCGACCGCGACGACCGTCGCGGGCACGTCGCCGACCAGCGTCCCGTCGAGGTCGCCGCCCTCCGCGACCGTGACGACGCCGGCGACCTCGTCGGCCTCGCGGATGCCGGCCAGCAGCTCCCGGTCGGCCTGCGGTTCCCGCGGGAGCGTCACGAGCCGGTAGCGTCGATCCTCGGCCAGCGCGTCGGCGTCGCGCTCGTCGACGACCAGCGTGACGACGTCGCCGACCGCCGCGCGCAGTTCGGCGGTGGCGACGCGCTCTGCGTCGGCTCCCGAGGTCCAGACCTCGACGGCGTCGCCCGGGCTCGCGCTGAACGCGGGGTCGGCCCGGACGGCGACGCCGACCGTCCCCGGCGGGAGCGTCCGCCCGAGGCCGGCCTGGCGCCGCCCGAGCGCGAGGTGGTCGACCGCGCCGTCCGCCGAGACATCGACGTCGACGTAGCCGAGCCCGTAGTCGTCCTCGAGTCGGGCGACGATGCGCTCGCGGAGCTCGCCGACGGTCAGCCCCTGGGGGAAGAGCAGCGTCGTGCCGGCGATGTCGTCCTTGCGCTCGTCGTCGACCGGATCGTACCCCTCGACGTCGTCGATCTCGTCGGGCAGCGTGACCCGAATAGCCCGGCCGCGACTGCGGACGAGCCGGGAGACGTCGCCGTCGAGCGAGCCCGAGACGCCCGCCGAGAGCGTCGCCGACTCGGTCGCGACCCGGTCGCCGGCGCGCCGGCCCAGATCGGCCGCGATCCCGCCGACGACGAACGCGCCGACGGTGTACAGCGCGGTCGTCGGCTCGACCAGCGCGTCGCTGCCGCCGATGGCGCCGATCAGCGTCGCCGTGGTGTTGAGCCACAGCGCGACGCTGCTCAGGCCCAACAGCACCGCCGGGCCCTCGGGGATCGGCGTCCGGCCGTACCAGCGGTAGGCCAGCGCGGCCGCGAAGGCGACGCCGCCCGACAGCGTCGCCAGCCCGGCGATCCGCACCGCAGCGGCGACCCCGGCCTCGACGGCGGGCGTCACCATCGCAACACCTCCGTTCGCGCAGGCGCGTCCGGACGACCGCGGGCGGCGACGACGGGTCGCTCGCTCACGCCATCACCTCCCGGAACCGCGCGACGGCCTCGGGCGGGCCGGCGACGAACAGCTCGTCCTCGGCGTCGAGCGCGGCCTCGGCGTCCCCGCGAGGCGACGCCGAGCGAGGGCTCGACGAGCGTCGCTCGTCGGCGTCGAGCGAGAACGCCCAGCGGTCGCCGCCCTCCTCGATCGACGACCGGCGAACGCCCAGCACGGTGACGCCGTGGTTCTCCCGGATCGCTCGCGGATCGAGGGGTCCGTCCGCGAGCGGCCCGTCGGCGCGGACGCCGATCGACTCGACGAACTTCCCGGTGCGCCGCAGCACCGAGAGCAGCTCGAACTCGGCGGGCGCGTCGTGCGGTTGCACCACCACGCGGCTCCGGTCGACCCGCAGGAGCCGCTCGGCGTCGCCCGCGGGGACGGCGACGGTGATCCGGCCCTCGCCGCCGGTCGTCGTCGGCGCTGCCGGTCGGGCCGCCGCGGGTTCCTCGCCGCCGTCGGTGACGGGCTCGTTCTCGGGCGCGACGGCGGCCGACTCGTCGGGCGTCGAGCGGGCGCTGAGGACGGTCCCCTCGACGGGGTCTTCGTCCGCGCCCGCATCGACGACCACGCGCTCGCCGCGGGTGACGCCCGTCGGTACGAGCGCGGCGACCGAGACGGCCCGCCGCCCCGGCGGAACCCGCCGCGAGAGGCCGCCCGAGGGCGGCGCGGCGTCGATCGTCGCCCGGCCATGGGCGTCGATGGCGACATCGACCGCCGCCAGATCGTACTCGGTGCGCAGGCGGCGAGCGAGCCGGGACTCCAGTTCGGCCAGCGGCAGGTCGGCGGGGAACCGCCAGCTCCCCTCCAGCAGCTCCTCGCGCAGATCGCCCGAAAGCGGCGGGTAGCCGTCGACGTCGCCGATCTCGCCGGTCGGCCGGACGGTCACCTGGCCGATGCCGCCGACGAAGTCGACCACGTCGGCCGAGAGCGTCTGCTTGCGGAGCTTGGCGATCGAGAACCGTCGCGGGAACGACGCGCCGAGCTTGTCGCCCTGACTGTGGGCGTACAGCGACAGCATCATCACGACCAGCGCGGCGACCAGCAGCCGCGGCGACTGCGAGATCGCGGGGTCGACGAGCCCGAGCAGGCCGCCGTTGATCCCCGCGACCGCCACCGCGAGCACGACCACCGCCAGCGCCGGGACCGAGACGCCGGTGACGTAGCGAAACAGAAAGCCCAGCGACCCCGAGATCAGCGCCGGGACGATCCCCGTCAGCAGGCCGACGTACAGCCCGAACAGCAGTTCGACCGGAAGCGATGCCATTGGGGAGCGAGTGGCAGCGCTCCCCTAAACCAGTACCGGAGCGACGCCGCTCGGGAGTCGGCACCGCGCACCCGTCGGTCGACGGTCTGTCGGGACCGACGGCCGTTTATATTCGGGTATCCACAGAAGCTGATATGGTACGCGGACGACGACTGGTAGGAGTCCGCGCCGCGGTGACGCTGACGACGCTGGTGGCCGTGCTGTCGGTGATCACCGGCATCGCCAACATCGGCGTCACGACGGTCGGGCCGCTCGATCCCTACGTCCCGGAGTACGCCCAGCGGCTCGCCGGGTTCACGGGGACGCTGACAGGCTTTCTGATGCTGGCGGCGGTGTCGGGGCTCCGGCGAGGGCTGCGAGCGGCGTGGTACGTCGTGCTCGTGTTGCTCCCCGTCACGGCCGCACAGGGCGTTTTACAGGCCAGTCAGGTATCGTTCCCGCTGGTCGTGCTGTCGCTGCTGGCGATCCCGCTCGTCGCGGCCAACTACCGGCGATTCTCCAACCCGATCGGGCTGACGACAACCCAGATGGCCGCGGCGATCGCGCTGACGGGCGTCCAGGCGTACGGCACCGTCGGCGCCTACATCCTGCGCGAGGAGTTCAACGGCGTCAGCACGATGCTCGACGCGTTCTACTTCACGATCGTCACGGCGACCACGGTCGGCTACGGCGACGTCGCCCCGACCAGCCAGGAGGCGCGGCTGTTCGGGATGAGCGTCGTCGTGTTCGGCGCGGCCAGCTTCGCGGTCGCGCTCGGTTCGCTGCTCGGCCCGGCGATCGAGGCGCGCCTCAGCCACGCACTCGGAAAGATGACAGACTCACAGCTCGAACTCCTGGAGGACCACGTCCTCGTACTGGGGTACGGCGAACTGACCGAACCGATCCTGACGGAACTGCGCGACGCCGGCGGCGACTTCGTGGTCGTCACGGACGACCAGACCCACGCCGCCGAGCTGTCCGATCGCGGCTACAACGTGTTCACGGGCGATCCCAGCGACGAGGAACCGATGCACCGCGTCCGGATCGAGGACGCCCGCGCCGTGCTCGTCGCGACCGAGGACGACGCCGAGGACGCCCTGACGATCCTGACGGCCCGCGAGCTCCGGCCGGACGTGCGGATCGTCGCGGCGGCGACGGACCGGGAGAACATCCCGAAGCTCCGGCGAGCGGGCGCCGACGACGTTATCAGCCCCGCCAGCATCGGCGGCCGGCTGCTCGTGAAGTCGGCGTTCGAGGAGACCGAGGAGCGCGACACCGACGAAGTGCTGGACGAACTCGCCGGTGAGTGATCGGTCCGCGGGGTTGGCACTCGACGCGACGGGCCGTTCGGTCGGCGGCGAGACACGGCGATGGAGTTGTGTTAACAATCATCATAGTGAGAACAAGTGGCATGGGCCATTTGCCCTCGAGAGTGCCTGAAAAGTTCGTAATCGTGACCCCGCGTCGCCTTGATCGGTAGACTCGTGGTAGCACTCGCCGATACCACGCAGTAACAACCAACGCGGAGTTTGACCACTACTATATCGACCAATCTGCAACCGAGGTGTAGAGTGTAGTAGCCGGCTGTTCGGGGGCACTGGTGCCGGCACTGCGAGGGCGCGTCGAAGCGGCGCGTCCGCGAACGAACCGCACGGCGAACGCCGTGATCTACAGCTATGACGGGGACGACACACAACGGACGGGACGCACAGCGAACGATCAAACGGGAGTGGGACGAGGAGACGCCGCCGTCGACGGCGCTGGTACACGCGGTCTCCGAAGTGCGGGATGTCGACGCGACCGATCTGCCGCCGCTGTACGACGCGGTCGACGCCGACGCGATGGACGCGCTTGTCGGCGACCGGAACGTGACGATGACTGTCGAGTATCACGGCTTTCTGGCGACGATCCGTGGCGACGGGCGGCTGGAGCTGGTCGACTGTGAAGACGAAGCGTAGTTCCGGCGAGGCCGCCACTGCGCGCCAGACAATTATACGAACGGGGCCGCCGGTACCGCAGTCGGCACAACGATTATGAACGGCGGCATCGTGCTATAATCTGGCATGGGTTCTGCACTGGCGACGAGCGGTGGCGTGTACCGGCTGGGGGAGCCGGAGTTTCAACAGGGGTGTTCGTCGGCCGGCTGTGCGGCCGCGGATCTGCTCTCATCGCAGGCGATACTCGTGGCGGCCGTGTCGGTGACGTTTCTCGCGGTACTGGCGCTTACGTTCCTGCACTCGGCGCGCGAGGAGTGCGACGAGGAACAGTCGCGGGTCGCGGCCGAACTGTCGGCCCTGGAACGCTTCGAGCGGCGGATCCGCGGACTGTCGGCGGGGTCGAGCCAGTCCGGCGCGGCGGGTACAGCCCGCGCCGGCGGGACGATGCTGGCCCGCGCCGACGCCGCCGACGCGCAGCCGCAACTCCGGGCGGTCAGACGGGCCTACGAGGAGACCGTGATGGCCGTCCCCCACTACGACGACGACTACGGCGAACCGTTCGAGAAGCACGTCCGCGCCGAGTTCGGCGACGACGTCGCCGCGGCGATCGCGAGCGGGTCGGCGTTGACGCCCCCGGTCAAGCAGGCGTTGCTCCGGAGCGCCGCGGCGTCGCGGGAGGAGCGGACGGCGTTCCTGCGGACGCTGTCGACCGAGGGCGACTCGCTGGCGGCGGCGACCGACGACCTCGCGGCGGTCGAGCGCCGCATCGGGCGAATCGAGAGCCAGCGACGGCTTCAGCAGTCGTTCCCCGAGCTGACCGAGACCTGGGAGGAGCTCGGCGAGCTCGAGGGCGAGTGTCAGTCGATCCTCGAACGGCGCCAGGAGCAGATCCAGCGCGGGGGCAGCGGCGCGAACTGGCGCGACGACGGCCACAGCCTCTGTGCGTACCTCTACGACCCGCTGCCGGTCGAGTATCCGGCGCTCGCGGACGGTGCGCTCCTGCTCGATCGCATCCGGACGACCCGACGCCGCGTCGCGGACGCGCTGACCCGTCGGGTTTGAGCCGTTCCGACTCCGAAACCGCCTTCCTGTCGGGCCGTCGAGACACGTAGCGGATGGACTCGCGCCGCGCCTGGACCGTTACGATCTTCCTGTTCGTCGTCGGCGACGCCGTCGCCACGCAGACGCGGGGGCCGCTGTTGCGGAGCTTCCAGTCGTCCTTTGGCGTCTCCGAGGCGCTGCTCGGGCTGGTCGCGCCGGCGGGGACGCTCGGGTTCGTCGTCGCGATCCTCGGCGTCGGCTTCGTCACCGGCCGGATCGATCTCCGGCGGACGCTGCTGGGCAGCGTCGCAGCGACGACCGTCGCGCTGCTGGCGATGAGCGTCGCGCCGATCTACGCGCTATTTCTGGTCGCGCTGGTCGGACAGGGCGCCGCGGCGGGGGCGTTCCGCGGCGGCGACCGGCCGATTCTGAGCCACCTCTACCCCGCGCGGCGCGGGCGGGTGTTCAGCCTCTACGCGCTGGCGTGGGCGGTCGGCGCCGTCGCCGGGCCGCTGGTGGTCACGGGCGTGCTCGCGGTCGCGGACTGGCGGGTGACCTACGCGCTGCTTGGGCTGTGGTTTCTCCCGCTGGTGGTCGTGCTCCGGCGGCTGGATCTCCCGACGAGTTCGAGCAACGAGCGGACGCTCTCGTTCGCCGAACTCCGGCGCCTGCTGGGTCGGCCGGCGATCCTGGGATCGACGACCGCGATGACGCTGATCGGCGGGATCGAGGGGATCGTGTTCACCTGGCTGCCGTACTACGCCTCGACGCTGCTCGCTCGGGACCTCGCGAGCGCCCTGCTGTCGGTGTATCTGCTGGCGTACATTCCGGGGCGCGCGCTGAACACGTGGCTGATCGACCGGGTGCGCTATCTCCCGCTGGCGCTCGTGCTCGCCGGACTGTCGATCCCCGCGCTCGTCGTCGCGTTCGGCGGCGTCTCCGGCGCCGGACTGTTCGCTGTGGTGTTCGTCGCCGGACTGTTTCTCTCGGGACTCTTTCCGACCGTCCTGTCCTACGGCGTCGACGCCGAACCCGAGTACAGCGGTCCGATCAACGCGCTGACGACCGGCGGGACGTACCTCGGCATCGCGCTGGCCCCGCCCGTGGTGGGGTGGCTCGCCGAACGAGCGGGGATCGGGACGGCGATGTACCTCACGGTCGCGCTGACGGTCCTGTTGCTCGCGGTGACCGCGGCGACGTGGGCCGTCGCCGGGCATCCCGAGGGGGCGTGAGTGCCCGTGGCAGCCATCCCCGCGCAAACGGTCGGCTCCGGCGAACGTTTAACCGCCGTTCCGGCATAGTTTCGAGCAGGTGACCTTCCGATGACCGCACAGGGAAGCGGCGATTCGCTCGTCCGGATCGTGCTCGTCGTCCTCGCGGCTGCGGTGCTGGCCCCGGTGTTGATGATGCTGCTGGCGATTCCGATGGTGGGTCTGGGTCTCGTCGGGTGGGGCGGTATGCCCGGCCACGGCGTCGCACCGGTGTGGGGACTGGGGATGGCCCTCGTCTGGCTCCTCGTCCTGCTGGGCGTCGGCTACCTCTTCTTCAACGCGATCTCCGGACGGTCGAAGGAGCCTCGCGACCCGGCGATAGCGGAACTCAGAGCGGCCTACGCGCGCGGCGATCTGAGCGACGAGGAGTTCGACCGGCGGCGCGAGCGACTCCAGCGAGAGGAGTGACAGCGTGGGGGACGACCCTCGTCGTCAGCTCGCGGGCGCGACCGACTCGCCGGCGGCGTCCTCGAAGAAGGTGACGTACACCTGCGCGGCGAACACGACCGTCAGCACGACGTTCAGCACGAGCGTGTACCCCTCGGGCGCGGTGCCGCCGACCTGCCCCTGCTGGGGGATCAGTCCGATACTCGCCCACGCGAAGTGGATCAGCACGCCCGAGAGCGCCGCCAGCGAGAAGATCGATCCGAACAGCACGGCCGCCATGCGCGCTCCGTAGAACTTCCGGTACATGTTGACGATGTGAGGGACGATCAGATCCGCGAAGATGAACGCCATCACGCCGCCGAAGGGGATGCCGCCCTGCCAGAGCACCAGGGCGAAGGGGACGTTCGCGACCGAACAGATGAACGTCGCAACGCCGACCGCGACGCCGATGACGCAACCGAGAACGATCCACGCGAGCGTGCCCTGCGGGGCGATCGTGAACAGTTGCTGCCAGAACGACGCGGGGACGAACGCCTTGATCAGTCCGGCGATCACGAAGCCGGCGACGATATCCGTCCAGAGCATGCTCCACTCGTTGATCGCGTTCCGGAACGTCCGTCGCCAGCCCCGACTCGTGAGGAGTTTCTCGCGCCAGCCGTTGTGCTCGGACCAGTCGTCGTCACCGTGGTCGTGGCCGCCCTCGCCCGTCGACTGGACGTGCTCGCGGGCGTCCGACCACCAGCCGCCCGGAACGAGATAGTGAAACACCCCCGCCAGCAGCAGGATCAGGACGACGCCGCCGACGAAGTCCGCGGCGACGAACTGCCAGCCCAGCAGGATCCACATCACGAGGCCGATCTCGACGACGAGGTTCGTGCTGGCGAACTGGAACGACGCCAGCGACGCGGCCGGCGAGGCCCCTTTCTCGAACAGCGACTTCGTCGTCGCCACGGCGCCGAAGGAGCAACTCGACGAGAGGAACCCGAAGAACGAGCCGAGCCCGATCTCCCGAAGCCCGCTCCCGCCGAGCACTTCGCTCATCTCCGCCTCACTGACGAACGCCTGTACCGCGCCGGCGACGGTGAACCCGAGCACGAGCGCCCACCAGGTGTGCCAGGTCATGTCGCTGACGAACCGCGCCGCCTCGGCGAGGTTGCTGAAGACGCTCATGGTGGCTCTCGTCCGCACTAGCCGTTCCAGCTTTTCCGCGGTTGCGCCTAGCGACTTTGGCCCGGCAGGGCCCGCCGTTCGAGCCGTTTCCGGTCGATCGGCGCCCGACCGGGAGCGATCCGCTAGACGAACCGGCCGATTTCGCGAACGGTGCCGGAATCGCTCCGCACCAATATCTATTCTCGATAACGAAAATCCACTAAAGAGGTGTCGTGGTACTCTAGAACGCGATGTCACTGGCAGACACCTCATCGGAGATCGACCACCTGAACGACACCGAGCGAGACTGCATCGAAAACTGCTTCGAGGCCGCCGAGACCTGCGAGTGGTGCGCCGACGAGTGTCTCGACGAGGACATGGACATGTCCAACTGCATCCGGCTGTGCCGGGACGTCGCCGATCTCGCGACCATGCACGCGCGGTTCATGGCCCGCGAGTCCGGCTACACCGAGCAGCTCACGCGAGCCACCGCCGACGCCGCCGAAGAGTGCGCCGAAGAGTGCGAACAGCACGACCATCACCACTGTCAGGTCTGCGCCGACGTGCTGCGCGAGTGCGCCGAGAGCTGTCGGTCGATGATCGGCGCCTGACGGCCGAGCCGCGCTTGGTAGCTATTTTTCAGGGCCGGTAGTCGGCGTCCGGCGAGAACGGGGCGATCGTCGCGGTCTGCTGGGCGACCCAGGCGAGCCGAAGGACGAACGCGAACAGGATCGCGAGCGGCGCGAACCCCAGCGTCACCGTCACGACGATGACGACCGCGTACAGCTCCGAAGGCACCGACCCGACGTGGCCTGCGTTGTACGCGAGCAGGGAGAGCGCGCCCGAGACGATCGCGGGGACGCCGACGTACAGCAGCACCCGGGAGAGGTAGGCGAGCTCCTTCTGGACGTAGATCGTCTTGAAGTAGTCCCGCGCGACGTCGATCTGGAACAGCGCGTCCTCGATCCGGTCCAGCGCCTCGCGCTGCTCGTCGGACAGCGACTCGCCGGCGTTCGCCCGCATCTCCGCGATCTCGTTGAGTTGCTCGGCGTGGTTCGTCGAGATGGTGGCCCCGACGACGCCGAAGATCGAGACGTCGTCGCCCTCGAGCGCGCCGTTGACGGTGCGTACGTCGCGCCGCAACGAGTCGAGGACGCTCTCAAGCCGGCGCCTCGTCTCGCCGTCGAGTTCGTCCGTCGTCCCGGCGAGCCCGTCGACCGTCTCGCCGACGCTCTCGTGGAGGTGTCGGATGAACGCCGAGGGCGCCTTCGGCGTCACGCTCGTGTCGGTCGTCTCCTCGACTTCGGTGCGGTACTCCAGCGTCGCGTCGATCCGCTGGCTGAGCGTCCCCGGCGCGCCCAGCTCCCGCGAGAGGACGAGCTGGTTGATCGAGAGGACGACCGTCAGCAGCGTTAGGTTCCCCGTGATCATCGAGCTGTACACGAAATTGATCGGGCTCTGCGGGCGGACGGCCGCGTAGCCGAACGCCCACAGGACCGCGAGCGTCGCGAGGGTCACGCACGCCACGACGCCGGCGGCGATCGCGAGCCGGTTCCCCTCCAGGAGTAGCCAGCGCGCCGCGCTCGAACTCCCATCCGACGCCGATGCGGAGTCGCTCACGAGCGGCCGTACGACGGCCGACGGGAAAACGGGAGGTGGCGGCCGGGAGGTGGCGACGTCGCTTTGGCCGCTCCGATCGCCGAAGACGCCGCTGTGACCGCGCCGGTGGCCGGACATGCCGCTCGCCGAACGCAACGCTACTCGTGGCCCGACACCCGAACCGGCTCGTAGGGCTCTTCGAGATAGGCCACATCACTGCTCGACAGCGATATTTCGAGGGCCTCGACGGCGTCCTCGAGATGCTCGACGCTCGTCGTCCCGACGATCGGCGCGTCGACCCACTCCTTGTGGAGCAGCCACGCCAGCGCGATCTGGGCCATCGTGACGCCCTTCTCGGCGGCGAGCTCGGCGACGCGCTCGTTGATCTCCGGGCCGCCCCCCTCGCGGTAGGGGTGCTCGTAGAGGTACTCCTCGCTCTCGCCGCGCGTCGTCGCGTCGATCTCCTCGTGCGGTCTGGTCAGGTATCCGCGGGCGAGCGGGCTCCAGGGGATCACGCCAACGCCCTCGTCCTCGCACAGCGGAAGCATCTCGCGTTCCTCCTCGCGGTAGACGAGGTTGTAGTGGTTCTGCATCGTGACGAACCGCTCCAGTCCGCGGCGCTCGCTCTCGTGGAGCGCCCGGGCGAACTGGCGGGCCCACATCGAGCTGGCGCCGACGTAGCGCGCGTCGCCCCGACGAACGGCGTCGTCGAGCGCCCGCAGCGTCTCCTCGATCGGCGTCTCGTCGTCCCAGCGGTGGAGCTGGTAGAGGTCGACGGTGTCCATCCCCAGGCGATCGAGACTGTTTTGCAGCTCCTGCTCGATCGCCTTCCGAGAGAGGCCGCCGGAGTTGGGGTTCTCGTCGTCCATCTGGAAGTACCCCTTCGTCGCGACGACCTGCGAATCCCGGTCGTAGTCGGAAAGGACGTCCCCGAGGACGCGCTCGGACTCGCCCTCGGAGTACATGTTGGCCGTGTCGAAGAAGTTGATCCCCAGGTCGATCGCCCGTTCGATGATCTCGCGGCTCTCTTCCTCGTCGAGGACCCACTCGCGCCAGTCGCTCGACCCGAAGCTCATACAGCCCAGGCAGATGCGGCTGACCTCCATCCCGGTCGATCCCAGCGTGGTGTACTCCATAGCGGGCGTACGGCGACCGGGCCCAAAAACGTCGGTTCGGCGGAAAGGGCGTCGGGGAGTCGACGGCGAAATCGCCGGACGCCGCTACTCGTCGGCGACCGAGACGCAGGCGCCCGACTCCGCGGATCGGTAGATGGCGTCGATCACGCGCTGGACGGTCAGGGCCTCCTCGACGGTGTTGAGCGCCGGCGGCTCGCCGCTCCGGGAGGCGTCGAGGAACTGCTTGGCAGAGCCCTCCCAGCCGGGATGGTCCAGGGACCCGCCGGTCATCGTCGACTCGACGAGGTGGTCGGTGCCCTGCTTGCCGGCGCCGAACACCGTCAGGTCGTCGCCGCCCAGATCGAGCCGGGCGCCCGCATCGGTCCCGCGGGCGAGGACCTCCTGAGATTCGGGCTCGTTTGCGGCCCAGGCGACCTCGAGCGAGATCGTCCGGTCGTCGGCGCACCGGATCATCGCCGTCGCGGAGTCCTCGACGTCGAAGACGGCCTCCTCGGTCGCGTCGTACCACTCGTCGGGATCGACGTAGTCGTCGCGGTCGCCGAACTGCGAGCGGGTGACCGCGAACACTTCCTCGACTTCGGGGTACTCCAGCAGGTACAGCGCGTAGTCGATCGCGTGGACGCCGATGTCGACCACGGCGCCGCCGCCCGACAGCGACTCGTCGGTGAACCACGAGCCGACGCCGGGGATGCCGCGGCTGCGGACGTAGTTCGCACGCACGTGGCTCATGTCGCCGAACCGGCCCTCCGCCTGATACTCCTTGAACATCTCGGTGGCGGGGGAGAACCGGTTGTGGAAATTCACCGCACAGAAGCCCTCGGAGTCGGCGGCGGTCTCGGCGATCCGCTCGGCGCTCTCCAAGGTGTGGGCCAGCGGCTTCTCGCAGAGCACGTCGTAGCCGTACTCCAGCGCCCCCACGGCAGCGGGTTCGTGGAACTTGTTCGGCGTCGCCACCACGACCGCGTCGAGGTCCTCGGCGGCGTACATCTCGTCGAACTCCTCGTAGGTCGCCGCGCCGTAGGTCCGGGCGAACTCCTCGCGCGTCTCGGGGACGAGGTCGGCGCCAGCGACGACCTCGTGGCCCAGTTCCTCGGCATTCGTGGCGTGCGTCTGTCCCATGAATCCCAGGCCGACGACGCCGAGCCGGACGGGAGAAGTGTCGTCTGTCATCGGCGTACACTCTGGGGTTGATACTGAAATACCTAGGTATACTCATCACGCTTCTGCGCGGACGCCGGCGGGGCTACCAGTGACAGCTATCCGGATGCCGTCCGACGGCAAACGAGTCTGTCCTGACGCTAACGTAGAAGTACCGTAGCGCGCCGCGCAGCCACCTCGTAAATTCGCGTTTCTACGCCCGCGTGAGACGGTAGCATATGTCTCGCGCAGACTCCCGCGCGGCGCGGCGCGTCGCGCTCCTGACGTTCGGCGTCGCGCTCGCAGTGGTGGCATCGACGGCGGGTGTAGGAATCATCCCCGGATCGATGCTCGCGCCCCACGACGGCGGCGAGGGCGACTCGCTACCCGACACCGACGACTACGACGATCCGCTCGTCGACTACGATGCGGTCGACTACGAACTCGCGCTGAACAGCACCGCCGAGGACGACCTGAGCTACTCCCTGACGGTCCTCGGCGCGGTCGAACCCGTCGACGACGCCGCGAATGGGACCGTCGACTGTACGGACCAGCTCTGTCGCGTCGAGGGGACGCTCGAACCGGACGAGGTGGCGACGTACCACGTCTCGGGATCGATCGTCGGCGTCCAGCCGAAAGAGGGGCTGATCGGGCACGTCAACGGGACGTTCGAGGGCGACGCGCTGGTCGGAACTGGGTGGGGCGCGCTCTCGCCCGCTGAAGACGACGGGCGACCCGACGACGCGATCGGTTCCGAAGACGACGAGGAGACGTCGGAACCGGTCGCCGATCCGTCCGAGGACGGCGGCGACGCGCCGGGAGAGAACAATGGCGAGGACGGCGTGTCGGAACCACCGGAGAACGGAGTGCCGACGGAAAACTACTCGTTCGAGGTCACCGGGATGAACGTCCTCGGGGACGATCCGGATGAAGAGTACGTCACGCTGAACAACACGGGCGAGACGATGGTCGACATGTCCGGGTGGACGCTCCGGGACCGGCTGGACGGCGGCAGGGTTCCCGTGAACCTGGATCCGTTCGTGTTTCCCGAGGGCTTCGAGCTCGGGCCAGGCGAGGAAGTGACGGTCTGGACCGGCGATGGAACGGACGACGCTGCGAACCTCTACTGGGGCGTCGGCGTCAACGTATGGAACCAGACCGGCGACACGATCGTCCTGCGGACGGCGGACGGCGAGACGGTCCTCGAACACCAGTACGGCGATCAGACGCCGGCCGGGAGCTACGTCTCGGATATCACCTACGAGAACTGCTCGACGGTCACGATCGACGGCGAGGGCGAGTTCGGCGTCGAGATCAACACGGCGTTCTACGGGCCCGACGGGGTCACCTCGATGAACTACGAGAACGACGTGAGCCTGCCCGCGACAATCGACGTCTCAGATATCGACGATGCGGCGGTGACCGACATCGTGATCGAACACACGACCGTCACCGACGGAACGAGCGGCCTCGCCGCCGAACGGTCCAACCCCGACCGCGAGGCGTGCGGCGACGAGATCGACGCGCAGTACGAGGACTGGCAGGACAACCAGAGCGGTGACGACAACCGGAGCGGCGACGATAACCAGAGCGACAGGAACGGTACAGATGACGAGGCGACCGCCGCCGACATCTCGATCGCCTACGAGGGCTGTTCGACCGTCTCGATCGACGTGGAGGGCGACGCGAGCGCCGAGAACTGGGAAATCTGGGAGCTCTCGACGCGGTTCTATACCGAGAGCGGCATCGATACGATGATCTTAGAGCCCGACGACGGCATCCCGACGACGATCGACGCCAACGAGCGCGTCGAGGGCGCGGTCACCGACGTCGAGATCGAGAACGTGATGCTGACCGGCGACGGCGGCGAGACGTTCGTCGAGGCGTCCCAGCCCGACGAGAGCTGCGGCGATCAGATCAACCAGCAGTGGGAGGAGTATCAGGACGAGAGCGGCGCGGCAGAAGGTGACGGCGAGAGCAACGAAGAAGAAGAAGGCGGCGAGAGTGGCGAGGGAACCGAGAGCGGCGACAGCACCGACGACGAGACTACCGACAGTGGGAACGACGACGGCGACGAAACCGCCGGCGAGAACGACGAAGGAGCCGACGTGTCCGGCACGGAGAGCGGATCCGGCGACACGACAAACGAAGACGGCGAGTCCGACGAGGATGGCGAAGGAGACGCACCGGCCGACGACGAAAGCGACGAGGACGGTGGTGATGACGAAAGCGACGAGGACAGTGGTGACGACGAAAGCGATGGGGGAGACGCGACCGCAGAGACGAGCGAGGACGACGGGAGCGACGACCAGAACGGGGATGCCGACACAGCCGAGCGAACGCTCCCGACGGGCTGAGCGTCACGCCGTCGAACGCGCGGGCGGTGACGTAGCCGACGGCGGCGACGACCGTCGCAGAGAGCGTGTGCGTGACGTGATCGTACCACCAGAAGTCGTTGTACAGACCGAGCATTCCGACCGTGTGCAGGCAGAGCGCCCCCGTGATCCACAGCGTCATCCACGGGTCGAGACTGATTCGGTAGTCGCGTCGCAGGAGCGCCGGCACGAACGTCACCGCGAGGGCGATGGCCGCGTTCACGATCACGCTCAGCGTCAGCGTGACGAGCCCGACGACGAGTACGACGCCGATCGTCGCCTGAAGCAGTCGGCTGAGGACGTGCTCCAGCGGCGGCGAGTTCTCGAATCGGCGTCGCACCATATGTTGTAGGAACTACACCTCGACGCTGTATAGGACGTGTAGTGAAAAGATGTCACGGCCGTCTTCGCGGCGGCATTCGACCGACCCCGTCGGAGTTCGTTCACGCGACGCCCGGCAGCTCGCCCAGATGGAGCAGTTCGGTTCGCCGGGGTCGGCGTGCTCGCCTTCGGCCTGCTCGTCCTCGCGTTCTAGGCCCGAACCGGGTAAAATCGACAGGCGACGACGCGACAACGTGCGCCGAACGCCGGATCATCGGGGGTCGTCGGGCACCCGGCGCGCGTGGCTGCCGTACAGCGAGTAGAGGACGACGAGCATACCGGTCGCGACGATGACGGTCTGGATCGCGCCGGCAAGAAAGAGATCCAGTTCGACGAACTCGAACAACAACCCCTGGATGACCGTCCCCACGCTGATCAGCGCGAATCCGATCGCGAGGTACAGCATCGCGCCGCTTCCGTGGCGGGAGTACCCCCGATACGCTTTCGTCGCTATGAGTAGCCCGAGCACCAGCACAACGACCTTCCCGGCGACGAGTGGTAAGTGCATCAGTCGTTACTCCCGGATGTCCTCCCAGAGTCGAACGAACCGGTCGACCTCGTCCTCGCGCCGTTCGACGTCCATCTCCAGAGTTTCATCGCTGAGCTCGACTTCGATACGTTTGATCGCCGCCCGGTAGACGTTGCGGTGATTCCCGCGATGGTCGAGTTGCAGTCCCTCGGTCAGGAGCGCTTGCTCGACGAGCGCATCGAGTCGACGGTAGACGGTGGACGGGGATGCCTCGACAAGTTCCGCCAGTTCGTCCGCGGAGCGTTCCTGTTCGGTCGTGTACAGCAGTATCTTCGCGCTCGTCTCGTCCGCCAGCGCCTCGAGGATCCTCTGATTGTCCACTGGCCACTATTCAAGAACGACGCCACCTTCGGTAAAACATAGCAGAAGAATCTCGCCAAATGAGAACAAGCAATTAACTTATAACCGATAACGGTTGCGGTACTTAAAAACCACCCGCGGGAGCAGGGACTGCAACCCCGCCGCAGAGCTACTACGACACCGGCGCAAGGTTGAACTGCAATGTCGTACCGCAAACCGATGCTCGCGGTCGCACTCGCGGCGGCGCTTCTGGTGAGCAGCGTCGCCCCCGCGGCGGCCCACAGCTGGCAGACCGAGGTCGAACAGGGCGATATGAAACTAGGCGTGAGTAGCACGCCCGAGAAGCCGATCGCCGGCATGGAAACGGAGTTTAGCGGTGCGATCAGCAACACCGCTGCAGAGGAAGGCGTCACCGGCGTCGAGGCCGAGGTCCACATCAACGGGCCCGGAGACGTCCACGACCATGTCACGGTCCAGATCGCGGAGGACGACCCGCACTTCCACTTCGCGTACACGTTTCCGGAGGCGGGCAACTATACGATGACCGTCGTCACCGAGATCAACGGGCAGGAGTACGCCTTCGAGTTCCAGCGTGACGTCGGCCTCATCCCGGCCGAGGCGACGGGCGAGGAGATCAACCAGATCAACGAAAACGTCTCCGAGCTTCAGCAGTCGGTCGATGATCTGCAGGAACAGAACGACGAACTGGAGTCGCAACTGGCGGACCACGACGAGGCCGACCAGGAGAGCGATCAAGAGGAGACCAGCGCGTCGATGCCCGGCTTCGGGATCGCAGCTGGCTTTGCATCGATCGCCGGCATCGTTGCGTTCGTGGTCGGGAAACGCGCCTGACGTGAGGACGACTGACAGATGATACCGAACCGAACCACGCGGCGTCGGCTCCTCGCGGCGGCCGGCGGCGCGGCGGCCGGACTCGCAGGCTGTGCGGGACAGCAACCCGACTCGTCGGACGATTCGCCGGACTCCGAGCCGGAATCCGGCTCCGATCCCGATTCGAGCGAGGCCGACGACAGTGAAAGCCAGGCAGAGGGCGGAGACGATACGGAGAACGCGCACGACGACGTGCAGGTTGTGGAGATGATCACGGACAACGAGGGCATGTACTTCCAGCCGAAGGGGCTGCTCGTCGAACCGGGCGCGACCGTCCGCTTCGTCATCGCCTCCGGCAGTCACTCGACGACCGCCTACCACCCGGACAACGGGGACCAGCCGCTCAGAATCCCCGAGGCCGCTGATCCGTGGGATTCCGGTATCGTGGAGGAGTCCGACGACCCCTTTGAGGTGACGTTCGCCGTCGAGGGGGTTTACGACTACTACTGCCAGCCCCACGAGATCATGGGACAGGTCGGACGGATCGTCGTCGGCGAACCGCAGGACGGCCCAGGCACTACTTCGCCCGACGGGTTGCCACCCGGCGCACGAGACGAACTCCCCGCCATCGAGACGATTATCGAGGACGGCGCCATCGACGGCCCGTGACAGACCGGCCTACCGGGCCGGATCGCCGTCGGTGGATTTCGCTGGTGAGACGCGCACGACGAACTGACCGGCGGCGGTCGCGATCCCCGTAAAGGACGGGTCTCGGCCGCGCCAGCGCTCACGCTCATTTTTGAGTGTCATCACTCGGGGTGTGGCAGTGTGGGAAAATGCCCGGGGAGGGCTCCGAACCCTCGATCTCCGCATGTCCCAGGTTCGAGGCTCGGCAGTCCTCGTACGGACATGAGAGGCTTCCAAGGCGAGCCGCACCGAAGCTCAGAACCCTATGAGTGCGGCGCTATGTCCAGCTAAGCCACCCGGGCTCGACTCGGAGTTGTCCGGTGATTACCTTTAAGCTTCTCATCTCCGGCGGTCTCGCGTGTGAGTAGCTCACGAGGATGGCCCGGCGAGAACGGCCCGCGGTTTTAAGCTATGGGGCAGAAAGAATGGTGCATGAGCGTACCCGGAGCAGTCGAATCGGCCCTCGACGGCGAGGACGTGGCGGCGGAGGTGCCCCTCGGCGGCGAGGACGTGCTGTACATCACGCCGACGCGGACGCTGATCTACCGCGGCGAGGGACTGCTGAGCGACGAAACCGTCGAGGAGTACCCCCACGACGCCGAGCGCCTGACGGTCAAGGAAGGGCGCCGGAAGACGCGGTTCAGCCTGGAGTACCCGCTCGAGGGGACCAAGGAGTTCACGCTCCCCTCGAACAGCGCCGAGAGCGCGCTCCACCCGGTGCTGGCGGGGATCATGAACGCCGGCGGCGTCACGGATCCCGGCGAGACGGTCGTCAAGACGTTCCGCTTCAGCGAGCTGACGCTGGTCGTCACCAGCGAGCGCCTCGTCAAGCACATCGGCGAGGTCGTCTGGGACGAGGACTACGAGGAGTTCCACTACGCCGACGTCACCGGGCTCACCTTCGAGGAGGGCAGCGTCGCGACCCAGATCGTCCTGGAGGTCGACGGCCGCCAGCAGCGCATCAAGGCGCCCAAGGAGCACGCCCGGGAGGCCCGCGAGCGGCTGACCCAGGCGCTGTGTAACTACTACGACGTGAACTCGGTAGAGGAGCTACGCGCCGCCATCGCGCCCGACGAGGAGGCCGCCGACGCCGGCGACGACGCGCCGGCGGTCGCCTTCGGCGAGGGCGTGGATCCGCTGGACGCGAACCCGCCTGCGCCCGACGACGAGGATCTGGTGGGCGACCCCGGCAACGCGACCTCGGGCGTCGGGTCGGCCGATCCGATGCCGAGCACCGGCTCGACGCCGGAGACGAGCGACGCGACCGCATCCGCCGTGACTCCGTCCGCGGACGACGCCCAGATGGAGGCTGCCGGAGCCGAGCAGCGGGCTGGCGGCGCCGCGAGTGATCGAGCGGAAGAGCGGACGCGAGATGCCGTGGACCAGTCGCCCGACGCCGAACAACGCCAGCGCGCGACGAACGACGCAGAGAGCAATCAGGCCCAAGCGGGGCGCACGGCGTCGACGCCGGCCACCGAGCAGGCCGGTGCAGACGAGACGACGGACGCCTCGGAGCCGGAGTTCGACTTCGAGGAGGCGGGCTTCGAGCCGGCGGACTCGGACGAGGATATCGCCGCAGGCGACGACGTGGCCGCCGAGGTCGCCGAGCTCCGCGCGGTCGTCGAGGAGCAAAACGAGCGGCTGGACCAGCAGCGCCGCGCCATCGAGCGGCTGGTCGAGGAGCTCAGTCGCGGCCGGTAACCTTCCGGATGCAGGAGGAGCCGAAGGGGCCCAGATCGCCCGAATCGAATCGGATGAAGTGACCGGTCGAGAGCCCGGCGCCGCAGCGCCGACACTCGAACTCGCCTTCCTTCTGGACGACCTGGCTCTCGAAGCTGACGTACGTGCCCCGCTGGGGCCGGACGACGCCGTCCTCGCGCTCGATGATCCCGCGCGTCTCGGCGGTTTCGAGGATCTCGCGGGTGACGGAGGGATGGGTCGTCACCGTCTCGATGCGGTCGACCGCCTCCGCGACGCTGAGCTCCTCGTGTTCGAGCGCGGCGAGCAGTTCGAGCCCGACCTCCACGGGGTCGCCGTCCATGCGTTCTCCCGTGACTGCGCGGCCGAGCGGATTAAACGTTGCGCGGCCCGGTGACACCGCGATGCGGCGCCGCGGCGAGGTCGGCGTCCCGATGCGCCGACCGACGCGAGGTCGCGCCGACGATCCGGCCCACCAAAAGAGGTTCAAGGGGTGCCTGTCATCTGGAAAGTGATGCAACCGGGAACGCGGCGGTCGCTGGCGGGCGTCGGCCTGCTCGCGGTCGTCGTCGCCGTCGCGCTGACGCTCTCGCCCGACGCGGCGATCGGCGCCGTCGACGCCGCGGCGGACGAGCCGGCGACGTTTCTCGCGGTCGCCGTCGCGCTCTACCTCGTCCGGCCGCTCGCGCTGTGGCCGCCGACACTCGTCGCGGTCGTCGTCGGCTACGGCCTCGGGATCGCGGCGGGCGTTCCCGTCGCCCTCGCCGGCGCCGTGCTGACGTCGGTACCGACCTACGCCGCGGCACGCTGGGTCAGCGCGGGCAACGACTGCGCGCCGGTCGAACGGCTCGCGGGCGTCGGCGGAGGCTACTTCGGCTCGGCGGGCGACCTGCGGGGCGTCGTCGCGGCGCGGCTGGCGCCGATCCCGGCCGACGCCGTCAGCTGCGCCGCCGGGCTCTCGGCGGTGCCGCTCCGCGCGTTCGCCATCGGCGTGCTCGTGGGAGAACTTCCCTGGACCGTGGTGGCCGTCGTCGTCGGGAGTTCGCTGTCGACGATCACCGCGCGGGGGCTGGGCGGCGTCGGGATGCCGCTGGCCGCCGCGACGACGATCGCCGCGGCGCTCCTGCTCGCCGGGCCGGCCTACGAGCGGCTGCAGGACCGATCCGTCGAGGCGCAGTCCTGAATCTACCAGAAGGTGTCGCTGCAATCGTACACTACCCCGTGCTGCGGGCAGACGTACTTGCAGTGGCGCTTGTACAGCGGCTCCTCACAGATCGGGCAAGGGCGACCGCCCGCGGCGCCGTTCTCGACCATACGGTCCGGAACGGTGCCGAGCGCCTTGTGCCTTCTCGGTGACGTTCGTCAGTGTCGGCAGGAGCGCAAAACAACTGAGCTTGCTCTACTGAAACTGTAGTAGAAACATTTACGTCGGTCCCGGCAGCACAACCGGTAGAGTCGAACGCGACGCTCGGGGATGTCGGCAGTGTCCACAGTGGCGACGCTGGCCGGCAAACAGCGACGCCGTCGCCGAGTGCGACGACCATCGCTGGCGAAGTGGCGTGACGACCGCGACCGCACTGCCCCGACCGACCCACAGTGGCGACGCTGTCGATGCCGACGGCAGGTGCCCGCGAGCGTCGCGCATTCGACCGTACGACAGCTATGAGTCAACACGCGACATCTACGACCGACGAGATCCGTTCGATCGTCGAGCGAGCGAGCGACGACTTCGAGGACGTGCTGCCCGACGAGACCGTCGACGACATCGTCTCGGCGGCCGACCGCAATCTCTACGCGGGCGCCCCCCGGGAGGAGATCTACGAGGGCGTCCTGCAGGTACTGACCGCCCGGATCGAGCGCGAACCGGCGTACAAGCGCGTCGCCGCCGAGGTGTTTCGGGCGCGCTACTGCGAGGAAATTCTCGGGGAGGATCTCCCCGGTGACGCCCTCGACTCGGCCTACCGCAACTCGCTGGGCGAGCTGATCGACCGCGGCGTCGAGGCCGACCTGCTCGACGAGCGGATGGCCGAGTGCTTCGATGTCGAGGAGCTGGCCGCCGCGCTGGAGCCGGACCGGGACGACCTGTTCGAGCACATGGCGCTCGACACGCTGTACCAGCGGTACTTCCTCAAGACCGCCGACGGCGAGCGCCTCGAACTGCCCCAGGTGTTCTGGATGCGCGTCGCCATGGGGCTAGCGCTGGAGGAAGACGATCCGCAGGCCCGCGCCGAGGAGTTCTACGAAGTCCTCTCGAAACTGGAGTTCACGCCCTCCTCGCCGACGCTGTTCCACAGCGGGACGACCCATCCGCAGCTGTCCTCGTGTTACCTGACGACCATCGAGGACGATCTGGAAGGGATATTCGAGGCGTACAAGCACCACGCCGTGCTCTCGAAGTGGAGCGGCGGGTTGGGCAACGACTGGACGAACCTCCGGGCCGACGGCGCGCTCATCTCGTCGACGGGCGTCGAATCGACCGGAACGGTGCCGTTCCTCCGGATCAGCAACGACGTGACGGCCGCGATCAACCGCTCGGGCAAGCGCCGCGGGGCGGCCTGTGGCTACCTGGAGTGCTGGCATCTGGATTTCGAGTCGTTCCTCGATCTCAAGCGCAACACCGGCGACGAGCGCCGCCGCACGCCGGACATGAACACGGCCGCGTGGGTGCCCGACCTGTTCATGGAACGCGTCGAGGCCGACGAGGAGTGGACGCTGTTTTCGCTCGACGAGGTGCCCGAACTCCACGAGACGTACGGCGAGGAGTTCGCCGAGATCTACCGCGAGTACGAGGAGCAGGCCGACAACGGCGAGTTACGGCAGTACGAGCGCGTCGACGCGGCCGAGCTGTGGCGGACGATGCTGACCCGGCTGTTCGAGACGGGCCACCCGTGGATCACGTTCAAAGATCCCTGCAACATCGGTAGCCCGCAGGATCACGCCGGCGTCGTCCACTCGTCGAACCTCTGTACCGAGATCACGCTCAACACGAGCGTCGACGAGCACGCGGTCTGCAACCTCGGGAGCGTGAACCTCGCCACCCACGTCGACGAGGGCGAGCGCGGCGACGCCGAACTCGACCGCGAGCGCCTCGCCGGGACGATCGAGACGGCGACGCGCATGCTCGACAACGTCGTCGACCTCTGTTTCTACCCGACCGACGAGGCCGAGGCCTCGAACATGCGCCACCGGCCCGTCGGACTCGGGACGATGGGCTTTCACGACGCGCTGCTGCAGCTCGGCATCCCGATGGGCGACGAGGAAGCCGTCGAGTACGCCAACCGCTGGCAGGAGTTCGTCTCGTATCATACGATCCTGAATTCCTCGAAGCTCGCCGCCGAACGAGGCACCTACGAGTCCTACGAGGGCTCGAAGTGGGACCGGGGGATCCTGCCCCAAGACACCGTCGACCTGCTCGAACGCGAACGCGGTCGGCAAGTGCCCACGGACCGCGAGGAGACGCTGGACTGGGATACCGTCCGCGAGCACGTCGAAACCCACGGGATGCGCAACTCCAACACGATGGCGATCGCGCCGACGGCGACGATCTCGACGATCAACGGAACGACGCCGTCGATCGAACCGGCGTACTCGAACCTTTACGTCAAGTCCAACATGAGCGGCGACTTCACCGTGATCAACGATCGACTCGTCGAGGACCTGCGAGCCCGCGATCTCTGGGACGACGAGATGGTCGATCGGCTCAAGTACCACGACGGCTCGCTGCAGGAGATCGACCGCGTTCCCGACGAGCTTAAAACGCTGTACCGCGGCGCGTTCGAGATCGACCCGCGCCACCAGCTCCGGCTCACCGCACACCGCCAGACGTGGATCGACCAGTCGGTGTCACACAACGTCTTTTTCCCGTCGACCAACGGCTCGATGCTCGACGACATCTACCGGACGGCGTGGCGACTGGGCCTGAAGACGACGTACTACCTGCGGACGCTGGGCGCCTCGCAGATCGAGAAGTCGACGCTGGATATGGACGAGTACGGCAAGACCCAGCACCGCGACGGCGGAACGGACGGCGACGCCGCGGACGCCGCGGCGTTCGGCGGCGCTGGGGATGCCGAGTCGTCCCCGGCGCCCCGCGGGGACGCCAGCTCAACTTCGAGAGCCGACAGCGATTCGGCGTCGGCGTCCGACAGCGATTCGACCGCGCCGTCGAGCGACGACGAACTCTGTGCCGTCGAGGACCCGACCTGCGACGCCTGCCAGTAAGCGACCCCGACACTCTCCAACCATGCCGATTCTCAACCACGACGCCGAACACGACCCGAACAAGATACTGCCGATCGACTACGACTGGGCCCGCGAGTACTACGAGGCCGGCGTCGCCAACAACTGGGTGCCCGCCGAAGTACCGATGCAAGACGACATCTCCCAGTGGAACGGCGACGAACTCACCGACGCCGAGCGCCGGCTCGTCGAGTGGAATCTCGGCTTCTTCTCGACGGCCGAGTCGCTGACCGCCAACAACATCGTGCTGGCGCTGTACGAGTACGTTACGGCGCCGGAGTGTCGCCAGTACCTGCTCAGGCAGGCCTACGAGGAAGCGATCCACACGGACACGTTCATCTACTGTTGTGACTCGCTGGGGTTCGACCCCGAGTACATGTACGGCATGTACGATCGCATCCCCGCCATCGAACGCAAAGACGACTTCGTGGTCGATCTCACGCAGGCGATCGACCGGGACGACTTCTCGATCGAGACGACCGAGGACGTTCGCGCGCTGCTCCGTGACCTCGTCGGATTCTACGTCATCATGGAGGGCATCTTCTTCTACGCCGGCTTCGCCATGATGCTCGGGCTCAAGCGCCAGAACAAGATGGTCGGCGTGGGCGAGCAGTTCGAGTACATCATGCGCGACGAGTCGCTCCACGTCGGCTTCGGCGTCGACCTGATCGAGCAGATCCGCGCCGAGCAGCCCGGCGTCTGGACCGACGAGTTCGAGGCCGAACTGCGCGATCAGATCCTGACGGCCGTCGACCTCGAACGGGCCTACGCCAGAGAGGCCTGTCCCGAGGAGATCCTCGGGATGGGTCCCGAACAGTTCGCCGAGTACGTCGAGTACGTCGCCGACCGCCGACTCGGCCAGCTCGATATGCCCGACGAGTACGGCACCGCGAACCCCTTCGACTGGATGAGCGAGCAGGTCGATCTCAACAAGGAGAAGAACTTCTTCGAGAGCCAGGTGACCGAATACCAGTCGGGCGGCTCGCTCGACTGGTAGCTCACTCTCGGCTCGGGAGCCGCGTCACCCGGCCCGGCGTCGTGTGGAACTCCCAGACGCGCCGGTCGTCGTGGGCGGGCAACACTCGGTCGACTTGCCGGAGGCCGCGCTTGATACAGCCCCACCAGGAGTCGGCCGTCTCGTAGCCCGCCGGGCGCTCATCGTACAGCGCGTCGACGAAGTGCGAGCGCCGAGCCGTCTCCCGCTCGCGCAGCAGCGCCAGCGCGGCGCCGACCGCGCTCCGGCGTCGCTCGACGAGTTCGTCGTCGCGGCCCGGCACCTCCAGAGCGTCGAGGTCGGTAATCTCCTCGCCGGGTCGGTCCGCGTCGGTGCCCGCCAGCGCGGCGTCCGAACGGTAGGTCAGCCCGCTCTCCGGGCTGCCCTGTAGCTCTGTTCCGGTCTGTAGCACTGCTTCGCGGGCGAACGCGTCGAGGCGCTGGCCCTCGACGCCTGCCAGGTCGGTGGCTAGCTCGTTGACCGTGTCGTCGGAGATGCGGGCCTCGCCCGGCGCGAGGTTGTGGTCGACGTCCGCGCCGCTCTCTGACTCGGAATCGGTTGCAGCGCCGTCGCTGGAAACTCCCTCGTCGTGAGGAGTGGCCGCATCGGCGTCCGACCCCGATCCGGACGAATCGACCCACGCGTCGGCGTCGAGCGTGGCGTTCTCGGTCCCGGCGCCCGGCTCACTGCTCTCGGCGTCGACCGACGCCGTTTCGGGAGCGTCCTCGGACCCGTCGGCGCCGGCCTCGTCGAGCTTCGCCTCCAGTTCCTCGACGCGCTCGGCGTACGCCGTGAGCGCCCGCTCGCGCTCCGAGCCGGCGTCGATGTTCGTCCGGTGGTCGAGAATCCAGCGGAGGTACGCCTCCCGGGAGTCGAAGCCAAGCAGATCCCGCTCGGTGTCCAGTTTGCGGACCAGCGACTCGGGGACGTCGAGACGAAGCGACGGCATCTACGGACGAGTACAGCGACCGGCGTAAAAAGCGCTCTGGCGCGTCAGACGGTCGTCTGACGCCGCATATCGTCGATTCGCCGGGTTAGCACTCCGACCAGCCGCAGGACTCGCAGGTCTTGCAGCCTTCGGAGTAGTACAGCGAGAGCGACCCGCAGTCAGGACACTCGGGACTCTCGCCGGCGTCGATCAGGTCCTGGGAGGCCGACGCGTCGGCGTCGGCGTCCTGCGCCCCGTCCGCGGAGGCGACGCCGCCGTCGGGCTCCGGTTCGGTGCGCGCGTCGGCTCCGTTAACCTCGTCTTCGAGCTCGGTGAGGTTCTGCTGCTGGGGGTAGGCCTTCTCGATCTCGCCGTCGAGATACCGGCGCATCGCGGTGCCGACGGCGTCCGGGATCGACTGGATCTGCTCGCCCTTGTCCCAGGCGACCTTCGGCGACCGGATCCCCTGCAGTTCGTCGGCGATCTCCTCGGGGTCGACCCCCGAGCGCAGCGCCGTCGAGATGGTCTTGGCCAGCGCCTCGGTAAAGGAGGCCGTGAAGCCGCCGGAGTTGCCGATGTTGGCAAAGAGCTCGAACGGCCGGCCGTCCTCGTCCTCGTTGATGTTGACGTAGAGCTTGCCGTAGCCCGTGTCGATACGCTGGGTGACGCCGTGGAGCACGTCGGGACGCGGGCGCTTCTTGGCGTACTGCTCGGCGAGGTCGGCGTCGCCGTCCGCGATGTCGAGCAGCTCCTCGACCTGCCGGTCGAGGGCGGCCTGGACGTCCTCGTTCTCGAGGAAGCCCTCGATGCCGCCGAACACGTCCTGGATCTGCTCGATCAGGGCCTCGGCGGCCTCGGACTCGTCAGCGAAGTCGGCGTTCTTCGCGCGCGTCGTCAGCACCTGCTTGCTGCGGGTGCCGTCGCGGTAGTAGGTGACGCCCTTGCCGCCGTGCTCGTAGATGTACTCGAACACGTCCTTGGCGTCGTCGACGGTGGAGTCGTTGGGCGCGTTGACGGTCTTCGAGATCGCGGAGTCGACGCCTTCCTGGCAGGCGACCTGCACGCCGGCGTGTTCCTTGGCCGAGAGCGAACCGGTGGTGACGAACAGCTCGCCGATGGCGTCGGGCACCGTCGTCAGGCCGTCGATGCCGTCGAACTCGTTGTTGGCCATCTGCTCCTGGGCCTCTTCTTTCACCGCGTCGACGTCGAGGTCGTTCTCCTCCAGCACGCGGAGGAAGTAGTCGTCGAACTCGACGAGCATCTCGTCGCCCTGGACGTCGTCGCTGACGTTCTTGTAGTAGGCGACGTTGTAGATCGGCTCACAGCCGCCGGTGGTGTTGCCGACCATCGAGGTCGTGCCGGTCGGCGCGATCGTCGTCGTGTTGTGATTGCGGATGGCGAAGCCGTCCTCCCACTCGTCGGCGTCGAGGCCGGTCTGGCGCTCGAACCACTCGCGGTACTCGGTGGGGTTCGCGTACTTGGAGTTGTCCCACTCGTCGAAGGCGCCGCGTTCCTCGGCGAGCTCGTGGGAGGCCCACTTCGAGCCGTGGTTGATGTGGCGCATGACCTGGCGGGCGACCTCGTTGCCCTCGTCGCTGCCGTACTCGATGCCGAGCTGGATGTACAGCTGGGCCAGCCCCATGACGCCGAGGCCGATCTTGCGCATCTCCCGGACCTTCTGCTCGATCTTCTCGACCGGGAAGTCCGACATCGTGACGACGTTCTCGAGGAATCGGGTCCCCATCTCGATGCGCCGGTCGAACTCCTCGAAGTCGACGGCCTCCTCGAGGAACGCGTCGACGGCGTCCTCCAGGCTACCGTACTCGTCGGCGTGCTCGTCGGCCCAGACGCGCCAGTCGGGCGCCTGCTGGTCGGCGAGCGTTGAGAGGTTGATGTGCCCGAGGTTGCAGGCCTCGTACTCCTCGAGGGGCTGCTCGCCGCAGGGGTTCGTCGCGAGGATGCGGTGGTCGGGGTGCTCCTCGACGTCGAAGGAGTGTTCCTTGTTGACGCGCTCGAGGTAGATCACGCCGGGCTCGCCGTTCTCGTGGGCGCCCTCGACGATGTCGTCCCAGAGTTCCTCCGCGGGGATCGACAGCTCCTCGCCGACCTCGACGTGGTCGCCGAGGCCGAACATGTCGTACAGTTCCTTGGTCTCCTCGGTGGCGATGTGGGGTTCGCCGGTGCGCGGGTTGGTGAAGGTGAACTCCTCGCCGGCCTGCAGCGCCTCCATGAAGTCGTCGGTGACGCCGACCGAGATGTTGAAGTTCGAGAGGTGGCCCTCGACGGCGTTCCGGAGGTGCTTGGGGACCTTCCCCTCGTCGTCGATGAGCTCGCGAGCTTCGTCCAGAGCTTCCTGGAAGGAGTTGTGGGTGAAGTCGTCGGGGTCGTTCAGGCGCAGCGTCTCGGCCAGCGAGACGTCCTTGTTCTTGGCGTGGATGAACTGGATGACGTCCGGGTGCGAGACGCGCATCACGCCCATCTGGGCGCCGCGCCGGGCGCCGCCCTGGGCGATCGTCTCGCACATCTGGTCGTACGTGCGCATGAACGTGATCGGGCCCGACGCGATGCCGCCCGTCGAACCGACGGCGTCGCCGTAGGGGCGCAGGCGCCAGAAGGCGTAGCCCATGCCGCCGCCGGACTGGAACACCTGAGCGGCCTCCTTGGCGGTCTGGTGGATGTCGTCGATGTCGTCCTCGGGCGAGTCGACGAAACACGCCGAGAGCTGCTGGAGCTCGTCGCCCGCGTTCATCAGCGTCGGCGAGTTCGGCATGAAGTCGAGGTTCTCCATCATGCCCTGGAACTCCTCGGAGACGTCCTCGACGTGCTCGCGGATCTCGTCGGGGAGCTCGGGGACGATGGTGTCGTAGGCGAACTTGTTGACGTTGTAGATAGAGAGCGTCGCCTCGACGTCGTCCTCGGCGGTCGTGCCCTTGCCGAACACCTCGGCGGCGAGTTCGTCCCGCCGCGGGTGGTCGGGCTTGAGCTGGTCGGGCGTGACCGCGATCTCGGTGTCTCGCTTGCGCGACTCGAAGACGGCCTCCGCGAGCGCGATGTTCTTCCCGACGCGATCGAACAGGTCCTCCTGGGACTCGATCAGCTCGCCGTCGGCGTCCTTGCGCAGGTAGCGCGCCGGCAGGATGTTCTGGTACGCGTTGCCGGTCAGGCGCTCCTCCAAGGTGTCGCCGTCGGTGCGCTTGATCGGGAGCGTCAGTTCGTCGGCCGAGAGCTCCGCGTCGCTCATGCGGCGCTCACCTCGGGCGCGGGGCGATAGCCTCGTGCGGTTTTGTGGGTTGTGTGCGTCATGGTTCGGGGTAGTTGTGGACGGGCACTGCCTACTGGATGGAACCTCATAAAACGACCTGAATCGTCCACGCTTGCATTACAGCAACTGTGTTTGCACAGACGTATCACTGGTCGCGTGTGGGTACGTTCGGCACGCCCCTGACTCTGGGGGTGCGGCCCTACCCGTGCTCATGGGACCCGGCGTAATAAGCTTAGGCAGTCCGCAGTGAAAGTGAAAGGTCGGTTCGCCGACCGGTCGTTCGATCGACATCCGGCACCGGACGTCGGCGCCTGCCGGGCAACCGCGCTCCACATCACCACCTCGCTCGTTTAGGCGGCGTTCGGCACGGCGAGATTCGCAGCCGGTTCTGGGGAACAGTTATAACCGCTCGGGGACATCTCTGCTCCATGATCAGTTCTGCCAGCGTCGCGGCCGGTGCGGTGCTCGCCCAGTCGCTCCCCTCCGACCCCGCCGCGCAACTGCTCAGCGCGATCGCGGTCGCGGCCGTCGTCGTGTTCGCCGCGCGCCTACTCCTGAATCTCGCGTGGAAGCTCCTGATGATCGCGGGCGTCGTCGCCGCCGTGCTGTTCGCGGCGAGCATGGCGGGCGCGGGCGTTCTCTGAGCCGGCGCAGAACTCTCCCGGACGACCCGCTACAGAATTATAAGGAATCGAGCGGCCAACCGACGTATCTCCTGAAAATCGGCGCGACGCATGTCGAAGCGGGTGTGCGGCCAGCCGCGTCGCGAACGCGAGCGCCGCCTGTTCGCTTTCATCCCGGCGGATCAGCAGCAGATAGCGCCGGCTCTCAGACGCCCGCGAGGAAGTTCTCGATGACGTCGTGGCCGGTCGACGTGAGCACGCTCTCGGGGTGGAACTGGACGCACTCGATCGGATGCTCGCGGTGACGGATGCCCATCACGAGGTCCTCGCCCGAGTGCTCCGCGGTGGCGGTCACCTCGAAGCAGCCGGGCACCTCGGTCGCGACCAGCGAGTGGTAGCGCCCGCCGCGGAACCCCTGGTCGAGGCCGGCGAACACGCCCTCGTCGTCGTGCTCGATCTCCGAGGCCTTCCCGTGGATCGGCGCCGGCGCGCGGCCGACTGAACCGCCGTACTCGTAGACGGCCGCTTCGAGGCCGAGACAGACGCCCAGCGTCGGCACCTCGGGACTGAGTTCGCGCAGCACCTCCATCGTGACGCCGACGTCGCGCTCGTTCTCGGGGTGGCCCGGGCCGGGGCTGATCACCACGGCGTCCGGGTCGATCGCGCGAATCTCGTCGAGACTGGCGGTGTTACGGACGACCTCGGTCTCGGCGTGCTCGCTGACGTACTCGACGAGATTGTAGGTGAACGAGTCGAAGTTGTCGACGAACAGCACCCGCAGGTCGTCGGACGCCGACGGCGCCGCAGTGTCCCGCGCGCCGGACGTGTCCTGCTCTTCGGTCGACTCCCGCTCGTCGGTCGTCGCCCGGCCGTCGGCGTCGCTCATCGGCCTACCTCCGGTTCGGCCTCCGCGTCGGCGTCCGGCGCCGCCCCGTCTTCGGCGTCCGGCGCCGTCCCGACATCGTCGTCCGGGTCGCGCTCGATCCGATCGAGCGCGGTCAACACGCCGTCCATCTTCTGTTCGGTCTCCTCGTACTCGGCGGTCGGGTCGCTGTCGGCGACCAGTCCGGCGCCGGCCTGGACGGTGATCCGGTCCTCGTCGGCGCCGTGCTCGACCGTCGCCGTCCGGATGACGATCGCCAGTTCGGCGTCGCCGGTCCACGAGAAGTAGCCGACGCCGCCGCCGTACAGCCCGCGGGGCGAGAGTTCGAGGTCGTCGATGATCTCCATCGCGCGGATCTTCGGCGCGCCCGAGAGCGTCCCCGCGGGGAACGACGCCCGCGTCGCCTCGAAGGCGTCCGAGTCGGGAGAGAGCCGCCCCGTGACTGTGCTCTCGATGTGCTGGACGTGCGAGTACTTGAGCACGTTCATGAACTCGTCGACGCGGACCGACCCGGACTCGCTGACCCGGCGCACGTCGTTGCGCGCCAGATCGACGAGCATCGTGTGCTCGGCTCGCTCTTTCCCGTCAGCGAGCATCTCGCCGGCCAGCCGCCGGTCCTCGACCGGGCTGGCCCCGCGCGGACAGGTGCCCGCGATGGGGTTTGCGGTCACCGCGTCGTCCTCGACGGAGACGAGCGTCTCGGGGCTGGCGCCGACCACCGTCAGGTCGTCGTAGCCCAGCAGGTACATGTACGGCGACGGGTTGACCGAGCGTAGCGCGCGGTAGAACCCGAGCGGGTCGACGTCGCCGTACAGCTCCCGCTTGCGGGAGACGACGGCCTGGTAGACGTCGCCGTCGAGCACGTGCTCCTTGGCGGCGCGGACGGCGTCCTCGTACTCGTCTTGCGGGCCCGATACCTCGCGATCGCGCACAAACGGGCCGCATTCGGGCTCCTCGGCGTCAGCGAGAACGTCCGCGACCCGCTCGGCCTCGGCGACTAACTCGTCGTAGATCGCGTCGACGTCGTCCCCGGGACTCAGGACCGGCGTGAACACCAGCGAGAGCGTCTCGGCGACCTCGTCGAACACGAGCGTCTTCGTGTTGAGCACGAACTGCGCGTCGGGGAACCGCGAGTCGGGGCGCTCGACGCCGACCTCGTCGAGCCAGAGGTCGTACACCGCGTCGTACGCGAGGAAGCCGACGAGGCCGCCGTCGAGCTTGCGCCGATCGCCGTTCTCGAAGCCCGCGAGTTCGGCGTCGGGCAGGGTCGAGCGCAGCGTCTCGGTGGCGTCCCCCTCGGCCGGGTCGATCAGGTCGGCGTACCGATCGTCGCCGAGCACCTCCACGTCGGTCTCGTCGGGGTCGACGGTCACGACCGCGGCGGGATCGTAGCCCACGAACGAGAAGCGCGCGTGGCGGTCGGCCGACGCCGACGTCGGCCGGAACGCGCCGTCCGGGTCGCTGGAGGCCGTCTTTTCGGCGCTCTCCAGCAGGAACGCGTACTCCGCTGGCGGCCGATCGGTCGTCCGACCGGTCAGCGCGGCGTACGCCGACAGCGGCGTGGCGTCGACGTCGAGTTCGACCGAGGTCCGGACGACCGCGGCGTCAGTCTCGTCGTCGCCGAGCGACGCGTCGGCGACGTGCTGGCGGAACGTCTCGCGGCCGGGCGTCAGTTCAGGGGTCATCGCGCGACCACCTCCGACGGACGGGTGGCGTTCGCGACGAACCGGCAAACGGCGTCGGGGTCCTTGCGCCCGGCGTCGCCGTCGGGAAGAGCCGCTCGCTCGACCCCAGACGCCACGTCAACGCCGTAGGGGGCGACCGTCGCGACGGCCTCGGCGACGTTCTCGGGCGTCAGGCCGCCGGCCAGGAGCACGGGTGACTCGACGGCGGCGATCGCCGCGCGCGTGCGCTCCCAGTCGTGGGTGTCGCCCGTCCCGCCGCCGCCCTGCGCGTCGGCGGAGTCGACCAGCAACGCGTCGACGATGTCGTCGTACGCCGCGCAGCGCTCGGGCTCGTCGGCGTCGACCGCCTTGATCACGGGAATCGAGACGCCGTCGACCACTGCACCCGCCTCCGCCGGCGAAAGGTCCCCGTGGAGCTGGACGGCGTCGGGTCCGGCGGTCTCTACGAGGCCGATGGCGTCTTCGGGGGTTTCGGGCATCGTGACGAGCACGCCGGTGACCAGCGGCGGGATGGCGTCGAGCAGCTCGCGCGCCCGCTCGGCGTCGACCTCCCGGGGTGTATCGACGGGAACGCCCGCGATCACGCCTACCGCGTCGGCGCCGGCCTCGACGGCCGCAGCGACGTCCGCCTCGTGGATCGAACCGCAGATCTTCGCGCGCGCGGCGGGTGCGGCGCCGTCGCGAGTGACAGTGCCGGCGGCGTCGTCGCTCATGCGCCCCCGCGGAGGTCCCCGAGCTTCTCGGCCGCGGCGCCGGAGTCGATCGCGCGCCGAGCTGCCTCGACGCCTGCCTCCAGCGACGCCGCTTCGCCCGCGATGTAGATCGCCGCGCCGGCGTTAGCGAGGATGATGTCCCGCTTCGCGCCCTGGATCTCGCCCTCGACGATGCCGCGCATGTCGTCGGCGTTCTCGGCGGGCGTGCCGCCCGAGACGGCCTCGATGTTGTGGACGTCCAGCCCGAGATCGGCGGGCGTCAGCACGTACTCCTCGATCTCGCCGTCCTGCACCTCGGCGACGATCGTCTGGTCGTGGACCGTGATCTCGTCCATGCCCGAGCCGTGGACGACCAGCGCGCTCTCGACGCCCATGTGCGCGAGCGCCTCTGCGAGCACGGGGACGAGATCGGGATCGTATACGCCGACGATCTGGGCGTCGGCGCCGGCGGGGTTGGTCAGCGGGCCGAGCACGTTGAAGATCGTCCGCATTCCCAGTTCCTTGCGCGGGCCGATCACGGCCTTCATCGCGGGGTGGAACACGGGCGCGAGCATGAACCCGATCCCGTCGTCCTCGATCGCTTCCTCGACCGCGGGCGGTTCGGCCTCGACGTCGACGCCGACCTCTTCGAGCACGTCCGCGCTGCCCGAGTTCGAGGACACCGAGTAGTTGCCGTGCTTGGCGACCGGGACGCCGGCGCCGCTGGCGACGATCGCGCTCGTCGTCGAGACGTTGATCGTGTCGTAGTCGTCGCCGCCGGTGCCGCAGGTGTCGACCAGCGGACGCTGGTTTGGCTCGATCGTCCGCGCGGCGTCGCGCATCCCCTCGGCGAAGCCGGCGATCTCGGTCTCGGTCTCGCCCTTGGCCCGGAGCCCCGATAGCAGGGCGCCGATCTGGGCCTCCGTGGCGTCTTCGAACACGGTACTGGCGGCTGCGCGCGCTTCGTCCTGTGTCAAGTCCTCGCCCTCGGTCACGCGTTCGATGTAATCCTTCATGAGTAAGCACCGATGAACGGTTTCGTCTTGTAGTGTACAAATCCGTACAATGTCTTAAAGCTGTTGCACGCCAGCGTGCGGAGAACCCCCGCACGGCGTCGGAATCCGAAACCTTCAATTGTATCCCCGGGATATCTGTGAGTGCAGCAAGGAAGCGCCAGACGGGGTTTGTGGTCTAGTCTGGTTATGACACCTCCTTGACATGGAGGAGGCCGGCAGTTCAAATCTGCCCAAACCCACTCTCTCACTTCGTTCGGAGCAAGGAACCAAACCCAATAGCGTCGGGTGGTTTTCGCTCCATCGACTGTTTCAATTGAACGGACAGACACCCGTTCGTGTCTAACCACTTCTCCGTGTAGCGATTCAGATACAAGGAGGAACCGAGGAACCTAGAAGCTATCGGTCTCACCAATGTTGAGAAGGAGTGCAAAAATAGCCCTACTTTTCCGATGCTACGGGAGGAAGTATTATAGAACCGTGCTACGATCGAGGTTACGATCACGAAATTAAGTGCTGTCCTGTGAACTTTGAATTCCACGTATTTTGAGAAATGCTCCATTGATAGACCTGTAAAATAGCAGTAGGCAGTAAAGTAAACGAAAATCCGAACCTGGCGGTACAGATATACTTTATGTGATTAGAATGGTTCCACGCATCGAGCCGGCTACAGAGAGTCAGGTGCATCAAAGTGATCCCCAGAATGACAGATATAAAGCAATCTCCGCCTGCCCCTGCCTCGATGTATCCGTCTAGATGGTGAGAACTCCCCTAAGAGGATTTGATTACGTAGTTCAACGCATTCGAGACCATGGCGTACAATCAACCTCATCGGGAAGATCGAATGAGAAGGTGGGGATACACGAGGCGCAACGATTGATAGATACAGGGCGCTTACCCCACGAGTTTTTTCGAACGACCCTCAGTGACAGTAAACCGGACGCCCAATACAGCCCCTCCATTCGATCCACAGTGGGGATAGATAAACCGGTAGGTTCCGGGAGAAATTGGTGAACAAACGGCCCGAGACCCTGTTCCACCTTCTACACGATGAGCCAAGCCGTCTTGCGTCATCGTCAATTCCCAGGTGAATCCCTGCCCGGGTTCGTGAATGATCCCTATAGAGTTGATTGCCGGTGGATTGTCCTCATCAATCCAGAATATCGATTTCCATTGTTCGTCTTCGCAACGCTGAATGTCGTAACCCCACTTGTTTCCTGTTAATTTCTCCTCATCTGCCTTGTTGGTTAATGAGACAGTCAATTCTTCGCCTATCTGGACGGACTCATCACATGTCCTTAATATAAATCCATTGAGCTCCCCATACTCCACCTTCTGGTAACTGCGTTTGAGCCGCTTTTTATCCGGTGTGCATGATGGTTCCGCCGTCGAAGAATTAGTCTGAATTGGTGTTGAACTTCTGTTTGACAAGTCATCTCTTTGGGTTGTCATCGGCGATGGATTTGCAGAGATGCAGCCTGTGAGAACCCCTATCCCACTCCCTAAGAGACCGAGGCACTGTCTACGGTCCATATTGTAACTTTGGGATATTAACAGAAAAAGCTGTTAGATATTATAGGAGCACACCAGTTCTTGTATCTCCGCATACTGTATCGGATAATTCGGCTCGCTGTCTGACGCTCGAAGGCCAGTGACCGATATGCAGATCTACTTAACACATAGCCCAGCTCAGAACACGAGAAAGAAAGTCGCCTATACTACTCAGGCAGCTCTTTCTCTCCTTGAAGATAACAATCAGCGCAAGGGAAGTCGTTCGGGAGATTACCGCAATCACACTCGTCGTGGCTTACCGCATCGAGCGGGCGCAACTCGTCCTCATTCCCTTCAGTCGTGGTCCCTCCGTCAGCTCGGAGTTTGTCAGCGACCGTCGATGCGTCTGACCACTTGGAGTCCGGATCACAAGTCGGAAAGTTCACAGAAGCCTGAAGCACTACTGGACCGCCGACTGTAGCCAACGCGACTTTGTGCTTGCAGTCGTATTCTTCTCGGAACCGGTCAGCCTTACAGCCGCACTCAGACGGCACCAGTAGCCCGTCACGGTCTTCCACGCCAACGAGGTACGAATGGTCGTCTTTCTCGAAACCATACGCTGCGTTCGTCACACGGACGAGATGCGGAGCTTCAACGCTGAACTCCCAGGACTCCCAGCCCACACGCTTTGCAGTCTTCGCGCCGAAATTGAGTTCGCTGACGATGCTCTTTTCTTCTGCAGGGTTGTTGTCTGTCATGCTTCGGTTGGCCCGAAGCCCGGTCGGTGCTGGAACACCGGCCACCTTCTGTGATGGCGTCCCGAGCTTCGTACTTAGTAGTATATCGGCCACCTACTTAAAGGTTCCCAAATGCGGGAACGTTACCGTAAATAGCAACTATCAAGCTGGCCGCCAAATTACGGAACAGTATGGCACGCCGCGCCCTGTTGACTGACCGGGAACGGGAACTTATCAAAGGAGATGCCGATACGGATGACAGTCTCCAGTATCAAGCCGTCTCCCGAGTCCGACGGAAGATTGAGGATGAGCTGACGACCGACGTGGAGATACTCCGGGAGAATCATCCCGATCTCTACGCGGAGCTGCAAGAAGTAGTGTGCGAGTCTGAGTGAGCTACTACATCGAGGTGGGCACGAACCAAACCGAGCGATGGGGGAGAAGTTAGAACATTGAGATCGATTATAAGCGCATACACCTGTGACCCGGACTGCGAAATTTTCTCTTGTAGAATGGATTTTCGGGAATCAGCGCCTCAATGCAACGATACTGGATTCGGATTTATTGTCAGTCGAGTATTGGCGAATCAACTGAAAGGTAGACGTGCGTAGGGAACAGCCCTTTTCTAGCTCGGCCACAGATATTTCAGTCCTGTTGGAGTAAGTCTCTGTATGCGACGGCGAGTGTTTCTCACAGGGACGACATTCGTGGTATTTACTGGAGCAGGCTGTTTGTCCAGCTTGAGAGGTAGTTGTCCCACGCCGGATATAGAGAACGAACTTTCCTATGAGAGTCGTGAATCCGTCGGACCGCTCTCCCCCGGCGACGAAGGGGCCTTTCTCGTTACCAAATCTGCGGATGCGGCCCAATTCGATTCTCAATATTTTAAGGAAGGAGATGAACAATGGGTGAAAGCTACTGATTTTGACGAAGCAGTCGTTCTTGGGGTTCAGGTTGGTTCATCTGGTGAGTCAAGCCCGCTTCGCGTTCTTGGCGTCGGACGAGACTCTCCTGACACTATCCGCGCATACACTTGTATTGAACAGCAAGGGCATACAGACGATTGGGCACCGTATACGAAATTGCTCCGTGTTAACTATAATAGACGCGCTCCGCACACCGCGACGCTTATCCATTGGGAAGAAGGCGAAAAACAAACATTCGAATAATCCCCGAACTATCTCTACTCACTTGGACGGCGATACTTCCAGAGGTCGCGGACTGACTCTCTCATTAAAGAGATTTGTATATGGCTTACTGCGGGATGCGGGGCGGCACTCAAGTACCTCTATTTGTGATTTCCCGGAGATAGGTTTGATCGCTACTCTTATTGATAGGTATTCTGTCGTATTACTATGGGCGAGTATATTGGGCTTAGAGTTTATGCAGCGGCGTACATTACTGCAGGAATGATTATCGGTGGTGTGGGGTCATTTTTCGGAACAATTGGTAGTGCCAGCTACGATCTTCTGCCGACCATCCTTGCCTATGCTGCTTGGGTTGCGTGCTTTTTTGTTGCCGTTGTTGTCGCTCTTAAAGGAGTAGTCGTATTAATTGAGGAAATAGTCCAGACGACAAGGGAAACAGGTAGTGGCGATCAAATAGACTGAAGTAATCCTTCCTTCACCTGCATCTCACACTCTGCCTCAATTCATCGAGCGAGGGGGACCAACAACATCCCAATTATTAGGACCCATGTACATCTGAAGCTTCAGTTCCCTCAACACGGGCTGGTTTTCTGATCTACTTCCAGCGCTCTAAATCACACTTGTTGAGTATGGTGAAACAGGGCGAATGAAGGGTCTAACTATAGAATTAGTCAAATTTTTGACCCCTGTATCGGAATCATTTGTAACTCAGCCGATCGATGAAGTGAGTTACACAATATGAACCACTTGTTTCCGGGAGTCTCCTACGGAGACGAATCCCGCCACTCGATGAAATCAATCACTCAAGGTAGATGGATAGTTACCTTATCATTATCTGTGATCTATTTTAGGGAAGCTTGATCGATGTGTTCTAACCTTCCAGTACGTCACTACTGGAGGTGTCCGAAGCGTGTTTTCTCTGTGAAAGTAACGCCTTCACTCACGTGAATGAGTAACGGTTTAAATACCTCCCCTCATCCCACCTCATCTTACTTCATCACCAGTAGGTACCTCTCGGCATGAGTCACCTCGGTCCAAATCAAGCTGGTCAAAGCGGCGGGAGATGGGGCGGGTATTTCGTCGGAGGTAGGAATCAATCTTCCCGTACATGCTCCTCACGTCTTTCTCACGAAGGTTAAAACGGTCAGCTATTCCCACAAAATCCTTAGGTTTCTTATCGTCCGGAACGCTTGGGTGGGTCCGCCGTTCGTCGTCTTCATCCTCGTGGACAATACGAGAGCAGAGACAACACGCAACTAACTCCACTCGCATGCCCCACTCATTGAGGTCGAAATCTGTGAACCACGCTTTTGCCTGGTCCCGTTGACGCGGTAGCAGATCGAGCTGATCGGCAATCGCCTCGATGAGATCACGGTTTGATTGATAGGTGATGTAAGGGTCGTTCCAGTAGCTGACTCCTCGTTTCCGTCCTCGATTGATCTCTGCGAGATGCTGGAAGTAGAGGTAACGCGTGGTTCGGTACCAGTCGGAAGAACTCATGAAATACCCGTCAGTATTCTCGTTATAGTCAAACCATGTCGCGTTGTTAGTCTCCGGTGCGTTCAACGTACTGTGCGGTCGCATCGCTGAAGCGATCCGTTTGGTAGTATTCATAGCAGGTCAGAAGACATACTCCTCGATGCGATAATCTCATGGTCGGGACTACCGGTGAGGAATTTCGTAAAAGGTCTTCACTCATATAGACGTGGAGCAACACGATAAAGATGCCGAAATTCGCATGAAAACGTGGTATAGGATTTGTCGATCTAACCCCTGGAGATAGAGGGTCAGAATACGCTTGAAATCACGCCGCTATTCCATTCCGAACGCCTCACGCCGTAATTCCCGCTTTTCACTCTCTGTACGGGCATCGTAGTGTTTTTCCAGCGTATTCACACTCACGTTCATCCGGTCGGAGAGAATCTCCTTGCTATGGCCTTCATTGAGCCAAGCGGTAATTGCCGATCGGCGGATGGCGTGAGGTGGGACCGAAGACGGACACCGCTGAGCCATTACGCGGCGCTGTGCCGCTTCACAGGAGTCCGGATCACGGTCATGAGGACATTCACGGGCGTACACGCAGGGACGCGTGAGGGAGTTGATATGGCCCCGTAGGCTTGACCGAACAGGCCGGCCTTGGGACGTAGTGATGAGCGGAGTTCGTGCGTGATCGTCAATTATACCGTGATGGTACATCTCGAGATAGTCGTCTAGCACCTCACAGACCCATCCGTGTAGGTTCACTTCCCGCTCAGCTCCGTGCTTGTTCTTCAGCGGCGTTCCAGTCTCGGGCCGATGCCGCACCTCGATGAATTGATCCTCTGAATGGTAGTCATCCAGGTCTATCGCGCGGAGAGTCCCGATGCGGAATCCGGTATCCCATAGGAGCGCGAAGACGACGTGCTTCATCGTCGCGTACTCGAACTTCTGTAGGTACTGGAGGATCTGCGCCGCCGTTTCTGAGTCGATCATCGTGTCTTTGGCGTCGTCCTCTTTCGTCGGCATCAGGATGTTCTCAGCTAATCCCTCGGCAAGCCCCCGGGACTCACACCACCGGAGGAACACGCGAAGAACGGTCATCTGGTTGTAGAGCGTGACGCTGTTGATGCCGTCTTCGTCGCGCCGGTGGATCTTGAAGTCCGAGATGTGGAACGAGTCGAGATCGTTGACGTACTCGATCCCTTCGTCCTCACACCACTCGATGAATTGATTCAGCAGAGAAGAGTGGTTGTAGTAGGTGGACTCGGACACGTCGGCTTTGCGTTCTTTCAGGTAGCGTTCTACCGCGCGTTCGGGCGTGATCTTTCGTGGCATGGTTTGCTTCCTGAATCGCCAGCCACGGAGAGTGTGGTCGCGCGTTATGCGCATAGGGTGACAACGCTGCAGTAGCGCCGAACGGCGCACGTGCGCCATCGTAAGGCGCTGAGGCCGGCAACGTTCAAATCTGCCCAAACCCACTTTTCCGAACGCTAACCGACGAGCGGAGCGAGTCGTCAGCGGTCGGTAAATGCGGTCGTAGATTTGAACCGGAGCACGCCGAGCGTCAGCGAGGTTTCACGTGGTTCAAATCTGCCCTGCCTACTTCGAGTCTCGCGTCGACTCCCTTCGAACACGCTTATCGTAGCGTGTCGAGCTTCTACGACTGCGTTTTCGAGCTGCGCGACGGCGTCGTACCGATAAAATAGCGGGGACGGGGCGGACAGCGATCGCTACGCGTCGACGTCGCGTTCTTCGACGGTGTACTCGCCGCTTTCGGCGATGTGGACGTACACGTCCTCGGCGTCGGCGTCGACCTCCCACTCGAAGGAGCGAGAGACGTCCTCGGCTTTCGTCGCCTCGACGGTGTACGTGCCGGCTTCCGACACGACGTCTTCGAGGCGCTGGGAGGTATCGGTCTCCAGGGTGACCTCATCCTCGAAGACGGTCTCGTCGGCGTCGTCGGTCACGGTGACCGAGACTGTGTAAGTCGCGTCGTAGTCGTTCTCGATCACGATGTCCAGCGGTTCGTCGAGCTGCTGGTCCGTCTCGCCGTCGGACGAGTTGTTGCCTCCCCCGTCGTCTCCCCCGTCGCCGTCGCTGACGTTGCCGTCCGACCCCTCGTCGTCGTCCGCGGGATCGTCGGAGTCGTCGGTGTCGTCGCCGCCGGTACAGCCGGCGACGGCGAGTGCGGTTCCGCTCGCTAGCGTCGAGAGGTATGTGCGTCGTCGCACAGTTAGACGTCCGCGAGACGGGTTAAATACGTTGCAGGCGAGCGGGACGTATCGGTAGCTACAGCTGTGCGAGTCGCAACCAGACGGTAGACGGGTGTAATCGTGTCTGACGCTCGGCGTCGGGCGATTCGATCATCGAATCGGTCGCCGAATCGAGGACCGATCTGGTCGATCCCGACCCGATCGGACCGTTCTCGGCGCGCACGAGCGACGCGCCGGGCCTGCAGGTGCAAGCAGCCGGCAACTACGCGTAGCCGAGGGGGATAGATTAATGTAGTATGCGTATCCACCGGTGTACGATGAGCATGGACGACGAGACGAGTTCCTGGCTCCACGGGTTCGCCTCCGGCGTCGCCGCGTGCTCGGTGGGCGCGTATCTGCTCGCCCGCCGCGCGCAGCGCGACCGGCAGCCGGCACTGATCGACGAGGACGGCACGGTCATCCCGCTGGAGTGAGCCGGGCGCCGAACGACCCCAACACATAGTTATTTTCTGACGCGTGTCTGACGCCACGTAGCCGCTCGCTGAAACGTGTCTGACAAATATATTTATTATCGTATCCTGACGCCTCTGGTATGGCGACGACAGCTCGGGGGGACGTTGCCGTCGAACGTGCGATCGACAGTTCCTCCATCAGCACCGCAGTGATCGAAGCGCTCGCGGACATCGAGTCCGTCGAACCGACTGAACTGGACATGACGCTGTACGAGGCCGTCGATCTGGACGCCCTCGAACGGCTCTGCGAGGGGCCGGGGGAGGGTCTCGTGCTGGAGTTCACAGTAGAAGACTACCGCGTTCGGGTCCGGGGGTCGAGCGCGGTGATCGTCGAACCGCGCTGACCGGAGAGCCCGTCGCGGCGCCGAGCCGCGGCGGCTCAGGACCGAGACTCGTGGAGCGTCTCGTGGATGCCGACGACGAGCGAGGGGACCACGATCATGAAGAGATGTTCCTCGACCGGGATGCCGAGCAGCTCCCGGCCGGTTCGCAGCTTGATGTCGAACACGCCGACTTCCAGGGTATACCAGTCCCAGACGTAGGCGATCGGGTAGAGCGCCGCGACGGTCGCGGCCGCGCGACGGATCGCGCCGGCTCGCGAGAGCAGCGCCAGCGCGACGGTTCCCCAGACGACCTCGGTCAGCAGGTAGGTGTACCGACCGAACACTGAGATATCGGGTCGCATAGCGGTAGGTACGGCCGGTCGGTGCTTGAATCCTCGGCGTGGGGATCCGGCCGGGCGAGCGCCGATCGGAGCATCGTCCGACTGAGCGACCGCCGGCACGTCGTGCTGTCACCGCCCGCCGCGGCCGCCGAACCACTCCCGCGGCGGCGCCACGACGCCTGCAGCGACGACCGCCAACAGACAGAGGTACGTCGCGAGCGCGCCGACGGCGAAACTCGCGATCGGACGGACGCCGAGGCGTCCCGCGGCCGCTGCGGCCGCGAAGGCCGCCGCGAGCGCGAGCGCGCGGACGATCGGACGCTCCCAGAGGGTTCGGACGCGCTCGTGATAGCGGCCGGCAACGATCTCGAACGCGAGCGTCCCGAGCGCGCCGACGACCACGGGAATGAGAGCGGGCGCGACGCCGCGCCGGGCGAGCGCGACGCCGAACGCCAGCAGCGCGAGCGCCGCGAGCGAGGCGTCGCCCCTGGCTGTCATCCGGACTCCTCGAAGATGCCGTCGATCAGCAGGCCGAGTCCCAGCAGCCAGCAGGCCGCAAGCAACCCGAGCGCCGCGGCGTAAAAGGCGATCTCGACGCCGGAGAGCGTCGGCGGCGCGGCGCCGGCGATTTCGAGGAGTCGCGCCGCGGTCGCCGGGATCGAACCGGCGGCGAGAACGGACGCCGAGCCCAGCAGCACCAGCAGCGACGGGACGCCTAACAGGAGTCCGGCGCGGCTACAGAGGCGTCCGAACAGGCGGATCGGCGCCGTCCCGCGGGCGGCGCGTGCGCTGGTGAGCCAGTCAGGCTGGCGCCCGGCCATAGCGTGTCACTAGATGGCGCTCGAACCCATAAATTCGGGGGCTGGGAGTTCTGCGCGGAGAATCTGGCGACGAGCGGGGAAGAATGCGGCGTCAGTGAATCGTCGCGCCGCCGCCGATCCGGGTCTGGTAGGCGCGGCTCTCGACGCCGACGTCGTCGAACGCGTCGAGCATCGCGCCGGCGATCTCGCGCCGGTCCGACTCGTAGCAGGCGGCGATCACGCCCGGCCCGGCGCCGCTGACGGTGACGCCCGTCGCGCCCGCATCCAGAGCCGCCTCGCGAACCTGGTCGTAGCCGTCGATCAGCTTCGCGCGGGCGGGCGTGACGATCCGGTCTTCCATGCCCTGTCCGACCAGTTCGGGGTCGTCGCGGTGCATGCCGACGGTGAGCGTCGCGGCTCGCCCGACCGTGTCGACGACGTCCTCGACGTCTGCGGTGTCGGGCACCACGCGCCGGGCGTCCCGCGTCGAGACGACGATATCGGGCAGACAGACCACCAGCGGGAGCGAGGCGTCGACGCGGGTGACGCCGTCCGCGGCGGCGATCGTGAAGCCGCCCAGCAGCGCCGGCGCGACGTTGTCCTCGTGGGCCTCGCCGGAGACCAGCGCCTCGCCCTCGGCGGCGATCGGCACCAGCTCGGATCGGGAGAGCCCCCGGTCGTACAGTTCGTTGAGCGCGAGCGCGGCGCCCGCGGCGCTGGCGGCCGACGATCCCAGCCCCGACGCCGGGCGGACGCCCTTGTCGATCTGGATGCGGGCGGGCGCGTCGAGCGCCTCCGCGACGGCGCCGGCGGTGTTTTTCTCGGGGTCCTCGGGGATGAACTCGCTGCCGGCGCCCGACATCTCGATCGTGGTCTCCTCGGCGCGTTCGACCCGGACCACGTCGGCGGGTCGTTCGAGTGCGGCCCCGAACACGTCGAACCCGCTGCCGAGGTTCGCGCTCGTCGCGGGCGCCCGCACTGTAAGCATACCCGAGACGTAGCCGGACCGCGGCTAAAAACCCACGGATCCGCGATGGAAAAGCACATCCCGGCGCGAGCGCAACCCCGGTGCATGATCGGGGTAGTCGGTGGCACGGTCGCCGGACTCGTCGCCGCTCGCGAGTTGCGTGAGCGCGGCCGCGAGGTCCGCGTGTTCGAGGCCGGCCGGGAGCTCGGCGGACGAGCCGCGACGACGCCGACGGACGGCGACCCCATCGAACGACTCCCGACGACGATCTCGCCGGCCGACGACGCCGTCGCCGAGCTCGTCGCCGAACTGGGCATCGCGGACCAGTTCTCGGAGCGAGATATCAGAACGAGCTACTACGTCGACGGGATCGCCCACCCTCGAACCCGACTCGCCGAGAAGCTCGCGTTCCCACGGCTGAGCCTGCAGGACAAGCTGCTTGAGAGCCTGCTGGCCCGCGGCGTCTCGCTGGGGCCGCTGGGCCCGCCGGACGAGGCGTTCGCCGAGCCGGAGGCGTACGACGACGTCACCGCCCGCGCGTTCGTCGACGAGCACGTGACGGCGTCGGTCCGCGAGCAGGTCGTCGAGCCGCACCTGCGCGCCGAGTTCGGCGAGCGCGCCGCGGACGTCAGCGCCGCGTGGCTGCTCGGCGACGTCGCGCGGCGACGCGCGGGGCGCACCTGGCGAACAGACAGCAGAATCTATCCCGAGGGCGGCCTCGCGCCGCTGATCGACGCGCTCGTCGCCGGCGTCGGCCGGGAGAACGTCTCGCTGGGCGCCCGCGTCGTCGGCGTCGAGACGGCGGTCGAGGGCGACGCCGCGGCGTCCGACGACGAGTTGCCGGACGAGCCCGACGAGACGGGGTTCGTCTGGAACGACGCGGCCGACGCCAACGCGGAACCGGACGACGCCGAAGCCGACGGTGGGCTCGACTCCGGCGGCGAGCCGAGCGTCGGCGCCCACGATCAAGACGCCGCAGCGACGACCGAGGCCGTCGACCGCCTCGTCGTCGAGCGGGACGGCGAACGCGCCGCGATCGACGTCGACGCGGTCGTGTTCGCGACGCCGCCGCGCGCGCTGGAGCGGGCGACCGACTACGAGTGGGCCGGCGAGACGAGGGGCGTGCTCTCGGCGCTGTTCGGTCTCTCTGAGTCGCTGCTGGACGCGTACGAACTCACAGTCGCCGACGACGCGCCGTTCGGCAGGCTCGTCGAGCACACGAACCTGGTTTCCCCCGACAACTACGGCGGGGATCACCTGCTGTACGCCACCGCGCCGGTCACGTCCCCGCGCGACGACCGCTGGCAGCGCGACGACGACGCGCTGGCCCGACGCTGGGTCGAGTCGCTGGAGGATCTGTTTCCGGCGTTCGACCGCGAGACGGTGCGCTGGTCGACGGTGATGCGAGCGCGCGACGCCGGCCCCGTCTACGAGACGGGGTACCGCGAGCGACGGATTCCCCACGACCTGTCCGACGCCGTCGCCGAGGGCTGTTTCTACGCCGGCGACGCGAGCGAGTCCCGGTACCCGAACTGGACGATCGACGGCGCGGTGCGGGCCGGACGCCGCTGCGCCGAGCTCGTCGCGGAATTCGGCGATAGCGAGTAAGAGCGCGAAATTCGGCGGTAGCAAGTAAGGTCGCGACGAGCTCAGCGACAGCGAGTAAGAGCGCGAAATTCGGCGATAGCGAGTGAGATCGCGGCGTCGGGCAGCGACAGAAACGACCGACTACTCGGCTTTCTCGGACGGCGCGTCGTCCTCGTCGACGCCGACGGCCTTGCTCACGTCCACGTCCTCGGGAGCCTCGCCGCCGCCGACGTGGAGGTTGCCCTCCTCGTCTTCGACGTACACGTCGTCGGCGAACCCGCCCTCGGCGTGGGGATGCTCGGGATTCTCCAGCTTCTCGGGCGTCGAGGGCGCCTCAGGGATCTCCCCGCTTCGGAACTCGCCGAGCGGGTCGTCGATGGAGATGCCGTGGCGCTCGAAGAAGTCCTCGTAGCGTTCGTAGTGGGCCTCGAGCTCGTCGCCGGGGAACTCCATCATCTCGGTCCAGCCGTGGTTGTAGAAGTCGAAGTTGGCCTGGATGTGGGTGATCTCCCTGGCCTCGGCCTCCGAGTACCCCGCCTCGAGCGCCGCGACGTAGGTGTCCATCGTGCAGTCGAAAAAGGCGTCGAGGTGATCGCGGCGCTCCTCGGCGCGGGCCTCGTCGGCCTTCCCGAGGAAGATTCGCGTGTGGAGCTTGACCAGCCCGTAGTTGACGACCGATCCCAGTCCGGGCGTCGTCATCGCCTTCATCGTCGCCCAGTGGCGGGGGTTCTGGTGGATCTTCATGCTGCGTTCGTAGGGACCCGTCGTCCTTGAACGTGTTCACAGCGGGATCGGTGGTCGGGAGAGGCCAGACCGAGGGCGACAGACCGGGAGAACCGGCTGAGCGGCGACGGCGCGTAGTTGACATTGTCCGGAAATCCCTGAATAGTACCGGATTCCGTCATCCTGACTGACGTATTTTCGACACCCACCTTACGAACGTAAGGAAGAACCGCCGAGGAGTTGCAAAAACTGCGAGCCGTGGCAAAAAGACGCCAGAGATAGCAACCCACTTTAACCCGGACTTCGAAGCGCCGGTACATGACCGAGTCGTACGTAATCATCGGTGACGGGATCGCCGGCAGTTCCGCGGCGGAGACGCTCCGCGAGGAGTCCCCGGACGCGAAGATCACCGTGGTCACCGATGAAGGAGAGGCGCTTTATAATCGTATTCTCATCAAGGAGTTCGCCAAGGGCAAGCTCCCCGAAGCGCCGATTTCGATCCACGAGGAAGACTGGTACAGCGAGCGCGACATCGAGCTCTCGCTGAACACGCACGTCACCGACGTCGACGTCGACGCCCACGAGGTCCACACCCACGAGGGCGAAACCCTGGCGTACGACAAGCTGCTGGTCGCGACCGGCGGAACGCCCGCCCAGCTGCCCGTCGACAACAGCGACGCCGACGGCGTCCACCACTTCTGGACGTTCCAGGACGCCCGCGCGATTCAGGAGCACGCCGCCGAGGCCGACACGGGCGTCGTCATCGGCGCCGGCCTGCTGGGCATCGACCTCGCGGCGATCTGCGGCGCCCAGGACGTCGACGCCAAGTACCTGATGCGCGGCGACAGCTGGTGGCGCTACGCGCTCAACGAGGAGGGCGCAGAGATCATCCACGACGGCCTGCGCGAGAAGGGCGTCGAGCCCGTCTTCCAGAGCGGCGCCTCGGAGTTCGTCACCGACGACGACGGCAGCGTCGTGGCGACGATCGACTCGAACGGCGAGCGCTACGAGAGCGACTTCGTCGGCGCGGCGATCGGCCTGGACTTCAACGTCGAGTTCATGCAGGACACCGACCTCGAGACCGACAACGGCGTCGTCGTCGACGAGTACATGCAGACGAACCTCGAGGACGTGTACGCCGCGGGCGACCTCACCCAGTTCCACGACACCATCCTCGGCGAGCAGGCCCAGAACGGCTCGTGGGGCTCGGCGAAGGAGCAGGGGCAGATCGCAGCGAAGAACATGGCGGCAGACGACGAGGTCGAGGCGTTCCGCTGGGTCTCCTCGTACTCGATCACGCACTTCGACTTCCCGTTCCTCTCCTTTGGCCACCCGACGATCGGCGACGACTCCGTCGAGCGCAAGTACAGCGACACGGAGTGGCGCCGCGTCGTGTTCAAGGACGGCAAGGTGATCGGCGGCGTCCTGATCGGCGATCTGGCGCCCCAGAGCACGCTCAAACAGCTCATCCGGGAGGAACGCGACGTCTCCGGCCAGAAGGAGCTACTGCTCGAAGAGGAGATCGACCTCGATCAGCTGGACGCTCCCGCTCAGGAGCAGTAACTCGCCGCGCGGTTCTGCCCGTTCTATTCGGCTCTCAGCGCCTATTTGGGGTGCTAGCTCACCCCACGTTTTTTCGCCGTCGCCGCCGAACTAGCAGTGATGGCCTCGACAGTCGCCGGTGAACGCCTGACCCCGACCGACGAGTACACCGTGCTCGTCGCGGTCGGCAACCCGGGCACCGCCGAGCAGTTGACGCGGACGGCGGTCGACCTCGCCCGGGCCAACGACGGCCGGGTCCACGTCGTGAGCGTCATCCACAAGCACCACACTTCGCCGTTCCTGCTGTTTTCCGACGAGCGCATCAAACAGGAGTTCGCCGGCGGGCGCGACGAGATCGTCGAGCGAGCCGCGAGGGTCGCCGACGACGCCGGCGTTCCGGTCGACGACAGCCTGCTGATCGGGAGCGACGTCGCGCGGGCGATCACGACCGCGATCGACCGGCTCGACGCCGACCTCGCGATCCTGGGGTGGCGGAGCGAGCGCCGGACGTCGGACGTGGTGCTGGGCACCACGATCGACCCGGTGGTCCGCAAGGCGCCCTGCGACGTGCTCGTCGAGAAGGTCGGGACGACCGCCGGTCGCGTCGACTCGGTTCTGGTCCCGACGGTCGGCGGCGGGCACGCCGAGCTGGCCGCCGAGGTTGCGGGGACGATCGCGGCCGCCAACGACGCCGAGGTCACCGCGCTGTCGCTGGTCGATCCGGGCGCGACCGAGCGCGAGCGCACCGACGCCGCGGCGTTCGTCGACGAGACGGCCGACGCGCTCGCCGGGACGGCGCCGGTGACGACGTCCGTCAGCGAGGCCGCCGATCCCGTCGCGGGAATCCTCGACACGGCCGCCGACCACGACCTGATCGTGCTGGGGGCGACCCGCAAAGGGATGCTGAGTCGGCGCGTGGTCGGGACGACGCCGCGTGCCGTCGGAACGCGCGCGGACTGCCCGGTGATCGTCGCCAGCCGGCGGTCCCAGCTCTCGCGCGTCAGACGACTGGTCGATCGCGTCCGGCGATGAGCGGCGCGGGGATCGTCGCGCCGCTCTCGTCGGCGCCGGTCGACGTCCCGATCGCGCCGGCCCAGACCGGCACGGGGCTCACCTTCGCCTTGCTCGTGGGGATCGCCGTCGTCGCGTCGATGGTGACGGCGTGGACGCTCGGCGCCAACAGCAACTCGCCGCCGTTCGCGCCCGCGATCGGCGCCAACGCGATCCCGACGATGCGGGCGGCGTTCCTGATCGGCGTGCTGGCGGCGCTGGGCGCCGTCACCCAGGGCGGCAGCATCTCCGAAACTGTGGGCGCCGGGCTGATCCTCGGCGTCGACTTCACGGCGCTGGCGGCCGCCGCCGGGCTGCTCACCGCCGCGACGTTCATGGGTATCGGCATCTACTCGGGCTACCCGATTCCCGCCGCCTTCGCCACCACGGGCGCGATGGTCGGCGTCGGCCTCTCGCTGGGCGGCGATCCGGCGTACGCGACCTACCGGCGGATCGGGACGTTCTGGCTGCTGGTCCCCTTTATGTCTGGCAGCGTCGCCTACGGCACCGCGACGCTGCTGCGCCGCGACGACGTGCCCGACAGGGTCGGCGTCCCGCTGCTGGCGGCGATCGTCGGCGCAATCCTCGCGAACGTCCGGATCGGCGTGATCCCCGACCCGACGGCCGACCAGGGCACGCTCGCGCGACTGGCGGCGCGGTGGACCTGGAGCGGCCCGCAGATCGCCGCGGGCTACGATCTGGGGATGGCGCTGGCGACCGTCGCGCTCGGCGTCGGCGCGTTCGTGGCGCTCCGGCGCCGTATGGAGCGGTCGGTCGAGCAGGGGATTCGCTCGTTCCTCCTGGTGCTGGGCAGCGTCGTCGCGTACTCCAGCGGCGGCAGCCAGGTCGGACTGGCGACCGGCCCTCTGGAGTTCCTGTTCAGCGAACAGCTGGGACTGCCGGGGATCGTCCTGCTGGTGATGGGCGGGACGGGCATCCTCGCGGGCGCCTGGATGGGCGCGCCGCGGCTCCTGCAGGCGACCGCCCGCGAGTACGCCCAGCTCGGGGTGCGCCGGTCGATCGCGGCGCTGGTGCCCGGCTTCGTCATCGCGCAGCTGGCGATCGCGCTGGGCGTCCCGATCTCCTTTAATAATATCATCCTCTCGGGCGTCATCGGCGGCGGGCTCTCGGCGGGCTCGGCGGGCGTCTCCCGGCGAAAGATCGGCGTCACCGTGCTGTTCTGGGTGCTGACGCTCGTCAGCTCCGTCCTTCTGGGCTTCGCGCTCTACAGGGTGCTGTCGGCCGGGCTCGGCGTCACCTGATCGACCTCGACGACGGTGACGGGCGCGGACGCCCGCTCGGCGATCGCGGCGCCGACGCCGTCGCCCAGCAGGTAGTCCGCGAGCCGCGACCGATCCCTGGCGCCGACGACGATCCGATCTGCACCCATGCGCTCGGCCCTGTTGGCGACAACCGGCGCGGGGCGGCCCTGCGCGACGGCGATCGTGACGTCGTCGAGCGGCGCATCAGCCTCCGAACCCTCACGGACGCGCTCGACCAGATCCTCGGCGCGCCGTCTCGCCTGCACGAACCGATCGTCGGTCGGCGAGAGCAGTTGGCCCTCGCTGAAGGGCGCGTCCAGCGGGGTCACTACTGCGAGCACCACCAGTTCGGCGTCGGGAAACTGCTCGATCGCGCGGGCGAGCGCGTCGGCGTCGAACGGGCGCCCGACCAGCGCGACGAGCACCGTGTCGGCGGTCATACGTGCGCTACGACAGCGCGGCACAAACGACTGGCGGCGGTCGACGCCGCGGCGTCTGCAATCGCCGCGCCGAACGCCAGATCGAAGCGGTTTTCCACGCCGCGAGCGGAGTGTGTGGCATGAACGGCGGCGGAGACGGCGAGATGACGCTCGCCTTCGACCTTTCGGCGCTGCAGGAGCTGGCCGACCCCGAGCGCGTGTTCGACGACGCGCGCCGGTGGAGCAAGTACGTCGGCGTCGTCTCGGAGAAGCCGACCTACGTCGTGACGAACTTCACCCGGAAGAACCGCATCCGACAGGACTTCTTCTCGGGGCCGCGCGGCAAGGCCGAGAGCCTGGAGAGCGTCGGCGAGCAGTTCGACACGCCCCGGCACGTCTACGTCGGCACGACCGACGAGGACCGCGAGCTCGCCGAGACGGCCGGCTGGGAGTACCTGCCGATCGAGGACGCCGCGGAGGCCGCCGAGTGGACGCTGGCCGAGGACGCCGAACCCGAGCCGGCCGAACAGGACGAGCAGCGCGACGACTGGCCGTAGCTCGGCGGACTGGAGATTTTTCGAACGCGAGTCGACGCCGAAGCGCTGCCGGCTCAGACTCGAACGCACGTCGAGACGCCGAACAGCGGCGTCGACGCCGATCGCCGACGATCAGGACAGCAGCTGCGGCCCGAACACGACGACCAGGAAGCTCGCCAGCATCGTCAGGCCGACGGTGGTCGTGACGGTCTTGGTGAGCTGGTAGGAGGCGTCGATCGGCAGCCGCGAGACGACCGCCTCGGTGCTGGTCCGGAGGATGTGGCCGCCGTCCAGCGGGAACGCGGGGACGCAGTTGAAGAATCCGACCTGGACGTTGATCCAGCCGATCCAGAACAACACGTTGGCCACGAGGAAGCCGACGCCGTCGACCGCGCCGAGCGGGCCGCCGATCTCGTAGAAGTTCGTTATCGGTCCCTTGAACCCCGCGAAGTTGAAGGGGAACAGCGCGCCCAGCGAGATCGTCGCGAACGGCAGGAACAGCGTCAGGAACGCCTTCCCGAGGAACGTGTCGGTCAGCGAGTCCAGCCCACCGGCGATCTCGCCGCCGTCGCCGCCGAGCGCGGTCAGGTACTGCCCGGCCGGATAGAACTGGATTCCGAAGTCGTTGACCGTCACGCCCGAGATCCCCGGCGCGATCCCGACGCCGACGACCGGCGAGCCGTCCTGTCCTTCGGCGAGTTCGACGTCGTAGGTCGTCCGCTCGCCGTTCTGATAGAGGACCACGGACACCGTGTCGCCGACCGAGTGGCGGTCGATCGCCTCCCCGAGTTCGTCGCTGGAGACGACCCGCTCGCCCTCGACCGCGACGATCACGACGCTGTCGCCGGGGTCGGCGCCCTCGGCGGCGAGCGGCCCGTCCTCGCTGATCCGAGCGAGCGACCCGGCGGGGGCGGTCGTCTCGTAGGATTCGTCGTCGCCCTCGACCGTGAACGTCGCGACCTCCCTGTCTTCGAGCGCCGACTCCAGACCGGACTTGGTGTAGACGGCGGTCCCGTTGACTGCCGTGATCGTGTCGCCCGTCGAGACGTTGACCGGCCCCGTCTCGGTGACGCCGCTGACCAGCAGCGAGCGGTTCACCGTCCGCTCGGTCTCGCCGTCGATCGTGACCGATACCTCACGGTCCGAGACGTTCGCGAGCCGGTCGCGCAGACCCTCGTTGTCGTCGATCGGCTGGCCGCCGAGCGCGGTGATCCGGTCACCCTCGCCGATGCCGGCGTCCTCGGCGCCCGAACCGGGGAGCGCCGCGCCGACCGCGGCGCCGGGCGCGACGCTGATCGCGCCGGCGACCGGGCCGAAAAGCAGCGCGAAGGCGACGATCGTGATCGCGAAGTTGTTCGTGACGCCGGCGGCGAACATCCGCGTCTTCCCGCCGCGGCTGGCCGCCCGCTGGCTCTCCTCGTCGGGTTCGACGAACGCGCCGATCGGGATGACCGAGAGCGTCGCCAGTCCCATCGAGGAGATCTCGATGTCCTCGACGCGACAGAGCAGGCCGTGGCCGCCCTCGTGGACGACCAGCGCGACCAGCAGTCCGAAGAGGATCTCGGGCGCCATCGAGAGGGGCAGGAAGTCGTTGACGCCGGGGATCACCAGCACGTTCCGGGGCTGGTTGACCGCCGTCGGCTGGGGCGACATGACGGCGGTGATCCCCACGAGGATCAGCATCACGAACGAGCCGACCATCACGACGAGCGCGACGCCGACACCGAGGTTCGACCAGGCGCGCCAGAAACGCTTGTACCGGGCGAGCCGGTTCAACAGAATCTTCCCGCGCTGGGTGTGCAGCGTCGTGATCGGGCCCTGCAGCCCGACGTAGTCGGGCAGCCAGCCCCGGTCGGCGAGCAGTTGGAGGAGGACCCAGTAGCCGAGGATCCCGGCGGCGATCCAGACCAGCGAAACCATTAGTGTAGGGTCGGGGAGGCGCTCTGAAATGCGTTTGGTTTACCCCACCCGTCGGCCGGCGCGCCCTCGGCGACGTTTCGAGAGGGTCGGACGGCCTCGGCGGTCGTCCGGGCAGCGGCGTCCTACGACTCGTCGACGAGCCGGCCCGACAACGCTCTCAGCGCGCGGCGCCCGCGAGCCTCGTCGTCGAGTTCGGGGAGCGTTCGGACATCGAGGCTCTCGAAGCGAGCCCGGATCTCCGCGACCCGCTCGCGCTGGCGCTCTCTGCGGGATCGGCACCGAGAACAGTTCTCGTCGATCTCCTCCAGAACCCGGTTGACCACGACCGACCGGACGGGGACGCCGATCTCGTCGAGGCGCTCGACCAGCCGGCGCGTCTCGTGAATCGCCATCGTCTCGGGGATCGTGACGACCCGGAACGCGGTCCGGTCGGGATCGCGGACGACCTCGCCGGCGCGGGCCATCCGCGCGGCGATGTCGTCGAACGTCTCGTCGCCGTCCTCGCTCCCGCGACCGTAGTAGTACCCGGGGACGAACGTGCTGCGCACCGAATCGGACATCCGCTTGACGCGCTTGCGGACGCCGGAGGCCGTCTCGGCGCCCGCCGAGAGCACGTCGGGCAGCTCCAGCAGGCGCAGGGCGTGGCCGGTCGGCGCCGTGTCGAAGACGATCCGGTCGAAGCGGTCGTCGGACTCGTACTCCGCGAGCAGGTCCAGCGCCGCGACCTCGTCGCCGCCCGGCGCGAGCCCGGCGTCCAGCAGCGTGTCGACGTCGCCGTCGTCCAGCCCCAGCCCGAGCGTCGAGAGGTCGTCGAACAGCTCCTCGAACGCGCCGCGGTACCGGTCGGCGCGCGCGTCGGGATCGACTTCCGCGGCCCACAGTCCGGGTTCGACTTCGCGGGGCTCGGCCCCGACGCGGGCTTCCAGCGAGTCGGCCAGCGAGTGGGCCGGATCGGTCGAGACGACCAGCGTCTCCGCGTCCCGGTCGGCGAGGCCCAGCGCCGTCGCCGCCGCGCAGGTCGTCTTGCCGACGCCGCCCTTGCCGCCGTAGAAGACGTGTCTCGGCACGGGCGAGATCACTCCTGATACCCCAGATCGCGCAGCCGCTCCTTGACGTCCTCGTCCATCGCGACGGACGCCATGTCGTCGCCAGACGCCGCGAGCAGCTGCTCGTGGTCCTCCAGCCGATCCCGGAGCCGGGCGGCCGCCTCGGGCTCGTCCGCGACGAGGTTCGTGCGCTCCTCGGGATCCGCCGTCAGATCGAACAGTCGCTCCGTACCGTCCTCCAGCCGAACGAGCTTCCAGTCGTCCGTGCGGACCGCGAACCGCCGGTCATCGGAATCGTCGCTCGTGTCGGCCCACTCCGCGATCACGGCCTCGCGGGCGCGGTCGTCCATCGACGCCAGGCTCGTGCCGCGGAACACGTCGGGCGAGTCGGCGCCGGCGTACTCGGTGAGCGTCGGCGCGAGATCCAGCAGTCCGACGAGGTCGTCGCGGTCGTCGTTTCCGGAGCCGTCGTCGATCAGGAGCGGGACCTGCAGGACCTCGTCGTAGAACGTCGCGCTGTGGCTGAACCCGCCGTGGTCGCGGAACTCCTCGCCGTGGTCGGCGGTGACCGCGACGACGGGGTCGTCGCCCCACCGGGCTTCGACGCCGTCGAGCAGCCGTCCGATCTCGGCGTCGACGTAGGCGATCTCGGCGTCGTACAGATCGACGATCGTGTCCAGTTCGCGGTCGGTGACGTCGTCCGGCGCCTCCAGCATCTTCCGGCGCAGCTGGATCGCGTCCCGCTCGGAGACGGGCTCGTCGCGGAAGCGTCGCTGGTGCTCGGCGGGCGGGACGTAGGGGTGGTGGACGTCCATGTAGTGAACCCAGAGAAATCGCGGGCTGTCGTGATCTGCGGCGGCCGACTCCTCGACCCACTCCAGGGCGAGGTCGGTCACGTCCGCGGCGTCGACGTACGCCGAGCCGATCTCGACGCCCGCCCGCTTCTCGGTGGCGTTGAACGCGCGCTGGAGCGTCCGGTAGACCAGCCCGTCGCTGTCGAGGTGGCGCTTGACGGCGTTGCGCGCCTTCGCCGTCGGCGAGGGGTCGGTCCGCGAGTCGTAGAACTCGTCGAATCCGCGGTCGTACCCGAAGTCCGCCGAGAGGTAGAGATTCGAGTGGAAGCCGGCGGTCCGATAGCCCGCGCCCGAGAGCACCTCCGCGAGCGTCGTCCGCCCCTCGGAGAGACGCTCGAACCCGCCGTGCTCCAGCGCGTACGAGGAGGTCAGGATGCTCGGGAACGAGGGCCGCGTCGAGCAGGCGTGGGCGAAGGCGTTCGAGAACGTCCGCGCGTCGGCGGCGCGGCTATCGAGCGTCGGCGTCGTCTCGCGGTCGTAGCCGTGCCAGCCGACGTGGTCGGCCCGGAGCGAGTCGATCGTCACGAGAACGATGTCGCGCATGTGGTAGGTGTCGACCGGCCGGCCCATTAATCGGCGGTGCGGCGGCCGTCACTCGGTGGCGCTGAGGGGAGCAGTTTGCTCGGTCGCACCGATCGCTCCGCGCAGCACCGACGCGTACGTCTCGGCGATCCGCGCCCAGTCGAACTGCCGGACGAACTCGCGGAGTTCGTCGGACGGGCCGCGCTCGCCGGCCGTCTCGATCGCCGTCGCGACGGCCTCGGGCGCGGGCTGGCAGTAGGTGACGCCGTTCCCGAAGCGTTCTTCAGCGCGCCCCGCGGCCTGCACGACGGCGAGCCCAGCGGCCGCGTACTCCAGCACCTTCAGCGTGTGCGGGTCGTCGACGAGCGAGACGCCGACGTCCGCGACGTGCAGGTAGCCCGGCACCGCCTCGTGGGGGACGACGCCGAGGTGTTCGACGTCGTCGCGACGCCGATCGGCGCGTTCGACCGCCTCGTCCAGCGAGCCGGTGCCGAGAACCACGAGCGTCCACTCCTCCAACCGGCCGACTGCGTCGAGCAGCGTCTCGATGCCGTAGATCGGTTCGAGCCCGCCGACGTAGATCGCGACCGGCCCCTCGACGCCGCGGGCGTCGAGCGTCTCGCGCGCCCGCTCGACGGCGTCGGACTCGGGCGAGGCAAACCGGTCGTACTCGAGTCCGAGTGCCGTCTTCGTCGCGTCGGATCGGCGCTCGACGCGCTCGCGTTCTTCCTCGTAGACGAAGAGCACGTGATCTGCGAGCCGGAACGCGGCGTTCTCCGCGACGCGGACGGGCGCCGAGAGCCACCGCGGGTGGGTCGTCTCGAACTGCCGGATCGGGTCGACGTGATCGACGACGAGCGGAATGTCGTGGAGCTTCGCGAGGGCGGTCGCCGCGAACGCGCCGGCGCGGGTCGTCCCCACGAGGACGTCGCGGGACGCCGCCGATCGGGCGGAGCGAGCGACTGTTTCCGGCGTCGTGCCGCGCAGATCGACCTCGAACCCCTCGGTTCGGAGGTGCCGGGCGATCATCCGCCGCCCGACGCTGATCTGTTCGGGCTTGTCCGGCGTGAACCAGAGCACCGACCGGGTCATCGATATCGCAGCAGGCCGTAGCAGTAGCCCAGCCCGACGAGCCCGGTGAACGCGACGATCGAGACGATCTGGACGAGTTCCGATGCCGACGGCGAGCGGGCGAGTCGCCTCACTCGCTCGGGGAGGAACTCGGTCACCAGCCGGCCCAGGAACTCGCCCTCCTCGTCGCCCGACTCCTCGACGAGCGTCTCCATCGCCCGCTTGGAGTAGCCCTGCCAGAACGCCCGCTCGACGAGCCAGAGAGGGTCGGTTCGGTACTCGAACACCTTGTGGTCCACCTCGGCGTCGGGGACGTACCAGACGCCCTCGCCGTACTCGGTCTGCAGGCGGGCACAGAGCTCCGTCTCGCCGCCCTGCAGGTTCCGATCGCCCTTCCGGCCGCCGATCGCGCTGTCGAACCCGCCGAGTTCGAGGAAGGCGTCGCGCCGGAACGAGATGTTCGAGCCGAACGTGTTGCGGACCTCGCCCTCGCCGTCGGCGAACCCGCGGTGGGTCACCCCGACGAGCCAGTAGAACTCCGCGGGCAGGTAGGCGGGCCGGTCGCCGACCCACAGCGGCGTCATCTTGCCGCCGGCCGCGACGGCGTCCTCGGACTCGTAGGCGTCGACGAGTCGTTCCAGCCAGCGCTCGTCGGCGACGGCGTCGTCGTCGATGAACGCGACGACGTCACCGCTCGCCAGTTCGGCGCCGACGTTGCGGCTCTCCAGCAGCCCGCGGTTCCGGTCGTTGCAGTGCGTGACGACCCGATCGTCGCCGCCGTAGTCGTCGTCGACCCGCCGGTACAGGTCCTCGTCCCCGTCGACGACGAGGACGGCCTCGACCGTGTCGTGAGTCTGGTCGAGGACGCTCTCGACCGCCTCGGCGAAGTCGTCGTACCGATCCTCGGAGTGGGTGCAGACGACGACCGACACCGCCAGCCGGCGGGACGCCGACTCCGAGTCGGCGTCGGCAGTTACCGAGTCGCTCGTCAGGGAGGTTCCCGTCACGGCGTCGCCCGCACCTCCTCGATTTTCTTCCGGATCAGGCGCCGGACCGACTCGTCGATCGTTCGGGTCGGCTCCCAGCCCAGATCGGCGCGCGTCCGCGCGACGTCGATCGGGAACTCCTCGACCAGCGTCTCGCCGCTCCGGGGGTTCTCGATCAGCTCGACGTCGGTCTCGATCTCGGCCTCCTCGCGTGCGAGCAGTTCGACGAGCCGGGCGACCATCATCACGCTCGGATCCTCGTCGCTGGCGATCGGGTACACCGTCGCGCCGGTCCGGCCGTCGGCGCGCTCGGCCAGCAGCCGCTCGACGCTCAGGACGTACGCCCGCGCCACGTCGTCGACGTGGACGTAGTTCCGGGCCTGCGTCCCCGGCTCGTAGACGGTCAGCGGCTCGTCCGAGAACGCCCGGTTCACGAAGAAGTTGATCACCGTCGACTTGGTGACGGTCCGGCCGTCGACCTCGTGCTCGCCGTAGAGGTTGGACTTGAAGAAGAGGTGTGCCGGAAACGCGCCGTCGGCGAAGTCCCGCACGATGTCCTCGCCGAGCAGCTTGGTGCGCCCGTACCAGTTCATCGGGGCGCGCTCGTGGTCGGCCGGGATCGGGAACGTCTCGGGGTCGCCGACGACCGCCATGCTAAAGGGGAAGATCATCCCGGCGCCCGTCCGCCGGCAGAACCAGGCGACGTTGCTCGTCCCGGTGACGTTCACGTCGTAGGCCAGATCCGGATGTTCGTCGCAGTCGTCGACGCCGCTGACAGCCGCGAGGTGGATCACGACGTCGGCGCCCTCCAGCGCGGCGTCGAGCCGCCGGCGGTCGCGCACGTCGACGTGCTCGATCGCAACGTCGCCGACGGCGTCGACCTTGCTGCGGAACCCGTTGTCCAGCGCGACGAGCTCCCAGTCGGGGTGGGCCTCGCGCAGTCGGCCCAGCACGCGACTCCCGATGTAGCCCGCCGCGCCGGTCACCGCGATCGTCGGCGGCTCGTCGCCCGTCGGTGCCGTCGTCGGATCGTCGCTCGCCGCGGTCGGCGAGTCTGCGTCGTCGCCGCTCATGCTGGCGTGGTGGCGCGCTCGGTCGGTCGGTCGCGGAACCGCTCCGCGAGGTCGGCGACGCCCTCCCGCAGGGTCCACTCGGGCTCGAACCCGGTGGTCGCGAGCCGCTCGAAATCGACGTGGTACGACGGGCCGGGATGTTCGTCCTCCAGGTAGGTGATCTCCAGATCCGTCCCCAGCTCGTCGCGGACGATCTCGGCGACGTCGGCGATGCGGTAGTTCTCCTCGTCGGCGCCGACGTTGTACGCCCGCTCCGGCCAGTCGTCGGGCTGCAGGACGGCGTGGGCGTACGCTCGCGCGGCGTCCTCGACGTGGACGAACGGGCGCCAGTTGTCGCCGTCGCCGTACACCGTCAGCGGCCGGTCGGTCAGCGCGCGGAACACGAAGTGGTTGACGACGAGATTGAACCGGACGCCGGGCGCGAAGCCGTAGTTGGTGCTCATCCGCAGCGCCGTCGCGTCGAAGCCGTACTCCGCGGCGGCGTCGTCGAGCAGCTTTTCGCCGGCGACCTTCGACTCGGCGTACGGGTTCAGCGGCTTCTGTTCGGTGGTCTCGTCGATCTCCGTGCTCGCCGCGCGGCCGTAGTTGTTACACGAGGAGGCGAACACGACCGTCTCGACGCCGAGCTTTCCCGCCGCCGTGAGCACGTTCTCGGTGCCGTCGCGGTTGACCGCGAACGTCTCCTCGCGCCGGCCGTGCGTGCTCGCCGCGCCGGTGATCGCCGCGAGGTGGACCACTCGATCGGCGCCCCGCATCGCGCTCTCGACGTCGCCGTACTCCCGGACGTCGCCCCGGCGAAAGGCGAGTCCGTCGCCGACACAGCCCATCAGCGCGCGGGGCGATCCCCCGTCGAGCGAGTCGAGCACGACGACCGAGTCGACTCGGTCGTCGTCGACGAGTCGCGGGACGAGCGCGCTGCCGATGTAGCCACAGCCGCCGGTGACGAGCACGCGCACCGTCACCACCCCCTCCCGCGCGGGCGCCGGCAGCGCGCGGTCGTTCGTCCCCCGATCCGCACGATCAGTCACCCCCCTCGGTCAGCACGCCGGGGAGGAACCGATCCTCCCGGGCGGCGATCCGGTCCTCGTACTCGACGAGATCGTCGAGGATCGACCGGACACCCTCCTCGAACGTCGTCGACTGCCCGCCGATCAGCTCGGCGTAGCGGTCGTTCTCGATCTCCATCGCGTGGGTCTCGTCCTCGTCGCGGGGGTTCTCGAAGTGCTCGACCTGCACTTCGAGGCCGAACTCCCCGGACACCTCCGCGATCGTCTCTGCGACCTCGACGATGCTGATCGGGCGCGTCACCTGGTTGTAGACGGTGTGATCGTCGGGCCGGTCGTCGGGATCGGCGAGCGCGAGCTGGGCCAGCCCCTCGACGGCGTCTTCGAGCGCGATGAACGGTTTGCGCTGCTCGCCCTTCCCGTACACCGTCATCGGGTAGCCGGCGACCGCCTGCGCGCAGAAGCGGTGCGCGACGACGCCGAAGTAGTAGTCGAAGTCGAAGCGGGTGCGCAGGCGCGGATCGGCGTCGGTCTCGGGCGTCGCGGTGCCGTACGTGATCGCGGTGCGGACGTCCGAGATCGGGATGTCGAACTGGTCGTGGGCCAGCCGCAGGTTCGCCGCGTCGTGGCTCTTGGTGAGGTGGTACCACGAGCCGGCCATCGCGGGGAACGGCACCTCGTCCTGCTCGCCCTGATTTTCCATGACGGCGCCGCCCTCCGGGATCGGGAACTCCGGCGCGCCGTAGACGCCGGTCGTCGTCGTCTCGACGAAGTGGGTGTCGGCCAGATCGTTTTCGGCCAGCCCCCAGAGCAGGTTCCGAGTCGCCTGCATGTTGTTGTGCTGGGTGTAGTTGGCCCGCTCGCCGTTGATCTGGGAGTACGGCGCCGAGGGCTGGGCGGCCGCGTGGACGACGGCGTCGGGTTCGTGGACAGAGAGGATCCGGTCGACGAACCCCCGGTCGGTCAGGTCGCCCTCGACGAGCGAGAGGTTGTCCAGGCCGTGGACCTCCTCGGCGGCCGCGACGCGCTCGTCGGGGTCGGCGACCGGGACGGCGCTGACCGCGCCGACCGACTCGACCCACTCCCGGCGGGCGAAGTTGTCGACGCCGACGACGCGGTCGTCGGTTCGCGAGGCGACTCGCAGCGCGGTGGGCCAGCCGACGTACCCGTCGGCACCCGTAACGAGGAGGGTCACAGTAACTCGTGTCGGGAGTGGCGGGAAATTGTCAGTAAAGTGTTGTTGCGGGACGGTTAGGAATTGTTGCGCCGGGGCGGGTCGTACGCATTTCTGCCAGTTTCCCGTAGCCCCGGTATGGACACGCAGCTGCTCGTCGTCGGCTGGGACGCCGCCACGCGGTCGCACCTGAACTCGATGGAGCTGGAGTTTTTCGACGATCTCGACCACGGCGGCCGGCTCCTGCCGGAGCCGTACTGGCAGTCCCGCGAGGTCGACAGCGGGACGGCCTGGACGACGCTGACGACTGGACTGCCGATGGCCGACCACCGGATCGCGATGCTCGGCGGGATGATCGAGAACGAGCGCGCGTTCGAGTGGTTCTCCAAGGTCGACCGGACGATTCCGCGAAACCTGTTCGGCCGCCCCGCGCGGATCTGGGCCCGGACGAAGGTGCTCGGACGCCAGCCCACCAACGAGGACGTGCCCTACAAGCGCGCCTGGCACTACGTCCCCAACTCGCTGGCCTTTGCGGTGCCGATGACCTACCCGCCGAAGCCGACCAGCGGCGTCACGGTCAGCGGCTTCCCGAGCCCGGAGGTGGCCGTCGATCCACCGGAGCTTCAGGAGCGAGTGCGGGAGCGCTACGACGGCGAGCCCGAGAAGTTCGACGAGGACGGCGAACTTCGGGACGAGTACGTCGAGGACCTCTTCGAGACCCACGAGGCCGAGCGCGAGCTGGTGCTCGATCTGGCAGACGACCGGGAGTTCTCGCTGCACTTCGTCGTGTTCACGCTGCTCGATCGGCTCTTGCACGTCACCGACGACCGCGAGACGATCGAGCGCGCGTACCGGACGATCGACGAGACGACTCGGACGCTCGTCGACGCGATCGACCCCGACGACACCCTGCTCCTCAGCGACCACGGCATGGAATACGAGCCGCGCGGCAAGTGGATCCACGTCCACGACGAGACCTCGGGGATCTGGGCGGGGACGCGCGACTGGGGACTCGACACCCACCTGGACGTGACGCCGTCGATCGTCGACTACTGCGGCCGGACGATGGACGACCCGGCGTACGAGCCGCCCGGCGAGACCGTCGAGAAGGCCGACATGGAGGCGAAGCTGCGGGATCTCGGATACCTATCATGACGCCGAACGTCGGCGTCCAATGGACGATCCGAGAGCGCGACGCCGATCGCCAACTGCGCGACGCCGTCGGTCCGGACCGTGTCATTCCGTACCGACCCGACGTATTTGTACGGGAATCCTGAATCTACGCGTGTGAGCCGCGTCTCCGGGGGGAGGCGCTCGCGATCGAGGCTGCGGGGATCGACCGGGACGACCGGACGACGCCGCCTCGATCGCCAGCAGATCGATCGCGGGGCGGAGTTTGGACATGCTCGACAAGGTACGCTACGCGGCGGACGAGATTCGCGAGAACGGCGCGTCGAGAACGTGGTGGAAGAACAGGTTCCTGCACCGCGTCGTCGGGGACGTCTGGTTCCGGCACGTCGTCGGGAACCGGGGAGAGTACGTCGTCGAGAAAGACTGGGATAACCTCCTCGTGCTGGACGCGTGTCGGCTTGATCTGTACAGGGCGGTCGTCGACGGCGATTGCGGCGCGATGCGCTCGCGCGGCGCCGCGACGCCGGAGTGGGTGGCGGAGAACTTCGAGGGGCGATCGTTCCCCGAGATCGTGTACGTCACCGCCAACCCCTACGTCTCGATCCTTACGGACGACGAGTTCCACGCCAGGATCGACCTCTGGGAGGAGGCGTGGGACGACGAGGAAGCGACGGTGCTCCCCGAAGATCTCGCGGAGCGAACGCGCGAGGTCGCCGAGGAGTACCCCGAGAAGCGCCTGATCGTCCACTTCATGCAGCCCCACCAGCCCTTTATCGACTGGGACCTGCCGGGGAGTTTCTGGAACGTCTCCGAGTCGCCGTGGGACGCGCTGAAAGACGGGACCGTCGACGGGGAGACCATCCTCGAGGGGTACGCCGACAATCTCCGGATCGCCCACCCGGTCGCGCGGGAGCTCGGCCTGGAGTTGTCCGGGAAGTCGGTCATCACCGCGGACCACGGCAACATGCTGGGCGAGCGCGTGACGCCGTTCCCGGTCCGGGACTACGGCCACCGGAAAGGGCTGTACACCGACGAGAACGTCCTCGTTCCGTGGGACGAACTCCCCTACGACTCCCGGAAAGAGATCACGGCCGAGGGAACCGGACAGGCCGACGACGATCGTCGAGAGATCGCGGCCGACGTGACCGATCGACTCGCCGACCTGGGGTACACGGAATGACGGAACGACGATCGGGAGGTTCGAGATGACGCTCAGCCGACCGACGAAGCTCTGGTTCGACACGCACTACGACAGCCAGAGCAGCGGGCTGTACTGCATCGAGCAGATCAAAGAGCGCGTGCTGGACGACGAGAACGCGACCGAGGTCAGGAACTGGCGGGACGCCGATCTCGTCCACCTCAACACGATCCCGTTCCGGCGGCGCGACCTCGGCGTCTGGTGGTCCTCGAAGCCGATGGTCGTCACCCAGCACGGCGGGTATCACTGGTGGCGCTCCCGCCGCGAGTTGCTGGCCCGGCCCGACCACCGCATCTTCGCGCTGATGCGGGCGATCTTCCGGGTGACGTCGCGGCGCCCGCAGCGCATCGGGTTCAGCACAGAGTACACCCGGCGGCTCGCGGTCGATCGCGGCGGCGTCCCGGCCGAGCGGACGCAGGTCATCCCGCTCGGGCGAAACGAGAGCTACCGCGATCGGGAGCCGACCGCCACCGAGGACCCGTTCGTGCTCGTCGTCGTCAACAACCGGAACCCGCGCAAGAACGTCCCGACGATCGTCGAGACGATGGCCGAGATGCCCGACGTGCGTTTCGTCCTTCCCGGGAAGATGTGGGGCGAGTACCCCGACGAGCTGCCGGACAACGCCGAGGTGACCGGCTACGTCTCCGAAGAGGAGCTGATCGGCTACTACAACCGCGCCGCCGCGCTGTACCTCCCGACGCTGTACGAGGGGTTCGGACTCCCATTCGTGGAGGCGATGGCCTGCGGGACGGCGGTCGTCACGACCGAGCGGGGGTCGCCGCTGGAAGTCTGTGGCGACGCCGCCGCGTACGTCGAGGACCCGATGGACGCCCGCGAACACGCCGCCCTGCTGCGCCGGCTGATCATGGACGACGAGTACCGGGGAGAACTCGAAGCGCGGGGGATCGAGCGCGCGGACGACTTCTCGTGGCGGAAGACAGCCGACGCGTACCTCGATGCGTACGACGAGGTGCTGTACGGGGAGTCCCGAGGCGACGCTGCGGGCCACGACGAACCGCTCGCCGGGCGCTCGCGGGCGGATAGCGAATGATCGGGCAGCGGACGAGCGGACGGCGGACGACCGGACGCCGAGTCCTGGAACTCGGCGGCGGGCGCGACCCGATCCCCGGCGCGGTGAACATGGACATCGCCGACGTGCCGGAGGTCGACCTCGTTGCGGACATCGCCGGCGAGTGGCCGATCGAGCCGGAGTCGTTCGACCGCATCGAAGCCCACCACGTTCTCGAACACGTTCCGCACGACGACCTCCCGGGCGTGTTCCGCCGGGCCCACGAGACGCTGCGTCCGGGGGGCCGGTTCCACGTCGAGGTGCCGCTGGCCCACAGCCGCAGCGCGAAGAACGACCCGACCCACCGATCCGAGTGGTACTGGCGGACGCCGAGCTACTACGCGGGCGGGGACGAACTGGCCTACGAGGTCGACGCCGATCTCGAATTCGAGCTCGAAAACCGGGAGATCCGACTCTTCCTGACCTCCGGCGAGTGGTTCGCGCGGCCGCCGTCCTGGCTTCTCAAGCAGCTCTCGCTCCGAAACCCGTCGCTGATCGAGCTCGTGAAGCTGCCGTACGTGACCGGGTTCATGGAGTTCACGATGCGAAAGCGGGGGTGAACCGTGGGCGAGGACAGCTCGACGGACCGGTTCCGCACGGTGTTCAAGGGCGCCGGGGTCGTCTTCGCCGGCACGATCCTGGAACTGGGCATCTCATTTGTCGCACAGCTCCTGATCGCTCGGTACCTCGGCCCGACCGGGTTCGGCGCCGTCTCGATCGGCGTGACGATCATGACCGCCAGCTCGATCATCGTGCTGGTGGGTCTCGACAGCGGCATCGGCCGGTTCCTCCCGCGGTACGAGGACGCGGCGTCGCGCCGGGGCGTGCTCGTGTCCGGCTTCCAGATCGCGGTCCCGCTCAGCCTCCTCGCCGCCGCCGGGATCTTCCTCGCGGCGGGCCCGATCGCCGTTCGGATCTTCAGCGACGCCTCGGTCGCGCCGGTGATCCGAGTGTTCGCCGTCGCGCTCCCGTTCGCCGCGCTCGTCCGGCTGACCGTCGGGAGCGTCCAGGGGATGCAACGTTCGCTCCCGAAAGTCGTCGTCCAGAACGTCGCGCTGCCGACGACGCGCTTTCTGCTGATCGCCGGCGTGCTCGCGCTGGGGCTGGGCGCGGTGGCGGCCGCGTGGGCGTACGGGCTCGCCTACGTCGTCGCCGCGACGATCGGCGGGTACTACCTTGCGCGTCACACCCCGCTCCTCGCCGACGTCGACCCGGTGCCGATGCGCCGCGAACTGCTCGTCTTTTCGGCGCCGCTGGTCGTCACGGCGGCGATGTTGCAGGTGCTCTCCCACATCGACACGTTCATCGTGGGCTACTTCGCCTCGACCGGCGACGTCGGCGTCTACAACGTCGTCTACCGGCTCGCCCAACTCCTGACGGTCGTGCTCTCGGCGTTCGGCTTCATCGTGATGCCGACGATCTCGTCGCTCGACGCCGACGACGCGACCGCCGAGATCCGCCGCACCTACCAGGTCGCCGCGAAGTGGATCCTGCTGGCGACGCTCCCGGTGTTCCTGGTGATCGCGCTGTTCCCCGAGATGGTGATCAAGCTCACGTTCGGCGCGGAGTACGTCCCCGGCGCCGCCGCGCTGTCGGTGCTCGCGGTCGGCTTCTTCACGCACGCGATCGTCGGCCCGAACGGCAACGCGCTGACCTCGGTCGGGCGGACGCGGCTCATCATGTACGACAACGTCGCCGTCGCCGCGACGAACGTCGCGCTGAATTTCGCGCTGGTGCCGGGCTACGGCATCCTCGGCGCCGCCGCCGCGACGTCGATCTCCTACGGCCTGCTGAACGCGCTGTACACCTACCAGCTCTACCGCGAGACAGGGATCCAGCCGTTCACACGGGGGATGGTCCGGCCGTTCGGCGTCGCGCTCGCGCTGGTCGGCACGATCTACTGGGTGACGACGACGTTCTTTACGGTGACGCTCCCGCTGCTGGTGGTGATGTTCGGCGCGTTCCTCGGGCTGTACGGCGTCGTCATCCTGCGCTTTGGCGGCATCGAGGACGAAGAGATCATGCTACTGTGGAGCTTCGAGGAGCGGTTCGGCGTCGATCTGGGGCCGCTCAAACGGGTCGCGGAGAAGCTACACGGCTGACCGCCGCGCGGGCGGGATGCGGCCCCGCCGTGCGGACGCCGCTTACCGCTCCCGCCGAAGCCGCGCCAGCACGAACTCCTCGTCGAGCTTCGCGAGGAAGGGGCCGAGCTTCGGGCCGTCCTCCTGATCGAAGAAGAGCCGGTAGCCGGCGGCGAAGAAGTCGCCGACGTCGACGTCGTGCCGCCGGGCGGTCTCGAAGATCTCGCCCTGAATTTCCTCGGGATCGTCGTGAGATTCGACGAACTCCGCGAGCTCGTCGAGCGCCGCCTCGACGTTCTCGTCGAAGTCGACCGCGGGCAGCTCGTCGCGCTTGAGGTCGTAGTTGTAGGCGTTGTCGGTCCTGCGGGCCCACTCGCGGGCGCGCTCGACTCGCGCGAGGGCTTCCTCGACGGCCCACTCGGGCGTGTCGTCGTCGATGTGTCCCTCTCGGCGGGCGATATCTTCGCGCAGCTCGGGGTCGTCGGTCATCCCCAGCACCGCGGCGAAGGAGTAGGGGATGCGGACGCGTTCGTCGTCGACCTCGTCGACCAGGAACGGATAGACGCGCTCGGCGAACGCCGCCTCGGCGTCGTCGGCGTCGATCTCGCCGAAGTAGACCCGTTCGAGGCGGTCGAACTCGTTGACGAGCTGGTCGAGCCGCTCGATCGAGAAGTCCTGGGCCTTCGAGGGGTCGGTCGCGAAGAAGTACCGCAGCACCTCGGGCTCGATCAGTTCGAGCACGTCCGAGACGAGCACGACGTGGCCCTCCGAGGAGGAGAAGGGCTGGCCGTCGAGCGTGAACCACTCGTAGACCATCGGCACCGGCGGCTCGACGTCCATGACGTTCAGCGCGACGTCGACGCCGCTGGGCCACGAGCCCTCGGCGTGGTCCTTGCCGAACGGCTCGAAGTCGACGCCCAGGTGGTCCCACTGTGCGACCCACTCGAAGCGCCAGGGGAGCTTGCCGCCGCCGAAGCCGACCTCGCCCTCGCGGCCGCAGCCCTCGATGGTGCGGTCGCCGGCTTCCATGTCGGTACAGCGGTACGAGACGGTTCCGGCTTCGACGTCGACGCCGGTCACCGTCTCGGTGATCTTGCCGCACTCCTCGCAGATCGGGTTGAAGGGGTAGTAGTCCTCGTCGACCTTGTCCTGATACTCCGAGAGCACCTCGCGAGCGCGCTCGGCGTCCGCGAGCAGGTCGCCGACGGCGTCGTCGAGTTCGCCTCGCTCGTAGAGGTCGGTGTTCGAGACGACGTCCATCGGAACGTCGAGCTGCTCGGCGATGCCGGCGATCAGCGTCGAGAAGTGCTCGCCGTAGGAGTCACAGCAGCCGAAGGGATCGGGAATGTCGGTGTAAGGGCGCCCGAGATTCTTCCCGAGCGCGCCGGCGTTCACGTCGCCCAGGTCGACGATCTCGCCGTCCAGATCGGCGAGCTTGCGGGGGAGCTTGCGGAGCGGGTCGCGGTCGTCGGTGGTAAAGACCTGCCGGACGTCGCGACCGCGCTCGCGGAGCACCTCCGCGACGAAGTAGCCCAGAACGATCTCGTTCGCGTTGCCCAGATGCGGGATGCCCGACGGCGAGATGCCACCCTTGATGACGATCGGTTCGTCCGGCTCTCGCGCTTCTATCTCGTCCGCGACGCGATCAGCCCAGAAGGCGTAGCGGTCGCTCGCCCCGTCGTCGTCGCTCTCGCGGAGGACGTAGGGGTCGTGCTCCGGCGGGACGCCGTGATCGGGGCGGTCGTCGGCGGCGTCCTCCACCGCGTTCCCGCCCCCTCCGTTCGCGTCGCCGTCCGCGCTCATAGCTCGCCGTCGGCCCAGTAGGTCGGCTCGTCGTCGGCGCCCTCGGGGATCACGTCGGTGCCCTCGTGGTCGCCGTACTTCACGGCGTCGAGGATGCGATCGGGCTCGGTGCCGTCGAGGACGACCGTGCGCATGCCCGAGCGCTGGATCACCTTCGCGGCCAGCAGGTCGACCGGCGCCGAGCTGCCGGCGTTCATCTCGATGCCGGCGATCACGTCGACCAGCTCGCCGGCCGACAGCTCGCCGTACTTCGTCGCGTCGTCGGTCTCGTTGGGGTCGTCGCTGAACACGCCGGGGACGCTGGTGGCGTACACCAGCAGATCGGCGTTGACGTACTCCGCGAGCGCGGCGCTGACGGCGTCGGTGGTCTGGGCCGGGGCGACGCCGCCCATCACGCAGACGTCGCCGCGCTTGAGCGCCGCGCCGGCGGCCTCGTAGTCCTCGGGCGGGGAGGGCGTCGCGGTCTCGCCCAGCGCCGAGATCAGCAGGCGGGCGTTCAGCCGCGTGACGTCGATGCCGATATCGTCGAGTTTCATTTCGTTCGCGCCCAGGTCCCGGGCCGTGCCGATGTAGTCCCGTGCGACGGTGCCGCCGCCGACGACCACGCCGACGGTGCAGCCGTCCTCGACGAGCTGCTCGATGACGGCCGCGTGCTCCCGGATCCGCTCGGCCCCCAGATCCGGAGCGAGCACGCTTCCGCCGATAGAAACGACGACTTTCATGCTACTCCGTCGTAACCCGGTTGCGCTCTTAAGGGTTGTCAAGTCGCGACTGTGCGCGCCCTCTACGGCTGCAGACAGTCCGACCCCGGGGTTGGGATACTCACTCATTAACAAACCGTCCGGACCCTCCCGATCCGATCGAGCTGACACACCGTGCTTCGATCGAACTGGAGGGCCGGGCTCGCGGTCGGCGTCGTGCTGGCGGTCGCGGCGGCAGTCGCGACGCCGGTCGCCGGAGCAGCCTTCTTACAGGCCGACGATCCGGGACCGCCCGACGACGCCGGTCCGCCCGACGATCCGGGACCGCCCGACGACGCCGGTCCGCCCGACGACGATGACGACGAGGGGGGCGGCGACGATGAGGACGACGATGACGACGAAGAGGAGAATGACGGTGACGAAGATGACGGAGGGGGCGACGGAGGCGACGATGAGGACGACGAGAGCGACGATACGGACGACGAGAGCGATGACGAGACGCCGACGACCGTCGCGACACACCCCGAGGCACCATCCGTCGGCGTCGTCGGCGTTTCCGCCAGAGAGGACTCGGTGCGAGCCGGCGAGCCCGCCAGGATCGACGCGACGCTGGTCAACCGAGCCGAGAGCGATCGAACGGTCTCGGTTCGGTTGCGGCTGTTCGGCGAGGTGGCGAACCAGGCCGAGACGACGATCCCCGCTGGCGAGACGCGTACGGTGACGTTCACTCACGAGGTCGTCCAACCCGGAACGTACGAGCCGTCGGTGTACGGCGCGAGCGACGAGTTCGTCGTCGAACCCGCGGACACTGGCGACCCCGAACGCGACGGTGACGAGCCGACCGATGATTCCCTGCCGGGGCTGGGCGCGGTCGGAGCAATCGCGGCCCTCCTCGTAGTCTCGATACGACGCCGAAGCGCGTCCTGACGCCGCGACGCGTCGTCCGGCTACGCGAGATGCTCGAACGCGACCAGGCGGGGGTCTCGCCATCTGAGCGAGCGAACGCGAAGCCTGTCTCGTCGGCGTGTGAGTAACGCGATCCTACCGTCCGAGCCGCGCGCACCGGGAAGTCACCGTTCTGAACACGCGCCTATCCAGCAACATCTGCCGCATACTTTTTTATGGTACTGAGTGACACAGTGCTGATGGCGATGGTTGATCGCGATTCAAATAGAACTCCTCTACAACCGTTATAAAATGTCTAAGGACATCTGAGGCGGTCGTGAAACGTCGGATCCTCGCCGTGAAAGGTCTCGAAAAAACCGCCACTCCCGGTAAATGCATTCGAAAGCGACCGAAGCATCCTTTCTTTATAACATAATCCCCCGGAAAGGCTGAATCAGGTGGTATCAATGAGCGCCACATCACAACCCTCCACGGACGGCGAGCAGCCCACGACCGAGAGCAAGGAACAGCGTCTCCGCGGCTTCCTCGCCGAAAAGGCGACCGACGGCGAGCTCTACTTCAAGAGCAAGTTCATCGCCGACGAGGTCGGCCTCTCCCCCAAGGAGATCGGCGCCCTGATGGTCAAGCTGAGCGACTCCTGCACCGACCTCGAGATCGAGAAGTGGTCGTACACGAGCGCGACCACCTGGCGCGTCGAGCCAGCGTAAACCAGTCCTACCCTGAATCGATCTCCGAGTCGATGCGCGTACGCCGCGGCGACGCCGCTTCGCACTGCGGCAGGTCCCCCGTCGCGGCGGTGATCCATTTTCCCGACTGTTTTCCGTCCGAACGGTTCCTCGTCAGGTAAATGGCCGCGTGCGTGGCCTCTTTAACGATGGCCGGACTAGCGTGTCGTAGATGTCCGAGCCGGAGTGGGACGATCGGGGACCGTCCGTAGAGGCGTTCGCCGAGATCTTCTACGTCTACGAGGTGCGATCGAACGGCGACCGCATCGAGTACTACGGGACGCCGCTGGTGCCCCGACAGCAGGTGATCGAGGAGCTCTGGCCGGCGTTTCGGGACGCCGGCTACGAGCTACAGTTCGTTCGCGACGGCGGCGAGACGGTGGTCGTCGCGGAGCCGGCGGAGGGCGGGACCTCGGGCGTTCCGTGGACCAACGTCGTGTTGTTTCTCGCGACCGTCGTCTCGACGCTGTTCGTCGGCGCGACCTGGTACTACGGGATCAACCCGTTCGACGACCCGACGGCGACGCTGCGCGCGTGGCCGTTCACGGCGGCCGTGATGGGCGTTTTCGGCATCCACGAGCTGGGCCACTACGCGATGAGCCGGTACCACGGCGTCCGCGCGTCGCTGCCGTACTTCATCCCGATCCCGACGCTGTTCGGGACGATGGGCGCCGTGATCAAGATGAAAGGCCAGATGCCCGACCGGAAGGCGCTGTTCGACATCGGCGTCGCCGGGCCGCTCGCGGGGCTGGCCGCGACCGTCGTCGTCACGCTCGTCGGCGTCCAGCTCGACCCCGTGACGGTGGTGGATCCGGCGAGCCAGAGCGAAGGCGTCGTGCTGGTGTTCAACGACCCGCCGCTGCTCGAAGCGCTCGTCGCCCTCGCCGGAGGGGCGGGGCGAGCGAACTACCACCCCGTCGTCGTCGGCGGCTGGCTCGGGATGTTCATCACGTTCCTCAACATGATCCCCGTCGGCCAGCTGGACGGCGGCCACATCTCAAGGGCGATGTTCGGCGAGTACCAGGAGACGATCGCCGCGGCGGTCCCCGGCGCGCTGATCGCGCTGGGCGCGTATCTTCACTTCGTCGACGGCGTCTCTCTGAACAGCGTCGGCATCTGGTTCTTCTGGGGCGCCATCGCGGTGTTCATGTCGCTCGTCGGCGCCGTCCGGCCGATCGACGACTCGCCGCTGGACCGCAAGCGGTTCGTCGTCGGCGCGGTCACGTTCGTCCTCGCAGGGCTGTGCTTCACTCCGGTTCCGATCGAGATGATCGGATAAAAGAGATCGACGCCGCGCGCCGGTTATTCTTCGCCGTGCGTGAAGCCGCGATCCGGTAGCGGCTCGCCGTCGATTTCGACGTCCACCTCCGTGACCGTCCCGACGCGCGAGAGCGGCGTCGGACAGCGCTCGACTGCGGCGTCCAGCCGATCTTCGGGGAGCGTGACGACGAGTTCGAAGTCCTCGCCGAAGAACAGCCCCATCTCGCGGCGTTCGGCGTCGTCCGCGGCGACCTCGGCGACGGCGTCGTCGATCGGCACGGCGTCGCCGTCGATATCGACGCCGCAGTCGCTGGCGGCCGCGAGCTGGTGGAGCGACCGCGCGAGCCCGTCGCTCGAATCCATCATCGCGGTCGCGTCGGGCGCCAGCGCGCAGCCGGCCGCGACGCGAGGCTCGAACCGAAAGAGATCGTTCGCGCGCTCTCTCTCCCCGTTCCGGAACAGTTCGAGCGCGGCGGCGCTACGACCGAGCGTTCCCGTGACGCAGACCGCGTCGCCCGGCTCGGCGCCGGATCGGCGGACTGGATCGTCGGCGTCGCCGAGCGCGGTCGTCGCGACGGTGAACTCCTCGTGGCCGTCGAGATCGCCGCCGACGTAGGCCGCGTCGACCGCCTCGCAGACGTCGGTCGCGCCCGCGACGAAAGCTCGTATTTCTTCGCGATCGAGGTCGGGGGCGCCGTACGCGGCGACGGCGGCGGTCGCCCGGGCGCCCATCGCGGCGACATCCGACAGCGACGCGCCGACCGCGCGCCAGCCCGCGGTGTAGCGGGTCGTACCCGTCGGGAAGTCCGTCGTCTCGTGGAGCATGTCGGTCGTGACGACCTGATCGCCGATCACGGCGGCGTCGTCGCCGGCACCTTCAAGCTCCGACGCCAGCATCGCCAGCGCCTCGCGCTCGTCCATGGCCGCGAGATTCGGCAGGGTGGGGCAAAAACCGCCCGATCGGCTCGCGGGGCCGAAGTGATCGACGGGCGATGAACGAACCCCCACGGTTTAGCGGGTGCGCTACCTACGAGTGAGCAATGTCGGACGACCAGTGGACGAGCGAGCGGATGCCCGATCTCTCTGGCGACACCGTCGTCGTGACGGGCGCCAACAGCGGACTGGGCTTCGCGGCGACCCGCGAGTTCGCCCGCAAGGGCGCCCACGTCGTGATGGCCTGTCGGAGCGCGGACCGCGGCGAGGACGCCGGAGCGGAGATCGAGGCGGCGGTTCCGGCGGCGTCGCTGTCGGTCGTGGAGTGCGACCTCGGCGACCGCTCGTCGATCCGGGCGTTCGCCGAGAAGTTTCGGGATCGCCACGACGGGCTCGACATTCTGTGTAACAACGCCGGCGTGATGGCGATCCCATATCGGGAGACCGCGGACGGGATCGAGCGCCAGTTCGGCGTCAACCATCTGGGCCACTTCGCGCTGACGGGCTACCTGCTCCACTCGCTCCGCCAGTCGGAGGGGCAGTCCCGGGTCGTCACCCAGAGCAGCGGCCTCCACGAACGGGGCGAACTCGACGTCGAGCGGGTGCGACGACGCGCACGGCGGGACGGCGCGCCCGACGACTACGACCGCTGGGGCGCCTACGCCCGCAGCAAACTCGCGAACGTGCTGTTCGCCTACGAGCTCGATCGACGGCTCGACGCCACCGGCGCGGACGTGGTGAGCGCGGCGTGTCACCCCGGCTACGCGGCGACCAACCTGCAGACCCGCGGAGCGGAGATGTCTGGCTCGACGGCCAAGCTCTGGCTCCAGAGGGCGGCCAACCGCCTGTTCGCCCAGAGCGCCGACGACGGCGCGCTGCCGATGCTGTACGCCGCCACCGCCGAGGACGTGCAGGGCGGCGAGTACGTCGGCCCCGGCGGCTTCATGAACATGCGCGGCGCCCCCGAGCGCCAGCGCTCCAGCGAGCGGTCCTACGACCGCGAGCTGGCCGCCGAGCTGTGGGCGGCCTCCGAGGAGCTCACCGGCGTCACGTACGATCTCGAACGCCCCGCGTCGACGCCGTGAGCGGCCGTCGCGCGGCGGAGCGGGCCGCGCGCGAGTCCGATACGATGGTCTTAAATGCTGGCGCAGGGAACGGAACCCTATGACGACGCTCTACGACGTTCCCGCGGAAGCGCTCATCGACGCGCTCGCGGAGGACCTCGCGGACAGCATCGAGGAACCCGACTGGGCCGAGTTCGCCGCCACCGGCGTCGAGGCCGAACTACCCCCCGAACAGGACGACTTCTGGGAGACCCGCGCCGCCAGCCTGCTCCGCAAGGTCGCCGTCGACGGCCCCGTCGGCGTCGAGCGCCTCTCGACGCAGTACGGCGGCTCCAAGAACGGCTCGAACCGCTACCGCGTCGCCCCGGACAAGCGCGTCGACGGCAGCAAGAAGATCATCCGGACGATCCTCCAGCAGCTCGAGGAGGAGGACCTGGTCCAGACCGCCGAGGGCGAGGGTCGCCGCGTCACCCCCGAGGGCCAGAGCCTGCTCGACGAGACGGCCGAGGAGGTCCTCGAGGACCTCGACCGACCCGAACTCGAGAAGTACGCCTGAGTTCGGCGTCCCGACGCACTTTCTCTCGCCGGTCGCCGCCCGACCGAGGCCGGTAGATTGCTCGCCCGAGAGCGGCGCCGTCCGACGTTCCATCGACACTCACCGTTCTCGTGATATGCCGCGGACGCCGAGACGTCGGTGTCCGATCCCGGCCGGGCGATCCCATCAGCGTCCGTAATGATTTTCCCGCCAGCGCAGCAACGTACAGACAGTATGAGCGGCAGCCCCGACGACGACGAGATCGAGGAGATCCGACAGAAGAAGATGGAACAGCTCAAAGAACAGCAGGGCGGCGAGGGCGCTCAAGAGGCCCAGCAGGCCCGACAGGAGCAGGCCGACGCCCAGAAGAAGGCGATCCTCCGCCAGCACCTCACCGACGGCGCGCGCAAGCGGCTCAACACCGTCAAGATGTCCAAGCCCGACTTCGGCGAGCAGGTCGAGCGCCAGGTGATCGCGCTGGCCCAGAGCGGTCGCGTCCAGGGTCAGATCGACGAGGACCAGATGAAAGACCTCCTCCGGGAACTCAAGCCCGACTCCCAGAGCTACAACATCAGCCGACGCTGAGATGCGGCTCGGGCTGCTCTACAGCGGGGGGAAGGACTCGACGCTGGCGGCGCTGCTCCTCGACGAGTTCTACGACGTGACGCTGGTGACGGCGCACTTCGGCGTCACCGACGACTGGGAACACGCCAGGGATACTGCCCGACGCCTGGGCTACGAGTTCCAGCGCGTCGAGCTCGACGCCGACGTCGCCGCGGAGGCCGTCGAGCAGATGTTCGAGGACGGCTACCCCCGCAACGCCATCCAGTCGGTGCACATGCACGCCCTGGAAACCGTCGCGAACATGGACTTTGCCGCGGTCGCGGACGGCACCCGCCGCGACGACCGGGTCCCGTCAGTATCACGGGCGCAGGCCCAGAGCCTCGAAGACCGCCGCGGCGTCGACTACATCGCGCCGCTGTCGGGCTTCGGTCGCGGCGCCGTCGACCGTCTCGTCGACGCCACGCTCGACGTGACGGTCGGACCGAGCGAGGAGATCCCCCGCTCGGACTATGAGGCCGAACTCCGGGCGCTGCTCGCCGAAGAGCACGGCGCCGATGCGATCGGCGAGGTGTTCCCCGACCACGAACAGACGTACGTCACCGACGTGCGGTCGGCCGGGGACGAGTAGGAACGACGACCTTTTTCCCGCTCGGGTGGGCTCGCTACGCTCGCCCACCACTCGCGGCAAAAATCTCGGCCAAAAAGGCCGGGCGCTCGCTACGCTCGCGCCCGGTGAAACGGCGCGCGGAGCGCGCCGTACGAACTGACTACGCCAGCGGCGTCCGCTCGACCACGGTACCGTCGACGGTCGGATACTGCTCGACGATCTCGCCCTCGGGCACGTCGCCGTCCTCGACCATCTCCTCCAAGAGCCACCAGGCGAGCTCGACGTGGTCGGATTTGACGGTGTAGAACTCCTCGGGGACGCCCAGCTCGTCGAGACGCCGCTCCGTGACCCAGGTCTTGCCATAGACGATCGTGCCGTCGTCGGTGACGTCGTCGAACTCTCGGCGGATATTCCGAGCCATCCGCTTCAGGCGGCGGCGGTGCTGGGCGGCGTCCTTGAACACGCTCGTACAGAAGTAGACGCGCTCGTGGTCGCCCATCACGTCGAGGATCTCGTCGCGCGAGCCCTCGACGGCGCTCATGTGGCCCTCCTTGAGCTCGAACCCTTCCTCCTGCATCCGGCGGTAGTTGCCGTCGCTCATCTCGAACTCGTTGACGTTACAGAAGTCGGCGGCACCCTCGTCGAGGAACTCGAGGAACTCCTCTTCGGCGCGGATGCCGGGGATCTCGAAGGCGGGCGTGAGGCCCTCCTCTCGGGCGACGTAGAGAATGTCCTCCCACTCGGTGCCGTGGAGCTCGCCCCACTGCTCGAACGGCGGGTGGAACCGGATCTCGTCGAGGCCGGCCTCCGAGAGCCGGCGCATGTTCTCGCGCCCGCCGGTGATACCCGTATAGAGGTGCGTGTGGTGGTCCTCGCCGTACTCGTCTTTCAGCAGTTCGAGGTAGTGGCAGGTCCGGTCCAGCGCCTCCTGGGGCTCCCCGCCGGTGATCGAGGTGCCGAGCGCGTCCATCCGCTCGGCCTCGGCGATGACGTCCTCGTCGGACTCGACCTTGCGCTCGTTGGCGTACACGTCGGTGACGTTCTTGCGGTTCTCGCCGAGCGGGCAGTAAAAGCAGTCGCGCTGGTCGCAGTAGCCGTAGACGAACAGCACCATCTTCCCCCCGTTGGCGCACTGCTCGCAGCCCTTCGAGATCATTCGTTGCGCGTCGTTGGGGCCGGGGACGCAAAAAGCGTGCGAAAGCCGTCGCAAGCGATCGGCGGCGGCTCGAGGAGCCGGCCCGACGACGCCGTACGACCGGTTCGCCGGCACCCGACGGAATAGAGCGCCGAAACGAACGTGCACTCGCGCCGAATCTGTCGGTCGAAAGTATAATCGTATCGATCGAATTTCGCGGTAAGGAAGCCTTACTACAGTGATTCGAAGCCATAGCATATACAAACCCGTGGACGCTCCTCACGGGTATGTCACAAAATCGTCGGCGATTCCTCGCGGCCTCCGGAACGGCACTCGCCGGGTCACTCACAGGCTGTGTCGGATTCATCCTCGGGAACGACGCGCTGGAAGTGTCGTCCAGCAAGGCGACGGTCTCCCAGAGCGCGCGCGACGACACCGGGTACGAGGAGAACACCGTCGAGGAGGTCGAGATCGAACGGACCTTCGAGGTCGGCGGGCAGGAACGGACGGTCGTTGCGACCAACTGGCAGGCCGAGTACCACCGCTCGGTCGACGTCGAGGGGTTCGATAGCTTCCAGGGCGCGAAGTTCGTCGTCTTCTCAACGCCCCAGGTCGAGATCGCGAACAAGACGCTCAACCCCGTTGGCGACAGGAGCCACCGGGAGCTCGTGACGCTGGTTCAGGACAGTTACGAGGGACTCGAAAGCGTCACCGGCGTCGGCGAGTACAGCACGAGCGTCCTCGGCAGCCAGGTGACGGTCGGCGAGTACGAGGGCGAGGCGACGTTCGCCGGTACGGGCCAGACCGTCGACCTCTCCTTGCACGTCACGAACCCGATCGAGCACGGCGAGGACTTCATCGTCTGCGTGGGCGCCTACCCGAACTACCCGCCGTTGACCAGCGGCGAATCCGAGAACGTCGAGACGCTGTTCGGCGGCGTCGAACACTGAGCGCGGCCCGCAGACGGTCGGACGCTCAGAGCGGGAGCCGCTCGATAGTCGAGTAGACGGGGCCGTCGCTCGTCAGTTCGCTCTCGGTCAACCGCACGTCGTCGACGTCCATCTCGCCGACGCTGGCGTCCCACTCGCGGACGCCGCGCCGAACCAGTTCTTTACCGCCCGCGTGTTCCATCCGCGCGAGCGTGACGTGGGGCGTGAACTCGTGATCCTCGGGGTCGAACCCCATCGCTGTCGTCCGTTCCTCGATCGACTCGTGGAGCCGCGTCAGCTCGTCGCCGCCCTCGGCGACGCCGAGCCAGAGGACGCTGATGTACTCCATCGACGGAAACACGCCGAGCCCCTCGTAACGGGGGGTGAACGGCTCGACGTCGGCGTCCGCGACCGCCTCGCCGACGGCGTCCGCGACCGCCTCAACACGATCGTCGGCGACGTCGCCGAGGAACTTCAGCGTGACGTGAGCCTGCTCGGGGTCGGTGAAGTTCAGCCCGCTCGCGTCCTCGAAGCGCTCCTGCACCGCGGCGACGTCCTCCGCGAGTTCGTCGGGCAGATCGACGCTGACGAACAGTCGTCTGCTCATGGCGGTCGATCGGCGTCACGACGAATAACGGTGACGCCGCGATCGAGCCGCTCGGACGCCACCCCCGCCACAGGTTCAAGTGCGATCCCGCGGCGAGCGCCGACGTGCGCTGAGTTGCGCCCGAAGCGGCTTCGATGCGGCCGCGCCACCGCGCGGCTCCGAGCGGATCGCCGAACCGACGGCGATCCGCGACGAGCGCGACGCCCCGCTTCGGACCCCCGTTCGCGTCGCCTGTTGGCCACACGTATCCACCCGAGCGGTAGCTCCGTCGCGCAATCCAGTTTTTACCCCGGGAAGACGCCACGGCGCGGCCGCCAACGCAGGCCTTAACACTCGCGCAGCCGTACCGCTGGGCATGACTAACTCCGACGACGATCGGCCCGAGGAGCACCAGTTCTCCGAGGGGCAGGGGTTCGGCGACGCTCACGACGCGTTCGATCTGGACCCGCCGGAACTGGAGGTCGATCCCGACCAGGTCGACCCCGTCGACTCCCGGGCGATCCCGGACATGCTCGACGAGTCGACAATCCAGGACGACGCCATCGACGCCGACGCGCTGATCGACGTCGGGCTCAACTACATGAGCATCAACCGCTACGAACAGGCCACCGAAACGTTCGAGCGGACCGCTCGCCACGCCGACGACGAACGCGTCGAGCAGGAGGCGTGGGTGAACAAGGGCGTGGCTCACGCCGAACTGGAGGAGTGGGACGCCGCGATCGGCGCCCACCGCGAGGCGCTGTCGATCGACGAGGACAGCGACCACGCCGCGACGGCCGAGACGAACCTCGCGTACGCGCTCTGGGAGGCGGGGCGCACCGAGCAGGCGCTGGACCACTCCGAGCGCGCCGTCGAGATCGACAGCCGGTTCGCGCAGGGCTGGTACAACCGCGGCTTCTTCCTGCTGGAGCGGGGCCTCGCCGAGGACGCGCTGAACTGCTTCGACAACGCGATCCGACTGGGGCTTCGCAACTCGAACATCCTCGAGGAGAAGGCCCGCGCGCTCGAAGAGCTCGGCAAGTACGACGAGGCCGAGGAGATCGTCGAGGAGGCCGAGGAACTTCGCGAAGAGGCCGAACAGGAGCTGATAGAGTGATCGTCAACGAGCGAGAGACCGACGAGGGGTTGCTCGTCGCGGTCTGCGACCGGGACGCGCTCGGCGAGACCTACGAGAGCGGCGAGGTGTCGCTGACCGTCGACGAGGAGTTCTACGGCGGCGAGCGGGTCGAAGCGGAGGACGTCGTCGACAGCCTCGCCCGGGCGACCGTCGCGAACATCGTCGGCACCGAATCGGTCGAGCTCGCGATCGAACACGGGTTCGTCGAGGAGGCGAACGTCCTCGAAGTCGGCTCGACGCTGCACGCCCAGGTGCTCCGAATCGCCTAACTCGTTCTCACTCGGTATTTTCGTCGCCGCCGTTCGGGACGGCGGCGTCCGCGTCGTTCGATGCGGCGTCGGGAGCGTCCGAATCGTCCGGCGACGACTCGTCGGCCGGGATGTTCACGAGCACGATACCCAGCAGCGACAGCGCCGCGATCACGACGCCGATGTAGAACAGCCCGCTGTCGAACGCGATCGCGAGGATCGCGTGGAAGATGCCGACGAAGGCCAGCCCGGCCAACAGCAGGCTGGCGCCGATCGACCGCTTCGTGACCATATCCGAACCAGGGGGCGGTCGGCCTTAACGGTCGGGTCGAGATCGAGCGACGCCGATCACCCGAGGTCGACGCCGCGGAATCGGACGTACCCCAGCACGACGGGCACGACGAACCACGCCAGCAGCACGACCCCGGCGAACCAGTCGTTCAGATAGAACGGCGCCTCGCCAGCGACCAGATCGGCCGTCGCGACGTTCGGGTTCGGCGTCGGATTGATCCCGATAGGGAACTGCAGCGTCAGCGGGAACACCCGCGTATCGATCAGAGCGCTCGCGACGATGCCGTAGGCCTCCATCGGGTTGAGTCGCTGGAGGAGCAGCGCCCACGGCTCGACGGGGTTCTGGGGGACGATCGGCGACGGGGGGAACGCGCCGGTAACGAGCCGGTAGAGCCCGCCGATCAGGACGTCCCAGAAGCCCAGAAACAGCAGGTACGTGCCGACGACGGCGGCCATCGCCCGACCGCGCGAGGACACCGCCGCGGAGACGCCGACGGCGATGCCGACGAAGGCCAGCCCGAGCAGGATCGAGGCCAGCAACAGGCCGCCGAGTTCGGCGAGCGGGACGCCGCCGATCAACAGGCCGCTCAGAACGGTCGCGACGACGAACGCCGTCAGGACCGCCGTGGCGACGACGCCGCTGCGACCCAGAAGCTTCCCGAACACGACGTCGCTTCGGGTCGGTGGAAGGCCGAGCAGGACCTTGATGCTGCCCGACCGACGCTCGCCGACGATCGACATGTACCCAACGATCAGGGCGGCGAGGGGAACGATCACCTGCATCGGCAGCGCGAGCCCCTGGACGAGCTGGGTCGCCCCCGGATCGTCGGCGAAGTACCAGGCGGCGACGTAGAAGATGCCGATGAGCAGGACGAGCAGTCCGGTCAGCGACCAGAGCATCTTCGATCGGGCTGCGTCCTCGAAGTCCTTCTGGGCGACCGCGGCGAGGCTCATGCGGTCACCTCCGTTTCGAGAGCCTTGCCATCGGTCGTTCCGGACGACGACTCACCGGCTCCGGTCAGACGCTCGAACAGCTCGTCGATCGATCGGTCCTCGACCCGGATGTCGAGCACCGTCGCGCCGGCCGCCTCGACGCGGTTGATCGCCTCGGCCTTGGCGGTCGTGGCGGCACAGCGGACGACGACGGACCCATCGCGCACCTCGGCGCCGGTGACGCCGTCGATCGTCGGCAGCTCCTCGACAGCCCGCTGGGGCACGTCGTCGAGATCGAGCTCCAGCGTGGCGTCGCCGCCGATCCGATCGTGAAGTTCGTCGAGCGTCCCGACGGCGACGAGCTGGCCCCGATTCATGATCCCGATCCGGTCGCAGATCTCCTCGACGTGTTCGAGGATGTGGCTGGAGAAAAACACCGTCGTGCCGCGCTCGGTCTCCTCGCGGACGAGTTCCTGCATCTCGTTGATCCCGGTCGGGTCGAGGCCGCTGGAGGGCTCGTCCATGATCAGCAGGTCCGGATCGCCGACCAGCGCCATCCCGAAGGCGAGGCGCTGGCGCATCCCCTTCGAGTAGTCGCCGGCGGGCCGGCGGGCGTCCTCCTCGCTCAGGCCGACGCGTCGGAGAATCTCGTCGGGGTCGCCGTCGACGTCTTTGGTCTTCATGGCGAAGGCGACGTGCTTGCGGCCCGAGAGGCGCTCGTAGAGGTCGAACCCCTCCGGGAGGACGCCGACGCGGCGGTGGATCTGCTCGGATTCGTCCTGGGCGTCGTACCCGAGGACGGTCGCGGAGCCCTCGGTCGGCCGCGCGAAGTCGAGCAGCATGTTGATCGTCGTCGACTTCCCGGCGCCGTTCGGGCCGAGGAAGCCGAATACCTCGCCCTCCTCGACCTGCAAGTTCACGTCGTCGACGGCCACCACGTCGCCGAACCGCTTGGTGAGGCCGTCGGTCTCGATTGCGGTCATCTCGACTTCGGATTGCGCCTCGATTACATTAACTCCGGTGCGGCATTTTCTCGCTCTGAAACTGCGGGGTCTTTTATATCACGTCGTGCAACAAACGGTCGAATGACTGACGGTGAGGACGCGGAGCTGCTCTCGCTGCTCGACGACGAGTACGCGCGAGCGATCCTCATCGAGACCAGCAAGGAACCGATGTCCGCCGACGCGCTCACCGAGCGCTGTGACGCCTCACCCCCGACGGTGTACCGCCGGATCGACCGGCTCGACGAGCACGATCTGGTCGAGGCAGAACAGGAGCTCGATCCCGACGGCCACCACTACAAGACCTACCGGGCCCGGCTCGAACGGGTCTCCGTCGAGCTCTCGGACGGCGAGATGGACGTTCGCGTCGACAGGACCGACGAAAACGCCGCAGACCGGTTCACCCGGCTGTACGAGGAGCTCTGATATCGATGCCGGACCTACTACTCCAGTCGGCCACGGGCGGCTCGGTGCCGGTCGCGGCGGCGGCGCTGCTCGGCCAGGCGATCGCGTTCGCGCTGGCGTGCTGGATCGTCTACCGCGCCGCGTCCGGGTACCGCGCGTCCCGTGCGCCGGCGCTGCTGTGGCTGGCCGTCGGCGTCGCGCTGCTCAGCGCCGCGCCGACCGCGGCGCGGGTCCTGCTGCCGACGTTCACGTCGGCGCCGGCCGTCACGATCAGGGGCGTCGCGCTGGTCGGCGAGGTGCTCGGGCTGACGGCGATACTGTACGCGATCTACGGGAAACCATGAGAGAGGAAAACGACGGGACAGCGACGAACGCGAGGTGGACGATGTGAGCGCCGCGACGCCGGCGCCGTTCAGGGCGGTCGCCGCGCTGGGAGTCGACGCCGCCGGCACCATCTTCCTGATGGGGCTGGTCAGCGCCGCGCTCGGCGCGTTCGTCGCGGCGCTGGCGTACCGCGGCTACGCCCGCAACGACAGCGGACCGATGCTGTACCTGGCGGTCGGCGTCGCGTTCGTGACGGCGATTCCGTTCGTGCTGTCCTATGGCGTCGAGTGGCTGACGGCGGCCCCCGACGGCGTCGTCGTGCTGGTGATCACCGCCTGTAATCTCGTCGGGCTGACGGCGATCGCGTACTCGCTGCGGAGGCCGGGACGATGATCGGGAGACCGAGTGCGACCGATCGGCAAGCTGCAAAATGATCAATGCAACAATATTTATGCCGGAGGATTTCGAAGCCGGACACGAACCGCGCTTGCGTCCGACGGCGGGAGAGACGCCGTATTCCAACTTCGACAACCGGAGGCCACGGCGATGAACGAACGGACCACGACTGCGAGCGAGGCGACGAGCGACTGGACCGCGGCGCGCGCCGCACGGTGGTTCTTCGGCGTCCCGCTGCGGGCCCGGACGTACGCGAACCTCGCCTACCTCGCCTTCGCGTTTCCGCTCGGGATCGCGTACTTCGTGTTTCTTGTCGTCGGCTTCTCGGTCGGCGCCAGCCTGCTGATCCTGCTGGTGGGGCTGCCGATCCTGCTCGTCGTCGTGTTGGTCGCGAGCCAGATCGCCGCCGTCGAGCGCACGCTCGCGGAGGTGCTGCTGGACGCCGACATTTCCGCCGACGAGGCCGAGCCGGTCGAGGGACCCGTCGAGTGGGCCAAGGGGTTCCTGCTGAACCTCGGCACCTGGAAGGGGATCGTGTTCCTCTTTAGCAAGTTCGTCATCGGCATCGCCGCGTTCGTCGCCCTGGTCACGGGGGCGTCGTTCGCGTTGACGCTGCTGCTCGCGCCGCTGCACTACGGGAACGAGAACGTGGGGATCCACTTCGGCCGGCCCGTCCACATCGAGATCCCCGATCTGCTCTACCAGCACGACGGCTGGACCGTGGGGCTCTCGCTGCCGTTCGAGGCGACGATCCAGGCCGGCGAGGTGATTTCGACGCTCGCCGACACGGTCTGGGGCGCCCTGCTGATTTCGGCGGTGGGCGTGCTGGTCGCGCTGGTCGTCTTGCACCTGTTCAACGCGCTGGCGTGGCTCTGCGCCCGCTACACTGAGGTGATGCTTCGCCGGACGCCGCCGTCGCTGCTCGCCGAGTGGCGAGCCCGGCAGGCGGACGGTCGAGCCGGGCGGGACCGATAGCCCGAAGCCGCCCCTTCGGGCGTGCGGTGCGGTAGCGTCCCCTCGGACCGAAGGAGTGTTTTGCCTCCAGTCCCTCCCTACAGGTAATGGAAACGACACAGTCCGCGCCGCTCGACGTCGAGCGCATCCGCGAGGACTTCCCGATCCTCCAGCGGCGGGTCGGCGACGACGTCCCGCTCGTCTACCTGGACAACGCCGCGACAACCCAGACGCCCGACCAGGTCATCGACGTCTTCGGCGACTACTACCGCGGCTACAACGCCAACGTCCACCGGGGCATCCACCATCTCAGTCAGGAGGCCTCGATCGCCTACGAGGAGGCCCACGACCGCATGGCGGACTTTATCGGCGCCTCGGGCGGCCGCGAGGAGATGATCTTCACGAAAAACACCACCGAGAGCATCAACCTCGTCGCGTACGCCTGGGGACTCAACGAGCTCGGCCCCGGCGACCGGGTCGTGCTCACGGAGATGGAGCACCACGCCTCGCTGGTCACCTGGCAGCAGATCGCCAAGCGCACCGGCGCCGACGTCGAGTACATCCGCGTCGACGAGGACGGCCGGCTGGACATGGACCACGCCGCCGAGCTGATCGACGAGAACACGCAGATGGTCGGCGCCGTCCACGTCTCGAACACGCTCGGCACCGTGAACCCGGTCGCCGACCTCGCCGAGCTGGCCCACGACAACGACGCCTACATCTTCGTCGACGGCGCTCAAGCGGTCCCGACCCGACCCGTGGACGTCGAAGCGATCGACGCCGACTTCTACGCCTTTTCGGGCCACAAGATGGCCGGCCCCACCGGGATCGGCGGGCTCTACGGCAAGAAGGAGATCCTCGAGGACATGGAGCCGTTCCTCTACGGGGGCGACATGATCACGAAGGTCACCTACGAGGATTCGACCTGGAACGAGCTCCCCTGGAAGTACGAGGCCGGCACGCCCCTGATCGCCGAAGGCATCGCGATGGCCGAAGCCGCCGACTATCTCGAAGAGCTCGGGATGGAAAACATCCGGAAACACGAGGAACAGCTCGCCGAGTACGCCTACGACCGGCTCTCGGAGTTCGACGACATCGAGATCTACGGTCCCGAACCGGGCCCCGACCGTGGCGGGCTCGTCTCCTTTAATCTCGACAGCGTCCACGCCCACGACCTGGCCTCGATCATGAACGACTCGGCGGTGGCGATCCGGGCGGGCGACCACTGCACCCAGCCGCTCCACGACAAGCTCGGCGTCGCCGCCTCCGCGCGAGCGTCGTTCTACGTCTACAACACCCGCGAGGAGATCGACGTGCTGATCGACGCGATCGACGACGCCCGGGAGCTTTTCTCGTAGAGCGACCGGCGTCGTCGATTTGTCGACGGTCTCGCGAGGGAACTCTTCTCGTAGCGTTCTCTCGCGGAGATAGTTCTCGTAGCGCGGTCGGCGATAGTTCTCGTAGCGCGGTCGGCGCTATCACCGCTGCTCACGAATACAGGCCGTCTCAAAAGGGTTACTGCGGTCTCTCCGCCGACTTCTCGGCGGGAGCGTCCGACGGTTCGGACGCGCCCCCGGAGGTGTCGATCCCGAGCAGCCTGTTGATGAAGCACATCCGCAGGACGCCGGTCGCGGTAAACACGCCGCCGGCGATCAAAGCGATCGCCGCGACGGTCGCGCTCAGAGAGACGAAGCCGCTGAAGGCGGCGATCCCGACCAGTACCAGAACCGGACCGAGAACCAGCCGCCACGTCCGATCGAATCCGCCAACGTTCTTTTCCATCGGTTCGTCACCGCGTATCGCTACGCAGTATAGAGTAGGTTCGCGGGGATCCTAAGCATTGCGTTAATTGTCACCAAGTGACAATCGATGGCGGAGCGTCCTCACTGCCGAGGGGGACGGCGCCGGCGAGCCGAGAACCCGTAGGGGGCATAGCAGGTCGAAAGCGGACGGATTTTTACCCCTCACGCGCCATCCCGAGAGCATGAGTCTCCCGGTCGACATCAGCTACCTGCTCGGCGGCGGTGTCGTCGTGCTCGCCCTCCTCGTCGCCGCGCTGGCGTTGCGCCTCCGGTCGCTCAGCTCGTCCGCGGCGTCGAAACGCGCCCACGAGGCCGCCAAGGAGCGCGAACCGCCGGTCGAGAAGGGCGACGTGATCGAAGTCGGCGTCGAGGAGCTGACCGACCACCACAGCGGACGCGAGGACGCCCTCGTGAAGGTCGAGGGGTTCGTCGTGTTCGTCACGGACATCCCCGACGACGTCGAGCCGGGAGACATGCTGCGGGCGAAAGTGCTCTCGTTCAACCGCGAAGGAACGTCCGCGAGCGCGAAGCTGCTCGAAAAGCTGTAGTCGGCCCGGCGGTCCGCCACGCGGCCACAAGAGTCATGCGGCGCCGCCGTAGGGACTCGGCGTACATCCTCATGAGCCGAACAGAGACGTTCGCGTGCGCCGGCTGCACCAGGAAATTTCTCACGGCGAGCGCGCGGCGGCGTCACTACGAGTGGAATCAAGATCACGCAGCGACGGGCTCGCGTCCCGACGACGAGAACGACCCCGCGACCGACGCCGACGCGTCGGCGCGCGAGGACGAACCGGTCGGCGACCGCTGGGTCGAGTTCGACGACCGCTTCGAGACGTTTCTGACGGTCGACCGCGAGAGACGCCGGATCGACGTGGAGTACCGGCCGCGCGAGGGCGCCGTCGTCGTCGAGCACTCCGAGAAGCGGCGGATCGACGTGAGCGCCGTCCAGCGCGTCGCGACCGAGCGCGTCCGGTGGGCGTTCGACGGGAGCTTCCTGACGCTGACCGTTCCCAAGTCAGGGGACGAGGGAGCGACCTAATCCTGCTCGGGCGCGGCGTCGTCTGGCGCCTGCCCCTCGACGAGCGACTCGTCGGCGTACTCGTCGCGGAGCGACTTCTTGTCGAACTTGCCGGTCGCCGTCTTGGGGACGGCGTCGATGAACACGAACTCGTCGGGTGTCCACCAGCGCGGGTACTCCTCCTCGATCATCGACGCCAGGCCGGCCGCGAGGGCGCCCTCCTCCGCGTCGTCGCCAGGGACGACGAACGCGACGGGGCGTTCCTGCCAGCGCTCGTGGGGAACGCCGATCACGGTCGCCTCCGCGACGTCGTCGTGGCCCATCAGCGCGTTTTCGAGTTCGAGCGAGGAGATCCACTCTCCGCCGCTCTTGATGACGTCTTTCGCGCGGTCGACGATGTGGACGTAGCCGTCCTCGTCGACGGTGACGACGTCGCCGGTCCGGAGGAACTCCACGTCGTCGAACTCGGCCTCGGTGGCGTCGGGGCGCTGGAAGTACTCGGTGGTGACCCACGGCCCCTTGATCAGCAGCTCGCCGAAGTCCTCGCCGTTCCAGGGCACTTCTTCGCCGTCGTCGTCGACGACCTTGAACTCGAGACCGGGGACGAGCAGCCCCTGCTTGGTGCGCTTTTCGTACTGGCGGTCGGCGTCCCAGTCGCCCATCCCGGGCTTGAGGTGGGCGACAGTGCCGATCGGCGACGTCTCGGTCATCCCCCAGGCGTGGAGCACGTCGACGTCGTACTCCTCGTCGAACCGCCGGACGACCGACGCGGGCGCCGCGCTGCCGCCGATGACGATCCGCTCTAAACTACCGAGGTCGGCGTCGTTCTCCTCCAGGTACTCCAGCAACCCGAGCCAGACCGTCGGGACGCCCGCCGTAAGCGTCACGCCCTCTTCCTCGATCAGCTTCGCGAGGTCGGCGGGGTCGGGCGACGGGCCGGGATAGACGTGCTTGGCGCCCGCCGCGGTCGAGGAGAACGGCATCCCCCAGGCGTTGACGTGGAACATCGGCACCACCGGCATCACGACGTCGTCGGCGCCGATATCTAGACCCGCTTGCGGTAGCGTCGCCATCGTGTGGGACCACAGCATCTGCTGGGTGTACTCGACGCCTTTCGGGTCGCCGGTCGTTCCCGACGTGTAACATAGTCCTGCGGGCTGTTCCTCCGGCACGTCGGGCCAGTCGTACCCGTCGAAGGCGGCGTCGCCGTCGACGAACTCCTCGTAGGCGACGACCGGTTCGAGATCGGTTTCGGGCGCCTCCGAGCCCATGATGACGAACTGCTCGACGCTCTCGAACGCGTCGGGGTCGTGGGCGGCTTCGATCGCCTCAAGCAGCGAGGGGTCGACCAGGAGGACCCGATCCTGAGCGTCCTCGACGATGTGCCGGAGGTGGTGCTCGGGCAACAGCGGGTTGATCGTGTGGAGCTGGGCGCCGACGCTGGGGATCGCGAAGTACGCCTCGAAGTGCCGGTGATGGTTCCAGCAGACGGTCCCGACGCGGTCGCCCTCCTCGACGCCGGCGTCGTCGAGCGCCGACGCGAGCGCGGCCGCGCGGTCGGCGTACTCGTCGTACGTGTAGCGCTCTACCCCCTCGTGGGTCCGCGAGACGATCTCGCGGTCGGGGTACAGCTTGCTCGCGCGCCACAGGAACGGTCGCAGCGTCTGGTCGCTTCCTCCGGGCATAGCTAACAGTTCGCAGCCTATACTAATGATCTTTGGTGAACGTATGGGGCGGTTGGAAACCGTTTTCGACCGCTCACAGCCAGCCTTCCTGCCGGAAGTACGCCAGCATCACCGCAGTGACGCCGAGCATCCCCACCATTACGGCGGGGTAGCCGTACGTCCAGCCGAGTTCGGGCATGTTGTAGGGGCTGTCCTCGAAGTTCATCCCGTAGATGCCGACGACGAACGTCAGCGGGAGGATGATCGTGGCGACGACGGTCAGGCGCTTCATCACCTCGTTGGTCGAGGTCGACAGCGCGTTGAGGTAGATGTCCCGCGAGCCGCTGGCGAGCTCCCGGTAGGTTTCGATCAGCTCGACCAGTTCGACGAGCTGGTCGTACGTGCTCCGGAAGTACTTCCGGTTGGCCTCGCGGACGTAGGTGCCCTCGTCCCACGCCAGCGCGGCGACGGCGTCCCGCGCAGGCCACAGCAGCTTTCGGAGCGCCAGCAGATCCGCTCGGACCTCGTTGATCGTCGCCAGCGTCTCCGGGGAAGGATCCTCGACGACGGCGTCCTCGATCGCCTCGATGTGGTCCTCGACGTCGTCGATCACCCGGTAGTACTCCTCTGTCAGTCGCCGGAGGACGCGGTAGGCCGTGAAGTCCGGCCCGCGATCGGTGAACTGCGCGGGCGAGTCGGCCGCCGCCGACCAGATCTGGTCGACGGCCCCGATCGGCTCGACCGCGTAGGTGACCAGCCAGTCCTCGCCGACGAACAGCCCGACGGTGCGTGCCTCGATCTGCTCGACGAGCGCGCCGGCGTCCGGCCCGAACCCCGGCTCGCTCAGCAGCGCGAACGTGTAGGACTCGAACGTCTCGACCTTCGCGCGCAGGTCCGAGCGGACGTCCTCGGCCGACAGCGGGTGGATGTCGAACACGTCGACGAGCTCGCCGAGCGCGTCCGGATCGGCGCCGGTGGCGTCGACCCACGACAGGCCGGGCGTGTCCCTGACCGCCGCCAGACTCTCGCGGTCCTCGGGCGACCTGACGGTCGTCGCGCCGTCCGAGACGACGAGCGCCCTCACGCTTCGGCCCCCTCTCGTCCGGAAACGGCCAGCAGCGAGATGCCGATCATCACGGCCGCGACGGAGAACGATCGACCCGGAAACGGCCGAGCGACGCCGACGACGTACGCCGCGACGCCGACGACCGTCAGCGCGGCGCCGATCGCAAATGTCGCGTTCATAGCGGTCGCTCGCACGCCGGGTACAAAAACATCGGCCGGAGCCGGAGTGGTCGGTGGGAGTCGAAGGAGGCCGGAGATATAACGAACCCGCAAGAATCATCACGTACGATCCTCTCGAACTGTCGTCCATGGGAGAGAGACGCGATCCGCTGCAGGAACGCGCCGACGGGGAGCAGGATCTCTACGATATCGCCACCTGGGAGCCCAGATCCGCGCTCGACCGCGCGGCCATCGGGATCCACCGGGGGATAAAACTCGTCGCAATCTACGTCGTGATCGCGCTCGCGCTCGGACTGCTGGTGGTCCAGCTCGCCGCGAGCGGCTACGCCATCGTCGGGAACCCCTCGCTAGGCGTGCTGACGCTGCTGTCGGCCGTCCCGGCGCTGGCGCTGGCCGGGTTCCTCTGGCGCGCGGACCCGACCGTTAAGGAGCCGCTGGGGCCGCTCGCGGTGACGTTCCTGCTGTCCGTGCTGTTCGCGAGCTTCGCAGCCGTCCTCAACACGATCCTCCGCATCCCGTTCGAGCTGGTGCCGGTCGTCGGCGTCGTGCTGTACTTCTTCCTGGTCGTCGGGCCGATCGAGGAGGCGGTCAAGCTGCTGGCGGTCCGGCTGTTCGCCTACCGGGGCGACGCGTTCCGGACGGTCGTCGACGGCGTGGTGTACGGCGCCGTCGCCGGGCTCGGCTTCGCGACGATCGAGAACTCGCTGTACATCACCCGCGAGTTCCTCGCGGCCGCGAGCGCCGGCGGGATGGGCCAGCAACTGGAGGTGGCCGCCGGGACGGCCACGCAGCGCGCGTTCGTCGGGCCGGGGCACGTCATCTACTCCGGCTTCGCGGGCTACTACCTCGGGCTGGCGAAGTTCAACCCCGACGACGCCGGCCCGATCGTCGTCAAGGGACTAGTGATCGCCGCCCTGATCCACGCAACGTACAACACGCTCGTTGGATTCCTGGGGCTGTCGTTCGCGTCGCTGCTCGTGTTCATCGCCGTGTACGACGGCCTGTTCGGCTACCTGCTGTACCGGAAACTCGCGCGCTACCGCGCCGAGTACGGCCGCGCGAGCGGCGGCCAGTCGCCGCGGCGCGCCGAGGCAGCGCCGGAGAACTGACCGGACGCTGGCGTCGCGCGCCGCCGGGCAAATCGGCAACGGCCGAGCGGCCGAAATCCGGCGTCGGAACCCTTTTCCGCCGAAACCACCTATCCGGAACCAACAATGGGAATGGGCTCGGACATGTATCGACAGCAGATCCTCGACCACTACAAGAACCCCCGGAACTACGGGGAGCTCGAGGATCCCACCTACACGCACGTCGGCGAGAACCCGATGTGCGGCGACGAGATCCGGATGGACATCGCGCTCGACGAGGAGTCGGGCGAGATCGAGCGCGTGGCGTTTCAGGGCGACGGCTGCGCGATCAGCCAGGCCAGCGCCAGCATGCTCTCCTCGGAACTCCAGGGAACGTCGATCGAGGAGCTGATGGAGATGGATCGGGACGACATCACCGAGATGTTAGGCGTCGACATCAGCCCGATGCGGGTCAAGTGCGCCGTGCTCGCCGAGAAGGTCGCCCAGGACGGCTACGAGATCTACGAGGGCGAGAAGGACCTCGACAAGACTTCGACCGAGGAGTAACGACGCCGCGCCGCCGCTTTTCTGCCCGCGATCGGCGATCCGACCCGCGCCTCAAAGCATCACTTCGCCGCCCCCGAGTAGCTCGCGCTCGGTCCGCTTCGCCTCGGCGCCGGCGTCGACGAGCCGCGGCGTCTCGATCGGGTCCGAGAACCTGTCGGGGTCCGGCTCGACGCGCCGGAGCATCGTCGAGAACGTCGAATCACGGCGTCCGCCCGCCATGACGATGCCGCCGTACTTTCGCTCCTCGAACGCGGTCTCGTCGGGGTCGGGAAACTCATCGCGGATGATCCGGGCGGTCTCTCGGAGGTACTTCGCGGCCTGTTTCTGCGAGTATCGGCTCTCCCCGTAGTAGGTCTCGGCGTGATCGTCGTCCAGATCCTCCGAGAGGTGGGCCGGCGACTCGTAGAGCACCGACTCCGTCGTCGCGTGCCCGCTGGCGAACCGGATGTTCAGGGTGAAGCTGTCGGGATACCTGACGATGACCGGGAAAAACAGCATCTCCGTGACGGTGGCGCGCTGCTGGATCCGCCAGAGTCCCTCCAGGTAGTACGAGGCCAGTCGCCCGATCCGGTCGTCGCGCTCGCCGCGCTGGGCGGCCCTCGCGACCGCCTCGTAGTCCTCGCCCGCGAACCGTTCGAGGCGTCGCCCGAAGCTCTCGGCGATACGTTCGAGTTCCCGCTCGTACGCCTCCAGCAGTGGAACGTCCGGGTCCGCGAGCAACTCGGCCTTCCGCTCCCGGCCCTCGGCAACTGCCCGCATATTCTCGTGAAACAACCGCTCGGCGTCGGCGTCGGGCAGCGGCGTCCTGACGGCGTTGTGATGCAGGACGGACGCGTCGCCGTTGAATCGCTGCCGCTCTTCCATGGAAGAGTATTGTAGTTGAGGCATCAAGAATTGGACGGGACGTGTGCTACCAGTCGGCAGCGCCGCGCTACGGCTCGGCGACCGGCGCCGCGCTACGGCTCGACGATCGGCGATCCCGATCCGGTCTCGGGCACCGGATCAGCGCGCGTGACAGCGGAACGCGTTGCCGCGACGCTCGACGTGCTCGCTACTGTGAAGCGTGTCGAGGATGCTCAGGAGCGTAATCTTCTTGAGCCCCAGGTCGCGCTGGATGTCCGTGACGGTGCTCCACCCCGCCGTCGAAAGGTGGAGATACACCAGCTTCGCACGGGGAGAGTCCAGCTCGTCGGGAACGCGCGCGGCGGTGGCTCCGGGCTGTTGCATGGGTCGTGTGAGAGTGCCGAGAGATCGAGCTATAAACGTATGTGAACGTTTGGAACGAACCGGTTTCCGAATAGTTGCGCCCCCGAGCGCGCCGGACGATCAGATAAACTCGACGCCGCTGGTGATCGCGACGTACAGCGCGGCGTACTGGAACGCGTTGAACGCGCCGTGGATCAACGCCGGGATGACGACGTTCTCCGTTCGGGCGAACGCGAGCCCCAGCACGATCGACAGCGGAACGATCAGCAGGAGGCTCCCGATCGTCTCCAGCAGCCCGCCGGTGGCGTACGCCGGGAAGTGGACGAGGGCGAACAGCGCGCTGGTCACCAGCACCGCGCCGGTCCGCGAAAAGGAGTCGTACAGCGATTTCTGGATCACGTTTCGGTAGAGCAGCTCCTCGCCGGGACCGACCAGCAGCACCGAGGGGAGGATCAACCACAGGAGGATCGCCGGGTCGTTCTCGCGGGCGGTCTGGACGATGCCGTGCTCGGCCGAGGAGAACCCCAGTACGTCGATCAGCTCGGCCCCGGCAAGTAACACGAGCAGGAGAACGACGAACCCGCCGACGCCGTAGACGACGTCGCGGGTGTCGGGCCAGTCGACGTCGAGAAAGCCGAGCCCGCGGTCGGTGCCGTCCAGGTAGCCCAGCACGACGGTCACGCTGCCCACCCCGGTCGCAACCGTACTGAGAAGGATGCGCGATCCGGCGTTCGGCGACCCGACGACGCCCGCGGCGATCGAGACGAGCAACGTGTTCCAGAGCGTGATTCCCAGCAGTCCGAGAACGCCGAGGATCGTCCCCGTGACGGTCAGTTGCACGCGATCGAGCACGTCGTCGGCGTCGAAGCCGAGTCCGTCGACGAGCGCGGCGAGGGCGGCGACGGCGCCGGCGGCAATCGCGATGGTCGGCCAGACGCCCGGCTCGTCGCCCGCGCCGACCGTCCGGACGACGACGCCGAGGCTGTACAGGGCGACGGCGACGCTCGCGACGCCGGCGGCGAGACTCCCCTCGACCCGGTCGAGGGCCCCGTGCCGGCGGGCGAGAAACGCCGCGAGCGCGGCCGTCGCGAGCGTCGCCGCGATCGGCGTCAGGCTGGCCGATCCCCCGGCGATCGCGATCTCGGGCGTCGACGTCCCCGAAGCCGGCCACGGCTGGAGCGCCGCGACGAGTGCGAACCCGGAGAGGACGAGGCCGACGCCGGGGGCGTACCGTTCGCTCATGCTCGAACGCAGAGGCGTCGCCACCAAAGAACCAGCGTTATCGGATTCCCGAGGTGACGCCGGGGCGCGGGACGACGCCTGTAGCCGTCACGACGCCGTCATCACTCCACGAGCAGTTGCTCCTTGTCCTCGACGGCGTCGGCTTCGGGATACTCGCCGTCGGCGCCGAGCAGGCCGCGCGCGGCGTTTTTGCCCCACTCGACGGCGGGCTGGACGAACGTGTCGATACCGTGGAGTTCCCCCGCCAGCACGCAGGCGGCCTCCATGCCGTACAGTAGCTGGCCGAGGCCGCGCTCGTCGACGCGGTCGAACTCGATGCGGACGTTCGGACGCCCGGCGGCGGCGAGGCTGGCCTCGGTCGCCTCGAACTCGGCGTCGAGCAACTCGCCTAGCGTGGCGTCGCCCAGATACGACAGTCCCTCGACGTCGGTCTCGGGAATCGCCCGGTCGGCGCGCTCGCGCGGGCGGACGAACGTGACCATCGTGTTGCGCGGGCCCGCTCGGTACAGTTGCAGCTGGGAGTGTTGGTCGGTCGCGCCCAGCGCGCGCACCGGCGTCTGGCCGAGGCCGTCCTTCCCCAAACTCTCGGCCCATAGCTGAGCGTACCACTCGGCGTACGTCTCCAGCCCCTCCGCGTAGGGCAGCATCGCGTTGATCGAGGCGCCCCGATTGTCCAGCGCGTAGGTCGTCGCGCCGTAGGCGTACGCCGGCGACTCGAACAGCGAGCCCGAGAGATTCTGGGCGACGTCGCGGCCGCCCGCCAGCAGCGCCTCGACGTCGTCGCCGCGGATCGCCGCCGCAGCGAGGCCGACAGTGGAAAGCACCGAGAATCGACCCGGAACACCATCAGGGACCTTCAGAACGGGCAGGTCGTGGGTATCGGCCAGGTCACGGAGGGGCCCCGCCTCGCCGGTCGTGACAACTGTGCGCTCGGTCCAGTCGACGCCCGCGTCCTCGAACGCCTCGCGCACGACGAGGAAGTTCGCCAGCGTCTCTGCGGTCGTCCCCGAGCGCGAGACGACGTTGATCGCGGTGTCGGCCAGCGACAGCTCGTCCAGCAGATCGTTCGTGTGCTCGGGGTCGACGTTGTCGAGCACGTGCGTGTCGACATCGCTCTCCAGGGCGTCGGCCAGCGTGGCGGCGCCCAGTGCCGACCCGCCGATGCCGACGATCACCAGCGCCTCGGCGTCCGCGACCGGCTCGACCGTCGCCTTGATCGCGTCGGGATCGGCCGTCTCGGGCAAGTTCAGTGCCGCGTAGCCATGTTCATCGTTCGCTCGTCCCTGCTCGATGCGCTCGTGTGCTGCCGCCACGTCCTCGTCGAGACGCTCCAGCGACGCCCGCGAGACGCCCGGCGAGGCGACGGACGACAGCGCGTTGCCCAGATCGACGTACATACGCGAAGCCTGAGCGGCGGGGGAGAAAAACCCGCCGGGCGAGGTTGCAGCGGTGTCGCGGGTGGGGCGATCCCACCGGATCGCGAACGCGGCTTCCGGCGACCGACACCGCGGCGTTTAACCCCGGTCCGCCCCAAGATTCTCGGAATGACCGACGGCGACGTCTCCGACGAGGCGAACGGCGGAGCCGCGGCCGCGGACGGCGGGACGGTCGACGCCGCGGACGACGACGGCCGGTCGGCGTCGTACAGCGCCCTCCGCCGGGCGCTCGGACAGTCGCGACGGGAGAGCGCGTCGTTGACCCTCCGGACGTACGTCTGGGTTAGCGCGCTGGTCGGCCTGCTGTTGGTGCTGACGGTCCTGCTGGCGCTGCCGGTCTGGATCGCCGAGACGGTCGGCCACACCGCTCTCAACAAGATTTCGCGCGGCGTGTTGCCCGTCGTGGTGCTGGGTCTGCTCGCGCCGCTGTTCGCGCCGGCCGTCTACGTCGCCCGGAACCACCGGCGCGGGACCGCGACGCGGCGCGGCGACGCCGCGCTGGGGCTGGCGGGGTACCTGTACGTGTTCTCGATCTACCTCGCGCTGGTCGTCTCGGCGCCCGCGGAGTTCCGCTCGGAACCGTCGGGTGCGCTCGCGCCGGCGATCGAACTCGCCTACTCGCTGCCGGCGCTGTACAGCCTGGCGGTTCCGATCCTCGGCGCGTTGGTGATTGCCCTGGTTCAGCGGGCCGTTCGGTAGCGACGCCGAGGACGCCGCGTCGCTGGCGATCGGCGGCGAGACCGATCCGGCCGAGACCGCCTCGAAAGCCCGAAGTGTACGCCGGCGCCTACACGACCGTATGACCGAGAAGACCGGAACGTTCCTCGTCACGCACGCCGACGAGGGCTCAGCGGTGTTTCGAGACGTGAGCGACGGGCAGGTCCACACGATGGCGTCGAACCCCGACGTGACCGAGCACGACGTTCTCGATGCGACGATCCAGCCCCAGCCGCCGATGGAAGTCGCCTGGGAGGTCGTCGAGATCGAAGAGCGGCGCGCAGTCGAACTGGTCGACACCGACCTCGCGCCGACGACGCAGGCAAAGGAGATCGCCGCCGAGCAGGCCGTCGGCGAGGTCGAGCGCGTCGAGCGCGCCGGCGACGGCGAGATCCACGTGCTGTCAGTGCCGCCCGAGCGCACCGCCGACGCCGCTGCGGACGTGCTCGACGACACCGGAACCCTCGAACGCGCCGCCAGGCTCGGCGCGGTCCGCGTCGAGGTCCGGACCGACGACGAGGACGGCGTCGTGAACGTGCGCTACCTGCCCGACTGATCTTCCTCGAGCTCCAGGGACTCGGTGAGTCGATCGACCAGCACGTCGCGGGCCAGATTCGCCTTCACACCGGTATCCTTCGCGAGCAGCTGAAGCTCCCGGTAGGTCATGTCCTCGAACCCCGCGGGCGAGTCCGGCGGGTCGGGGACGTCCTCGTCCGACGCCGCTTCCTCGACGACCTCGTCGTCGACTTCGGCGTCATCTCCGGACGCGGTCGCTCGCTCGGCATCCGATTCGGCCTCGGGCTCGGAGCCCTCGGTGGTGTCAGGCTCGACCGGCTTGTCGGCGGCGTCCGACTCGTCAGCGCTCGACTCGTCGACACTCGAGTGGTCAGCGTCCGATTCGCCGGGGTCCTTCAGCGCTCCGCTCGATCCGACGGCCTTGGCCGCCTGGCCGACCGCGGTCCCGCTGCGATCGCTCATCTCCCGGAGGGTCTCGGCGGTGGCGTCGCGGACCGACGTCCGAACGTCGGCCGCGATCGTGCGCAGCTCCTTGCCCTCGTCGAGGCCCGTCGCGACCGCCTCGTGGACTGCCTCCCCGATCGCCTCGCCGAGCAGTCGGCCGGCACGCCCGCCGACGTCGGCACCCACTGCGGTTCCGAGCTCCTCGGCGTCGAGTTCCTCCTCGACGCTGCCCTCCCCCAGCAGATCCGCGGCGTCGACCTGTTCGGCGACGTTTTCCGCGACGCGATCCGAGAGCGACTTCGAGTCGCTCACCGCGACCACCTCCGGTTCGGTGTTGCGGCCCGGCGGCCGGCCGCCGCGGGGTGCGGACGACCGTCGCCGCGCGGATCAGGATTCGGCATCGGCCCCGTCACCTCCCGTGTCGGCGTCGGTCGGTTCGCTCGATTCGTTTGCGTCGGTCGCGTCGCCCGATTCGTCGACGGCGTCTTCGGCACTCTCCTCGCTGCGTTCGGACGCCGACGCCGCACCCGTCTCGCCGCCGCTGGTCAGCAGATCGTCGACCAGCGCGTCGGCGATCATCCCGCCGGCCGCGGCTCCGAGCTTCCGGCCGACGACGGTGCCGATCATGCCGCCCAGCGCCGCTCCGAGCGGCTGGTCCTCGTCGAACTCGCCTTCGAACGACGTGCCTTCGACGATCGACGCGACGTCGATCCGCTCGTCGAGATCCTCCGCGTCGAGCCGCCCGGCGACCGGCTCGTCGCTCACGATTCGGCCTCCGCGGTCGCGCCGCCATCCTGTGGTTCCTGCTTGTCCTTCGACTCGATCTGCTCGATCAGCTCCCGGAGTATCTCGCGGGCGACGTTGGCGGCGATCTCCTGGATCGGCAGCGCGGACAGCGCGCCGCGGAGCTTGTCGCCGGCCCAGCCCTTGAGCCGGGCGAGGATGCCCGGGCTCTCGTCCTCGTCGCCTTCTTCTTCGCCCTCGGCTTCGTCACTGGCTTCCGCTTCCTCTTCTCCCTCCGTCTCCTCACCTTCCTCCGCGGCTTCCTCGCCACCCCCACCGACGCCCGGAATGAGGCCGAGGATCGCGTGTTTGATGCCGCCGAGGCTCGGCACGAAACCGGCGATTCGGTCCTTAATGCCCCCGAAGTCCGGCAGGAGGCCGGCGAGCTTGTCTTTGATGTCGCCGAAGCTCGGGAGGACACCGGCGACGGCGTCCTTGGCTTTCCCGAGCGCGTTCTTCACGGCCTTCATCGGCGACGCGGCGAGCCCGTCGAGCAGCCCCGTCACCGCCGACAGCAGGTTGCCGACGAGATTGTTGTCGCCCGGTCGGGCGGAGACGTCGAGGACGACCTCGTCGAGGTGGACTTCGAGACCCAGCAAGTCGAGCGCCAGCCCGTCGAGATCGAGATGCAGGACGCCGGTCGCCTCGTCGCTCTCGTAGACGCTCTCGGCCCCGCCGCTGTGGACCCCCTCCGCGTCCTCGTCTTCCTCGGGGATTCCTTCGTCTTCTTCGGCTTCTTCCTCCTCGCCCTGTTCGTCTTCGTCCTCAGCTTCCTCTTCTTGCTTCTGAGCTTCGTCCTGCTCGTCTTCGGCTTCCTCTTCCTGCTTCTCGTCTTCGGCTTCCACCTCCTGCTCTTGGTCTCCGTCCTGCTCGTCCTCCGCTTCTTCCTCCTGCTCGTCCTCTGCTTGTTCCGGCTGCTCCTCGGCCTGAGATTGCTCTTCCGTTTCGGCGTCCTCGGCCTGTTCAGCCTCCTGTTCGTCGCCCTGCTCCTCCTGAACCGCTTCACCCCCGTCGGTTAGTAGCGCGATACCCCGATCGATCGTGTCGCCCGCTGACTTCCCCCTCATGTGTCCGAAACATCCACGCCCTGCCTTATCAACGTCTTATCGGGCCGCGCTATACGTTTCCCCGGCCAGCGCCGCGGCTTTTCACCCGTTGCCACTGGCGGGACCGCCGGCGCTCTGGACGCGCCAACTCCCCTCGATCCCGCAGGCCTCGCGCACCTCGAAGTCGAACGCGGTGTCGGCGTCGACGGTCGAACCGCCCTCGACGTGCTCGACCCGAAGCGGGACGTCCAGCGTGTTGCCACAGCAGCCCACGCCGACGAACTCCTCCCAGACGTCGCCCTCCTGAGCGGTCTCGCGGGTCCGCCGGAGAAACGCCCGGAACGACGAGCGATCGACCTGCCGGCGGCCCCAGCCGCTGAGATCCGCGGGATAGGAGACGACCACGCGTGTTGCGGTACCGGTACGGTGCTCGGTGCTCATACGCACGATACGGTTCCGACCGGCATAGGTTCGACGCCCGACGCCTTTTGCCCCGCCTCCCGAACTGGGGACCATGGGGGACGACGGGACACGGCGTCGATTCGGAGCATGCGAGGACGGGCCGCGAATCGCGACCGACGGCGGCGACGCCGAGCGCGTGCTCGTGTTGAATCCGGTGGCCGGCGCGGGTGATCACGTCGCCGAGGTTCGATCGCGCGCCGCCGAACACGGGTTCGAGGTCCGCGAGACCGAGGGCGAGGGCGACGCGATCGAGTTCGCCCGCGAGGCCGCGGCGGCGGGCGCGTCGATCGTCGCGGCGGCGGGCGGGGACGGGACGCTCAACGAGGTCGTCCGCGGCATCGAGGCGGCGGGGAAACTCGGCGACGTCACGTTCGCGGTCGTGCCCGCGGGGACGGGCAACAACTTCGCGTCGAACGTCGGCATCGGCGGGATCGCCGACGCGTTCCGGGCGATCGAGCGCGGCGAGGTCAGGGAGATCGACGTCGGGACGGCCAACGACGGGCACTTCCTGAACTCCTGCGTCGCGGGGCTGACGGCCGACGCGAGCGCGGCGACCGACAGCGAGATGAAAGAGCAGTTGGGCGTGCTCGCGTACGTGCTGACGACGATCCAGCACCTCCCGGAGTACGACGGGCTCCCGCTGCGCGTCCGGACCGACGAGGTGGTCGACGAGGCGATCGAACCGGCCGACGCGGAGCCGGACGCCGACGCGACGGCGCGCGACCCCGACTGGGAGGGCCGGGCGCTGATGGTGCTGATCGGCAACGCCCGGCGGTTCCCCGGCCAGGGGTGGCCCGCGCCGGGGAACGCCGAGGACGGCCTGCTGGACGTGACCGTCGTCGCGGGCCAGCCCTCCGGCGATCTGCTGGGGGACGGGGCGCTCGGCCGGCTGCTCGCCGGGGAGGAGACGGCGATGCACCGGCTCCGCGCGCCCGGGCTCTCGATCGAGTCGCTCGACGACGAGCCGATCCAGTTCAGTCTCGACGGCGAGATGGTGTCGACGCCGTCGCTCGACGTTTCGATCGAGCGGCGACGGCTTCCGCTGTTCGTCGGCGAGGCGTACGAACCGGAGCCGACCTCGTGAATTCGTCGCAAAAGGCCACGCGGAACCGAAGGGAGTTTCAATCCGGTCGGAGATTATAGCCGTAATGAGCACGCAGAACGCCGACGAGCCGGCACACGAGAACGCCGAGCAGGACGTGATCGCAGTCGACGCCGACGACAACCCCGAGGGACTGGTCAACCGGCTGGACGCCCACACCGGCGACGGCATCCGCCACCGCGCCTTCACCTCGCTGGTGTTCGACGGGGAGGGCAACATCCTGCTGGCCCAGCGCGCCCCGAACAAGCGCCTCTGGGACACACACTGGGACGGCACGGTCGCCTCCCACCCCGTCGAGGGCCAGACCCAGAAGGAAGCCACCCGCCAGCGCCTCGACGAGGAACTCGGCGTCTCGCCCGACCAGTACGACGACCTGCGCGTGACCGACCGGTTCGAGTACAAGCGCTACTACGAGAACGCCGGCGTGGAACACGAGGTCTGTGCGGTGCTTCAGCTCACCCTCGACGACACGACGCTCGACCCCGACGAGGAGGAGGTCGCCGGCCTGATGTGGGTCCCCTACGAGCGACTCCACCAGCATCCCGAGTGGTACCGCCAGCTCCGTCTCTGTCCCTGGTTCGAGATCGCGATGCGCCGCGACGTCCGGTAGGCGTCGCACGTTCGATGGCCGTTTTCTCAGCCGCTCGCCTCCCGCAGAGTCGAATCGCCGGCCGTAACGCCGATAGCGCGTGTTAACACGTGGCAAGAGTTTATAACCCGTCCCGACTAACTCGTACGTGGGGCAGGTGAACGGCCCCGCGACAGATCATGAGTACCACCGCACGACGACGTGACGCGACCCGAGTCGAGATGAGCCGCGAGGAGCAGTGGGTCGTCCACCACGTCATGCTGCAGCAGGTCGAAGCACACAGGGACGACGGCGAGTCGCCGCCCTGGTGGGCGATCAACGCGATCGAAAAGCTCGAAGACCGGCCGGCAGAGAGGTCGACGGCCGGCACCGACCGACCGTTCACCTGCTATGAAGCCTGGCGACTGTGCCGTGCGCTCTCGGCGTACGCCGAACAGGCGGAGACGCCGGAGGACGACGTCGCCGCCGCGGTGGGTCTCGTCCGGCGCCTCGACGAGACGTTCGTCGAGCCGCCGACCGCGCTGAACTGATCGACGGGCGGATATTCGCAACTCGTTTTCCGGTGTGACAGGCTGGATAACAGCTACTGGTGAGTTACTGATCCGAAAGCCCCCGCCGCGCTCTCCGGAACAACAGTTGCCACTGCAGAGGCCTCGAAAGCCCCCGCCGCGTTCGACCGGTTGCGGCTCGTTGCGCTCCTCGCTCCCTTCGGTCGCTGTGGTTCTGACTGCGCCTCACCGGGTCGAGCGCGGCGGCCCCTTTCATTCCCGCCCACCGCAACCTCGTCCTCCCCAGCCGACTCCCTCAGTCGCACGCTCCTTCGGTCGTCCCTCGCGCGGCGCTGTCTCGTCACGAGGACTCGACGGTGCGCGCCACCGCAACCGCGGGGCCGGGCGCGACACAAGGTCGCGCCCACGGGGGAGCGGACCGAGAGCTTTCGAGGCGGTTTCGATCAACCCGGTAGCTGCAGTTGACAGAAGCGAACAGAACAGTCAGGGCCGCGTCGTCGCCCAGACCGCCACGACGCCGAGGAACAGCGCCGGCAGCAGCGGGAACACGATCAGCGTCGGAATGTACGGCAGTTGGGGCGGCCGCAGGTACGTGACGATCGGCGCCACGACGAACGAAAAGAAGATGACGCCGACGAGCGTCCAGCCCCGCCAGTCGAACTCGCGGTCGGCGTCAGCGGGGTGGGTAGGGTCGCCGGTGTCGCGAGACGTCCCGTCGTCGTCGACCCGCTCGCCGTCGGCGTCGAACGCGGACGGATCGTGAGTGTACGTCTCGCTCGACGATCCGGCGTCGTCCCCCGCGTCAGCGTCCCCCGCGCCGTCGATCTCAGAGCTCACTATCGGGTCTTACGACCACTTTGCCAAAGCCCTCACGGTTTTCCAGAAGCTCGTGGGCGCGCGGCGTCTCGCTCATCGGCAGCACCTCGCGGATCCGGACCTCGAAGGTGCCGTCCCAGACGCGCTCGAGCGCGTCGTCGATCTCGCCGGGCGTCGCCATCGTCGAGCCGAGCACGCTGAGCTGGTTCCAGAAGATGCGGTTGATATCGGTCTCGGGGGCGTGGCCCGTCGTCGCGCCGCAGGTGACCAGCCGGCCGCCCTTCGCGAGGCTGGTCAGCGAGTCGGTCCACGTGTCGGCGCCGACGTGATCGACGACGACGTCGACGCCCCGCTTGCCCGTCAGCTCGCGGATCTCGTCCGCGAAGTCGTCTTCTTCGTAGTTGATCGCCGCCTCGGCGCCGAGCTCCTCGGCGTACTCGCACTTTTCGTCGGAGCCGCCGGTCGCGTACACCGTCGCCCCGGCGTAGTCGGCGATCTGGACCGCGGCGTGGCCGACGCCGCCGCTGGCGCCGAGGACGAGAACCGTCTCGCCGGGCTCGACGTCGGCGCGCGTCATCAGCATGCGCCAGGCGGTCTGAAAGACGAGCGGCGCGGCAGCCGCGGTTTCCCAGTCGACGCCTTCGGGAACCGCGACCAGATTCTCCTCGGGGATCGCTGCAAGCTCGGAGTGGACGCCCCGGACGTGCTCGCCGATGATGTGGTAGTTGACGCACTGCGACTCCTCGCCGTGCCGGCAGTACTCGCACTCGCCGCAGTACCGGCCCGAAGCGAGCGCGACCCGATCGCCCGGCTCGAACCGAGAGACGTGTTCGCCGACCGCTTCGACGACGCCGGCGCCGTCGCTCCCCGGAATGTGGGGCATCTCCAGGTCGACGCCGGGGAGCCCTTTGCGCGTCCAGACGTCGAGGTGGTTGAGCGCGCCCGCCTTCACGTCGACGAGCACGTCGTCGGGGCCGACCTCCGGGTCGGGGAACTCGCCGTACTCGATGACGTCCGTGTCGCCGTGGTCGGTGAACTTGACTGCGTCCATGCGCGAGTGGTCGTCCGGCGCGGTGAAAACAGTACGCGACGGGGCCGGCGTCGCCGGTTTCGGATCGACGACCGCTGACGAAGGGTCGAGGACGGCGCAAGCGGTTTCAGGACATCGCCCGAAACGCCGCTCATGGTCGACTTTCAGCAGCGCGACACCCGGCGGGATCTGCGAGACGAGGAGGAAGCGGAGGACGAGAGATCGAGCCCGGAGTCGGCGACCGATCGGGACACGTCGAGCGACGCGGACCCGGATCCCGAAGTAGGGGAGGGCGAGCCCGACATCGAGGGCGACGAACTCCACGACACCGACGAGTACGACGAGTTCGACCCCGAGAAGCTCTGCACCGCAGTCGTGACGGTCTCCTCGGAACGGTCACTCTCGGACGACCCCGCGGGCGACGCCGTCGTCGCCGGGATGGAGGAAGCGGGCCACGAGATCGTCACCCGCGAACTGATCGAAGCCAAGTACGACAACATCCAGCAGGCGATCAACCGGCTGGCGGACCGGGGCGACGTCGACGTCGTAGTCGCGACCGGCGGCACGGGGATCACGCCCGACGACGTGACGATCGAGGCCGTCGAGCCGCTGTTCGACAAGGAGCTGCCCGGCTTCGGCGAGCTGTTCCGCCTGCTATCCTACGACGAGGTCGCGACGAAAGTCGTCGCGACGCGCGCGACCGCCGGGATCGTCACGGACGTGCCGGTGTTTTGCATGCCCGGCAGCGAGCGGGCCGCTCGCCTCGGGACCGAGGGGATCGTCATCGAGGAGGCGGGCCACGTCGCCGGATTGGCGCGGACGGGCGATCCCGACAAGCACCCGCGATGACCGGACGGCGTCACGGGGCCGGCGACGGTGTTCTGAAGCGGTAAACGCCCGACACGGACCGGATCGCGAATCGCCGCCTAATTCTTTAGACCGGGAGCTTTTTTGGGGTACTGACGTACTCCGGGGCAGATGTACGTCGACGACGAGGCTCCGGAGGGGAGCGTAGGGGAACCAAACCGAACGAGGGCGCGGGGTGATCACCGATGAGCGACCCCGGACTGTCGGACGAGGACCGCGAGCGGATCGAGCAGTTTCTCGATACGCCGGCCTACGAGCGTGACCCCGAGCAGCTGACGCCGGGGGAGCGCGACGACGAAGAGAGCGCGGGCGAAAAGAGCGCGGCCGAGAGCGGCGACTAGTCGGCGGCCAGTTCTTCGGCGACGGCGTCGGCGCCGAGCAACTCGGGGTCGATCGCGAGATCGGTCTGGCTCGCGACGAAGTCGGGCAGCGAGTTGCGGTCGTAGACGATCGCCCGGATATCGTCGTTGAGATCCTTCACGATCGGGATCGCGGTCGCCTGACCGACGTCGGTCAGCACGAACAGGTCGGCGTCGTGGGCGCCCGCTTCTTCGAGCTTCGGGCGCGTGGCGACGCCCTCGATCGGCGTCACGTCGACGCCGTTCTCGCCGAGGTGTTCGGCCAGATCGTCCGCGTCGGGACCGGCGAGGATGGCCTTCATCACTCGTACTCGATGGTCGCGGGCGGTTTGTGGGTGACGTCGTAGACGACCCGCGCGACGTTCTCGTGCGAGCCGGTGATCCGCGACTGGATGCGCTGGAGCGTCTCCCAGTCGATCTCCTGGGCGCGGGCGGTCATCCCGTCCCGCGACTCGACCGAGCGCACGGAGACGACCCAGCCGTGGACGCGGTTGTCGCCCTTGACGCCGGTGGCCTTCCCGATGACGGCCGCGAGCGCCTGCCACGGTTCGTACTCCTCGAGTTCCTCCTCGACGACGTGGTTGGCCTCGCGGGCCACTTCGAGTTTCTCCTCGGTGACGGGGCCGATGATCCGCACGGCCAGTCCGGGGCCGGGGAACGGCATCCGCTCGGCGATTATCTCTTCGAGGTCGAGTTCGCGCGCGACCTCGCGGACCTCGTCCTTGTAGAGATCGCGCATCGGCTCGACGATGCCGTCGAAGTCGATCCGCTCGGGCAGGCCGCCGACGTTGTGGTGGGACTTGATCGTCCCCTCCGATTCGATCCGGTCGGGGTAGATCGTCCCCTGGACGAGGTAGTCGGCGTCGACCTCGCGGGCGACGGTCTCGAACTCCCGGATGAACTGCTCGCCGATGATGTGGCGCTTCTCCTCGGGGTCGGTGACGCCCTCTAACTCGTCGAGAAACCGGTCTTTGGCGTCGACGATCCGCAGGCTCTCCATGTAGTCGAACGTCTCGCGGATCTCGTCGGTCTCGCCCTTGCGCATGAGGCCGGTGTCGACGTACACCGCGGTCAGCTGGGTGCCGATGGCCTCGTAGGCCAGCGCGGCGGCCGTCGAGGAGTCGACGCCGCCCGAGAGGCCGATGACGGCGTTGGCGTCGCCGACCTCCTCGGCGATCTCGTCGATCTTCTCGGGGATGAAGGAGTCGACGTCGACCATCAGACCTCCACCTCCTGGTGATCCTCGGCCGACCCGTCGACGTCCGTCAGGTCCAGCACCGCGTCGAGGAAGCCGACGAACGGCGGGCTCGCGCGGGTCGGTCGCGACCGGAACTCGGGGTGGAACTGCGTCCCGATGAAGTAGGGATGGTCGTCGAGTTCGACGATCTCCATCCGGTTGTTGGACTTGCCCGAGAACACGAGCCCGGCCGCCTCCAGTTCCTCGATGTACTCGGGGTTGACCTCGTAGCGGTGGCGGTGGCGTTCCGTGCAGGACGTCGAGCCGTACACCTCGTGGGCGAGCGTTCCGGACTCGATGTCGGTCTCGTGGGCGCCGAGCCGCATCGTGCCACCCATGTCTTCGACCTCGTACTGCTCGGGCAGGATGTCGATGACGGGGTAGGGAGTGTCCTCGTTGATCTCCGCGGAGTGGGCGTCCTCCAGACCGAGGACGTTCCGGGCGTACTCGACGACGGCCATCTGGAAGCCCAGACAGAGCCCGAGATAGGGCACCTCGTTCTCGCGGGCGTACCGGACGGCCTCGATCTTGCCCTCGGTGCCGCGCGAGCCGAAGCCGCCGGGGACGACGATCCCGTCGACGTCGTCGAGCTGGCCGTCGTGGCCGCCGGCGAGCTCCTCGGAGTGGATCCACGTCGTCTCGACGTCGACGCCGGCTTCGAGGCCGGCGTGCTTGAGCGACTCGTGGATCGACATGTAGGCGTCTTCGAGGCCGTACTTGCCGACCAGCGCGATCTCGACTTCGCCGCTACGGTCCTTGGTGACCAGCTCGCGCCAACTGTTGTCGCGCTCGCTCTCGGGGAGCGCGTCGTCGGCGAGGTCGAGGCGCTCCATCACGTACTCGTCGAGACCTTCCTCCTCGACGACCAGCGGGACGTGGTAGACGTCCTCGACGTCGGGGTTCGAGAACACGGCGTCGGTCGGCACGTCGCAGAAGAGCGCGATCTTCTCCTTGGTCTCGGGGTCGAGGTGGTCGTCGCAGCGCCCGACCAGGATGTCGGGCTGGAGCCCGATCGAGCGCAGCTCCTTGACGCTGTGCTGGGTGGGCTTTGTCTTCTGTTCGCCGTTCTTCGAGTAGGGGACGAGCGTGACGTGGGTAAAGAGGATGTCGCCCTCGTCTTCCTCGTGGGCGAACTGGCGGAGCGCTTCGAGGTACGGCATCCCCTCGATGTCGCCGACGGTGCCGCCGACCTCGATGAGACAGACGTCGGTGCCCTCGGCGGCCTCGCGGATGCGCCGCTTGATGTCGTTGGTGATGTGGGGGATGATCTGGACGGTCTTGCCCAGGTAGTCGCCCGAGCGCTCCTTCTCGATGACGTGCTGGTAGGTCTTGCCCGTCGTGATGTTGTGATCGAAGGTCATGTCCTCGTCGAGGAACCGCTCGTAGTTCCCCAGGTCGAGGTCGACCTCGCCGCCGTCCTTGAGGACGTACACTTCCCCGTGCTGGTAGGGGTTCATCGTCCCGGCGTCGACGTTGAGGTACGGGTCGATCTTGACCGCGGTCACGTCGAACCCGGCGTTTTTGAGGAGTCGGCCGGTGCTGGCGGCCGTGATCCCCTTGCCGAGTCCTGACATCACGCCCCCGGTGACGAAAATGAACTTGTTCCCGAGGGTCGGGTCGTAGTCGGTGTCCGATTCGGTCGGCATACCGACTTTCCGCGAGCGTTCGTCAAAACGATTTCGGAGAGCGCGCGTCGCGTGAAACGATGCCACGCGCGATCAGAACGTCGCACGGGGCGCTATCGTCGTAGATCGTGAGGGCCGCGGCGACGTCACGTCGACTCGGCGGACGAGCGTACGGGGGACCGCTTCCGCCGCCCGAACGTTTACTACGGATAACTCGCTGTAGTTCGATAGCATGAGGCGCGCAGGACCGATCGGTCGAGCGGTGTCGCTCCGAGCGGCCGCGTCCCGATCGACGCTCTCCCGGCAGTTCCCCGGCCGCGTGGTACCGTGAGCGACGGGCGCGAGAGCGACCGGTCGCTCTCGGACGCGTTCGCGGCGGCCGTCGACGCCGCGCCGGGAACGGTGTACCGGCGGGACGCCGACGGCGACCAGCCGATCGCGGCGGCGACCGACGGGATCGACGACCTGACGGGGTACGACGCCGACGCGTTAGCGGACGATGATCGCGGCTGGCTCGACGCCGTCCACCCCGAGGATCGCGAGGCCCTCCGCGGGCGCGTCGCCGACGCAGCCCCGGGCGAGCGCGTCGAGACGACCTACCGGATTCGAACGGCCGAGGGCGACGAGCGGTGGGTCGACGACCGGTTCGAGGTCGCCGCCGCCGGCGCGTCGATCGAGGGGGTCGCGCTCGACGCGACCGACGCGGTCGCGCAGGCCCGGGCCGACGCCGCGATGCTCGACGGCATCTTCGAGTCCGTTCCGGTCCACATCTACGTCAAGGACGTCGCGGGACGCCACCGCAAGGTCAGCGACTTCCTCGAGCGCTCCGACGAGCTGCTGGGCAAGCGGGACGCCGATCTGGAGTTCGTCGACGAGGAGCACGGCCGGCAGGCGACCGAGGCCGACATGCGCGTGATCGAGACCGGCGAGCCGATCCTCGACGAGGAGGAGTACCTCCCCGAGATCGGCCACTGGAATCTCTCCTCGAAGGTGCCGCTGCGCGACGCCAACGGCGACGTGACGGGGCTGATCGGCGTCACGCGCCGCATCACCGAGCGCAAGCGCGCCAAGCAGGAACTGGAGCAAAAGACCGAGCGCCTCGAGGACTTCGCGGACGTCGTCTCCCACGACATCCGGAACCCGCTGAGCGTCGCCCGGGGGTACGTCGACCTCGCGCGCGGCGCCGAGGACCGCGAGGAGTACCTCGACGAGGTCGCCGATTCGCTGGATCGAGCCGACGACATCGTCGACGACGTGCTCGCGCTCTCGCGCCACGACCGCATCGAACTCGAGGAGGAAGTCGTCTCGCTGACGGGCGTCGCCCGCAGCGCCTGGCGGAGCGTGACGACGGCCTCGGCGACGCTCGAGCTCCCCGACGAGGACGTCGCGCTGATCGCCGACCGCTCGCAGCTCTCCCGGCTGCTGGAGAACCTGTTCCGCAATTCGGTCGAACACGGCGGCGACGGCGTGACGATCGCCGTCGAGACGACCGCGGACGGATTTGCAGTCGAAGACGACGGCCCCGGGATCCCGCCCGAAGAGCGCGAGAAGGTGTTCGAGATGGCCTACACGACGGAGGAGTCGGGGTCGGGGCTCGGCCTCGGCATCGTCGCTGAGGTCGCTGACGTCCACGGCTGGTCGGTCGAGATCGTCGCGGGACGGGCGGACGACGAGCGAAACGGATCGGCCGGTGCGCGCTTCGAGATCACGGGCGTCCGGTACCCCGAAGAGGAGAACTCGTGATCGGGACGGCGACGATCCGTCCGACCCGAACGTTTAGTACGTTCGGGAGGGACCTACCGGCAGCACGGCGGGGCGTCCGGACCGAACCGCGATCCCTCGATGAGCGGCGCCGAACCGACGGACACTCGAAATCATGACTGAAGAGCCGCCGATCGATTCGGTGCTGGACTCGGTCGTCGACTCGACGCCCGGAGGCGCCTACCGGCGTCGGCGCGACGGCGACCAGCCGCTGCTGGACGCCGGAGACGGGATCGCGGCGCTGACGGACTGTGACGCCGACGAGATCGCGACGGGGGAGCGCGGCTGGCTCGAGTTCGTCGCGCTCGACGATCGGGACCGGCTCCGCGAAGTCGTCTCGGAGGCCGCCCCGGACGAGGGCGTCGAGCTAACGTACCGAATCCGCCGCCCGGACGGCGAGTTGCGACGCATCCATGATCGAATGCGGGCCAGCGACGACGACCCCAGCGTCCTCGAGGGCGTGATCCTCGACGAAACCGAACGGTTCGGCGATCGCTGGCTGCCGGGCGCGGCGTCCGGCGACGAGCGGACCGACGCCGAGCGCGAGACCGACGCCGAGCGCGAGACCGATGCCGAATCCGAGGTGGGCGCCGAGCGCGAACCGGTACCCGACCAGGTGACGCGAGCGCGGCGCGACGCCGCGCTGCTCGACGCCATCCTCGAGGCCATCCCGGTCCACCTGTACGTCAAGGACGACGACGCGGTCCACCGTCGGGTGAGCAACTACCTCGGCCGGAGCGAGCCGTACGTCGGCAAGGCCGATCCCGAGATCGACGAGGTGACCGACGACCACGCTCGGCGGGCCTACGAGGACGACGTGCGGGTGATCGAGGCGGGCGAGCCGGTCCTCGACAAGGAGGAGTTCCTGCCCGCGCTCGACCAGTGGAACCTCACCTCGAAGGTGCCCTGGCGCGACGACGGCGCGGTGCGCGGGCTGGTCGGCGTCTCCCGCGAGATCACCGAGCGCAAGCGCGCCGAACAGGAACTCCGGCGCAAGACCGAGCGGCTCGCCGAGTTCGCCGACGTCGTCTCCCACGACATCCGGAACCCGCTGAACGCCGCCCGGGAACGCGTCGAGCTGGCGAAGGCCGCGGACGAAAAACGCGCCGGGAACCCGGACGCGAAATCGAGGGCGGACCCGGACGAACACATCGACGAGGTCGCCGACGCCATCGACCGCGCGAACGGCATCATCGACGACGTGCTCGCGCTCTCGCGACAGGACGGGAGCGAGATCGAAACCGAGCCGCTGCGGCTGAACTCGGTCGCACTGGCCGCGTGGCAGGACGTCGACGCGCCCGCTGCGACGCTCGACCTGCCGGACGGCGAGCCCGTTTTGCGGGCCAATCGGGCGCAGTGTCGCCGGTTGCTGGCCAACCTGTTCGAGAACGCTGTGACCCCCAGCGCGGCGGGCACCGACGTCGAGAGCCGAGCCGAAGAACGCGGCAATCCGGCCGTCGCGATCGTCGTTGCCGTCACCGAGGACGGGTTCGCAGTCGAAGACGACGGGCCGAGGATCCCGCTCGAAGACCGTGATCGCGTGTTCGACCCGTCCTACGCGGCCGGGGAGGACGGGACGGGATTCGGGCTGACGATCGTCAAGGAGATCGCCGACGCCCACGGCTGGACGGTCTCGGTCGGCGAGAGCGAGACGGGAAGCGGTGAGCGATCCGAGGAATCCCGATCCTCGGAAGACGATCGGAGCTCGGCGGCCGGCGCCCGGTTCGAGATCGAAGGCGTCGACTGGGGCGCCCAGTCCGGGGACGGCACCTGACCGACCCCGTAGCGTCGGATATCCGAACGTTTACTACGGGTAACGGCGATATGCTCACCCGACGAACTGCGGAAACAAACGCCCGCCCACCGGCTGTGTGCGGACGGGAGCGCACCGAGTATCCACGCATGAAACACCCCACGGCAGACGGCCGCCGCGCTGCGATCGACGAGACGCCGGGGACGATCTACCGGCGTCGGGCGGAGGATCGACAGCCGATCCTCTCGGCGAGCGACGGGATCGCCGACCTGACGGGGTACGACGTCGACGCGCTGGCGAGCGAGGGCCGGGGCTGGCTCGACCTCGTTCGCCCCGACGACCGCGAGGACGTCCGCGCGGCGGTCGCCGACGCCGACGGCGAGGCGCGCGAGGCGACCTACCGGATCGTGCGAGCGGATGGCGGCGTCCGGTTCGTCCGCGACCGATTTCTCGCCGCACCCGACGATCCGGCCGCGGTGGAGGGGGTCGTCCTCGACGTGACCGAGACCGAACGGCGGCGGCGCGAACTGGACGACGACGCCGAGCTGCTGGAGGCGATCTTCGAGCATATCCCGATCCACGTCTTCGTGAAAGATCGCGAGGGACGCCACGTCCACCGGAGCGACTACCTCGAGTTCCCCGAGACCGTGATCGGCAAGCGCGACATCGACGTCGATTTCATCAACGAGGAGTCGGCGCGAGCCGCCTACGAGGACGACATGCGGGTGATCGAGGCTGGCGCGACGGTGCTCGACCAGGAGGAACACTACCCGGCGATCGGCGAGTGGGATCTCACCTCGAAGGTGCCGCTGTACGACGAGGACGGCGAGGTGATGGGCCTGCTCGGCGCCACGCGCCGGATCACCGAGCGCAAGCGCGCCGAGCAGGAGCTCCGGCGCAAGACCGAGCGGCTCGACAGCTTCGCCGACGTGGTCGCCAACGACATCCGGCAGCCGCTGAGCGAGGCCCAACGCCACGCCCGGCAGATCGACGATCCCGACGCCGACGAGACCCACCTCGAGGCGGCCCGCGAGGCGGTCCGGCGCGCGGGCGCCGTCGTCGACGACGTGCTCGCGCTCTCTCGCGACGGCGAGCTCTCGCTCGATCCCGAATCGGTGTCGCTTCGGGAGGTGGTCGACGACGCCTGGGACCGCGTGGCCGACGACGCGGACGCGATCGCGGGGCCCGAGGGCGTCGAACTCCGCGCCGACCGCCCGCACCTCAGGCGGGCGTTCGAGAACCTGTTCCGGCGCGGCGCAGCCCCGGCGGTCGTCGAGACGATCGACGAGGGGTTCGCCGTCGAACTCGCCGGCTGGACGGACGCCTCGCGAGAGCGGCCGACCGGGGGCGATCCGCAGGCGGCTGGGGCAGGACGGCGGAGCGACGGCGCCGGACTCGAACTGGGGCTCGTCGAGGAGATCGTCACGGGCCACGGGTGGTCGATCCGGGTGGCGGGCGGAGCGTCCCCCGCGGGCCCGACGCCCGAGGCCACCGAAGCGCCGACCGACGAGACGCGAATCGAAGTCACGGGCGTCGAACTGAGAGGGCCGATCGACGACACGGAGCGATCGGAATGACCGGGGAACGGACGCTCGACGACGTGCTCGGCAGGGTCACCGGCGCCGCGTCGGGGGCGACTTACCGCCGGCGGCGCGACGGCGACCAGCCGCTGCGCTCGGCTGGCGAGGGCTGGTGCGAGCTACTCGGCGTCGACCCCGAGACGCTCGACGGGACCGATCGCGGCTGGCTCGACATCGTCCATCCCGACGACAGGGAGGACGTTCGCGACGCCGTCGCGAACCTGTCGCCGGGCGAGCGCGTCGACGCGACCTACCGCGTCCGGCGCGATGGAGGCGGCGACCGCCCCCGACGCGAGGGCGGGGAGTACCGCTGGACCCGCGACAGGGGAACCGTCCCCGAGGACGCGCCCGGCGCGCTCGAGGGCGTTCTCTTCGACGTGACCGACGAGCGAGAGGAGATTGCCGACCTCGAAGACGACTCGCAGCTGCTCGACGGCATCCTCGAAAGCATTCCGGTCCATCTGTTCGTCAAGGACGCGGACGGCGTCCACCTGCGGGTGAGCGACTACCTGGATATGGGCGAACCGCTCGTCGGAAAGACCGACCTGGAGGTCACAGACGAGTACGACGAAGCCCGACGGGAAGCACACGAGGACGATATGCGCGTGATCGAGACGGGCGAGCCGATCCTCGACAAGGAGGAGTACCTCCCCGAACTCGACCAGTGGAACCTCACCTCGAAGGTGCCCTGGACGGACGAGGACGGCGAGGTACGCGGGCTGATCGGCGTCTCGCGGGACATCACCGAGCGCAAGCGCGCCCAGCAGGAACTGGAGCAAAAGACCGAGCGGCTCGCCGAGTTCGCCGACGTCGTGAGCCACGACATAAAGAACCCGCTGACGGTGGCCAACGGCCGCCTCGAACTCGCCGCCGCGACCGGCGAGGACGAGCACGTCGAGGAAGTCGTCGAAGCGCTGGACCGGGCCGACGCCATCGTCGACGACGCGCTCGCGCTCTCGCGGCACGGCGACGCCGAGATAGACCCCGAGCCGGTCTCGCTGCGCGCGATCAGCCACGGCGCCGGCCACTCGATCTCGGCACCAAGAGCGGACATCTCGCTGCCGCCGGACCGCGAGATCGTGGCCGACCGCTCCCAGCTCCGCCGGCTGCTGGAGAACTTGTTCACAAACGCCGTCCAACACGGCAGCCCGGACGCCTCGATCGACGTCGTCGCCACCGACGACGGGTTCGCGGTCGAAGACGACGGCCCCGGCATCCCGTCCGAGGAGCGCGAGCGGGTGTTCGAGACGGCTTACACGACCCACGAGGACGGCACCGGGTTCGGCCTGTCGATCGTTCGGGAGATCACCGACGCCCACGGCTGGTCGGTGTCGGTCGGCGATAGCGAGACGGGGGGTGGTGAGCGATCCGAGGGATCGCGATCCTCGGAAGACGAGCTTTGCTCGTCTTCCGGCGCGCGCTTCGAGATCAGCGGCGTCGAACGGGCGGGCACCGGGGATCGGCAGCCGGGCAGCGGGGAACGGGAGCGGGGCGCCGATGCCGGGCAGCCCGATGCCAGGCAGTCCTATGCCGGGCAGCCCGGTATCGAGCAGCCCGATGTCGAGCAGCCCGATGCCGACGATCGGCGGCCGGACGAGCCGGACGCCTGAGCGGCGCTACTCAGGCATTCTCGCGCAGCGAGGACGCCAGGAACGCCGCGGCGAGCTCGCCGACGCGGTCGTGTCGCCCCACGAAGAAGTGGTCCGCCGGCAGCCGCTCGACGTCGTGGCCGAGTTCGGCGGCGCGCTCGGCGACCGGCTCCCAGTCGACGGTGTCGTCGCGGTCGCCGACAATCACTTGCGCTGGACAGTCGATCCGGTCGAGCGCGGCGACGGCGTCGAGCTCCGGAGCGAGACGTGCGGTCGGTGCGAGCGCGGAGAGCGCCTGTAGGTCGAGGTCGGCGGCCGCGAGCACGGCGATCGACGCGCCGAAGCTGTAGCCGAACAGGCCGACGGCGTCGTACCGTTCCGCGGTCCACGCGACGGCCTCGCGCGCGTCGGCGCGCTCGCCGACGCCGTCGTCCCACGGGCCGTAATCGAACCGCAGGCAGTCGATACCTCGCTCGCCCAGCGCGTCAGCGACGGCGCGGAGGCGGGGATCCGACCGGCTGCCGCCGTGCTGGGGATGGGGCGGACACGCGACGACCGCGGCGTCGCGCTCGCCGCCGTTTGCACTCGCCTCGTCCAGACGACCCCGGACATCGCGCGCGCCGGGGAGGATCACGGGTCGTGGCATCGTTCGGGGGAGTTCACCGTTCGTGGCATGGTTCAGGTGGGTTCGCGACGGAAATATTCGATCCTCGTCGGTGGTGTTTTTACTCGCCGGGTGTTCAAGAGTTTGTATGGGAGTACTCTCGCGCGCCTCGTACGTGATCCGGTCGAAGATCAACGCCGTCCTCAACAGGACCGAAGACCCCGCGGAGACGCTCGACTACTCCTACGAGCAGTTGCGCGACGAGCTGCAGGACGTCAAGAAGGGGATCGCCGACCTGACGACCCAGAAGAAACGTCTGGAGATGCAGAAGCGACGGCTCGAGGAGAACGTCGAGAAGCACAACGAGCAGGCCCGACAGGCCGTCTCGCAGGACCGCGAGGATCTGGCCCGCCGCGCGCTGGAAAAGAAGAAGACGAAGATGACACAGATCGAGGAGCTCGAGGGGCAGATCGCCGACCTGCAGCGCACCCAGGACCAGCTCGTCGAGCAGAAAGAGACGCTCCAGCAGCGCATCGAGGAGTTCCGCACGAAAAAGGAGACGATCAAGGCCCGCCACGAGGCCGCCGAGGCCAACGCCCGCGTCTCGGAGGCCGTCACCGGCGCCGGCGACAAGTTCCAGGACGTCGGCCGCGCCATCGAGCGCGCCGAGGAGAACACCGAGGAGCTGGAGGCGCGCTCGGCCGCGCTCGACGAGCTTCAGGAGGAAGGCGTCCTCGAGGACCAGCTCTCCGACAAGAGCGACCTCGAACGCGAGCTCGACGACGTCACCACGCAGGGTCAGGTCGACGCCGAACTGGAGACGCTGAAGGCCGACATGGGCGAGGAGACCGAGTCCAGCACCGACGGCGGCACCGGCGGTGAGGCGGACGAGGAGACGTCCGCGACCGATCTGGAAGCCGAACTCAGCGAGAGCGAGGGCGGCGCCGACGTCTCGGAGGACGAGATCGAGGCCGAGCTCAGCGATCTCAAGGACAGCAACGAGGACGCCTGAGCGGGCGCCTCGAAACCGCCGGGCAGCACCACCCACGCTTTTGCGGCGCGTCGTCGACAACTGTAGGTACCGTGACGGGACGCGTAGGCGACAGGTCGTCACCGAACAGAGCTGACAGCGGCGAGCCGAGCGCAGAGGCGCGGACCGCGTGAGCCGAGCGGATCTCGACTCCCCGCCGGCGGACACGATGCGCGAGCGGGCCGAGGCCGGGCGACTGAAGATGTGGTTCCTGCTCACGGGCAACCGGCTCGCGGTCGCCGCGGTCATCCTGCTCGTGGGGTGGACGATCCTCGTCGCGCTTGCGATCGCGGGGCCGAGTTCGATGCGCAAGCTCGTGACGACCGAACTCGCCGGCGGGCTGTTCGGCTCGGTGCTCATCGCCGTCGTCACCACCGTCACGCTCGTGCTGACCGTCTCACAGCTGATCCTCTCGGAGGAGATCCGGCCGCTGGGCGAGGAGCGCGCCGAGATGGACGAGGAGCTGACGTTCAAGGACGACGTCGAGCAGTTCATCTCGGCGCCGGTGAGCTCGCCGGGCCCGGCGTCGTTCGCGCGGGAGCTGGTCGAGGCGGTGCGAACGAACGCTCGCGAACTGGAAGCCGCCGTCGAGGAGAGTCCGAACGACGAGGGCGTCGCGGAGATTCGACGGTTCGCGGAGATCGTCGACCATCACGGCGAGATGGTCGCGGAACGGCTGGAGGAGCGAGAGTTCGGGGGCTTTCAGGTGCTCGAACCGACCCTCGATTACAACTACGCCTGGAAGCTGTACGCCGCTCGCGATCTCAGAAACACCTACCAGGCTGCACACGGCGACGACGTCGAGGAGGCCTTTGCCGGCGTGGTCGGCGCGCTGGGGCTGTTCGGAACGGCTCGCGAGTACTTCAAGTCGCTGTACTTCCAGTGGGAGATCATCGACATCTCGCGGACGGTGCTGTACAGCTCGATCCCGCCGCTGGCGATCGTCTCCTACATGAACCTCGCGTTCGACCCGAGCGCCGTCCCCGGCTGGTGGTTCGGGATCAGCGGCGCCTTCCTCTTTACCAGCGTGGCCTTCGGCGTCGCGCTGTCGCCGTTCGCGGTGCTTTTGGCGTACCTGCTGCGCGTACTGACCGTGGTGCGCCGAACGCTCGCGGTCGGCCCATTCATCCTCCGGCCCACCGAGCAGGCCGTCCGAGCCGACCGCGAGGAACGGTAGCCGCCGGCCTCCGAGCCATTTTTTGCGGTTCGCGGCGAGGATTGGCTATGCGAGTGCTCGCGGTCCACGCCGACAGCCTGGCGTTCGAGGCGGTCCAGCCCGCGAGCGAGAGCGATGCTGCGACGCCCGCCACCGCACCGGCGACCGGCGAACTCGACGAGTGCGTCGTCGGCTTCGTCGCCGTCGAGCGGAGCGACCGAGCGGATCTCGACGCCGTCGGGACCGACGCCGCCGCCGAGCTTGACGCGGTCGCAGATCGGCTGGGCGCCGAGCGGATCGCGCTGATTCCGCGCGAGCACCTGATCGACGATCCGGCGAGTGCCGGCGCCGCGGCCGTAGCGCTGGAAGCGCTCGCGGAGCAACTGGACCCGGAGCGCGCGATGCTCCGGGCGCCGGCGGGCTGGCGCCTCGCCGTCGACGTCGAGCGGAAGGGCCACCCGTTCGCCGAGCGGTCGATCCGCGTCGTTCCGCGGCGGCACAACGGCGCCGGCAGTGCGACGCCGAACCGCGACGGTGCGACGCCGAATCGTGGCGGCGCGAACGCGACCGACGCCCTCTCGGCGCTCGGGCTGGCGACGCCGGAGCCGGCGGCCGACGGCGACGCCGTCCGGTGGCTCCCTCGGGGGCAGTTCCTTCGGAGCGCGCTCCGCGAATACGGTGAGAAACTGCTCGCCGACGCGGACGCGACGCCGGTCTCGACGCCCGCGCTCGACGTCCACGCGGCCGCAGATCGGCGTGAGGGGGCCGAACGGTCCGGGTCGATCGTCGGGCCCGCCGACCGCAACCAGCTCCTGCGCCCCCACGTTCACGGCGGGCTGCTCTCGGCGCTCGCGGACGCCATCGGCGACGGCGCCAGCGCTGACGATGCGCCCGTTCGGCTCCGCGAAACCGCGCGCTGGACGCCCGAACGGGCCGCGAACGTTCCGCCGGAGGCGTTCGACCGCCGCGCCCGGCCCGAGTATCACGCTGCCCTGCCAGACGAGGCGGCCGCGATCGACGAGCTCGAGCGCCTCGCCGGCGTCGCCTCGACGGCCTCCGGGGCGCTCGGCGCCGACACGGCGACGCTGAGGCTCGCCGAGCAGTTCGCCGCGGATCGGCCGGGGTTCGGCGACCGGATCGCCGCCGCGCTGGACGATCCGGTAGCAGTCGAAACGGTAGCCGGAGACTCGCGCTACTGGGCGGCCCGGCTGACGTTCGTCGCGACCGACGACGCCGACCGGGAGTTCACGCTCGGAAGCGTCGAACTCGCCGCCGCGACGCCGGAACGGTTCGGCGTCGAACGCGGCGACGTCGGGGGCCCGTCGGTGCTGGTCCACGCCGCGCCGATCGGCGACGTCGAAGGCTCGATCGCGGCGCTGGCGACCCGCGCCGCGGCATCCGAACGCGGCGGGCTGCCGATCTGGCTGGCGCCGACGCAAGTGCGGCTGGTGCCGATCGACGACCGACACGTCGACTTCTGCGACGACGCCGCGATGGAGTTGTACGAGGAGGGCGTGCGCGGAGAGGGCGTGCGCGCCGACGTCGACACCCGCGATGCGACAGTCGGCGAGCGACTCGACCGGGCCGCACGCGAGCGGGTGCCGTACGTCGCGGTCGTCGGGGATCGCGAACTGGAGGAGGGGGTGTTCCCGGTCACGGTGTTCGAGACCGGGCGCGAGGAGCGGCTATCGGTCGACGGCCTCCGCGAGCGCGTGCTGGCGGAGTGCGAGGGCCGGTTCGGGCTCGAAGAGTCGCTCCCCAGGCGCGTCGGGGCGCACCCGTCGGTCGACGAGAAGTGAGCGCGCCGGTATCTGGCACCCCGCGAGAGGGCGGTGCTATCGCTCGACGTTCTCGGGCGGCGGCGAGACGTCATCGACCGTCCGGAGCGTTCGCTCCATGGTCGGGTCCAGATCCCGGCGGGCGACTACCCACGCGACGAGCGGTTCGAGAACGAGCCTGCCGAGCGGGTACAGGACGACAGTCACGAGCAGAAACTCGGGCGAGGACTGGAGCACCGTCACTACTCGATACGATGCTGGCAAGAAAATGTAATTTGAGATGGCACAGCGGCGCTATCGGTCGGGGAAAGTAGAACCCGTGTAGCTGTCACCCGAATCAGTACACCAATCTTCTACTTGTGTCTGTGGCTACACGCTATGATCACATGGCTCAACCGCGCTACCGGAACGGCAAACGGGTCATCGACCGCTGGAACGTCGTTTTCGAAGCTCTCTCGGCCGAGCCGCGGCGCCAGCTCGTCGTCTCCTTGCTCGACGCCACGCCGTCCGCGTCGGTTCCCCTGCCCGAGAGCGCGGTGAACCCGAACGTGCCGCCCGACCCGGAGGAGCTTCGTCGGGAACTGCGCCACCGACACCTGCCGAAGCTGGCCGATCTGGAGTTCGTCGCGTGGGAGCAGGATCCGCTGGTCGCATCAAGGGGACCGCGGTTCGACGAGGCGGCCGTCGTGTTCGAGGCGCTGCAAACTAACGCGACCGAGCTGCCGGATTCGCTGGTCGTCGGCTGTCAGCGCCTCGAACGGGAGCGGCAGGACGGCTTCGACGATTAGCGAAGCGCTCGACCTGAAACGGGGACGCCGTCACCAGCGCTGGTGGACGTGCTCGCGGACGGACTCGTCGTAGACGTCCCGCACTGCACCGTGGGTCTCGTGGTCGAGCGAGTCGAAGCCGGCGGCCTCGACGTTCTGGGCGACGTGGTCAGGGTCCGTCGAACCGGGGATCACAGTCGAGACGGCGTCGTGGTCGAGGATCCACCGGAGCGTGAACTGGGCCATCGTCATCTCGTCGGGGACGAGCGGGCGGAGCTCGTCGACGGCGTCGAGGCCGACCTCGTAGGGGACGCCGGCGAACGTCTCGCCGACGTCGAAGGCGTCGCCGTCGCGGTTGTAGTTGCGGTGGTCGTCCTCGGGGAACTCGGTGTCCCGGTCGAGCTTGCCGGTCAGCAGACCCGACGCGAGCGGGACGCGCACGATGACGCCGATATCGCGCCGTTTCGCTTCCTCGAAGAACAGCTCGGCGGGGCGCTGACGGAACGGGTTGAAGATGATCTGGACCGTCTCGACGCCGGGGTACTCGATCGCCTTGAGCGCCTCCTCGACGCGCTCGACGCTGACGCCGTACTGGTCGATCTTACCGGCGTCGGACAGTTCTGCCAGCGCGTCGAACGTCTCGGGCTGATAGTACGCGTCGGTGGGCGGGCAGTGCAGCTGGAGTAGGTCGAGCGTTTCGACGCCGAGGTTCTCCCGGCTGCGGTCGACGAACCGCTCGATGTGCTCGCGGTCGTAATCCTCGGCGACGTGGGGGTCGAGCCGGCGGCCCGCCTTCGTTGCCACGATCGGCTCTTCCTCGCGCTCGTCGAGAACCTCCCGGATCAACCGCTCGCTGCGACCGTCCCCGTACACGTCCGCGGTGTCGACGAAGTCGACGCCCTCGTCGAGCGCGGCGCCGATCGCAGCGCGACCCTCTTCCTCGGAGACGTCGCCCCAGTCCGAGCCGACGTTCCACGTTCCGAGGCCGATCTCCGTCGCGTTCCAGCCGGTGTCGCCGAGTCGTCGCCGTTGCATACCCGAATTGGTGGGTCGGCAGCCCCGTTACCGTTTGGGTAGCGACAGGCGAGGCGCCACCCGGTTCGGACTGCCGACTACCGCTCTCGGACGCCGGTGCCCGGCCGGTCGACCGCGGCGAGGTCGATCTCGCCGCCGGGCATCGGCACGCCCTCGAAGGGATCGTCGGCCAGCAGCAGCGAGCCGTCGAGGTCGACGTACTCCGCGAGCGGCGCGAGGTGGGCCATCGCGGCGATCGAGGGCTGGGGTTCGACCATGCAGCCCAGCATCACGTCGAGCCCCTCGGCGCGGGCGGCGTGGGCCATCCGCCGGGCCTCGCGCAGGCTCGCGCACTTCGAGAGCTTGATGACGATCACGTCCGCCCGGTCCGCGACCGCCGGCACGTCCGGCAGCCGGACGCAGCTCTCGTCGGCGGCGATCGGGAGCGCGGCGCTCTCGTACACCCGGCGCAGGGCATCGGGCTCGTCGGCGGGGACGGGCTGTTCGAGCAGTTCGACGCCGAAGTCTGCCAGAAACTCGGCCATCCGGACGGCCTCGGCGCGCGACCAGGCCTCGTTGGCGTCGACCCGCAGCGCGGCGTCCGGCGCGGCCGAGCGGACAGTTCGAACGATCTCTCGGTCCCGGTCGGTGCCGAGCTTGACCTTCAGCGTCGAGAACCCCCCGTTGACGGCCTCGCGGGCGTGCTCGGCCATCGCCTCGACGTCGTCGAGGCCGATCGTGTAGCAGGTCTCGGGCGCCCGGTCGGGATCGAGTCCCCACAGGCGGTACAGCGGGAGATCGGCGCGCTTCGCCGCGAGGTCGTGGAGCGCGACGCTGACGGCGCCTCTCGCGGCAGGGTTCCGGCGAACTTGCTCGGCGAGCCGGCGTTCGATCCGGTCGAGCGCGTGCGGATCGCCGATCGTCTCGACGGCGTCGAGCAGGTCGGGGAGGACGGCCGCCGCGGTCTCGGCGGTCTCGCCGTAGTGGCGCGTCGGCGCGGCGCCGCCGATCCCCTCGTTGCCGTCGCCGTCGCGGATCCTGACCAGCGGGTACTCGACGGTTTCGGTCGTCCCCCGAGCGATCGTGAACGGGCGCTCGGTGTCGAGCGAGAGCGTCTCGAACTCGGCGTCGAGCGTCACAGCAGCGCCTCCAGCAGTTCGTCGGTGCCCTGTCGGATCGGATCGGCGGCGGGCGCGTCGATGGCGTCGGAAAAGTCGGCGACGGCGTCGGCCGCGGCCGTCTCGGGGTACTCCGAGGTGTTGAGCGCGCCGGCGACGACCTCGGTCTCGCTGACGGGCGCCGCGAGTTCCTCGTACAGGTCGACGTACGTCTCGATCGCGGGCAGCTCGAACGACTCGTAGCCGTGGATCGCCTCCCGGCCTGCCTCGTGACAGAGCACGAGCCTGTCGGGCATCGCGCCGTGGAGGATGCCGCAGGTCACCGCCGAGTACGCCGGGTGGACGATACTGCCCTGGCCCTCGACGAACAGGTAGTCGTGGTCGTCGCCGATCTCCCGGATCATGCGCTCGACCGCGCCGGCGGTGAAATCCGAGATCGTCCGGTCGATCGGGATCCCCCACCCCTCGATCATGATCCCGGTCTGGCCCGTGGGAACGACGGCGGCGTCGTGCCCGGCGTCCGCCGCGGCGCGGGCGAGTTCCATCGTCGTCGTCATCTTCCCGGTGTTGCAGTCGGTGCCGACGGTCAGGATCACCTCTGCGTCGACCTCGTCGGCCCGGCCCTGGCTGACGGTCAGGTCCTCGGGGGGCTTGCGTACGTCCCGAAGTTCGCCGCCGTGTTCCTCGGCGAGGCGGGCGAACTCCTCGTCCTCCGAGAGGAAGTAGTGTAGCCCGGCGATCACGTCGCAGCCCCGTTCGAGGGCGGTGACGACGTCGGCGCGCCAGGACTCGTCGAAGCCGCCGCCGATCGGCGCAACGCCGACGATCAGCGCGTCGATCGAGGCATCGACCGCGCTCACCCCCGAGACGATCGGAGCGTCCTGCACGTCGGCGACGTGATCGCCGACCTGCGTCCCGGCGCTGTCTCGGTCCAGCACCGCGACGACGTCGTGGTCGGCGTACCGCAGGACGCCCAGCGCCGTCTTCGCGTCGCCGGGGAACTTCTCGTGGGCCAGAATTGCCACTCGCATGGCAGGGGATACGCGCCGATGCTTAACAGTTGTATGGGAACGATTCCGCGCTCGTTCGGGCGCGACCACCGTCGCCTCGGTCGATCGGACGGTACCGGTGAGGACGGCACGGCGACGATATCGACGCCCTGGTCCGGACAGTCGGATATGCGCTGCATAAGTTATAGAGATGCATGCTATTGCGTATCTCGATAACTTGATATACTCGCGAGACCTCTCTAGGAGTAGGAGTGTTTTACAAATGACATCCTCGACCATCAACCCCGAAAGCAGCAACACGTTCGCCAGCACGATCCGCGGCCACACCGTCACCGGCCGGGCGCACAGCCTCAGCGCGTGGTTCGTCCTCTCGCTCCGGCTCATGATGGGCTGGGCGTTCGCGTACTCGGGCTACACGAAGCTCGTCGCCGCCGAGCCGTTCGACGCGGGCGGCTACCTGGCGTTCAGCGCGGCGACGAACGGCAACCCGCTCGCCGGACTGTTCGCCTGGATGGGATCGACGCCGTGGTTCGTCGAGTTCGCGAACGTCGCGGTCCCGTGGGGCGAACTCCTGATCGGACTGGGCCTGCTCGTCGGCGCGGTCGTCCGCCTCGCGGCGTTCTTCGGCGCGCTCATGATGCTCATGTTCTACTTCGGCAACTGGGACATCGCCCACGGCGTCATCAACGGCGACTTCGCGTACATGCTCGTGTTCCTCGCGGTCGCCGCGTTCGGCGCCGGCCGCATCCTCGGGCTGGACGCCTACATCGAGCAGTACGAGGTCGGCGGCGAGCCCCTCATCGAGAAGTACCCCGCGCTCGACTACATCCTCGGCTGAGCGGGGACAGCACCGCCTGCCGCTCCGGCCCGTCCCGCTCGTTTAAGCGCCTCCTGTGGCACCGATTCGTTCCGCCCGTTCTCTCACCGATTCGATACCGCCGAGCCCGCGGCGCGCGTCGTCCCGACGGCGATCCGGGTTTCGATCGGCAGGAAGTTTATGCTACGGCGTTACAAACCACACGAATCGAGGAGATGTACGACGACATCCTGGTGCCGACCGACGGAAGCGACGGAACCGAACGGACGCTCGACCACGCCGTCGAGATCGCCCGGAACCACGGCGCGCGCCTGCACGCGTTGTCGGTGGTCGACCGCCGGGTGTATCTAGCCGCCGAAGAGGGCGAGCGCGACGACGTGATGGCCAAACTGCGCGGGGAGGCCGAGGACGCGATCGAGCTGGTCGAGGATCGGCTTGCCGACGCCGACGTCGAGGTCAGCGCCGAGATCGTCGACGGGACGCCGCACAAGGAGATCCTCGCGTACGCCGAGGACGCCGACGTCGACCTGATCGCGATCGGCACCCACGGCCGGACGGGCAGGGATCGCTTAGAGAACCTCGGCAGCGTCACCGAGCGGGTCGTCGAGGACGCCGATCGAACGGTGCTGGTCGTCTCGATCGACGAGTGAGGCCGCCGGTTCGTTCTTCTCCTCCTCGACAAATATAACCGATATCGTTTCGGAACCATCACCGTGAGCGACAGTTCCACTCTCTACGAGCGACTCGGCGGCGGCGACGCCGTCGAGGCGATAGTCGACGAGTTCTACGACCGCGTCGTCGCCGACCAGCGGCTGGCGCCGTACTTCGAGGGCGTCGACATGGAGCGCCAGCGCGCCCACCAGGCGGCGTTCATCGGCACCGCGACGGGCGGCCCCGAGGAGTACGACGGCGACGACATGCGCGCGGCCCACGCCGATCTCGACCTGACCGAGGACGACTTCGCCGCGGTGGCGGACCACCTCGACGCCGCGCTCCGGGACTGTGGCGTCGCGGCGGCCGACCGTCGGGCCGTGATGGAGACGGTCGGCGGGCTGAAGGCCGACGTGCTGGGCGGGTCGGCCGCCGGCGACTGAGCGATCCGGCCGGCGACTGAACGACCCGGCCGCCAGCAACCCAGCGACACGGCGAATCGAGCCCGATCGGGCGTCAGTTCGGGGACCAGAGAGCGGCCGCGAAGGCGGCGTCAGTGCGACAGTGCGTCGTCGTCGTCGCCGTCGGGGGTTCGCAGGGCGGACTGCAGGCCCATCTCGGCGACGTTGGCGCCGTACTCGGCGGTGCGCTCGACGCTGTCGAGTACCGTCGCCAGCAGGTGAGCCTCGTCGACGTCGCCGCCGTAGAGCCGCCGATCGACTGCGCGGACGTCCTCGACGACGGCGTCGCGGCGCTCGGCGACGGCCCGGAGCCCCGTCAGCGACGGCTCGTCGAGCTGTTCGTCCAGCGCCGTCCGGACGATCTCGCGGGCGCGCTCGCCGAGGTCGTCGAGTTCCTCGCCCAGTTCCGCGGGCGGCGGCGAGGACTGTCGGCTCGCGACGCCCGCGATCTTCTCGGCGTGGTCGGCGACCCGTTCCAACTGGCGAGCGATCCGGTAGTATGCGAACGCGGTCGTCCGGTCGACGTCGAACGTGACCGCCTCGCGGACGTCCGCCAGCCCGCGGTGGAACTGCCGGCTGACCAGCGCGAACAGCCGGTCGACCTCGCCGTCCTGCTCGGCGACCCGCCGGGCGAGCTCGGCGTCGTTCTCCAGAACCGCGTCGACGGCGTCCTCGTGCATCGTCAGGGCGGTCAGGCGCATCTGGACGACCGTCTGGCGCAGCGACACCTCGGCGGCGTCGAGCAGGCTGCGGATCGTGATACGGGTCGGCGTCTGGGACTGGATCTCGACGCCGACGAGTCGGGTCACCGCGGCGCGGACGGCCCGCCGACGTTCGGCGTCGAACTCGATCGGACTGGTCAGGACGATCTCGTCGTAGCCCGCGACGTAGGCGGTCATGACGGTGTCGGCGAGCGCGTCGGGACCGTACTCGGCGGCGTCGATCTCGATCGTCCGGCCGTCGTCGGTCTCGCGCGCGGCGACGAGGCGGTCGTCGGCGGCGTACAGGTAAAGCGGCGTCCCGGTCTCGATGCCGTTCTCGGTCGCCCACTCCTTGGGCAGCGAGATGGTGTACGTCGACCCGCCGGTGAGCTGGACCTTCCGCCGGATCGGCTCGTCGGTGCCGTTCGTCGTCATGGGGTGAGCACCCTGATCGCGGGTGGCGTTCGCATCAGTAGATCAGCTCGTCGTCGTTCTCGACGGCGTACAGCGTTCGCGCGGCGACGTTGACCGCGTGGTCGCCGACGCGTTCGAGGTCCCGGATCGTCAGCAGCTGTCGCGACACGTCGCCGAGCAGCGCCTCGATCCCGTCCTCGGCGTCGAACTCCCGCTCGATCAGGGCCCGGACGATCCGTTCGCTGGCGCGCTCGCAGCGCTCGTCGACCTCCTCGTCGCGGGCCGCGATCTCGTGGCAGGCGTCGGGATCCGCGTCGGCGTACGACGCCATCGCGTCCTCGACCATCGCGACGGTCAGCGCGCCGATGCGCTGGAGGTCCACGTCCGGAGCGATGTCCCGATCCATCTCCAGCGCGTAGCTCGCGAGATTCGTCGCGAGGTCGGCGATCCGTTCGAGGTCGGTGAGAATCTTGAACGACGCGACGACGAGCCGCAGGTCGCCGGCGACGGGCTGCTGGAGCGCGAGCAGGTCGACGCAGTCGCCCTCTAGATCGAGGTACCGGCGATTGATCTCGGCGTCGCCCTCGACGACCTCGCGGGCGAGCGACGCGTCGCCGCCGTCGAGCGCGGCCAGCGCCCGCCGAAGGCGATCGAGGACGAGCTCGCTCAGATCGAGGACGGCCTCGCGCAGCGCGTCGAGCTGGTCGCGGTACTCCTCGCGCGGCATCGTCAGGCCACCTCCGGCCCGCCGGTTCGGCCCGTCGCGGCGCCGGCGCCACCGCCATCGTCCGGTCGAGTCAGTGACATCACGCGAACGGAGGCGACAACGGAGTAAGTAGGCTGCTATGAGGGGTACGCCCCGAGGTGTGCAGGTATATACCACTACGTACCGCTATCGAGCATCTCTCGGCTTCCGGACAGCTACCAACAGTTACCTTGCGTCAAACGGTATCACTTACCATGGGAGACTCCAGACGCTACGCGTTCGAGGGCGCCAGCCCCGAGATCCACGAGAGCGCGCGGGTGAGTCGCGAAGCGACGCTGGTCGGCGACGTGACCGTTGCGGCCGACGCCAGCGTCTGGCCGGGCGTCGTCCTGCGGGGCGACGTCGGGCCGGTCCGGATCGGCGAGCAAGCGCACGTCGGCGACACGGCCGTTCTCCACGCCTCGGCGATCGGCGAGAACGTGATGGTCGGCCACGGCGCCGTGCTCAACGACGCCGCCGTCGACGACGAGGCGCTGATCGGGTTCAACGCGACGCTGAACTCCGAGGTCAGCGTCGGCGAGCGGTCGATCGTCGCCTCGGGGACGGTGGTTCCGCAAGGCTACTCGATCCCGTCGGACTCCTTTGCCCGCGGCGTCCCCGCGGAGGTGACGCCGCTGTCCCAGACGACGATCGACACCGACCGCATCCACGAGGAGTTCGCCTCGGGCGCCTACACCGACCTCGCCGGGCGCCACGAGGAGCTGTTCGCCGCCGAGCCCGAGGAGTGAGCGGATGAATTGAGCTCGACGCCGCCGCGGCGTCGGCGAGCGAGCGCGGAGGGACGCCTTTTTGCCTCGCTCGACCCCAAATACTGACGATGACACCACGAGTCGCGGTCGTCGGCGGAGGCGTCGCCGGCGCCGCCGTCGCGCACGCGGTCGGGGAGGATCGGGTCGACGTGACGATCTTCGAGCGCGCCGGACGGGTCGGCGGCCGTACCGCGACGCGACGCCGCGAGGGAGCGGTCTACGATTACGGCGCGAACTACGTCACCGACGACGACGAGCGCGTCGCCGACCTGCTCGCCGAGGAGTTCTCGGAGGGGCTCGTCGACACCGAGGGGCCGGTCTGGACGTTCGACGCCGACGGCGAGATCAGCGAGGGGCGCGGAAACGGTCGCAAGTGGACCTACGAGGGCGGCGTCGAGACGCTCGCCGGCCGGCTGGTCGACCGGAGCGACGCCGCGGTCGAGACGGGTGCGGACGTGACCGGGCTTCGGCGCGACGGCGAGGAGTGGGTCGTCGAGACGGCTGACGGCGCCGCGTCCGAGCCGTTCGACGGCGTCGTGCTGACGCCGCCGGCACCCCAGACCGGCGATCTGCTCGCCGACGCCGACTGGGACCACGACCGCAAAGGCGCTCTCGTCGAGGCGCTGCGGGACGTTGCCTACCGGACGATCTGGTCGCTCGCGCTGCACTACCCCGACGAACTGGATCGTCCCTACTACGCGCTGGTCAACACCGACCGCGACCACGAGATCGGCTGGCTCTCCCGCGAGGAGTGCAAGCCCGGCCACGTCCCGGACGGCGAGTCGCTGCTGATCGTCCAGATGGCGCCCGACTGGTCGGCCGAGCGGTACGACGCCGACGGGGCGGACGTGGTCGACGAAGCGCTCCCGATCGTCGCCGACCTGCTCGACGACGACCGACTCACCGATCCCGGGTGGACCGATCACCAGCGCTGGGGGCTGGCGCTGACAGACGACGGCGTCGACTCGGCGCTGCTTGACGCCGTCGCTGAGGACGACCTGTGGTTCGCTGGCGACTGGGTGGCCGGCGAGGCGCGAGCCCACGCCGCACTCAGGACGGGGCTGGACGCGGGCGATCGGATTAGGAAGCAGTTCGAGTAGGACTGCCCGGACCCGTGCGGTGCGCTGACCCGGACAGGACGGCTGCAGTCGGCCGATCGGCTTCCGAGCCCACAACCCTCTTGTCGCCCTCCCGCATCTACACAGGCAATGAGTCCCACGCGCACCGTCGAACTCGAGGGCCACATCATCGACTCGGGGACGATGGGTCGGTGCTTCGGCATCGTGATGGACATGGGCGGCTCCTTCGAGGTCGAGGAGTTCGAGATCGGCCGCCACAAGAACGCCGAGTCGTACTGCCGGCTCAAGGTCTCGGCCGACAGCGAACCGACGCTCCAGCAGATCGTCCACGAGCTCCACCAGAACGGCGCGACGCTGTCGGATCCGTCCGACGCCACGCTCGAGCGGGCGCCCGACGACGCCGTCGTTCCCGTCGATTTCTACTCGACGACGAACCACCCGACGTACGTCCGCTATGAGGGCGAGTGGCTCGACGTCGAGGACGTCGAGATGGACTGCGCGATCGTCGTCGAAACCGAAGGAGCGGAAGCGCCCAGAGCCCACACCAAGGTGCTCAACGCGATCGACGAGGGCGATCTGGTCGTCACCAGCGACACCGGAATCCGGGTCGAGCCGCCCGAGCGCCCGCGCGACGGCGACAGCGCCTTCGGGTTCATGCAGGGCGGCGTCTCCAGCGAACGCCCCTCCGAGTCGCTGATCGGCGAGATCGCCGACGCCGTCGCCGAAACGAAGGCAGAGGGCGGCAACGTGCTGGCGGTCTGCGGGCCGGCGGTCGTCCACTCGGGCGGCGCCGACCACCTCGCCGAACTCGTGCGAGAGGGGTACGTCGACGCGATCTCGGCGGGCAACGGCTTCGCCGTCCACGACATCGAGCGCGATCTGTACGGCACGTCGCTCGGGATGGACGTCGAGACGCTGGAACACCCGCGCAAGGGCCACAAGCACCACATCTACACGATCAGCGAGATCAGCCGCCAGGGCGGCATCGAGCAGGCCGTCGAGAACGGCGCGATCCAGAGCGGCGTGATGTACGAGTGCGTCGCCAACGACGTCCCCTACGTGCTGGCGGGGTCGATCCGCGACGACGGGCCGCTGCCCGACACGATCACCGACTCGATCGAGGCCCAGAACGCGATCCGCGATCAGGCCCGTGACGCCGACCTGGTGATCATGCTCGCGACGCTGCTGCACTCGGTCGCGGTGGGCAACTGCCTGCCCTCGACGACGAAGCTCGTCTGCGTCGACATCAACCCCTCCACCGTGACCCAGCTGATGGACCGCGGGAGCGCCCAGGCGATCGGGATGGTCTCGGACATCGGGACGTTCCTGCCGATGCTGGCCGACCAACTCGTCGACGAGGGGTAAGCAACGGCGAAGAATCCGCCCTACAGCGTTTCTTGCGGGACGACGACGACCGGCCGATCGGCCTCGCCCAGCACCGCCCGCGTCGTCGACCCGACCGCGCTCTCGGCGCCGGGGTCGCCGCCGCGCACCCCCAGCACGATCTCGTCGGCGTCGACCTCTGCGGCCGCCGCCAGCAGTTCCGCCGCGGGCGCTCCCGAGCGCTGCTCGGTCTCGACGTCGGCGACGGCGCCGAGCCGGACCGTCGCGACGTTCAGCGCCTCGCGGCCGTCGCGCGCGTCGCCGGCGTCCTGACGTGCCCGCGAGCCAGGGCTCGACGAGTCTTGCTCGTCGGCGTCGGACTGGACGTGGACCACCCGGATGTGGTCGTCCGATCCGGCCCGGTCCTGCAGGTAATCGCAGGCCGCCGCGGTGGTGTGGACGGAGTCGGTCGCGAGCAGGTAGCGCATGGGAGGAGGTTCCTCCACGGCGACCTAAAGCTCGCGATCGGCGCGAGTATCGCCGACCGGGGCGTGTTTGTTTTGTCCGACACACCAATCATTATACTGTAAGCCACCCTAGAACGGTCACACATCATGTCCGAGGGCCGGCATCACCTGTCAGTCGCGCCGCGACCGGGACAGAAATGGTAGACGACAGCCAGATCGCGCGGTCGAAGGAGATCCAGCGCCGCACCGGGCGGACGTTTCACGTAGCGACGCGATTTCTACCCGAGCGGGTCCGCTATCCGACGTACGTGCTGTACGCCTTCTTCCGCGTGGCCGACGAGATCGTCGACGACGCCGAGGGCGTCCCGCGCGAGGAACAGGCCGCCGAGCTCGAATCGCTCCGGGCCCAGGCGCTCGGCGAGGAGACCCCCGAGGGGCCCGTGCTCGCGGCCTTCCGCGAGATCGCCGACGAGCACGGCATCTCCGACGCGGAGATCGACACGTTCCTCGACGCGATGAAATCGGACATCGAGACGAGCCGCTACGAGACCTACGAGGACCTGGAGACGTACATGCGCGGGTCGGCGTCGGCGGTCGGCGTGATGATGACCGAGGTGATGGACCCCGAGCGCCCCGAGACCGCCGTGCCCCACGCGGTCGCGCTGGGCGAAGCGTTCCAGATGACCAACTTCATCCGGGACGTCCGCGAGGACGTGATCGATCGCGACCGGATCTACCTGCCCGAGGCGACGCTACGTGACAACGGCGTCGAGCCCGAGCAGATCGCGCGCCTGGAGTTCTCACCGGGCGTCGCCGACGCCGTCCGCCACGAGCTCCGCCGGACAGAGCAACTGTATCAAAAGGGCGTCGCGGGCATCGAGTACCTGCCCGAGGACTGCCAGTTCCCGGTCGTGCTGTCGGCCGTGCTGTACGCCGACCACCACCGGCTGATCCGGGCCTGCGAGTACGACGTGGTCAACAACGAGCCGAGCCTCTCGACGGCGCGGAAACTGTGGCTCGCCGCCCGGACGCGATGGCACTGGCAGTGGAACAAGGATCCCGTCGCGGTGTTCCACCGGGCGAGCGCGGTGTCGCTGCCGGAGCCGCCACACTCGGGCCGCGGTGCGGTCGACAGCGTTCCCACTCCGGACTGATTCTCCGCTCGCCGGTTGGCGCCCGCGCTCTCGGTAGTCCGCTCTCAGTCGTCTGCCGGGGTCGGTCCCCGGCTCACGGCCAGCCCCGCGACGTCGAAGCGGTCGGCGCGAACCAGCGCGAGAAGCAGCGCGATCGCCAGCGCGACCGGGAGGTAGTTGCCGAAGTAGAGGTTCACCAGCCCCCAGAGGACGCCGAAGCTGATCAGGTCGTCGAGCACGTACTCGCAGCGATCCAGACGCTCGGCCAGCCCGTCGGCGTCGAACGACGCCGACAGCACCGCGACGGCGACGATTCCCGAAAGGATCCAGCCGACGTAGTTCTGCGCGGGGACGCCGTAGTACGCGCCGGGCGTCTCCCAGCCCCAGAACCCCAGCGCCACGGCGCCCGGGTCGAGCACGAGGTCCATCCCGACGACGACGCAGAGGACGGCCAGCAAGCGCGCCGCGGCGCCGAGCCGATCCTTCGAGAGCAGCGTCACGAGCAGGTAGCTGTTGAGCAGGATCGGGAAGTAAAACACCGGCAGCGCGAGCGGGACCGCGCCGAACAGCATCGGCCCGAGGTCGATCAGGTACTCGAACTCGCCGTAGAGGACGCCGGTGTAGACGCCGAGCAGTTCGACGCCGTACGTGAAGGCCGCGAGGACGCCGAGCCCGGCCAGCGCGCGCCGGTCGACCAGCGGCAGCAGTCCGCCGATCAGCGGCAGGCGCATCACCAGCACCGCGCCGAGCAGCAACAGCGGGTTGAACGCGATCCGCTGGGGAATGGCGCCCTCTGCAGCGGCGATCAGCAGGGCGACGCCGACCAGCGGGAACGTGATCGCGATCGTCACCCGGTTGTCCCGGACGAGGGCGTCCAGCCGGCGCTCGATCGCCCGCCGGTTCGTCGGGCCCCCTTCGGCGTCGGTCGTCGCTCCGACCTCCCCGTCGGTCATCGGCTGACACTCCGGTCGGTGGACACATCAACGCGGCGGTCGCGGCGTCGAGCGGGGGTCATACGGGCAGCCCTCCTGCGAGGACCCACAGCCCGCCCATCGTCAGCGCGGCGCCGACGACGGTGTTGATCGCCGGGAACCACCAGTACGCACGGTCGACGTCGATGTCCAGAAGCGGGACGCCGACGGCCAGCAGCGGATAGACCGCCAGCGCGGCGCCGAGTAGCGAGTCGATCGCGCCGAACGCCGCGGCCGCGAGCGTCCAGCAGACCGCGCAGTAGGCGAACGTCGGCGTCTCGCCGAGCCGCGTCGCGGTCGTCTCGATGCCGGCCTGCCGGTCGGGCTCGATGTCGGGGATCGCCGAGAACGTGTGCATCGCCATCGCCCAGAGCCAGCCGCCGGCGATCGCGAGCGCGGGGGGCTGGGCGCCCGCCAGCGCGGCGTAGGCGGCGATTCCCGGCAGCACGTACAGCCCGTTCGAGATCGAGTCGAGCAGCGGCGTCGTCTTGAATCGCAGCGGCGGCGCGCTGTACTGCGATCCCAGGATGACGAAGCCGGCGATCCAGAGCTGTGCGGGGTCGGGCACCAGTACGATCAACAGGACGGCCGCCAGCGCGCAGGCGGCCACCGCGTAGACGACGAACGGCTCGCCGCCGAAGCGCGCCTCGGGCGCGTCGGCGTCTTTCTTCGGGTTCTCGGCGTCGATATCGGCGTCGTATACGTCGTTGATGCCGTACAGAAAGACGTTCGCAGGGACGAGGAAGTACGCGAAGAGGACGACGAGAAGGGGCGACGCCAGATCGGAGAGCGCGCCGGCGCCGTACACCGCTCCGACCAGCACCGGCCCCGCGAGGTAGAGCCAGAAGCGCGGGCGCGAGAGAACGAACAGGCGGCGGAGCTTCGCGCCGAGCGTGGCGTACTCGTCCGCGGCGTCGGTTTCGGTGGTCGGGATCATCGCTCGAGGGTCACTCGCCGTAGTCCTCGATCAGCTTCGCCGCGGCGTGCTCGCCGCTGATCAGACACATCGGGACGCCGATGCCGGGGTTGGTGTACGAACCGGCAAAGTACAGGCCGTCGACGGCGTCGGAGCGGTGGTTCGGCCGGAACAGCGACGTCTGGGTGAGCGTGTGGGCCATCCCGAGCGCGGTGCCGCCGTAGCTGTTGTACCGGTCGGCGAAGTCCGAGACGGTGAACGTCTCCTCGACGACGATCCGATCCCGAAGGTCGGTGCCGGTGTTCTCGCGGATGTCGTCGAGGACGAGGTCGCGGTAGCGCTCGCGAGTGGCTTCGTCATCGTCGAGGCCGGGCGCGATGGGGACGAGCGCAAAGAGGTTGCTGTGGCCCTCGGGCGCCACGTCGTCGTCGGTCTTCGAGGGGACACAGAGGTAGTACGCCGGGTCGTCGGGCCACTCGGGATTCTCGAAGATCTCGTCGAAGTGCTGGTGCCAGTCGGTCGGCAGGACCAGCGTGTGGTGGGCGAGTTCCGGCACGTCGCCCTCGACGCCGAGATACAGCAGGAACGCGGAGGGAGCGAACGTCTTCTCGTCCCAGTAGTCGGCGTCGTACTGGCGGTTCTGCGGGTGGAGCAGCTCCTGTTCGGTGTGGGCCATGTCGGCGTCGCTGACCACCAGATCCACCTCGTGGGCGCCCCGCTCGGTTTCGACGCGGAAGGCGTTCGCCCGGCCTTTGATCTCGGTGACGGCCTCGCCGGTCCGGTACTCGACGCCGAGTTCGTCGCCGAGTTCGACGATGCCGTCGACGACCGCGCCCATCCCGCCGTCGGGGTACCAGACGCCGAGGTTGAAATCGACGTGGCTCATCAGGTTGTACAGCGCGGGCGTGTTGGTCGGCGAGCCGCCGAGGAAAACCAGCGTGTACTGGACGATCTGCTGGAGCTTGGGATGCTCGAAGTAGTCCTCGACGTGGTCCTGCATCGAGCCGATCAGCGAGAGCCCGCGGGCGTTTTTCAGGACGTCCCGATCGAGCCAGTCCCGCGGGCGGCTTCGGTCGGTGTAGACGAAGTGTTCCATTCCGACCTCGTAGTTCTCCCGGGACTGGTCGAGGTAGCGCTCCAGGGCCTCGCCGGCGCCGGGCTCGTAGGACTCGAACGTCTCCTTGTTGGCGTCGAGGTCGGGCAACATGTCGACCCGATCGCCGGCTGCTCGCGGGCTCTGCCCGCTCGCATGGTCCGAGGAGCGTTGCTCCTCGCTATCCTTGAAGAAGATCCGGTAGTGGGGATCGAGCCGTTCGAGGTCGTAGTACTCCTCGGGGTGGCGATCGAAGTATCCGAAGAAGCGCTCGAAGGCGTCGGGCATCAGGTACCACGAGGGGCCCATGTCGAACCGGAACCCGTCGCGTTCGAGCGTGCTCGCCCGCCCGCCGAGCTGGTCGTTCTTCTCGATCAGGGTCACGTTCGCCCCGGCGTCGGCCAGATAGCAGGCGCTCGACAGTCCGCCGAACCCGCCGCCGACGACGGCGATGGAGCGGCCCGACAGGGGTTGCATGAGCGAACGGTAGGGCGGACGAAAGTTAAAGCCAACCAGTCGCGGCAGGGCGGACGTCCGCTCCGACGCCGGCGGCGGGTCCAGATTTACGGCCGCACGCTCCCTATTCTCGGTATGGACGACATCACTGCGGTCGTCACCGGCGCGACGCGGGGGATCGGACGAGCGGTGGCCGACGAGTTCGCGGCGGCGGGCGCGCACGTCGTCATTTGTGCGCGGGACGCCGACGACGTGGGGGCGGTCGTCGAGGCGATCGAGGCCGACGGCGGGACGGCGACCGGCATCCGTGCGGACGTCCGCGACGAGTACGACATCGAGCGCCTGATGGGGACGGCGGCGCGAATCGGCGGCGAGATCGACCTCGTCGTCGCCTGCGCGGGCGTCTACCACGGGACGCCCGGCGAGACGCCGATCGACGGCGAGGGGTACTCGGCGTACGACGACCACCTCCGGACCAACGCTCGCGGGGTGTTCGCCACGCTCCGCGAGGCGACCCCGCACCTCGCACCGGACGCCCGCGCGCTGGTGCCGACGGGCCCGGTCGCCCGCGACGGAACGCCCGGAATCGGCACCTACGCGGTGTCGAAGGCCGCCGCGGAGGCGATCGCTCGGGGGTTCGCGGCGGATCTGGACCGGGCGGTCGGCTGCGTCGACCCGGGACAGGTATCGACCGGTCTCTCGGGTGAGCACGGTCGCGATCCCGCGGACGTCGCGCCGATGTTCCGTTGGGCCGCCGTGGACGCGCCGGCCGAGGATCTCGACGGGTCGGTCGTGGGACTGCGCGAGTGGAAGACGGCGACGCGCTGACGCGAAAAAACGCTCGCCTGTGGATCTACATGTCGCTGCTGACGTGGATCTCGTCGTCGGTGATGTCCTCGATCATGTTCTCCTGGAGCGGATACGTATCCTCGTCGGTGTCGCCCCAGCCGAGTTTGGACTTCAACTGATCCGTCATTCCAGGGTCCGGATCGACGTGTGCCGTCCCGGCCCGAACGTCTTTCACCATGCCGATTTCGTCGCCGCGATCGTTCACTACCTTCTTCCCCTCGTCGTCGTCCGTGATCTCTGTTCGTACCATAGTCGGATCCGGCGGACGTGCCCGCCGTACTGGAACTGACCATGAGCGCACTGATAAACTGCAGTCGTGGTTGTTCGAAAAGTCTCGTTGACCGAACAGAGGGAGTTGTGAACGACCCCCGGAGTCCGCCGCTACAGTTCCCGGTCGCTGGAGGGATCGTCGAGATCCCAGAGTAACTCCGGCAGGAAGGCGTCGAGGTTGTCGATCACCCGGCGCTCGCTGACGTCCAGCCCGTCGCAGTGCTCGTGGGCCGACTCGCGGATGCCGACGTGGATTTCGCCGTCCTCGACCGATACGGCGAGCGGAAACACCGAACAGCGCGCGGGCTTCCAGTCGTGCTCGTCGTGGAGCGCACAGAGGCCGTCGTCGCGCAGGAAGTAACACGCCTGCCCGTCGTCACCGACGTGCTCGTCGCGATCCTTGTCCTCCTTCCGGACGAAGTCCTGCCCGCGGAACTGCGTCGTCGTCTCGCCGAGCGGCGCGCGCTCGGCGAGTTCGTAGAAGTCCTCCTCGTACAGCAAGACGCCGTGCTGACAGCACCAGGTGCAGTCCTCGACGCACTCGAAGGTCAGGTCGGGGTCGAAGTCGACGACGACCTCCCGGCCCGGGTACACCTCCACGCGGGGCTGGCCCTCGTCCGCTGCGCCGTCGGCGTCGGCCTCGGATGACACGGGGGTCCGTAGCGCGTCAGGGGCAAAAAGAGGCGCGCTCCGATCGCTCCGGGCGCGGCGGCGGCCCGCTCGCGGCCGGCGTCGATACCGACACTTGTTGCCAAATCCTTTGATCGACATAGTGTGTCATTCTAGGAGCCTAGAACGATTTTAAACATACCCCGGATAGGCTTATATGGGAAATCGTCGAATCTTCAGGTAGCCATGAACGGTACCGCACCCACCACGAACTGGAGCGACCCCTCGACCTGTCCGTTTTGCGACGCCGCGCTCGCCGATCCCGGCGCCGGCTTCATCGACCACATCCACGAGAGCCCCGACTGCGAGACCGGCTTCGACCAGTGGCGCTCGAACGTCAGCGGCGACATGGGCGGAGAGTGGTCCGGATGAGCCTGACCCAGGCCGTCCGCGACACCCGCCTCGAATCGCTCCCCGAAGAGATCGAATCGCCGACGGCGAAGCTGGTCTACCTCGCGCTGGACGCCAGCGGCACCGCGACCGTCGACGAACTCCGGAGCGCGCTGGACCTCCAGAAGCTGGTCCTGTTCGAGACGCTCGGGACCCTGGAGTCGAAGGGCCTCGTCGCCGCCGACGGGCGCTACTACCTGACGACGTAGGCGAGCCGACGACGGGTTGCAATCTGCGGATCTATCGGCCGCCGCGGCCGGGCTGCCGTTCTCTTCGTTCGTTTTTCCGACGTGCTGTCGCGGTGATCGTCACCGCGCTCGCCGAACTCCCGGGAGCACGCTTACGAAACCGCACTGAGAGGACACGCGCGTGGCAGACGATCCAGCCCTCGACAGCTTTCGGCAGTGGCAGCTGGGAATCGCGGTACTGATCGGCGTCGTGGTCGTCGCGTCGCTCGCCGCGACGGCGCTCCAGACGCTGTCGATCCTGTTCGGCACCGAGATCGGCACGGTCGGCGGGGCGGCCGTCGCGTTCCTCGCGTTCTCCTACTGGTTCTACGGGCGCTGAAGAGCGACGACCGAATCGAGACGGGAGCAAGGAAAAAGACCGGATGCCGATGCCGCCGCGGCGTCCCGACGCAAAAACGAGGGCTACGAGATTATCCGGTGTTCTTCATGCCCGCCGCGATACCCTTGACCGTCAGGCGCAGCGTCTGCTCTTCCAGATCCGTCCGGTGGGTCTGTTTGAGCAGGTGCGTCTGGAGCAGGTTTAGCGGGTCGACGTAGGGGTTGCGCCGCTCTAAGCTCTCGCGGAGCCACTCGCGGTCGATCGGGTGGTCGCGACCGGTGATCTCGACGACGTGGTCGACCGCGCGCTCGTACTCGTCGGTGACCCGCGGGAAGAACTGCTCGCGCAGGTCCTCGGTCGCGAGGTCGGCGTACTCGGCGGCGATCTCCATGTCGGTGCGCCCGATCGCCATCGCGGCGTTGTCGAGCTTCGTGCGGAAGAACGGCCACTCCTCGTACATGTCCTGGAGCGTCTCGACGTCGCCGCCGTCGTCGAGGTAGGCCTCGATACCGGTCGCGAGCGCGTACCAGCCCGGCAGGATACACCGGGACTGGGTCCACGAGAACACCCACGGGATCGCGCGCAGGTCCTCGACGTTGCGCTCGCCCGATCGGGAGGCCGGGCGCGAGCCCATGTTGAGGTTCTCGATGACGGTGATCGGCGTCGCCTCCTCGAAGTACTGGACGAACCCGTCGGTTTCGAGCAGGTCGCGGTATTCGTCCCGCGCGGCGTCGGCCATGGTGTCCATGACGTCGAACCACTCCTCGGGGACGTCCTCGACGGGCTGCTCCATCGAGCGCTTGCGCGCCCGGAGTTGGGCGTTGAGCATCTGCTCGACGTTGCGCTCGGCGATGCGCTGGTTGCCGTACTTCTCGGCGATCGCCTCGCCCTGCTCGGTGAACTTCACCTGCCCGGTGACCGTCGAGTTCGGCAGGGAGAGCAGGGCGTCGTTCATCGGACCGCCGCCCCGGGAGATCGAGCCGCCGCGGCCGTGGAACAGTCGCATCGTCACGTCGAAGTCGTCGCAGATCTCGGCGAGACGCCGCTGGTTCTTGTACAGCGACCAGTTGGCGGCGAGGAACCCGTTCTCCTTGTTGGAGTCGGAGTAGCCCAGCATGATCTCCTGGGTATCGTTCCGGGCCTCGAGGGCCATCTCGTAGGCCTCGTTCTCGTAGAGCGTGCCCATGATCCGACGGGCGCCCGACAGCGCGCTCTCGGTTTCGAGCAGCGGGACGATGTCGAGCCCGCAGTGGCCGGGTAGCTCGACCACGTCGGCCTGGTCGGCCAGGAACAGCACTTCCATGACGTGGCTGGGCTCCTCGGTCATCGAGATGGCGTACGTGTCGATCGCCTCGATGCCGAACTCCTCCTGCCAGTCGGCCAGCCGGTCGAATCGTTCGAGCACGCGGGCGGCGTCGTCGGAGACGTCCGATTGGTCCTCGAGGTCGATGACGCGCTCGTCCTGCAGGACGGCCTCGGTCAGCGTCTCCATGCGCTCGTCTTCGTCCATCGACTCGTAGTCGATGCCCTCGCGGCCCAGCGCCTCCGTGACCGCCGCGGTGTGCATCTCCTGGTGGTCGCGCAGATCCAGGCTGGCGAGGCTGAAGCCGAAGGTGTCGACCTTGCGGGCCAGCGGGTCGATGTGGGCCTCAGCGACGGAGTCGGCGTCGTTCGCCCGCAGGCTCTGGGCGAGCACGTCGAGGTCGTCCTGCAGTTCGGCGACGTCGTCGTAGCCGCCGGGGCGAACGTCGCCGACCCGGCGCAGGCGCTCGCGCATCAGCTTGAGCTTCTGGCGGTACGGCTCGTCGGGGTACCGTTCGTCGACCTCCTCGGCGAGGCCGGGCAGGCGCTCGAAGTCGGCCGCGAGCGACTTCTCGAAGCGCTCGCCGACCTCGATGCGGGCGCCGTCCTGGCTCAGGACGCCCGAGAGGCGCTTGAGCTCGCCGGCGTACCGGTCGAGGACGACCGCGCGCTGGCGCTCCAGGGTGTTCTCGGTGACCTCCGGCGTCACGAAGGGGTTGCCGTCGCGGTCGCTGCCGGCCCACGAACGGAACTCGAACAGCTTCGGGACGTCCAGATCGTCGTCGAACTCCTCGACGAGCGCGTCGTCGAGCTCGTCGTACACTTCGCCGACGATGTCGAACAGGGTGTTTTCGAGGTACCACTGGACGTTACGCGCCTCGTCCTCGGGCTCGGGTCGGCGGTTCCGGACCTGCGGCGTCTGCCAGAGGCTGGTGACCTCGGCGTCGATGTCGCGCTCGACCTGGCCCTGCTCCTTGCTGGTGAGCCGGCGCTCGTCGAGCGTCTCGAGGTGGTTCGACACCGAGCGCAGCTTCGACTTGACGGTCTTGCGCCGCGCCTCGGTCGGGTGGGCGGTGAACGTCGGCTCGATGAGGACGTCCTCGAGGACCTGCTGGGCCTCCTCGGCGTCCATCTCGGCCAGCTCCTCGGCGGCGGTTTCGAGGCTGTCGTCGAGCGTCCCCTCGTGGGAGCCCGTCCGGATGGCCCGCACGCGCTCGCGTTCTTCGGCGAGGTTGATCAGTTCGAAGTACGTCGTGAACGCCCGCGCCACGATGCTCTCTCGCTCGGGGTTCAACCCGTTGAGCTCGTCGTGAAGAGGCTGGCGCGAGTCGAGTTCGCCGCCCCGGTAGTCGATCGCGGACGTTCGGAGCGTCTCGACGGTCTCGAACGCCGACCGCGAGGTCTGGTCCTCCAGCACGTCCCCGAGCAGGGCGCCGAGTTCGCGCACGTCCTGGCGGACGTCCCTGTCGTGTAATCGCATATCTCTCGAATGTAACCCCTCCGGCTAAAACTCTCCGGAACGTCACCGGACGAGCCGGGTTTGACGGTCGATAGTGAGGAATTTCGGTCAGTACGGGTGACGCCGTCGCGAACGTAGCGTCCGGCTACGGGTCGGATCACGGCCTCTCGTACCAGCCCGCGTGCGTAACGGTAGCTTACCTCCAACCGACGGCAGCATCCCGGCGGCAAAGCTCCGAGCGTCGCTCGAGCGCGAGGCTTCCCGCGGCCGGCGCGAACCCTCAGAACCCCTCGTCGACGGTGACGCGCCCGCTCTCGTGGACGATCACTGCCTTGCCCTCGTACTCGAACGCGACCCGCAGGTTGGCGTCCGATCGCCGGAACAACGCGCCGAGCGCGTCCGGATCCAGCGTCGGATACAGCGGCGACAGATCCGCAACCTGCCTGTCGTCGGCGTCGGCGACGCCTTCGAGAACTCGGAGCGCGAGCTCGTCGTCGCATCGGTCGGCGTCGAATCTTCCTGACCGGTTCATCACCATCGCTTACAGACACGGCGACATAAACCGGCAACTCCGTTCAACGGTTACTGGTTGGACCGATCGTTGGACGGAGTGCTCTGTGCGATCCTACCGAAACGAACGCAGGCATCCGCGGCGTGCTACTGGCGGTCAACCGCAGCATACGGGAAACCGATCGGATCGCCCACCGCATCTGCACCGCGTCGGGCCGCTCAGTTGTACTCCCGCCAGCGGTGGCCGCACTCCTTACACTTGAAAAAGCGCGTCGGCGGCTCGTCGGCCGAGCCGGTCTGCTTGATCGTGTACCAGGCGACGCCGTGGCCGCACTCGTCGCAGTGGACGTCGTCGCTGGTGGGCTTGCCCTCGAACTCGGCGCCCTCCTCGGTCTCGATCAGTTCGTCGCCGCTCTGGGCCTCCGTCGAGACGAACGACTCGGCGAGGTCGTCGTCGCGCTCGGTGGTGGCGCCGCAGTCGTCGTTCGTACAGACCATCTCCCCGTCGACTGACTTCATCATCGAGCCGCAGGCGTCGCAAAACTGCATGTCGTCGGCTACGAGCGGCGCGATGAAAAGCGGCCCGCTCTCGGATCGGTTTCGCGGGTGACGCCGAACCGCGGTCAGCTACGACGCCGAACCGCGGCCGGCTACAGGTCGCCCAGCCGCTCCTCCTCGGCGACCTTCGGACAGTTGCGCACCCGGAAGTGCTCGGTGTCGACCAGTTCGAGGATCTCGGTCCCCTCGTGGCCGCAGCCGACCGACGGCGGCTCCGAGAAGAACTCGCACCGCTGGCAGAAGCTCGCCTTCGAGACGACCCGCTCCTCGGCCTCGACGGGTTCCTCGGCGTCGGCGACGCCGCCGGACTCGACCTGCTCCCAGACGGCGTCGACGTCCAGATCCGCGACGTCCTGGCTGGTGAACGCGTCGTCGAGTTCCGCGTCGTCCGCCTCGCCGCGACGCCGGTCGACCTCGGCGGCCAGATCGCCGAGCGGTCCTTCGCGACCGGTGTCGCCCGGCAGCGGCGAGGGATCGCGGTCGGCGCCGGAACCGACTGCGGACGAGTCGCGGTCGGCGTCGAGCGCCGGCGGATCGGCGTCCCCGCCGGTCGCGTCGTCGCTCGTGCGCTCGCGGACGTTCTCGGCCAGATCCGCCAGCGGCTCCTCGGGGAGGTCGTCCGCCGGAACGTCGCCGTCATCGTCGCGCTCCTCGTCGGTCACCGTTCACCTCCCTCGGTCCGCTTTCTTCCGTCGGCTTGCGCCCACTCGATCCCCTCGGGGACGTCGCGATCCTCCTCGATGATCGCCTCGAGGTCGGCGTCCTCGGGAGCGCCAGCGTCCGGGGGCTCGGAAGACGCGTCGCGTCCTCCGGCGTCGAGGTCGGCGGCGTCGCCGCCGGTCAGCGCGGCCGGATCGCCCGTCTCCAGCACGTTCGGCTTCAGGAAGCGAGATCCCGGCCGAACGTCGGTGAACTTGGTCGCGCAGTGGGGACACTCCGGCGCGGTCAGCATCGCCACATCGAGCGACGCCTCGCAGGCATCACACTCCGCCGTGCGGACGCCGTACTGGGACGCGGCGTGCTTGAGTTCCGCGACGCCTTCGCGGCGCGCGCGCTCGGCGGCGATCCGCTGGACCTCGCCGCGGAGTTCGATCACGGCCCGCGCGAGCGTGTCCGTCCGCTCGCGGAGCGCGCCGGTCTCGTCTGTCAGGTACTCCAGGATGTCCTCGTAGTTCTCGAAGCCGGCGTCGAGCTGCGTCTCGACGCTGTCGACGGCCTCGTTCAGTTCCGCCAGCCGTTCGGCGGCGTCGGCCGCCCGCTCCTCGACGTCCTCGACGCGGTCGACGAGGTCGAGATGCTCGTGATCCTCCGGCGCCTTCCGGTCGGTCTCGCGCTTGACCTGAACGACGCGCTTGCGGACGTCCTCGATGAGCCCGGTGAACTCCTCGTCGAGGGAAGCGAGCCGCTCGTCGAGTTCGTCACCGGCGATGCCGCCGGCGGACGCCGCCTCGGATCCGTCGCCGGTCGCCAGTTCGTGGTGTGCGGCGAGCAACCGGCGGGCGACCTCGTCGGCGTCCTCGCCGTCGCTGGCCGCTCGCTCGTCGAGCCACTCGCGCACGTCCTCGGAGAGATCGACCGAGACCTCTCGGGTCGCCGACTTGTCGCTCGCCATTCGTGCCGTTTTGGACAAGAAGTATCTTAAGGGTTCGGGGCGTTTCGCTCGCGTCGTCGACGAGAAAGTCTGTTCGTCGTGACACGTCGAGACCGAGCCGAGACGACCGCGGTGCGGGCGCTCTCAGCGAATCTTGCGCACGTCGCTGATGTCGAACCCGCCGTCGGTGATGTCGGTCTCGAACTGGACGATGTTCTCGGCCTCCAGCCGCGAGAGGACGCCGCGGAACTGCTTGACGACCATCGTCCGGTCGCGCTCGCTGCCGCCGCTGGCCCACTCGAACAGCATCGCGCCGTCGGTCGCCTCCATCAGCCGGCCGAGCTGCGTGTCCGAGAGCGAGTCGATCGACACCAAAAGCAAGAGGAGTCCGCCCCAGCGGTTCGAGGCGCGCTTGAGCCCCTTCAGGAGCATCGGAACGTCGTCCCACTGGACCTCGTCGGTCAGACTGAGCAGGTCGGTGATCGAGTCGATCACGACGAGGCTGTCTTCCGCGTTGTCGTTGAGGTAGTCGCCCAGCGCGTCGAGCACGTCCTTCCGGTCGTGCTCGTCGCCCAGCGCGGTGATACTGCGGGTCCGCTCGGAGTACCACTCGGGCGGCACCTGGCTGAGCCGGAAGTACTCCGCCGAGAGGTCGACGAACTCGACCGGGTCGGTGCCGGCCTCGACGAGATCGCGCTCCATCGTGTAGCGCATCTCCTCGACCAGTGCGGACTCGCTGGCGGTAAAGGAGAGGTAGCGAACGTTCTCGGGTAGTCGAGAGTGCTCGTCGAGATCGCCGTAGTAGAGATCGAACTGCTCCGCATCTGCGCGAGCGAGCCCGTTCATCACCGCGCTCGTGTAGGCGAACTCCCGCGCCCCGGCGCCGACCTCCCCGGCCAGCAGAACGACGCTGCCCGCCGGCGCGCCGCCGCCGATCATCGAGTCCAGCCGGGAGATGCCGAACGGAACGCGAGCCATACCCCGACGTGGGACCGCGGTAGGTTAGGCTTTGTGGGGTGTAAGCCCACGGCGCTCGCAGAGCGAGCGCCTCGCCCTCGCATTCCACCAAGAGCGCACACCCGCCGCCCACGATACGGGCCCAGACTACGTATCGGCCACGAGCCAGTCACTATCGAGTCAGACGGGGAGGATCGGTGACCAGTCGCTGGCGGAACGATCGGTCGGCGTCACCGCTCGATCGCCGCGCCCTCGTTGCGGACGCCGGCGACCAGTACTCGCCCGTCGACGGCCGCGGCGTCGAGGGCGTCGCGCGCGGCCGCTTCCGCGCGATCGATCGAAGAGCGATCGGTCAGGCCGTACACCGTCGGCCCCCACGAGGACTGGCCGACGCCGGAGACGACCGGGTGCTCGCCGAGCTCCTCGACGATCCGGCCGACCGGCGGCCGAAAAACGCCGCCCTGCGCGTCGGTGTACCAGGCGCCGTTGAGTCGGCCGATCTCGGCGACGGCGGCACCGAACGCCTCCCGCCGTCCGTCCGCTGCGGCGGGCAGGAGCCGACGGGTGAGCGCCGCGCTGATCTCGTCCGCGAGTGTCGGGTCGGCGTCCTCGACGACCGAGCGCATGCTGGCGTCCTCGTCGTCGCCGCTCCGCCCCGGATCGGCGTCGGGCAGCACGAGCACGAACCGCCAGTCGTCGGGGAGGTCGTGGCGGGCGGTGACGGGCGGCACGGTCCACTCGCCGTCGGCCGGCCGGGCGGTCGTGAACTGGTTCGTGGGGTGGCCGCCGTCGACGACGAAGCCGCCGCGCTCGAAGCCGGCGACGCCGACGCCGCTGCGACCGCCGCGACCGAGTCCCGGCGCCGCTCCGCGCACATCGACCTCCCGATCGTGGGCGGCCGCGACGGCGGCGTACACCGCGAGCGCGAACTGCGTGCCGCTGCCGAGGCCGACGTGGCGCGGGAACCGCTCGCGGACCGCGACGGCCGCGCCCGAAACGCCGAGGAGGTCGACCGCCCGACGGACGTACTCGCGTGCGACGGCGGTCGCGTCTCCGGGACCGTCGCTCTCGTCCCGAACCTCGATCTCGTCGGCTCGCTCCGCGGTCACGACGAACGCCGGCCGGTCGAGCGCGACGCCGACGCCGCCGTAGAGGCGCTGGTGGGCCAGCGAGAGGTTCTGAAATCCGAAATGGAGCCGAGCGGTCGCCTCGACTCGCGCGTCAGTCATGACCCGACGTTGGGGGGCGCCCGAAAAGGGGGTTTCGACGGTGGCAACGAGGGAGCGTCGGCGCGGGCCGCGGTGTGGCGACCGATCCGGATTCGGGTACACGTTCGTGTGAAGTGACTTAAGGTGACGGAGCAGAATTTACGGTACATGAGCCAGCAGGAAGAGCGACAGCGGACCGAGAAGAACCCCGACCTCCGGAGCACGGAGGTCACGGAGGGGTTCGAGAAAGCGCCTCACCGCGCGATGTTCCGCGCGATGGGCTACGACGACGAGGACCTGTCGGCGCCGATGATCGGCGTCGCGAACCCCGCCGCGGACATCACGCCGTGTAACGTCCACCTCGACGACGTCGCCGACAGCGCCTACGAGGCGATCGACGCCGCCGACGGGATGCCGATCGAGTTCGGCACGATCACGATCTCCGACGCCATCTCGATGGGCACAGAGGGGATGAAGGCGTCGCTGACCTCCCGGGAAGTCATCGCCGACTCCGTCGAGCTGGTCGCGTTCGGCGAGCGCATGGACGGCATCGTCGCGCTGGGCGGCTGCGACAAGAACATGCCCGGCATGATGATGGCGATGATCCGCACCGACCTGCCCTCCGTGTTCCTCTACGGCGGGTCGATCATGCCCGGCGAGCACGACGGCCGCGAGATCACCATCCAGAACGTGTTCGAAGGGGTCGGATCGGTCGCGCAGGGCGAGATGAGCGAGGACGAGCTAGAGGAGATGGAGCACAACGCCTGCCCCGGCGCCGGCTCCTGCGGCGGGATGTTCACCGCCAACACGATGGCCTCGGCCGCCGAGGCGCTCGGCCTCGCGCCGCTCGGCGCGGCGGGCCCGCCGGCCGAACACGAGGACCGCTACGAGGTCGCCGAGCGCGCCGGCGAGCTCGCCGTCGACGCCATCGAGAACGACCGCAAGCCCAGCGACATCCTCACCAAGGAGTCCTTCGAGAACGCGATCGCGCTGCAGGTCGCGATCGGCGGCTCGACCAACGCGGTGCTGCACCTGCTCGCGCTGGCCGCCGAGGCCGGCATCGACCTCTCGATCGAGGAGTTCGACGAGATCAGCCAGCGGACGCCGAAGATCGCCGACCTCCAGCCCGGCGGCACGCGCGTGATGAACGACCTCTACGAGATCGGCGGCGTCCCGGTCGTCCTCCGGCGCCTGCTCGACGCGGGCCTGCTCCACGGCGACCAGCTCACGATCACGGGCCGGACGATCGCCGAGGAGCTCGAACACCTCGAAGAGCAGGGCGCCCTGCCGGACGACGAGGAGATCGAGGCCGACTTCCTCTACACCGTCGACGAGCCCAAAAACGAGGAGGGCGCGATCCGCATCCTCACCGGCAACCTCGCGCCCGGCGGCTCGGTGCTGAAGATCACGGCCGACGACGACCTCCACCACGAGGGGCCCGTCCGCGTGTTCGAGGGTGAGGAAGACGCCATGAAGTACGTCCAGGAGGGCAACATCGAGTCCGGCGACGTCATCGTCATTCGGAACGAGGGACCTCAGGGCGGCCCCGGGATGCGAGAGATGCTCGGCGTCACGTCGGCCCGGGACGGCCAGGGCTACTCCGACGACGTGGCGCTCATCACGGACGGCCGCTTCTCCGGCGCGACGCGGGGACTCTCGATCGGCCACGTCGCCCCGGAAGCGTTCACCGGCGGCCCGATCGGCGCGCTCGAAGACGGCGACGTGATTACGATCGACGTCGCGGACCGCACCCTCGAAGTCGATCTCTCCGACGAGGAGATCGAGCGCCGCCTCGACGAGCGCGAGGAACCCGAGCCCAACTACACGACCGGCGTGATGGCCAAGTACGGCCAGTCGTTCGGCTCGGCGGAGAACGGCGCGGTGACGAATCCCGGCGCGAAGCAGGACTGAGCGTCCGGCGGCATCGCTCCCGGGACTCCAGAGTTCGGAGCCTACGGCGGCGAAGCCGCCGTTTCACTCCGAGCGAACGCAGTGAGCGAAGAGAGTTTTTGGCCGAGCTTCTTGCGCCGAGCGGTGCGGGAGCGAACGCAGTGAGCGAGCGCACCCGAGGCGGAAAAAGGTCGCTATACAATCCCCGCAAACCCGCTACCGACGTCGCCGTCCCGCAGGTCCCGCCAGTCGCGCCAGTCGCTCTCGACGCCCGCACAGCGCACCTGCCGGTCGCCGCCCGACTTGCGCACCTCGACGGCGGCGTCGAACAGGTGCTTGAGCCGGGCGATATCGCGGTCACTCGTCACGTTCGTGTGGACCGGAAACAGCCCGATCCCCGTCCGGTCTGCGACCTGCAGCGAGACGTGGTGGGCGTAGCGCGCGACGGTACTCGAATCGGCGGAGAGAAACGGCGTCGTCAGCGTGTCGTACAGCACGTGGACGGCGTCGTTGCCACGGGTCGCGAGCGCGTCGAAACAGCGGTCGATCCCGGCGGCCGTGCCGTTGAAATCGACCGGCGACGAGGCGTGCCAGATCCGATTATCGGGATCGCTCCTGCGGCGTCCCGACGACGTGGCGTCGACGACGCCGACGCGCGAGCGGTCGGGCGCGTCGCCCGAGTTCGTGACCCGGCGAGCGACGCGCTCGCCGGCGTCCTCGGTCGTGACGAGCAGCGCGGCGTCGGCGGGGTCGACGGCCGCGCGAAGCAACTGAGCGGGAAGGCGGCCGAGCGCCTCGCGGCCGGCGCCCGTTAGGAGCACGCTCCCGCCGGACGGCAGGGCCGCCAGCACGTCGTCGACTGCAGCAGTCCGTGAAGCGCTCACACGTCGAACACGAGCGAAGTACCAGTTCGTAACGACTTAGTTCTATTGGCAGATGAGTCCGTTTTCGTGCGGTATATCGACCGTACACCACTGTAGATTGCCTATATAGTAGATGTAGTCCAATTTAATTTGATAAATTGAATTTCGAGTGAAGAGAGTAAAAACGCTTAATTCGCCGACCGCCCCAGAACGCACGTTCCCGATGCCCCCGAACGTCCTCCTCGTGTTGACCGACCAGGAACGCCACGACCTGACGGCGCCCGACGGGCCGTCGGTCCGGACGCCGAACGTCGATCGCATCGCCGGCGAGGGGATGCGCTTCGACCGGGCGTACACGCCGATCGGCATCTGTTCGAGCGCGCGGGCGTCGCTGCTGTCGGGACTGCACCCCCACGCTCACGGGATGCTGAACAACTGCCACGATCCCGACGCGATCCTGGAGAACTTCCCCGAGGAGATCCCGACGTTCGGCGAGGTGCTCGACCGCCGGGGGTACCACAATAGCTACGCCGGCAAGTGGCACGTCGGGCGCGACCAGACGCCCGCCGACTTCGGGTTCGAGTACCTCGGCGGCGGCGACGGCGCCCACGCCGCCGCGGACGATGACTTCGTCGACCACCAGCGCGCCCACGGCGTCGATCCCGAATCGATCGAATTGGCGGACGCGATCTACCACGAGAACAACCCGGACAAGCCGATCTGCGCGACGGCCGATCTGCCCGTCGAAGCCACGCGCGCGTACTACATCGCCGAGAAGACGATCGAGCGCCTGGAGGGCCTCGACGCCGCCAACGAGCCGTTCTTCCACCGCACTGACTTCGTCGGCCCGCACCACCCCTACGTCGTCCCGGAGCCGTACGCGTCGATGTACGACCCCGACGAGATCGAGCCCTGGGCGACGTTCGCCGAGACGTTCGAGGGCAAACCCCGGGTGCAGGAGAACTACCGGCGGTACCGCGGCGTCGCCGGTCTGGAGTGGGACGAGTGGGCCGAAGCGATCTCGAACTACTTCGGCTTCATGACGCTGATCGACGACCAGCTCGGACGCATCCTCGACGCCGCCGAGGGGATCGAAAATCTGGTCGTCGTCAAGACGGCCGACCACGGCGACTTCGCGGGCGGCCATCGCCTGTTCAACAAGGGGCCGATGATGTACGAGGCGACCTACCGGATTCCGCTGGCGATCCGATGGCCCGAAGTTATCGAACCCGGCTCGACCTGCGACGCGCCGGTGAGTCTACTCGACCTGATGCCGACGTTCCTCGACCTCGCGGGCGCGTCGCCGCCCGAACCGGTCCACGGCCGGTCGATCAGGCCGCTGCTTTCGGGGCGGCGTCCCGACGACTGGCCCGACGCCGTCTTCGCGCAGTACCACGGCGACGAGTTCGGCCTCTACTCTCAGCGGATGCTGCGGACGGAGCGGTACAAGTACGTCTACAACGTGCCCGACATCGACGAGCTGTACGACCTTCGCGAGGACCCACACGAACTGAACAACCGGATCGACGATCCCGAGTACGAGTCGGTGCGGGCGGCCCTGCGCGAGCGGCTGGTCGCCCGGATGGAGCAGGTAGACGATCCGAACGCCGTCTGGGCGCGGCGGGCGCTGCTCGGCGGCGAGTCGCCACGAGATGCAGCCGAGATCGAGGCCGCGCTACGCGACGCGAAAACGGGAGACACGTAGGGGGTGCGCCAGCGAACCCCCCGAACGCCGAGTGCGCGGCAGGTGGCGCCAGCATGAGACTCCAGCTGCCGGCCCGGCGGTGGCGCGGCCCAGCGTGCGTGACCCCGCTCGTGGGGACGCGCCACGAGATACCCGTCGAGGGTGTAACACTTTGTTATGGGGAGCTAAGCGATCTGACCGGTCAGTAAGCCCGATTGTACCGTCTGCGTGAACGGTCTTCGGCGCGACTGGACGCCGACGCGGCGGCGCAACTCGGCGAGAGCCGGATCGTACTCGGAACGGACGGCTTAAACGCCGGAGGAACGTACCGACGGGCCATGAGCGAGACGCGCGCGTTCTGCCCCCGCTGCGGCGACGCCATCGACACGCCGCTCGAGGCCCGCGAGGAGCGCCGCGGCGACCCCGCGCTGTGTGATTCCTGTTACTTCGACGAGTTCGAGCTGATCGACGCGCCCGACCGCGTGCAGGTGCGGGTCTGTGCCACCTGCGGCGCGGTCCACCGCGGGAACCGCTGGGTCGACGTCGGCGCCGACGACTACACCGAGGTCGCCGTCGAGGAGGTCAGCGAGTCGCTGGCGGTCCACTTCGACGCCGAGGAGGTGGCCTGGAGCGTCGAACCCGAGCAAGTCGACCAGACGACGATCCGGATGCACTGCTTCTTCACGGGCGTCGTCAACGGGACGCCCGTCGAGGAGCAGGTGACGGTGCCGGTGAAGATCACCCGCCAGACCTGCGATCGCTGCGGGCGGATCTCCGGGGACTACTACGCCAGCATCGTCCAGCTGCGGGCCCGCGACCGGACGCCGACCGACGAGGAGGTCGAGCGCACCCGCGAGATCGCCAACGAGGTCGTCGACGAGATGGAGGCGACCGGCGACCGCAACGCGTTCGTCACCGACGCGAGCGAGGTCGACGCCGGGCTGAATCTCAAGCTCTCGACCAACAAAATCGGGATGAAGGTCGCCCGCCGAGTCGTCGAGGAGTTCGGCGGGAGCTACTCCGACTCCGAGACGCTCGTCTCGGAGGACGAGGACGGCAACGGCGTCTACCGCGTTACCTTCGCGGTCCGCCTGCCGCCGTACCGCCCGGGCGAAGTGATCGACCCCGAGGACGACGAGGGGCCGGTGCTGGTCACCAGCGCCCGCGGGAACCTCAAGGGCACGCGCCTGACCACCGGCGAGCGCTACGAGGCCTCCTACGAGGAGGGCGACGCGCCCGAGGCCCGGCGGCTGGGGACGATCGACGACGCCGAAGAAACCACGCTCGTCGCGGTCGAGGACGAGCGCGCCGTGCAGGTGCTCGACCCCGAGACCTACCGGGCCGAGACGATCGCGCGCCCGGACTACCTCGATCCCGACGCCGACACCGTCCCGGTGCTCAAGAGCCGCGCCGGGCTGCACGTGTTGCCCGAAGACGACCGGGCCGACCGCGGTGGCGAGGATGCCTGACGCGGACCGACCGCTGGCCGCGGTGGTCGAGAAACCCCGCGCCGAGGTCGCCAGCGAGCAACTGCGCGCCGAGGGCGTCTACGACGACGATCGGAAAGTCGTCGAGTACGGGACCGAGGCGGTCGCGCTGCCGGTGACCGCGGCGCCCGCCGAGACCGACGTGCTGGAGGTCGTCGTCCAGACCGATCCGGAGTTGCGGGGAACGACGCTGCCGGACCTGCTGGCCGAACGCGACTGGACCGACGCCGAGATCGAGCGGGCGCCCGGCTCGTGGGCGGTGATCGGCAGCGTCGTCCTCGTCACGCTGGACGACTGCCCGCGCGAGGGCGAGGTCGGCGACGCCCTGCTGGAACTTCACGGCGAAGCCGACACCGTGCTGGCCCACGAGGGCGTCGACGGCGAGCGCCGCGAGCCCGACGGGCGCGTGATCGCGGGCGACCCGAGCACGGAGACGATCCACACCGAACACGGGACCCGCTACGCGCTGGATCTCCGAGAAGTGATGTTCTCGCCGGGCAACAAGGCCGAGCGTGCCCGGATGGCCGACGTGATCGCCGGCGATGCGGGGCCGGCCGCCGAGACCGACCGCGAGTGCCCCGAGCGCGTCTTCGACATGTTCGCGGGGATCGGCTACTTCACGCTGCCGATGGCGCGGGCCGGCGCCGACGTGACCGCGGCGGAGATCAACCCCACGGCGTACCGCTACCTGATCGAGAACGCCGTGCTCAACGACGTGCAGGACCGCGTCGAGGCGTACCGCGCGGACTGCCGGGACGTCGACGTGAGCGACGCCGACCGAGTCGTGATGGGGTACTACGACGCCCACGAGTACCTCGATACGGCCGTCTCGGCGGTGGCGTCCGGCGGCGTTCTCCACGTCCACGAGGCGACGCCGGAGGCCGAACTCTGGGACCGCCCCGTAGGGCGGATCGAGGCCGCCGCCGACCGGGCCGGGCGCGGCGTCGAGATCGAGGGCAAGCGGAAGGTCAAGAGCCACAGCGAGGGCGTCTGGCACGTCGTCGTGGACGCCAGAGTGGCGTAGGCGCCCTGAAGTAGGCCCGCGGGGACCACGTTGAGGTAGCCGGCGCCCGAACTCAGACCGTGACCGCCGACCACAGACTCGGGTTCCGCGACGCCGAAGCGTGTCCGCCGACCGAGCTTCCGGTCGAGGGCGAGCTCCCCGAGTGGCTCTCGGGCGTCCTGCTGCGAAACGGCCCCGGGAAGTTCTCCGCCGGCGACCGGACGGTGAACCACTGGTTCGACGGGTTCGCCCTGCTCCGGCGGTTCGCGATCCGCGACGGCGGCGTCGAATTCGCGTCTCGATTTCTCCGGAGCGACGCCTACGAGCGGGCGCGGGCGACCGGCGACCTCCGGTACGCCGAGTTCGGCACCCGGCCCGACGACGGCGTTCTCGGGCGTCTGCGACGGCTCGTCTCGGGCGAGCTGACCGACAACGCCTCGATCACCGTGACCCACCGTCGCGGCGAGTTCGTCGCCGTGACCGAGCCGCCGCGGGCGTGGGCGTTCGACCCCGACAGCCTGCGCACGCTCGATCCCCGGCGGTTCGACGACGACGTCGACGCGACCGGCTCGACAGCCCACCGCCACTACGACCCGCGGCGCGGCGAGACGTGGGGGCTGGCGACCCGCCACGGCCGGAACGCCGGCTACGTCCTCCACCGCCGGTCGGACGGGAGCGCCCGTCGCGAGCCGGTCGCGACGATCGACGTCGATCGACCGGCGTACCTCCACAGTTTCGCGCTGACCGAGCGGTACGCCGTCGTCACCGAGCCGCCGTTCGTCACCTCGCCCCGCCGGCTGCTGACCGCCGACACGTTCCTCGACGCCCACGAGTGGCGACCGGAGCGGGGCACCCGGTTTTTCGTCTGCGAGCGCTCGACGGGTGAACTCATCGGCCCTTACCGCGCCGACCCGTTTTTCGTCTTCCACCATGCCAACGCGTTCGAGGACAGCGGCGAAGGCGAACTCGTCGTCGACCTGATCGCGTTCGACGACGCCGACGCCGTGACGACGTTTTCGGTGCCGAATCTCCGCTCGGCGTCGCCTGATCTGCCGGCGGGCGAACTGCGGCGCTACCGGCTCCCTGTGGCGTCACCGGACGCCGACGGCGCGTCGGGCGGGGACGCCGCAGACGTGCCGGGCGGGAGATCGACCCGACCGATCCGGGCGACGGCGTCCGAGACGCCGGTCGAACCGACGCCGACGACGCTCCACGAGGGGCCGATGGCGTTCCCGACGATCGACTACGCGGGCCGGAACGGGCGAACGTACCGCTACGTCTACGGCGCCGGCAATCGGCGGAATCCGCCGGAAGCGTTCCTGAACCGCATCGTGAAGGTCGACGTCGAGACCGGGCGCACGCGGACCTGGTCGGAGCCCGACGTGCATCCCGGCGAACCCCTGTTCGTCCCCGCGCCGGCGGGGCGTCGGGACGGCGAGGACGACGGCGTCCTGCTCTCGGTCGCGCTCGACGCCGCGGCGGAGCGATCCGCGCTGCTCGTGCTCGACGCGGCCGACCTCTCGGAGCGCGCCCGGGCGCCGCTGGATCGCCCGCTTCCGTTCGGCTTCCACGGGCAGTTCTACCGGGACGGCGGCCGCCCGATCCAGTCGATGGCCTGAGCCGACTGAGTTCGAATCGATACGCCGCCCGGAGCGCACCAATTATGGTGGTCGGGGCGCTACGCTCGACCATGGATCGAAATCAGATCATCGCGCTGGTCTTCGTGTTCCTGATGGTGTCGTCGCTGGTGGCGATGACCGCCGCGGCGCTGTGATCGGGGCCGATACGCGGAGAGCCCGCCCGTCGGACGGCCCAGCGGCGCGGCCGTAGCCGCGACCGGCTCAGAACTTTTCGAGAAGTCGTCCGACCAGCCCGTCGCTCTCGCCCGTCCAGGTCTTCTCGCGAACGTCGCCGGGGAACTTCATGTACTCGGTGTCGTCGACCGGCGCGGTCTCGTGGGTCGCGACCAGCGACAGCAGATTGCCGATCGCTTCTTCCTCGATCTTCCCGACGCCAGAGCAGCCCGTCGCCTCGTCGGTCGCGATCCAGAGCGGTTCCTCGATGCCGTACACGGGGGGCTCGTAGTGCTCGATTTTCGCGCGCTCCCGCACGGCCTCGGCGCTCGCGTCCATACGGTCCACGGGGACGGCCACGACCAAAAACCTCGTCCGTGCGTCACACACACATGGTGTCAAACTATGGAAAGGTATATTTAGCCGACCGTATTTCTATGAAGCATGCCCACTAGCGAAACTATAGTGACCAACGCGTCGGTCGCTATCGCGGTCGGGCTCTGGTTTGCCGCCCAGAGTTACGTCAGCCCCCTCCTGCAGGTCGCGATCCTCGCGACGATCGGTCTGGTCCTCCCCGCGATCTACCGGCGGTTGGCCGCCTCGGCCGCAGAGTATCCGACGCAGCCCGGCGTCGACCCCGTCCCCGGTCGCACGCCGAGCCAGTCGAGCGACGCCGCGCCGGATCCGACGCCGGCCGACTGAACCCCGCGACGAACGAATTTTCGAGAACAGTCCGCCGTCGATCGACGATGGCGTCGATCCCGCTCACGATCGCGTAGCGGCGCCGCCGTTCCGGACGAAGACTACAGCGTCTCTTTGAGCCTACGGAGCGGCTTTTTGGGTGGCCACGGTAGCAGAAGGCATGAACCGGAGAACGATCCTGCGACGATCGAGCGCGCTCGGTGTGGCGGCCCTGGCGGGTTGCCTGTCGGAAGCGGCTCCCGGAGGAAACGACGACCCGAACGAATCCGACCCCGGCGACGCGGAGCCCGAGCCAGACGCCGGAACCGACGGCTCAGGGAACGACGACGCCGAATCCGACAACGACGACGCGGAGCACGACGACGGCGGCGAGTCTGACGGCGACGAGACGCCGGCGCTGACCGACAGCGCGATCGAGATCTCCGAGGTCAGCCCGGGCGAGGAGATCGACGACGCCGACGTCGAGTTCGACCGGGACGCCGGCGCCGTGATCGTCGACGGGACGATTCACGGGAGCGACGCCTGCCAGACGGCAGCACTCGATAGCGTCGACTACGACGCCGAGGCCGACGAACTGTCCGTCGACGTCGTCACGACACTCGTGGACGACGCCGATAACCGGATGTGCGCCCAGGCGATCGTCGAGATCGACTACGTCGTGCGCGCCCAGTTCGAGGGCGGCCTGCCCGGCTCGGCGACGGTGAGCCACGACGGCCGCGCGTTCGTGAGCGCGGGCCACGGCTCGTCGTCGGCGTCCGCATCGGGCTCGGCGTCCGAATCGACGGCGACCGATCGATAGGTTGCCTGCGGTTCGGCGGGTACTGGTTCTCTCCGAACTCGGCGGTGCCGCGGTACCCTCGCTCAGCCGTCCGTGTCCCAGACGTCCGCGATCGGGCTGGAATCGCTCGAGGACGTCGACGAGCGCGACCCGCGCGAGGACGCCGCGGCGTCGCCGCCCGACGCCGACGACGAGCCGTCGCGCGTGCCCCGGCCGCCGCTATCGCTCGATCGCCCCGACGAGCGGGTCGTCCGATCGTGGCGTCGACCGGCCGCGGATCCGGCCTTGCCGAGCGCGGCGTCCGGATCGAACGCCGGCAGATCGGGCTCGGACATCGTCGCGATCTGCTCGTCGAACCAGTCGGGCACGTCGTGGCTCGCGCGGTCGAACAGGTCCAGCAGGCTCGTGTCCGCGAGGTACGTTGCGCCGTAGTCGTCGGGCGCGCGGACGACCCGCCCGCAGGCCTGGATCACCGTTCGCAGCGCTGTGCGGTAGTACCAGCTCCACTGGCCGTCCTCCAGGCGGTGGGCGACCCGCGAGTCGCCGGTGTTGGGGTACGGCGCCTTGCAGATCACCTGCCAGCGCGCGAGGTCACCCTCCAGGTCGAGCGCCTCCTCCATTTTCACCGAGAGGAACACGTCGGGCCGGTCGCTGTCCTTCCAGGCTTCGAGAGCCTGGTCGCGGTCCTCGCGGTCGTGGGTGCGCACGCGCCGGTCGACGCCGAAATCGCGGAGGCGCTCCTCGAGGCGGGACTGGATGTCGTAGGAGTGGCAGTGGATCAGCCCTTTCTCGTCGTCGTGCTCGCGCATGATCCGGACGATCGTTCGGGCGACCTTCGGAATCGTCTGCTCGCGGTGCTCGTAGGTCATCTTCCCCTGCGCGACGTCGTACAGCGGGCGGTGCTCGACGGGGAAGGTGTGGCCCACGTCGACGAGCGCGACGTCGGCGGGGTCGAGGCCGACCTGCCGGCAGAACGCCTCCTTGTTGAGGATCGTCGCCGACAGCAGCGCGAACTTGTTCGCCCGATCCCAGACGGTGTGCTGGAGATAGCGCTCGGGGTTCATCGGCTTGATCGTGACCGGGCCCCCTTCGCCCTGGCCGTCGCCGCCCTCGCGGTCGTTCTGGTCGACGAGCCAGGTCGTCGAGCTCTGGGGGTCGCGGTAGTCTTCGACGAACCACTTGAGCTCGGAAATGAGTTCCTGAAGGCGGTCGCGCTCGGCGGCCTCCGCGGGTTCGAGATCGCCCTTCTGGAGCAGGTCGTCCTTGCGCTTCGTGCAGGTGTCGATCAGCGCGTCGGCGTAGTCGACGGCCTGGTCCGGGCCGTCGAGGTCGGGCACGCGCAGGTCCTCCCACATGGGCACCGTGCGGGGCCCGAGGTGGGTCGTCGCGTACATCTCTGCCCACTCGGCGAGCCCGTGGGCCTCGTCGATCACGCAGACGTCGCGCTTGCGGAACACGTCGGAGCCGGCGGTCTGCATGAAATACGCCAGCGTCATCGCCGCGATCCGCCGGTTCGAGGCGATCGCGCGGTCGGAGAAGTACGGACAGCGGTGCTTGACCGAGCAGTCGTACCCCCGCTCGCGGGCGCAGGGCGCCTGGTCGACCGGCGTGTCGGTCTCGCCGGGGAGGATGCAGTCGTAGTTGCTCTTGCCCCGGATGATGCTGAGATCGTCGAGCAGGTCGTCGCCGGCGACGTCGTCGAGCTGGGAGACCTGCGGCGTCGTGTAGTAGGCGCTGGTCGCCTCGCTCGGCGCGGCGTCGTCGCCTCGGCGCGCGCAGCCCGCGATGGCGCGAGCCAGCAGCGACTTGCCGCTGCCCGTCGGGGCGCGCACCAGCACCACGTCGTTGCCGTCGTCGAACGCGTCGCGGATGTCGTCGAGCGCCTGCTGCTGGTTGCCGCGGTAGGAGGGCGCGGGGAACTCGTCGAGGATGCGGCTGGCGTCCACTACGGTGTAGGGCGCGACGTACGATGGTAAAGTCTGCGACTCCGGTGCTCGGTGGTTGCGGGTTGGTGGTTTCGTGTCGCGAACGCCCTGAAAGCCCCCGCCGCGCTCTCTCGAACAGCATAGAACGGTAACTTCCTGAAAGCCCCCGCCGCGCTCTCTCGAACAGCATAGAACGGTAACTTCCTGAAAGCCCCCGCCGCGCTCGACCGGTTACGACTTGCTGCGCGCTTCGCTCCCTCCGGTCGCTCCAGTGCTTACGGCGTCTCACCGGATCGAGCGCGGCAGCCCCTTTCATTCCACCCGGACAGCAGCCTCGTCCTCCCCAACCGACTCGCTCGCTATCGCTCGCTCGTCCCTCGCGCGGCGCTGTCTCGTCACGAGGACTCGACAGCGCGCGCCACCGCACACGCGCGGCCGGGCGCGCCCCGTGGCGCGCCGGCGGGGGAGGGCAGGGGCGCGCGTGGTCGCCCGTGGCGACCCGCGCACAGCAGTTGCGGTTCCTGGTGTCCTGCCGAGCGAAGCGAGTCTTCCGGTGGACTGAAAGGGCGAGAACGCGCGAGCGAGCCGAGGGCTTTCGAGAGGTTGTTTGCTGCACCTACCGAGAGCGGGCCGAGGGGTTCTCAGCGATCCGAGCGAATTGGACAGTCCGTTCTCGGCATCGTAGTTGAACCGCGAATAGTCACTCGGCGTCGCCCTCCTCGGCAGACCGCTCCAGCGCAGCGACGTCCTGAGCGGTCGGATAGTCCGGCAGCGCGTCGACGCAGTCGAAACAGAGGAAGTGCTCGGAGTCGTCGTCGAGTTCCAGCGTCATCCCGCCGGTCGTCCCCGGCGAGAGCGTCCAGAAGTCGCCGATCCCGCCGCCGATCCGCACCTCGGCGCCGCAGCCGTCGCAGGGGTCGGTGCTCATGGCGCCCCATTGGGCCGCCACCGGGAAAGCGTTCACGTCCGCGGCGAGGGGCTGATCGGGGGTACACGTTTTGGCCCGTGCCACGTACACACGCCCATGGAGGTCGACTGCGAGGGCTGTGCCGGCTGCTGTGTCGACTGGCGTCCGCTCACCGACGCCCCCAGCGACCACGAGCGCGGCGGGGACCGCCAGCCCCTCGACGACACGTACAACCTCACGCCGCTCCGGCGCGGGGAGATCCGCGCGTTCCTCGACGCCGGACTGGGCGACGCGCTGACGCCGCGGCTCTGGCGCGACGCGGGCGGCGTCGAGATCGACGGGCGGGAGCTCGCCGGCGTCGGCGGCAAGCCCGCCTTCTTCGTCGGGCTCCGGAAGATCCCCAAGCCGGTGGCGCCGTTCGACGCCGAGCCCCGGCGGCTCCCGGCCTGCGTCTTCCTCGATCCCGAGACGCTGCAGTGTCGCATCCACGGCGACGAGCTCTACCCCCAGCAGTGCGCGAGCTACCCCGGCCACAACCTGACGCTCGACCAGGAAACCGAGTGCGAGCGCGTCGAGCGCTCGTTCGGGGGCGACCGGCTGCTCGACGACGAGCCGCCCGAGGACGCCGACGGACTGCTGCTCGGCCCGCAAGCGCTCGGCGAGAAGCTGTTCGTCCATCCCGAGCCCGAGCGCCTCGCCGGCGTCGTCGACCGGATCGCCGCCGGCGAGCCGACCCCCGAGGATCGCGCGGAGTTCGTCGGCGTCGCCGCGGCGTCCAGCCCGGGTGCGACCGGCGTCGACGAGCGGCGCTACGAGGCTGCCAGAGAGCGGGCGCTGGAGGCCGACTCGTGGATCGGCGCGGCGGTCGACGAGTGGACCGAGCGGAGCGACGGGCGCGACTCCGCGGAAGAATCGGCGCCGGATCCATCGGTCGCCGCGACCGTCGAGGCGGAGCGCGGGGCGCCCGGAACTCCCGGCTGGGAATGATCAGCTGCGATACAAAACTGGGATTGGCGAATCCTTTAGACGGATCGATACGATATCCCGCGTATGAGCAGAACCGAGGGCATCCTGAACTGCGAGGACTGCGTCCCGCCGGCGGACGCGTTCGCGCTGGTCGGTAACGAGACGCGGCTATCGATCCTGGCGGCGCTGTGGCGGCTCGAGGGCACGCCGCGGTTCTCCGAGATCCGCTCGGAGGTCGGCACGCGCGACAGCGCGCAGTTCAACTACCACCTCGACAAGCTAACCGGGCAGTTCGTCCGCAAGGTCGAGGGCGACGACGGCGACGACGGCTACGAACTGCGGACCGCCGGCGAGCGAGTCGTGCAGGCGATCTTCGCGGGGTCGTTCACCGAGCACCCCCACCAGGAGATCGAGATCGAGGACCCCTGCGTCCGCTGCGGCGCGACGCTCGAGGCCCACTACGCCGACGAGGTGCTCCGGATCGAGTGCCCCGACTGCGGCCACGGCCACGGCGAGTACCCGTTCCCGCCCGGCGGCCTCCACGAGCGGACCGACGCGGAGGTGCTGGAGGCGTTCGACCAGCGCGTGCGCCACCTCCACTGTCTCGCGAAGGACGGCGTCTGCCCGGAGTGCAACGGTCGGATGGAGACCGCGATCGAACCCGCCGGCGACTGTTGTCTCGGCGTCAGCCTCCGGACGATCCACCGCTGCCGGCAGTGCGCCCACACGCTGTGCTCGGCGGTCGGCCTCGGCCTGCTCGATCACTCCGCGGTGGTCTCGTTCTACGACGACCACGGCGTCGCGCTCGCCGAGCGGCCCTACTGGCAACTGGAGTGGTGCGTCGACGATGCGCCGGTCACCGTGCTCTCCGAGGAGCCCTGGCGCCTCCGCATCGACGTCGAACTCGACGGCGAGAGGCTCCGGGTGACCGTCGACGGCGACCTGGACGTCGTCGAGACGAACCGGGAATCGACCGAGTAACCGCTTCTTTTCTTCCGCGCCCGCGAACTGCCAGCGCCCCGCTCCGACGCATTTGACAGCACTGTTACCAAACTGCGGTACGGTAACTGTATCTACAAAAATGAAATTCAGATTATAATTAAGCGGGTGGAGCGCCACCGTTCGAACGTGATCGTACCAACCGAGCAGCTCGGAGACGAATCGGAGCGCAGACGGGAGATCGCCTGGAGTGGCGCTCTCGCGGCGTTCGCGGCGGCGGCGGTCGCGTTCGCCGCGCTGTCGGTCGCGAGTGCGCTGGGGATCCCCGCGGTCGTGGCTGGCGGAGCGGTGCTGGCGCTGTTCGCGGCGGTCGCCCGAAAAGCAGCTAACGGCCCCGGTCGGCACGGCTCGTAGCGACGGTTCGACCCCCGACGGGGGTTACTAAGGCGATCCGGTCCTTCGGACGGGGCATGCACGTGCTGCTTACCGGAGCGACGGGATTCATCGGCGGGCGCCTCGGGCCGGCGCTCGTCGAGGCGGGCCACCGGGTCACGGCGCTGGTCAGGGACGCCGACCGGTACGACGCACCCGCCGGAATCAGCGTCGTCGAGGGCGATCTCCTCGATCCGGGGAGCTTCGACGCGGCGCTCGCCGACGTCGAGGCGGCGTACTACCTCGTTCACTCGATGGGAACCGGCGGCGACTTCGCCGAGCGCGACCGGCGGGCGGCGAGCAACTTCACCCGCGCGGCCGACGCCGCGGGCGTCGAGCGAGTGATATACCTCGGCGGTCTCGGCGAGCAGGGCGACGACGACGAACGGCTCTCGGGACATCTTCGGTCGCGGCAGGAGGTCGCCGAGATCCTCGGCGACGGGACGTTCGAGCTGACGACCCTCCGAGCCGCCATCGTCGTCGGGGCGGGCAGTACGGGGTTCGAGATCATCGATCAGCTGACTCGCTCGCTCCCGGTCATGGTGACGCCGAAGTGGGTGCGGACGCCCTGCCAGCCGATCGCGGTCGACGACGTGGTCGCGTATCTTACCGGGGTGCTCGACGCCCCGGCGACCGCGGGCGGGAGCTTCGAGATCGGCGGCCCGGAGGTGCTATCGTACCAGGAGATGCTGGTCGAGACCGCCCGCATCGCCGGCCGGCGGCTGACGATCGCTCCGGTGCCGGTGCTGACGCCGCGGCTGTCGGCGTACTGGGTCGACCTCGTCACCGACGTGCCCCGTAGCGTCGCCCACCCGTTGATCGAGGGGCTGAAGACGCCGGTCGTCGTCGAGGACGACAGCATCCGCGAGCACGTCCACGTCGAGCTGACGCCGTTCGCGACCGCGGTCGAGCGGGCGTTCGAGCGCGATCGGGCCGACGTGCCGGCAGCGGAGGCCGAGTGATGGGCGTCGACTACGGCGACGCGTGGACCTACGAGAGCATCGTCGGGGCGATTCCGGGCGTGAACCTCTCGAAATCGGCGGCCGTCGCCGTGCAACTGGTGCTGTTCGAGGCGGCCGTCCTGGCGCTGGCGACCATTTACGGCCTGTGGGACGCCACCGCGTTCGGCACCGTCGCGGTCGCGGTCGCCGGCGTCGGCAGCGCGGTCATGCTGCACGTCAGCGACCGGATCCGCGCGCTCGGGGCGCCCGAACCGTACCGCGGGCTGCTGTTCGGCTCGCGATTCGAGGTCGTGCTGGGGCTGCTCGCCTTTCTCGCGTTCGTCACCCACCTGTTCGTCTACGATCCGCGACAGGGCGGTCAGCCGCTGGTCGAGTCGCTGTTCGGCGTCGACCCGCCGCTGGCGGCCGTCTACCTCGCGCTCCTGATCGGGTGGGACGTCTGTTACCGCATCGGCACCGGCTGGTGGGCGAGCGTCGTCGCCGTCTGGCGATCCTACCGCTACCGGCGGACTTTCACGCCGGCGGAAGCGAGCGCCTACAGCCGCGTCGACGCCTGGAACGTCGCCTTCGCCGCCGCCCAGCTCTCGCTCGTCCCGTTCGTCAGCGACCGGCCGGTGCTGGTCGTCGCACTGTTGGGACACGTCGCGGCCGTCACGATCGCCACCGGACTGTCGATCCTGTTACTGCGTTCGAAAGGAGAGACGCTCAATCGGACTTGATCTGCTCGAACGCGTCGAGCAACTCCTCGGCGGAGTCGCCGGAGTCGTACTCGACGGTGCCGCGGTACTCCGATCGGGCTCCGTCGAAGTCGGCGTCGACCTCGCTGGTCTTTTGCTCGCGGCGCTCGTGTTCGTCTTCGTCATAGGCACCCATTGACATGGTAAGTACAACCATAGTAGGCTGCTGTCACTTATCAATGTAACGGTTGTTCACACCCGGTCCGCGCCGGAAACCGGGGGCTACGGATGGATAACATCGACCCCGGAGCAGAACGGGGGCGCCCGAGAGTTTCCTCGACCTCGGAACCGACAGCCCGAACGCGGGGAAAACAGGTATACGGGCCGGCGACCTACGACCCCTCGTGGCGAGTCCGCTTCGTTTCCGCAAGTCGACCGAGCGCTGGACGCCCGACCGCGTCGAGCGCGATCTCCTGGCCCCGCTGGACGACAACCTCGGGGCCGACACCGTCAGCCCGCGGTTCGATCCCGGCGGCGGCTGGTCGGTTCGACGATTCGACGTCGACAACGGCGACATCGCACTGTTTCTCTGGCGCGACGGCGAGGGGTACTGGCTCGGCAACACCGAGACGCCCCAGACGCTCTGGCGCACCGACAAGTTCGGCTGGACGGAGGTGCCGTACCACGTCGCGCGCTTCTGCCAGCGCGAGCTGCTGGCGGAGCTGTTCGACGCCGAACCGTGGCTCGAACCGTACGACCACCTCGCATGGTTCTTCCTGCCCGTCTTCATGTCCAAAGACGGTCGAGAGACGACGCGGACGTTCTTCCGCGAGCACGCCGCCGGCTTTCCGGACGCGGACCGCGACGACGCGCTGGCGTTCTACGACGACTTTCTCTCGACGGGCGTGTTCGACGACGAGCGCGAGGTGATGGCAGGCAAGCTCGGCACCAGCGAGGTGTTCGATCGGGTGCGCATGACCGCGGCGATGGGCGAGTTCAACGCCGCGAAGATCCTCACCGACGCGGGCTACGACGTTACGCCGGAAATTCAGGTCGGGACGGGCCACTCGCTGGACTTCCGGGCGACCGATGAGGACCGCCCCGCGACCGACGGCGGCACTCTCGAGGGAACCGACGCGAGGGGGACGATCGTCGAGGTGACCCGACCCCAGCCCCCGACGCGACGCAACGCGAACACGCCGACCGCCGCGGTCCGCGAAACCGCCGACGGGAAGGCCAGCGGGCAGCTCAGCGAGCACGGCGACGCCGTGCTGTTCGTCGACTGCTCGAGCTTCCGGGATGACGAGTGGGCCGCGGTCCGAGGCGAGCGGCCGACGCTCCCCCACCACCCCGCGATCGTCTTTCGCGCGCGGCCGACCGGTCGGATCGAAGGGTACGCGACGGGGACCGTCCCGCTCGACCTCGGCGACGGCGTCAATCTGGCCTGAGCGGCCGCTTCGAGCGTCCAAACGACTGCTGCGAACTCCCCCAGCGGCGCCGCTGGAACGTCACGTCAGGCAGAAAATCGGGAGACGGATTCAGGATCGGCTGTGTCAGAACGAGACCTGATCGGGGCCGTGCGGACTGCCGGGCGGCGTCGGGTCGCGATCGCTGTACCCCTTCCGACCGATCGCGCTCTCGCTGACGGACGAGTAGATGGCATACTCGGCGTCCTCCGGTCGCTCGTACGTTTCGGCGGCGGTCCGTGCCAGGATCTCGCGGAGCGTCTCGGCGCCGTCGTCGAGATCGATCCGCCGGTCGCCGTGTCGCTCGATCAGTTCGTCGGTCGTGATGGGATACTCCGTTTCGGCCAGCATCTCGTGGGTGGGTCGCGTCATCATCGTATAGTGGATGATAGATAATTATAAACGTTGCCTAGTACGTCACCCATCGGATTACAGCACCTATTCTTCATTAAGGACCATTATAGTAGTCGCGGTAGCACGGACCACGGGGCGACGTTGACCGCTCCTCGGTGAGGCGTCGCCTGTGCTCGGCGTCACGTCGCCGCTACGCTCGACAGCCGCGCCGCCGCGTGCCGTCAGAACGAGTTTTCTCGCCGGGTCGCACGGCGACCACTCACATCAGAACGCGGAGCGTTCTGATTTGCTCGCAAGACGCTGAGCATCTTGCGAACCTCGAAAATCTGGGCCAAAAAGCCGCTCGCTACGTCGCGGTACTACTCCTCGAATCCGTCTTCCCACCGGAACCGACCGTTCCGCTGCACGACCTCGCCGTCGACCGCCAGCCGTGAGTCCTCGCCGACGGTGGTGATCAGATCCACGTGGACCGCGCTGTCGTTGCCCGCTTCTCCCTCGGGAAGGTTGGCGTCGTACGCCCGGCCCAGCGCGAGGTGGACAGTGTCGCCCATCTTCTCGTCGAACAGGATGTTGTCGGTGAACCGATCGATCCCGCGGTTCATCCCGACGCCGAGTTCGCCGAGTCGGCGAGCGCCGTCGTCGGTCTCCAGCACGTCGGCGATCACGGACTCGTTCTGGCCCGCCGCGAAGTCGACGACTTCCCCGTCCTCGAAGGTCAACCGGACGTCGCTGACGCGCTTGCCCCGGATCGTCATCGGCACGTCGAAGCGGACCTCGCCCTCGGTGGCGTACGGCGCCGTGAACACCTCGCCGCTGGGGAGGTTGTGCGAGTCGTACGCGACCGAGGCGGCGCTGTTGACCGCAGTCCGGTCCTCGATCGACATCGTCAGATCGGTGTCGTCGGTGACGAGGCGGACTTCGTCCCCGTCGTCGAAGATCCGTTTGAGTTTGGCCATCTCCTCGGCCAGCGACTCCCAGTCCCGCAGGACGGCGTCGTAGACGAAGTCCTGGTACTCCTCGTAGGCCATCCCGGCCTGCTGGGCCAGCGACCGCGTCGGGTGAACCGTCTTCACCCAGTCGGTCGCGAGGCGCGCCTCACGGATCTCTTCGGTCGCTCGAGCGTGCGCGCGACGCCGCTCGCCGGGGACGTCGGCCGTCGCGCTCGTGTTGTGCCCGCCGCCCAGTGCGAGGTAGGCGTCGGCGTTCTCGAAGAGCGCGAGTTCGTGGGCAGGGTCGGCGTCGAACTCGCCGTCGTGTCCGCGGAGGTACGCCCGCTGGACCTCGCCGGAGCTGTACGTCGCGACGAGGTTCGCACCGCGCTCGCCCAGCAGCTCGGCGGTGGCGACCGCGAGTTCGTGGGCCCCTCCGCTAACGGCCACCACGACGTCGTCGCCAGGTTCGATGCGCGCGCTCCAGTCGACGAGCACCTCGGCGTGCTCGCGGATGCGTTCGTCCATACCCCCAGAGAGGAACGACGCGACAAAAAGACGACCGACCCGCGGCCGAGGCTCGGCGCCGCCTCAGGGTGCGGTTACGACACCGTCGACGAGCTCGCCCAGCGGCTTCTCGATCTCGTACTGTGGCGTCGCGACGCGGATCGTCGAGGCCTCGTCGACGGCGTCGAACCGCAGATGTAGCTTGTAGGCCCCCTCGGTGTCGATCGGCGCGGCCTCGTACTGCTCGGACGGATCGTGTCTGGCCCAGGCGTACGATCCCGCGTCCGCTTCGGGCGCCTCGCCGACGATCGTCCCGACCAGCCGGTACTCGTCTTCGTCCTCGCCGGTGACGGGATAGCCGTTCTCGACCCAGGGGACGAATCCCTCGTCGATCGCGTACACCTCCTCGTGGCCGTTCGCCAGCAGGTCCGCTGCGCGCATCGTCGAGAGATGGTGGGGACACCCGCAGTAGCAGACGACGCGGTCCTTGACGGGCCACTCGGCGACGCGATCGTCCGATCCCCGCCCTCGCGCCGGGCTGTGGGCCGCGCCGGTGATGTGCAGTGCCTCGTACTGGCCGGCGCCCCGGGCGTCGACGTACCGCGCTTCCTGACGGTGGTACCAGTAGTAGGCGACGTCCAGGGGGACCAGCGGCACCTCCTGTCCGTTCACCGCGAGTCGCTCGAACGCGCTCGTATCGATCGATCGTTTCTCGGGCGAGTCGTCGTGCTCGGGTGGCCAGCCGTCGTTTCGCCGGCCGGCATCGGTATCGTCGCCGCCGGTAGCGTTCGGCTCGTCGTCGCCGTCCAGACACCCCGCGACCCCCGCCAGACCGACTGCTCCGATACGAAGGAAGTTGCGTCGTTGCATGTAGCTGCTTCCTCGACGCTACTCATTCCCGGAGTAAGTAGCAACCGGTCCGTTCGGACCGGTCCAAATCCCACCTCTCGACTGCTACGGCGTCCCGCGGGGTCGGACTTGAGCGGCGGACGTTCACGGCGGGTGAAGACCGTTGACCGGAACTTGTCCGGACGACGGCTCGCCGCACTGGCGTTCCGTTTCCGGCTCGGCGATGCCTCTCACGTCAGCGATGTCGAAAGAAGCCAAGGGCCGGATTTGAACCGGCGATGGGCGGCTCTGCAGGCCGCTGCGTTCGGCCGGACTCTGCCACCTTGGCGCAGTTCATCCTACATCCGTCGCCCGCTTAAGCGCTACGTTTCGGGGATGTCGCGGCGATCTACCGTGTAGCCTCATCAGCACGGGCACTGCACAGCGCGATCGCTCCGCGTTCGAAATGAACGAACCCCCACGAGCGCGGGGCTCGTGGGGGTGGAGTATGAGTGGCAGGCGGCGAGGCAGTGTTCCCAGAGGCTCGCGCACTCCAGTACTTGCTGCCACGTG